>OIEC01001197.1_pt1 | contig 11773 bp, 8 predicted proteins | sample 1604801 | NCBI WGS metagenome assembly OIEC01 (sample SAMN01760940, study PRJEB22395) | human gut metagenome | reverse complement strand
CTTTTGTTTTTGGGCTGGTCGGGAGCCGTTTGTCTCGATCTGTAACATCTAGCCGAGTTTTTTGGTCCTAGCTGTTACAGATTGAGACGAACAGGATTGCTCTTTCCGAAGAATCTAAATCTGTAACACGTAGCCCGCTTTTGACCGTCTACCTGTTACAAATCGAGACAAACGGAGTAGGACCTAACCCCGTATGTCCCTAACAGTCGAGCGTTCGACCAGCGTACTCGGCACATGAATCGCCTCGATAGACGAGCTCTCTCCAATCGCCGCCTCAAACGCAAGCTTACCGACACCGCGCAAATCAAATCGCAGCGTCGTCAGCCGATTGTGAGGAACAAGTCCCTCGAGTGCGTCGTCGATACCAACCACGCTCACGTCGTCGGGCACGGACAGGCCCGCGTTCTCGAGCGCGGCGATAACGCCCAGCGCCATCTGGTCATTTGCCGCAAGCACGGCAGTCGGCGCCTGCGACCCGCCGGCAAGCACCTCGGCCGCAATCCGCTCGCCCATGGCGTACCCACTGTCCGCACTCCAATCGCCACGCAGCATCGGAGCGGCATCGACATGAGCACGACCCAGCGTATCGCGCCAACCGGCCTCACGAAAACGCGAGGAAATCGAGTTTTCCGGACCCGCCACAAACCGCATATTCGAGTGACCATGTTCCAGCAGATAATTGGTCAACAGCTCGCACGAACCATACTGGTCGGAGTCGATCGTCGTGCAGCGCGGATGCGCATACATGGACAGGATGACCGTTCGCACTCCCGGCTGGGGAACAAACTCCTCAAAATCGGGAGCCATGCGGTTCATGTTGAGAATCATGCCGTCGACGGGTCGCTCGACCATGCGGCGCGAGGCATCGGCAAGTGTATAGGGCTTGTCGCCGCCCATCTCGATCATAGTGACGGCAAAATCGTGCTCGCGCGCCGCTTGCATGATACCCTCGAGCGTCGCCAGGTTACCGACACGTGTGATGTTGTACATGCACAGGCCAATAGAACGATACGACCCGCCGCGCAACGCCGCTCCAGCAAAATTGGGACGAAAGCCCAGCTCTTCCATGGCGGCCAGCACACTCTTGCGCGTCTTTTCCGTCACGTTGGGCATACCGTTGACCACGCGAGACACAGTCTGGCGGCTCACGCCAGCGAGCGCCGCAACCTCTGCCGCGCTCGCCGAATGACCATTCCTTGTCTGCTGAGCCATGCCTTCCACGCTAACCTGCTTCCCAACTATTCCCCGCGCCCATGGCGCATCGTACATACATCGATAACGTGCTCATGACACCCGAACCATATACCACAACATGAAAACTTCTGTCAATCAAAACCGCTTACCGAACAAATACAACCGTTCGCGGCTGTTTGAAGTTGTTTTGTTTCTATACATCCCAGCCGGATGTTAACGTGCTCATTGTCAAATGTTCACGTGCTCATTTTGGTTCTAATCATTTTAAGATAGTGTTTATCGGGCTTTTTCACCGCTGAACGCTAACCAGGGAGCCTCCTGAGCGCAAACGCACAATATCGAACAGCGAGACGAGAGGGTGTATGCATATGTCTTTGCTAAACCGCGTACAGCAGCTGCCGAAGGGCTTTGTTTGGGGCGCCGCAACCGCCGCGTACCAAACGGAAGGTTCCACGAAGGTGGCAGGCAAGGGTAAGACCATGTGGGACGATTACCTTGTCGCCCAGGGTCGCTTTTTGCCCGACCCGGCCAGTGATTTCTACAACCGCTACGAGGAGGATATCCGCCTTTCTGCCGAGCATGGACTCAACGCCATCCGTGTGTCCATCGCCTGGACCCGCATCTTCCCCAACGGCGACGATGCCGAGCCCCTCGCCGAGGGCGTTAAGCACTACCACGAGCTGTTCGCCTGCTGCAAAAAGTATGGCGTCGAGCCCTATGTGTCCCTGCATCACTTTGACTCCCCCGCCGCCCTGTTCAACCAGGGCGACTGGCTCAACCGCAAGACCGTCGACGCCTATGTGCGCTATGCCGAGTTCTGCTTCCGCGAGTTCCGCGAGGTCAAGAATTGGTTCACCATCAACGAGCTCATCAGCCTCTCGCACTCCCAATACATCCAAGGCAACTTCCCGCCCAACCATCACTTTGATGTGACGAGCGGCATCCAGAGCCAGCACAACGAGCTCGTTGCCCACGCCCGCGCCGTCAACCTGTATAAGGATCTTGACGAGACCGAGCACCTGGGCGGACGCATTGGCATGGTCAACGTCCTGACGCCGGCATATCCTGCCACAGACTCGCCCGCCGACCAGCACGCCGCCGACCTGTACAACGCCTTCTACACCGACTTCATCATGGACGGCGCCTTCCTGGGTCACTACTCCGCGCGCACCCTCTCACTAATCCACGAGATTCTGCGTGCCAACAACGCCACGCTTACGGTTGAGGACAGCGACATGGAGGAGCTCGCCAAGGCGGCGCCCCGCAACGATATGTTCGGCCTCAACTACTATCAGTCGGCGTTTATCGCCGCCTACGATGGCGAGTCCACCAACAGCTTTAACGGCACCGGAGACAAGGGCACCTCGTGCTTTAAGTTTAAGGGCGTCGGGCAGCAGGTCGATATGCCGGGTATCCCCACCACCGACTGGGATTGGCTCATCTACCCGCAAGGCCTCTACGACACGCTCAAGCACATCAGCGCCACCTATCCCAACCTCCCCGTCATCTATATCACCGAAAACGGCCTGGGCCACAAGGACCCCGAGCCCGACGCAAACGGCATCGTCGCCGATCCCGAGCGCATCGACTTTGTCGACCAGCACATGGAGAAGGTGCTCCGGGCGCGCGCCGAGGGCGTCGACGTCCAGGGCTACTTTATCTGGAGCCTGCAGGACCAGTTCTCGTGGGCCAACGGCTATAACAAGCGCTACGGCCTGTTCTACATCGACTTCGACACGCAAAAACGCTACATCAAGCAGTCGGCACTCTGGTACAAGGAGCTCGCCGACACTATGGCGGACGCGCAGTAGCGCATCGCCTCGCTTTCCCCCGAGAGGGGAGCGGCCCTATGCGATACAAACCCAGCCGCTCCCCTCTCTCCCCCTGGGACCGACCCCGCCTGCACCCGGGCTTTTAGCAAGCGGGAGACCATATAGGTTTTCAACGTCCATGCCATTAAGATTTCATGCAAAGAGGAGCGTGAACTATGGAATCGATCGTTAAGTTCTTGGAGAAAGGTCAGCCGTACTTCGACAAGGTCTCTAAGAACATCTACCTTCAGGCCATTAAAGACGGCTTTTTGGCAGCAATGCCCATCATCCTGTCTTCTTCTGTCTTCCTGCTTATTTCGACCCTGCCGGGCGTTGTCGCCACGGTCGGCGGCTTTACGCTGCCCGACTGGTGGAACGTCGACGTCGTGAACTTCTGCAACAAGGTTTACAACTTCACGATGGGCGTCGTGGGCATCATGGTCGCCGGCACCACCGCAAGCGCGCTGACCGGCTCCAAGAACCGCCGCATGCCTGCCGGCAAGGCCATCAACGCCACGAGCACCATGGTCGCCGCCATGTGCGCTATGCTCATCTTGGCCGTTACCCAGACGAGTGCCAAGATCGACGGCGCCGATGTCTCGGTGTTCTTTACCGACAACATGGGCACCAAGGGCCTACTGAGCTCCTTTGTCGCCGCATTTGCCACGGTCAACATCTATGCCTTCTGCATTAAGCGAGACATCACCATCAAGCTGCCCAAAGAAGTCCCCGGCGCCATCGCCCAGAACTTCCGCGACATCTTCGCCTTCAGCTTCTCCATCCTGTTTGTCGCCGTCATCGACGTTATCTGCCGCACCTGCTTGGCCGTCCCGTTTGCCAACGTCATCTCCACGCTGGTGAGCCCGCTGTTCGCCGCTGCCGATTCCTACGCCGGCCTCGCCCTCATCTGGTTCATGATCCCGCTGTTCTGGTTCATGGGCATCCACGGCCCCTCGGTCGTTAAGCCTGCCCTCAACGCCGCGCTGTTTGGCAACATCACCACCAACCTCGCCACGCTGCAGGCCGGCGGTCACCCCGCCCTCGCCCTGACCGAGAACTTCGGTAACTACATCGGCGAACTCGGCGGCACCGGCGCCACGTTCATTGTCCCGATCATCTTCCTGCTCTTTATGCGCTCCAAGCAGCTCAAGGCCGTCGGCAAAGCCTCTGTCGTACCCGTGATGTTCGCCGTCAACGAACCGCTGCTGTTCGCCGCGCCCATCATCCTCAACCCGTACTTCCTGATCCCGTTCCTGTTTGCCCCCGTGGCCAACGTCCTCATTGGTAAGTTCTTCATCGACTTTTTGGGCATGAACGGCTTTATCTATGCCATGCCGTGGGCACTCCCCGGACCGATCGGCACCTTCATCGACACCAACTTCCAGCCGATCTCTCTGGTCCTGGTTGTCGTCCTGCTGGTCGTTGACTTCTTAATCTACTACCCGTTCTGCAAGGCCTACGACAACGTCCTGTGCAAGCAGGAGGCCGAGACCCTGGCCGAAGAAGAGGCCGAGGAGACCAAGGCCGTCAAGACCGCTGCCGCCCCCGCCGTTGAGGCTCCTGTTGTCGAGACCGCTTCTGCCACTGAGGCCTCCGCAGCTCCGTCCGCCCTTAAGGGCAAGGATCTGAGGGTTCTGGTTCTGTGCGCTGGCGCCGGCACCTCTGCACTGCTCGCCAACGCGCTTAAGGAAGGCGCCGACGAGCTGGGCATCGACATTACCGCCAACGCCGGTGCCTACGGCAGCCACTACGCCATCATGGACCAGTACAACGTCATCGTCCTGGCTCCGCAGGTTCGCACCTATTACAACGAGATGAAGGCCGACACCGACCGCCTGGGCATCACGCTGCTGTCGCCCAAGGGCAAACAGTACATCGACCTCACTAAGGATCCCAAGGGTGCCGTCGCCTGGATCGAGGAAAACCTCGAGGCATAAAACGCTGACGCCACCTGCCGCTCGCAGAAAAAAAATGGCCCGTGCATCGATGCGTGATGCGCGGGCCATTTTGTTTAGACCGCACCCGTCCTCCTGTTCATCTTAATCTGTAACATCTAGCCGAGTTTTTGGGTCCCAGCTGTTACAGATCGAGGTGAACGCACAGGCCAAGCCAAAAATCTCAATCTGTAACATGTAGACCGCTTTTGACCGCTTAGATGTTACAGATCGAGACAAACAGATGGGTCAATCCAATCAATCTAGATCTGTAACACCTGGCTGGTCATTTCACTCCTAACTGTTACAGATCGAGACAAAGATGATGGCTGGGTAGACAAAATCTCAATCTATAACACCTAGTCGAGTTTTCGGGTCCCACCTGTTACAGATTTAGACGAGCAGGCCGAGCACGTCTACTCCCGCAGATCCCTTACGCTGGAACGCTCGACCAACACGCCCGAGACGAGCGTACGGCTTCTGGAGCTCGGGGCTTCCAGACCCGCGACGACCTCGTTGAGCGCACGGACGCCCAGCTCGCGGTGGCGAAACTTCACCGATGTCAGAATCGAGTTGGGAATCGTCTTGTAGAGTTCGTCGTCAAAGCCGATCACGGACACGTCGTCGGGCACACTGAGCCCTTTGTCACGTAGGGCCATCATCACGCCGTTTGCCATGCAGTCGTTAGCAGCGAGGACCGCCGTGCAATCGGGCTTATCGGCAAGCACAAGGCCCGCGGCATAGCCACTATCCGCATTCCAATCGCCTTGCAGGGGCGCGGGCGGCTCAATGCCACGCGCCTCGAGTGCCGCACGCCAACCTTTCATACGGCACTGGCTCGACAGCGACTCTTTCTTACCAGAGACGAAGTACACGTTTTTATGCCCGCGATTTAAGAAGTACTCGCACGCCATGCGCGCACCACCCTCTTGATCGTCACTAACGGTAGAGCAGGTAGAATGCTCCATCGGCGTGATAATCACCGTCTTGAGGTCCTTCGGTGCCTCAAAGGCATCAAAGTCATCGACCATCTGACGCAGGTTGAAGATCATGCCATCAACAGGCAGCTGCGACATCCTGCGCGCCGCTTCGGCAAGGGTCATCTTCTCCCCCGCGCGCTTCTTAATCATCGTGAGCGCAAAGCCGCGTTCTTCGGCGGCATCGGCGATACCGTCAATCATGTCCACGGCACCGCCCGACAAGTGGAACATCACCACGCCGATGCACCCGTAACGGCCCAACTTGAGCGAACGCGCGGCAAAGTTGGCTCGAAACCCGAGCGCCTCCATTGCGGAATGGACCTTATCGCGTGTCGACTCTCGCACGCTATCGGGCTCGTTGATCACGCGCGAAACCGTCTTGAGAGAAACACCAGCGGCAATCGCCACATCATTCATTGAGACATTTTTCTTGTCCATCGTTGCCACTGCTTCTCCACTCGGTTCTCTATCGCTTGCTTTTTGCGTTCTAGCATACACTACCTGCCTGACTGATAAATCAACCGTTTACCGGACAATATCGACCGCTCACCCGTATATCCTTGTTGCTCTTCCAAAAATGTCTTACGTTGTCATTAACGAAATGACAACGTTGTCATTTCGCAATGCCTTCCTTAAGCAGGAAGGTTTCCGGGCAGTCCTGACCATCCATCGACGACCAGTTCCATCCACATGCATCGCGCATCAAGTAGCAAAGGAGCTCTATGGACGCCATCGTAAAGATGCTCGAAAAGCATCAACCGTTCTTTGAGAAGATCTCGAGGAACATCTACCTCCAGGCCATCAAGGACGGATTCCTTGGGTGCATGCCCATCGTCCTTACCTCTTCGATCTTTCTGCTGATCGCCACCCTTCCCGGCGTCGTTGGCATCACGCTGCCCCAGCCGCTCATCGACTGGTGCAACAAGCTGTACAACTTCACCATGGGCGTCATGGGCATCATGGTTGCCGGCACCACTGCCAAGAACTTCACGGCGTCCATGAACCGTCGCATGCCCGCCGGCAAGGTGCTCAACGACGGCTCCACTATGGTTGCCGCCCAGTGCAGCATGCTGCTGCTCGCTGTTACGCAGTTCACCACCAAGTTCAACGGCTCCGAGCTTTCGGTCTTCGATTGCACCAGCATGGGCACGCGCGGTCTGTTCTCGGCCTATATCGCCGCGTTCATTACCGTTTGGGTCTATAAGTTCTGCGTCTCGCGCGATCTGACCATTAAGCTGCCCAAGGAGGTCCCGGGCGCCATCGCTCAGAACTTCCGCGACATCATCCCCTTCGGTGGCGCTGTCATAATCTGCGGCATCATCGATGTGGTTGTGCGCAACCTCATGGGCGTTCCGTTCTCCGAGCTGCTTATCAAACTGCTCTCCCCGCTCTTCACCGCTGCAGAAACCTATCCTGGCCTTATCCTTATCCAGGCAGCCACCGCGTTCTTCTGGTTCATCGGCGTCCACGGCCCCTCGATCGTCCAGCCGGGCATCGACCCCATCCGTCTTGCCAACCAGGCCGAGAACCTGCAGGTTCTGCTGGCCGGTGGTCACCCCGCCCACTCCCTCACCTTTAACATGTCGCTCGTGGGTGAGTTCGGCGGCACCGGCGCCACGTTCATCGTGCCGCTTCTGCTGATTCTCTTTATGAAGTCCAAGCAGCTCAAAGCCGTCGGTAAGGCCTCGATTGTTCCTGTTGCCTTCGCCGTCAACGAACCGCTGCTCTTTGGCGCGCCGATGATCCTTAACCCCTACATGCTCATCCCCTTTGTTGCCGCCGGCTGCGTCAACGTAAGCGTTGCCAAGTTCTTTATCGACAACGTGGGCATGAACGGCTTCTCCTTCGTGGTGCCTTGGGCTACCCCTGCCCCCATCGGCATCTTCATCACCACGAACTTCCAGCTTATCGCCCTGGTGTTTGTCGCAATCATCATATTGCTGGACGCCATCATCTACCTGCCGTTCTTGAAGGCATACGATAAGCTGCTCTGCGACCAGGAGGCCGAGCGCGCCGCCGAGCTGGGTCTTGAGTCCGATGGTGCTGTCACCATCGCCGCCAACGCCCCTGCGCCCGCTGTCGAGCAGACTACCGCTTCCGTCGAGCCGACCGCCGCTGCCGTCAACAGCGAGCCTGTCGCCGATCAGCCCGAGCCCGCCTCCGACGCATCCGCTAAGAAGGATGTCGACGGTCTGAAGGTCCTCGTCCTGTGCGCCGGCGCCGGCACCTCTGCCATGCTCGCCAACGCCATCAAGGAAGGTGCCGCACAGACCGGAGAGAACATCGCTTCCTCCGCAGGCGCCTATGGCCAGCACACTGCCATCATGGATCAGTACGACGTCATCGTGCTCGCTCCGCAGGTTCGTAGCTACTACAACGACATGAAGGCCGACACCGATCGTCTGGGCATTAAGCTGCTCGCCCCGCGCGGCAAGGAATATATCGACCTTACCCGCGACCCCGCTGGCGCCATCAAGTGGCTCCGCGAGAACCTCGACTAGTTCCTCCCTCTGTTGGTGCCCGGATCCCCAGTTCGGGCATCTCTCCCTATTCGTATCCCACAGAAAGGATGACTCATGACCAACCCCATGCAGTTCCCCGACGGCTTTGTGTTTGGCGGCGCCACCGCCGCTTACCAGGTTGAGGGCGAGACCCGCACGCACGGCAAGGGCAAAGTGCCCTGGGACGATTTCCTGGCAGCTCAGGGTCGCTTCTCCCCCGATCCCGCAAGCGATTTCTACAACAAGTACCCGGTCGATATCGACCTGTGCCAGCGCTTCGGCATCAACGGCATCCGTGTCTCCATCGCCTGGAGCCGCATCTTCCCCAACGGCACCGGTGAGATTAACCCCGAGGGCGTCGCTTTCTATCACGAGCTTTTCGCCACCTGCAACAAAGCTGGCGTTATCCCCTATGTCACGCTCGATCACTTTGATACGCCCGAGGCCTTTTACCAGAACGGCGGCGAGGGCTTCTTGACGCGCACGACGATCGACGCCTTTGTCGAGTACGCCAAGTTCTGCTTTGCCGAGTTCACCGAGGTCAAGCACTGGTTTACCTTTAACGAGATTCCCGCGACCGCCGAGGGCAGCTTTATCGTCGGCAACTGGCCGCACGGCGAGAAGTACCGCCTGGACAAGGCCTTCCAGCTCATGCACAACATGATGGTGGCCCACGCCAAGGCTGTCGTCGCCTTCCATGAGGGCGGCTTTGAGGGCGAGATCGGCATTGTCCAGAACCTGGAGCCCAAGTATCCCCTCGACCCCAACAACGCCGCCGACTGCGAGGCAGCTCGCATGGCCGACGTCATCAACAACCGCTGGGTACTCGACGCCACCTTCCGCGGCCACTATGCAGCCGACACCATGGAGGCTGCGACCAAGCTGGCCCATATCGCCGGCGGCGAGCTCGACGTCCGCGACGAGGACATCGCCGCGCTGACCGCCGCGCTCCCCTACAACGATTGCCTGGGCGTCAACACCTATAAGTGCCAGTTCCTGCGTGCCGCCGAGGGCGAAAACGACATCAACCACAATGGCACCGGCGACAAGGGCTCCTCGCGCTGGTTCCTCAAGGGCGTGGGCGAGTCATGCGTGCGCGAAGGCGTACCCACCACCGATTGGGACTGGATTATCTATCCCGAGGGCCTCTACGACCTGCTGCTCCGCATTAAGAACGATTACCCCAACTACAAGAAGATCTACATCACCGAGAACGGCATGGGCTATAAGGACGACTTTGAGGACGGCTTTATCGACGACGCCCCTCGCATCGACTACATGCGTCAGCATCTCGCATGGATCCTCAAGGCAATCGACGGCGGCGTGAACGTCGACGGCTACTTTGTGTGGTCGCTGCAGGACCAGTTCTCCTGGACCAACGGCTATAACAAGCGCTATGGCCTGTTCTACATCGACTTTGAGACCCAGAAGCGCTATCCCAAGGCGAGCGCGTACTGGTACAAGAACGTCGCGGAGACTGGCCTGCTCATGGCCTAGTTTCCGCCGCATACCCCCTGTCGGCCGCATGCGAATCCCTCCACGGGTTCGCATGCGGCCTTTTTGTTTTTGGTGGGCTCGAGCAGGCCGTTTATCTCGATCTGTAACATCTAGCAGGGATTTTCAATCCTAACTGTTATAGATTTAGACGAACGGGCGACCAGGGCTGAAAGATCTCAATCTGTAACACGTAGCCCACTTTCGACCGTCTACCTGTTACAGATCGAGACAATAAGATAGTCAAATCCGAACTTTCCAAGCAGTTATGAACCATGGTTTCCAGTTTTCGGTATCACGAACATACTTTCGGTATCATTTAATGATATTATGATATCGAAAGTATGTTCGTGATACCGAAAGGAGCCGCATGCGTCAGTTCGATTACACCACAGTCCCAGCGGAACTCGAAGCAACTCCAATCACCAACCTCCTCCTCTCGATACGCGAGCATAAAGGCCGTCAGCTTGCTCTGAGTCAAGTCAAACCCGAGCTTCTATCGTCCCTAATGGAGGAGGCTAAGATCCAAAGCACCCGATCCTCCAACGGACTTGAAGGAATTGTTACCACCCAAAAAAGACTCAAAGCGATCATGGCGTATTCCGCCAAGCCAAGCTCCCGTGCAGAGGAAGAAATCGCTGGATACCGAGATGTGCTGTCGCTTATTCACGAGCAACACGATTCCATTCCCGTAACGCCATCGGTCATTCTGCAGTTGCATCGTGACCTCATGGCGCACACGGCAATCTCGTATGGAGGCCATTGGAAAGATGGCGATAACGAAATCGTCTCCATTGACGATCAAGGTAATCGATTTGTGCGCTTTAGGCCCCCTTCGGCTCTAGCAACCCCGGGACTTATTAAAGAAGCCTGCCAGTCCCTCAACGATGCTTTATCTCGCCAAGTTTGCGATCCCCTCCTTATATCGCTCCGCTTTATCTTCGATTTTGTTAGCATTCATCCCTTCAACGATGGCAATGGCAGGATGAGTCGGCTCCTTACAACGCTGCTGCTCGAAAAGACTGGATACGACGTTGCGCGTTACATCAGCATCGAGCGACTTATTGAAGACAACAAAGCGCTTTACTACAACGCCCTCGCTGCAAGCTCCACTGGATGGAATGAAAATCAAAACACCGAAGTACCCTTTATCCGTTTCATGCTCGGAACAACCCTGGCCGCCTACCGACAGCTCGAGCAGCGTACCTTAATTGAATCAAGTACTCGTCCCATGTCGAAGCAAGCGCGCATCGCTGTTCTATTTCAACAGAGACCCGGCGTCATTAAGAAATCCGACATCCGGTCCAACTGCCCCGATATCAGCGAGGTAACCGTTAAACGAACCCTCGGTCAGCTTGTTAGTTGCAGCGCAATCGAAAAAACAGGAGCGGGTCGTTCGACGGGCTACATACTCAAAGACGTCCATGCTCTAGAACTATTCTTGCAAGCCACAATACCCGATGGCGAGGCCGCAATAACAAAAGAGGCTCCAAAGGATAAGCTCCTTGAACGTGTAAACCACGCCGAGGATGAAAGCAGAGAAGGACTCTATGAAGACTACGATTCATTCTCAAGGGACATAAAGACGAAATACGGAGTCTAGTCATATCTCAGAATAGCCTCATCCTTGTTGCTCAAAGTTATTTGCGCGTCATTGTAAAGCGGTACCCCCGCGCCGGCAGGGGGGCAGATGTATCGCCTGCCGATCCTGCTGGAGTCGGCAATCAGATAGCGCGTATCGACCTTGCTAAAGGCGAGCTGCTGGATGCGGCCCTCGTCCATGTTGGACGTGGACACGTCGCCATCCAGAATGCCGTTGGCACCGATAAACGCCGCGTCGATGCCCAGCGCACGCAGGG
>OIEC01001159.1_pt1 | contig 11971 bp, 5 predicted proteins | sample 1604801 | NCBI WGS metagenome assembly OIEC01 (sample SAMN01760940, study PRJEB22395) | human gut metagenome | reverse complement strand
TCTTGGCTTCATCCCAGGGGCAAGCCCCTGGGTTTTCGCCTAAAAATTTTATAACATAGAAGATCATGATTGCGCGTCGAAATGGAAGCGTCTTTTTTGACATACAATAACCTGTCGTCAATACAAGTGCAACAGATACTACTGTTCCAAGAACAGTATAATAAATACTATTCAGATAGCCGCCTGCAATTGAGTTTTCTTTAAATACTCTCTTGTAACCCTCAAATGTGATCTTCGAAGGCAATAAGAATGTTTTTCCCGCATAAACCTCATATGGATCAGAAATTGACGCAATTAATACATAATACAGCGGATACGCTACTAAAATAACAAGAATCAATAAAAACGCACCATTGATAATGTCAAATGTCTTCTCGGAAGATTTCTTTTTTATTTTCATATTGCTTGCCATATCTTATTCCCCCTTTTAAATAAAGCTCACATCTGACAGGCGTTTACATACTGTATTCACCACAACCAGCAACACTATATTAACAACAGTATTAAACAATCCAACTGCTGTTGAAAAACTGTACATTGCCTTCAAAAGACCCTGCTCATATACATAAGTTGCGATAATTTCTGATGTTGCCTTGTTTAAGCTTGTCTGAAGCAGATATGCCTTTTCAAATCCGACATTCATCAAGTTTCCAAACGACATAATCAGCTGAATTACAATAACAGGTATAAGTTCAGGAATGTCAATATAGAAGATTCTCTGAAGCGGTGTCGCACCATCCACTCTTGCAGCTTCATGCAGTGACGCATCTACGCTTGATAATGTTGCAATGTAAATGATTGTTCCCCAACCTGCGTCCTGCCATACACTAGATGAAATGTAGATGGTACGAAATGCAGTTGCAGAGTCAATTAAGTTAGTTGCTTTTCCGCCGAATGCCTGAATGATTGTACTGATCAGTCCTCCATATGGAGAAAGGAAAATACGAAGCATACCACACAGGATCATTGTTGAAATAAAATGAGGTGCATAGAGTATCGTCTGCGAAACACGCTGGAACTTTTTCCACTTCACCTGATTGATTAAAAGTGCCAGTATGATCGGAATTGGAAATGTCCACAAAATACTGTAAAGACTCAACACTACCGTATTTTTAATCATTCGCATACTGTTATAATTATTAAAGAAACGCTCAAACCATTTCAATCCTACCCACGGACTTCCAAAAAAGCCTCCAACTGGATTGTAATCACGGAAAGCAATCTGTACACCATACATTGGAACATATTTAAAAATAATTGTCAGAATGATGCCTGGAAGCAGCAGCACATAAAACTCCCAATGCTTTGCGATTTGCTTCCACAGATTTTTCTTCGGAACAGGCACTGCTCCTTGTTTTGCCTTCTTCATGCTCTTCCCTTCTTTCTTTTACTTTGAGTGTTACTTGAAACGTTTCATGTTTGCATTTTTATTATAGTTATGTTTTTTCATATTGCCAACTATTTTCCTTGTATTTTTCTCATTTATATGCAGTATATTCAATTTTATCGTCTTGCTTTTGTGCGTATGTAACAATATAACGTTTCATATTTTTGTGGTATACTATTTATAAATAAATTATGATATACTATTCATTAATATCTTGTTTCAGGAGGATCTTTATGACAAAAACAAACGCGCCCACTATGAAAGACGTTGCTAAGGAGGCTGGAGTTTCACTTGGCACCGTATCTAAAGTTATTAACGGAATTACTGTGCGCGAGGAATATAAAAAGAAAGTGGAAGCTGCCATTGCCAGCCTCCACTATGAAATAAATACCTATGCACGAGGATTAAAAACAAAAAAAACAGGACTAGTTGCCGTGATTATTCCCAACATGCTAAATCCTTTTTTTGCAGCCCTTACCGATTATATTGAGGATGCCTTATACAAAAAAGGATTAAAAACAATGCTTTGCTGCTCAGATGGTATTCCTGAAAAGGAGATTGCTTATTTAAATCTGGCAACGCAAAACAAAGTTAACGGAATTGTTGCACTGACCTACTCAGATATTGGAAATTTTATCAATCCTGATATTCCGATTGTTGTCTTCGACCGCTTCTTTGAAAACCGCAACATTCCTCGAGTTGCATCAGATAATTATAATGGCAGCATGATGGCTATTGAAAAGCTGCTTGAGCTTGGCTGTCGCCATCCAGTATACATTCGTTTTCATTCTATCTTCCCTGGAGAATCTGACAAGCGAAAAGATGGCTATTTGGCTGCCTGCAAAAAATATCATATAACTCCCGACTTTCTTGACATGGAAGATTGTGATAATTTCATTGATATGATGAAGCAATTTATTGATAAGCATAAAAAATCAGATGGCTCTCTTTCCTTTGACGGAGTTTTCTGTCATACAGATTATCACGGTTATATATTCAAGAAGCTTTTGCAAAAGGAAGGATACCGTGTCCCAGAAGATGTACAGCTTATTGGTTTTGACGGTATTCGCAAATTTGGTGGGTCAAAAGAAGATCTTTTTGTCTCCTCAATGTGCCAACCACTGCCGCAGCTTGCCGCAAAATGTGTAGAAATTATCACAACAGAGGATCGTTCTATGATCCCTAGCCTGACACTTCTTCCAGTGACCTTCGAGGATGGCGGCACAACACGATCACTCAAAAAAGGTTAAGGTAACGCCTATGCTAAAATGGTTCATGCTAACTGTCTATATAACCCTCTGCTGCTACGTTATGTGGTCATTTTGCAGATGGACAAAAAAGATATATCTTCCAAAGCGCCGCGCCTTTAACATTATTGTGTGCGGACTAATATTAATCTTTGCTGCCAGCATTTTTTTAGGGAAATTTCTTCCTGAAAATGATTATCAGCTCTTGATTTTGCGATTCAGCAATTATTGGATTGGCTTCTTAATTTATCTGATTTTCTTTATTCTCACAGCTGATCTTTTTTTGCTGTTTCTAAAGCTAGCTTCACGTCATTTAAAATTAAGCAAGCATCTTTTGTCTTCTGCATTTCTTCGCACTATACTTGGCTTTCTTGTCATTTTACTTAGTATAAGCTTTACCGTATATGGATGCTTTCACGCAAAGATGCTGACTACCGCCCACTATAAAGCCACTATTCAAAAAAGTGTCGGCAATCTGACAGATTTACGAATGATTTTACTTGGAGATTTTCATCTTGGCTACAGTGTTGGCTGCTCCCAGATTGAGGACATGGTTGCTGCAATTAATTCCGAGAATGCTGATATTGTTGTTATTGCAGGAGATATTTTTGATAATAACTTCGATGCTCTTGATAATCCAGAGCGCCTCGAAATGCTCCTGTCACAGATAAACAGCACTTACGGAACATATGCCGTATTTGGAAACCATGATGTGACAGAGACATTGATTGCCGGTTTTCCAATTTCTTCAAAAAATGCACCGCGCGATCCGCGCATGTATGAATTTCTTAAAAAAAGTAATATTAGCGTGCTTGAGGATGAGACAGCAATAATAGACAACAGCTTTTATCTTACTGGACGTCTTGATGAAAAACGCACCGGAAATGGAACAAAAAAACGTGCTTCTCTTGATGAACTCACAAAGAATCTTGATCCATCTATGCCGCTTTTTGTGATAAGCCATGAACCTGATAATCTGTCTGATTACAATGCGCACGGTGTTGATATAGTTCTTTCTGGTCACACACATGCCGGCCAGTTTTTCCCACTGACGATTGTTCAACCGTTTGTGTGGGAAAATTACTGGGGCATGAAAATGATTGACAGCATGTACAGCTTTGTCACTTCCGGCATTGGTGTCTACGGACCCGACATGCGTGTTGGAACAAATAGCGAAGTCATGGTAATTGATGTTCATTTTGAATAAAAAATCATTTGCTATTTCCTCCTATGTATACTATGATTGATGTTAAGTATACACAGGAGGATTTTTTTATGTCGGCAGAATTTCTTGATTTTATTCTTGAAGTGGTCATTTCATATCTTGTTCCCATCCTAGAACTGATCGGCGTCTTTATTGTCGCCTATGGAACGATAAAATCATTTGTCAAATTTATACGTTCCGGTCTCAATTCCGATGATACAAGAGTAAAGATTGATCTGGCTGAAACACTGGCACTGTCTCTGGAATTTAAAATGGCAGGCGAGATTTTAAAAACAGTTGTCTCCCATACAATTGAGGAACTGAGTATTCTTGGAGCCGTAATTGTACTGCGTGCGCTTTTAACATTCCTGATCCATTGGGAACTGAAAATGGAACGCCAGACAGAGCATGCCGAGCGCGAACATGCCAAAATTCAGGAAAAAACAAAGTAAAATTAGAAAAAGCTCTCCTAGCTTATTTTGAAGCTAGGAGAGCTTTTTCCAATTTATTCGCTGATTATTTCTACATCAATCTGTCCATAATATGGGCTGTCCTCATCCTGCAGTACAACTACTGTCTCCACATGATCAAGCTGCATCAGCTGCAGTTTATTTTGTTCTGCATCTGTGTATCCATCTGGCACTTCCTTTGGAACTGTCAGTGTAAACTGATATTGTGTACTTCCGTCTGTAAGAACAGTGGATGTTATCGTAAGTACAGCTTTTACCTCAAATAAAAACGATTTTAAGCTTGGTGCTGCTGCGCGCAAAATGACATTCTTTCGCTCAATCTTTGCCTCTTGCACTAGTGCTGGTGATTCCTCCTCAATCGTCTGCTGTATCTCTGGCAGTGATGTTTCTGATGATGGCAAAAGTGTTGTCGCTTCTGGCGTTTGCAGTGGTGTTGTACTTTCCTGCTCTTGTGTCTGCGTTGTTTCTTCTGAGGATATGCTTTCTTTAGAAGTCGCCTCTATAGTTGTGGAAGGCTCACTAGACGCACTTTCTGTTGTTGCCTTCTCACTTGAAGCTTCCTCGATAGAACTTTCTTCTGTAGAGCTTTCTTCTGTCGATTTTTCTTCTGTTTTTTCCTCAGTAGTTTCTTCCTCTTTTGCTTCACAAACTGTCAGTTTTTCCAACAAACTGCTTCCATATGATGCTTCCCATGCAGCAGGATCCTTTATCCAATCCTCTGCCCTCCAATAAAAGGTAATCTCTTTTGTCTCACCATCTTGACAATTAAAGAAAAGTGTCGCATCAAAACCTGCTGCCTTTTCCCAGTCGCTGTTTAAGCTCCAGGAAATTTCATTTGTCTTTGCCAATATCTCTGACACAGGCTGATTAGTTTGATCTAAAAGCGTATACGATTTCTCTTTCTCACCTGCCAAACCAGTAAACTTTGGCGCTGTCAAATGACCAAGGCTTGTATTTTTTGAAAGTACAAATGTCTTATTATCACCGTCATGTGCGCTTGCACTAATCTTTGACCAATCACTTATGCCAATCTCATCCATCGATGCAAAGCAAATGGAAAGATCGTATAAAAGATATGGCTCGTTTCCATTGACTTGCTCAGTATAAGGCACTGCATAACCGTCTTCTGGTAAATAGACACTGTATTTCTTTTGAACACCATCTGCATCATATTTCCAATAAACAGGAAGCAAACGATATGTGCATGTTTGTTTTCCTTCCTTTGTAACACGCTGCTGCATAGTCTGAACAAGATATTCACTAATTCCAGTTCCTTGTGCAAAACAATATGCAAAACCTGTATTGTCACATTGCTCTACATTGACATCAGAAAAAGTATCCTCCATCTTTTCTTTTTCTTTCTGTGTCTTTTTAAATTCATCTGTACCTTTATCTCGATAAAGGCTTGTCACATCTGAATCTAACCACTGCTTTTGTTCACCCTCTGCAGTCGTTGTCTCTGCAAGTGCCTGCACACTAATTACAGCACAATCTGAGTCTGCTATGTAAGCCTCTCCAAGCGGTGATGCTCCATCTGTCACAAACACTTCAAACCTGGCAGAAAGAATATCTCCATTTTCATCTGTCGTGTTCGTCTGCTTTAGCCATGCATATACAAGCACCTTTTCCTGCTTACTTTCACATGAAACATAATATGGAATAAGATATGTATAGATACCATTTGAACGGTCTGTATACATCTCATATACACCAATAAGACCACCCTGTGTATCATTTTGCTCCATCGTGTAGCCGCCTGACTTTGTTGAAAGCATACTGCGAACATAAAAACCTGCCTGACTGTCATCCTTTACAATTTCAAAGGAAAAGGCATCGCGATAAAAAAGTGTATCTCTTGTCATTTGCCTTAATTTAAGCAGTGACAGCACATTGACCTTATAGCCTGCACATCCTTCTTCATTCGCATCCACATCAAAATAAATGCTTCCCTGCCATGCAGATGCCTTTCTTCCAGAATCCTTCCAGTTTCCATTTTCATCCAGATCAAAAATCGGGTACAAAAATTCCTGCTTTTTGTCTGAAATAAAAAGCTCTGGTGCTGCAAGAGGTTCTGGCTCTGGCGGTGTCTCTGACTCAGATTCGCTTTCTGACTCAGACTCACTTTCCGACTCTGATTCACTTTCTGTCTCAGTCTCTGATGGCTTTTCAGATTCACTTTCTGATTCACTTTCTGTTTCAGTCTCTGGCTCTGATTCGTCTTCTTTAATACGCACAGAAAGTGTACTTGTTGATGGTCTGCTTATTGTAAATCCATTTTTGTCTGTAATGCCTTCTCTTTTTACCTGCACAGTCAGGCTTACACAGTCTTCTGGCACACTGACATGACACGAATATGAAGTTTCTTCATCTGAAGCTATTTCTTCTTTTGATAGTAAAAGTGTCTCCTCGTTTGTCTTCGATAAAGCTGTAACGTTAACTTCATATGATGTACCCTCATACTTTGGTTTCTCACTTTCAGCATCCCACATGACAAGCGCGCCATTTGAAGCATCAATCTCGTCATCATCTGTTGTCTTTTTATTTACGCTAATCAATACAGGAAGTGTAATTTCGCTTTCTTCTTGAGTAAGTTCATAGCGCCAAACACCGTACAGACTCTGGTCAGATGATGAGTGCTGCATTAATGCGCTATTTTTCAAAAGAGGTGAATAATAAAGTCTGTAGCCATCATCTTCTGCTAAAATCGCATAGCCGTCCATAACTTTTCCTGACTGAATCAGACTGTCACCTGATGAAAACGCAGGATCTTCTGGCGCAGCAGAAACTCCATCATTTGTCACTTGCGCTGCAAGAAGCTCTGACGCACTCCAACTTTCGCTTCCATTTGCCTGACACACAATATGACCAAGCTCAACCTGACCTGACATTAAGGTAACAGGATATGCAACAACTGTCATTTCAGTACAGTCAGCTGTATCAAAATGCATCTGCTCCATCTTGTCTGTGCTGCATTTCTTTATTGATGCCTGATACTGAACCGGCACCTGAAGTTCTTCATCAACAGCCTCTAACGCTGTTTGAATCTCCATTTCCTTCTTTTGTGCATGACCTGCCAAAATCTGATACAAAGATGCATCCTTGTTTTTAAAACCAGAATACATTCTGTCTGGCTTTAATGAAGCATCAAATACCGCTTCGTTTTCACATACAGTATTTGCACTCAGCACATCAAATGTTTTTTCTGAATAGGTAGAGCTCTTATAACCTTGACACGACACACGACAATTAATAGTAATCGCCTCTTCACTTGTAACTGCAATATGTCCTGTCTCTTCCCATCCAAACTTTACAGATGATGATTGACTTTTTTCTTCATCTGAATCGGCTGATGAATACACAGCTGTCACTGTTAACTCTCTGTCGCCAGCAGTAATTGACGTAAAATCATCCTTGTTGTCAATTACAATCTCATACAAAGCTGTCTTATCTTCATTATCTGACACACTAGTGTTTTCGCTGCAAAGCCTCAGATGATATGACAAAGCTGGCAGCTGTATTCTTTCGTCTGCCGCCTGCGCAGTACTCCACTCAGACGTTCCCTCTTTATTGACGGCTCTTACATGAAATACAACAGCGTCAACCTTTTGTCCTTCTAATTCATCTGGCAGTTCTAAGAAATTATCTGTTATCTCTCCATTCTTACTTCCAATTTTAATCCGCTTTAAAAGACCGTTTTCCAGAACAGGCTGATTATTACTGTCTCTTTCATATGTTTCATACTCAGCTTCATACTCATAGTATTCGGCAAAAAGACCTGGCCAAAAACGAATCATCCATGATCCGTTCTCCTTTGTAAATGTGATTCCGCCTGGAATACCAGGCTTTGGCTCTGACTTATCGAATACTGTAAGATCTGTCAACTCACTGCTTAGCTTTTCCCATACACGTATACGTATATTTTCGCTGTCCTCATCTGTCTTTGCTTCTTCTGTATTTAAAAGAAGAGGTGAGACAGACAAGCTTCCTGCAAAAGCTGTCCACTTTGTGTAAATTTCCGCCTGATCTTCTTCTGTAAGTTCACCTTCTTTATAAACATACAGCTCAGTTCCGATACCTGGTGTTTTTTGCTCCTTTTCTGACTTATTATCATTTGTATTTTCTTTTTGGTCTTCCTGGTCTTCGTTATTGTTTGAATCATCTGATTCGCAGGCAACCTTTACGCCTTCCATGTTCCAGCTTCCTGCTACCTCGATGCTTCCTAGTGCCACGTCACATCCATCTGTCACACCTGTCACTATGATTTTGAGCGCACTTGCCTCTACTGCGTCAGGTGCTTTCACAGAAACTGTACCACCATCATCAGCATCCTTGCCTGCTGCCTGCAAACCTGCGGCAAGTTCCTTCCAGACACCGTCCTCTGCATCTGCGTACAGCACATCAAACTTATATGTCCCTTCATTAAGCCATGTAAGCGTCACATCGGACAGCTTGCATGTGCCATTCAAAAAAGCCGTATAAATAGGACAGCGCTGCTCTTTTATATCAAATGAGGATGATGGAAAAACAGGAACATCTACCGACTGATGTTTAATCAGATTTTGAAGCTGTTCTTCTGATGCTTCCACAAATGGATACTCTCTGTAAGAGCCATTTGCATCTGTCTCGCCTATTGTAAGTGAAATATCACATATATCAGCTAGCAACGCATCTTCAAGTTTTTCTCCTCCTGATATGAAATACAAGCAGTTTTCACTTTCATTTGCATCTGCTGCAATTGGATAAACGTTTTCACTCACGCCGACACAATCAGTCAAATTTGCTGTTAAATTACTCGTAATGCCATATGACTCGTTGTCAGAGGAAATTATCGGTGCATAATTCTGACAGCGCATCAGAACCAGATTTTCGCATTCTGCTGTTGTGATTCCTGCTGCCACAGCTGCCTCTATTACTCCTGTGTTAACACAATCTTCCAATAGAACTTTTTCTTTTGTCTGTGCCACAATTCCTGCGGCTGTCCCGTCTGCTGTAACCTTTGCATGATTGACAAGCTTTGAAAGTGTCTCATCTTCCTCCTTCATTGGAAGTGATGCTGCAAAAATACCAGCTGCAAAATCCTTTGCTTCAATACTTCCTGCAACTGTCAGATTTTCCAGTGTTCCGCCGTTATAAGCACAAACTGCCGCCGTATTCTGATCACCAGTAACTGACACATGATCAAGAAAAAGATCATGAATCGTGCCTAAATTCTCCAGTACAAATGCGGTACCAGCGCCCTGCGGATACCAGCGGTTTGAACTTCCTGTTCCTGCATTTGCTGTATCTGACAATGTAAGATAATCAATCGTATAAACTTCATCACCGTCCTTAGAGCCAAGACTGCTGCCCTCTCTAAGCTGTGTAATCATAGGAAATGCTGTGTCTGCCTCTTTTACCGGAAGTCCGTTTTGATAGACCATTCCCTTCGCCAAAATTGAATCTGACTCTTGTAATGTCTCATCAATCTCATCATCCTCTTCTTTTTCATAGCCCCAGGCAAAGTCTCTTGAAACGATATATGTATTTTCGTTTTTTTCATCTTCCTTTGCTGCATAGACAGATGCATCCGTAATCATTTCTGCAAAACGGATGTTATAAAGATGTCTTGCGTTTTGAATTTCATACGACGTACCATCTTCTTCATCAGTATCTTCGCCGTCCTCACGTGCAAAATACATAAGCTCGGAATTGCTTTGTCTGCGCCCTGTAATTTGATATCCTGATCCGCCGCCCTGCACGATACAGCTGATTTCATCAACACCATATCGTTCCAATCCAAAACGATGCAGACTAAGTGTATTCATAAGCTCACCTGGCTCGTCTGTTCTTCTGTATGTCTCATAGGCAGCCTGTGTTGCGCTTAAATCAACTGCATCAAGCACTAGCGTGACATTTAGCTCCTCATCTATATATGCAAGAAATGGATATGTGCCAAGCTTTTCTTCTTTTTTGTCTGCAAAACTCGTCACTTCTGCAGCAACCACCTTTAACTCATCCTCTGCCGACTCAGATGGTATACTGTAATAATAGCCTTCTTCTGTTTTCTGTCCGCTTAAAGATGCGTTATTAAAAGAAATCTCAAGAAGCTCCTCATTCGTCTTTGCATCACATATCATCACCTGATAATTCATCAGGGAAACTGCCGTCTCTCCCTCTGAAAGCTTCCATGTCAGATTAAGAGTCTCTTCATTATGTAATGATGCATTTAAAACCTTAACTTTAGTTGCTGTATCAGCTGCCTTTGACAAGGAGTCTGCTCCGTAATATCCAAAGCAAAGGCCTGTAGAATTGTCACTTCCGCTTCCCTTTCTGTTTTCTTTGGAGCGGTTTACAATATTTGCCATCGTGCTTGTACAGCCTGTGTAGGAAAGTGCTTCCGCGCGATCACTATATAAAACAGAGTAGACAAGTCCGTCTCGTGCATCAAACTCCACGCTCACACAGCCATTTGCAAGCAGCGTTTTGTCATAAAGGTAAGCATCAAAAATATCATACAAAAGCGTATGTGAAGCATCAGCACTGCCATTTTTGTAGGCTTTATAATCAGCTGGCGTTCCTGTCACATAGTACAAGTTCGATGCGGTCTGTCCATCATCGTTTTTCCAGATCGCTGATACATTTACTACTTGTCCGTTTTCATCTGTGACTGGAATCAATAATTGATTTTGTTTTACAATTGCCTGTGCAGAGGTTTGTGCTTCCTTATCAAACGCCTCAAGATGCTTATCAGTGCTATACTGTGTCATGCCTGACTGCGCCGCTAAAAACAGCGTACGGGCATAGTGCTCCTGACGCTGCCATACCGACCACTTCTGGTAATAAAAAATGCCTGCTGCCGATGCGCCAAGCAATATGCCAACAAGCACCATCGTCACCATAAGCTCTACCAGTGTAAAGCCTCCCTTGCTTTCTTTGATTCGCTGTAAGATATTTCTGATCAAAGTCAAACCTCCCAAGCTGTCTTATCGTTTAAATTTGCTGCTTAAAATATACACTGCTCCAGCTCTCTTTTATCCTGTGCGTATTTGAGCGCTGTTTTTTTCTCAATCAGCCCACGTGTAACAAGCTTTGCCAGATCATAGTCAAGCGTATGCATACCTGCTGCTGCACCTGACTGCATTACGCTTCCAAGCTGATGTGTTTTTCCTTCGCGTATCTGACTTAGCACTGCATCTGTTCCTGTTAGAACTTCCGTTGCCGCTATTCGGCCGCCGTCTATAAGCGGAACCAGGCACTGCGTCACAACACCTTTTAATACGCCTGCCAGCTGAATACGAATCTGGTTTTGTGCCTGAACAGGACACACATCTATAATACGGTCTACTGTCTTAGCTGCCCCTGTCGTATGAAGTGTTGACAGCACAAGATGGCCAGTCTCTGCTGCCGTGACAGCGGCTGAAATCGTCTCATAATCACGCATCTCTCCGACAAGAATGACATCTGGATCCTCTCTAAGTGCAGAGCGAAGTGCTCCCGCAAATGAACAAACGTCCTTGCCCACCTCTCTTTGATGAATCACAGCCTGATCCTGTTCGTACACATATTCAATCGGATCTTCAATCGTTAAAATATGATCTGCACGCGTGTGATTTATGTAATCAACCATTGCCGCAAGCGTTGTCGACTTTCCTGAACCAGTAGGGCCTGTCACTAAAATCAATCC
>OIEC01001151.1_pt1 | contig 12017 bp, 7 predicted proteins | sample 1604801 | NCBI WGS metagenome assembly OIEC01 (sample SAMN01760940, study PRJEB22395) | human gut metagenome | reverse complement strand
CTCTTCAAATCCATCCAGAAGTGCTCCGCCTCCGGTCAGGACAATTCCCCGATCCACAATATCCGCAGCCAATTCCGGTGGCGTCTTCTCCAGTACACTGTGCACTGCTTCCACAATTTTTGTGGTGCACTCCTGCAATGCCTCCCGTACCTCCTCTGATGTAACGGTGACAGTCTTCGGAAGACCGGTGATCACATTTCTTCCCTTCACTTCCATCGTCTCTGCCTGCGGCCGCTTGCACACTGTTCCGATCTTCATCTTTATGGCTTCTGCAGTCTGCTCTCCGATAAACAGATTGTGTGCTTTTCGGACATGGCGGATGATTGCTTCATCAAAATCATTGCCCGCTACCTTGATAGATGCGGAAACCACCACACCTCCAAGGGAAATTACCGCAATATCTGTGGTTCCACCCCCGATATCGACAACCATATTGCCAAACGGCTTGGTAATATCAATACCGGAACCGATTGCTGCTGCAATGGGTTCCTCAATGATATATACTTCTCTCGCTCCCGCCTGGTAAGTAGCTTCTTCCACAGCTTTACGTTCCACTTCTGTCACGCCGCTTGGCACACAGATGCTGATCCTTGGCTTGCGAAACGCCTTTCTTCCCATTGCTTTTTGTATAAAATGTTTCAGCATCTTCTCTGTGATCGTATAATCGGAAATCACACCCTGCCGCAGCGGACGGATTGCCATGATATTTCCCGGTGTTCTTCCGATCATCTGACGTGCTTCCTCCCCGATGGCTTTGACCTTGTCTGCATCCTTATCATACGCTACTACGGAAGGCTCTTTTAAGACGATTCCTTTTCCTTTTGTATAAACCAGAATACTTGAAGTACCCAGATCAATTCCAATATCTGCTGCTGCCATAATAATCCCCTTTCCTGTACACTGCCTGTTCTCCCACGGCGAATCCTGCATGGCCGCCCTTTTCGTTCCCTGTAACAGGCTTTCAGTTTATTATAATCAATTCCTGTTGAAATGAAAAGTTTTTTTTAGAGGTATTTTTCGACATACTTTCCGGTATATGAGATCGGACTTTTTGCTATTTCTTCCGGTGTTCCCTTCGCAATCACCGTACCTCCCCGGTCTCCGCCTTCTGGTCCGATATCAATAATATAATCCGCTGTTTTGATCACATCCAGGTTATGTTCGATAACCACAACCGTATTGCCTCCTTCTGACAGACGCTGCAGAATCTCTATCAGCTTGTGCACATCTGCAAAATGTAGCCCGGTAGTTGGCTCATCCAGAATATAGATCGTCTTTCCGGTACTTCGTCTCGATAACTCCGTGGCCAGCTTCACCCGCTGCGCTTCTCCGCCGGAAAGTGTCGTGGATGGCTGTCCAAGACGAATATAAGAGAGTCCGACATCATAAAGCGTCTCGATCTTTCTTCGGATAGACGGGACATTTTCAAAGAACTTCACAGCTTCTTCCACCGTCATATTCAGCACATCATAGATGCTTTTTCCTTTATATTTCACTTCCAGTGTCTCCCGGTTATAACGTTTTCCCTGGCAGACTTCACAAGGAACATAAACATCCGGCAAAAAGTGCATCTCGATCTTGATGATACCGTCACCGCTACATGCCTCACACCGTCCTCCTTTTACATTAAAACTGAATCTTCCCTTTTTATACCCTCTGGCTTTCGCATCTGCGGTTGCCGCAAACAGATCTCTGATCTGGTCAAAAACACCGGTATACGTAGCCGGATTGGATCGCGGCGTTCTTCCGATCGGTGACTGGTCAATATTAATAACTTTATCCAGCTGTTCCATACCGAGAATCTCTTTATGTTCTCCCGGAATCGTCCTTGCACGGTTCAGTTTCTTTGCCAGGCTCTTATACAGTATCTCATTGACCAGAGAACTTTTTCCTGATCCGGATACTCCGGTCACGCAGGTAAAAACACCAAGTGGAAACTTCACATCGATGTTTTTCAGATTATTCTGTTTTGCCCCTTTTACCGTCAGCCAGCCGGTTGGTTTTTTCCGTTCGGCCGGTACCGGAATCTTAATCTGCAAAAATGTAAAAGATACATAGCAAAGTGCTGCAAGAAGTGCAGTCTCTGCAAGTTTCATAATGGTAGAATTCTGTTTGTTCATAGGTTTCTCTCTCTTTCCCGGAAACCTGGTACATATTGAAAAACATTCTGCAAGATGTGCCTCACAAGTTGCAGGAATGATTTCTCAAACAAGCTCCAATGTTTCCTGTTTAATCACTGCTTTTTATACTGCAGTATCTAATTAGCACTTATCATAGCGAGATACTGGTATGTCTTCAATAGACAGTTTTGATTATTTTTAAGAGGACAGTTATTTTCTGCAAAAAAAGGTACAGTCCCCAATATCCCACTGGATATCAGTTTCTGTACCTTTTCCACCAGCAGACATGTCATCTCCTGGAGCATCAACACATACTATTCAACAGTATTCTTCCGAATTCAGGTCTGTTATTCTTCGTAGGACTCTTCATCAATAGTCTCGTCATAAGACTCATCGCCTACTTCATCTGTAGCACTTTCATCTGTTGTCACATTTTCAGAGCCGTCAGCTGAATCACTGGATTCTGAACTCTCACCATAAAGTTTCTCAAAGAACTTCATGGTATCTTTATACAGGGTATCTTTATCATCAGAAGATACTGCATCGCCAAGAACATCAATATCCTCAGAAGACTCACCATCATCGATCACATCAATGCCGAAAAGTTTCTTCATCTCTTTATCCAGCATGTTCAGTTCTGGTGTAATGTATTTCTCAGTTCCATCCTCCTGATAGGAAACAGCACCATTTCCAAGGATACCAAGGTATTTCTGAAGAACCTTGATGGAAAGCTTGTTGGCTGTGTCGGAATCAAGTGTTACAGTAACTGCAGCATCATCTCCCATTACTTCGTAAAGAGCGTCCTCATCACCGCTGTACTCTCCCTGACAGAAGGTCTTCGCTTTTTCAAATTTCGCTTTCGCATCATCGCCAAGGAAATCTGTATTCAGCTGGGATATATCTGTGATCTCTTCGGAAGAATCACTGCCATCACCAGTATCTGTTCCGCCAACTTCACTGATGTCACCGTCAGCTGACTCATCTGCAGCTCCAGTCTCCTCAGCAAGTCCCGGATCCTCTGTAGAACTCTCGATAACATTGTCACCAAGAGCACTCTGGTCTACATTATCCACAATACTGTCCTCATCATCTGATGAATCACTGCTCTCCTCTGCCTGACCTGTTACATTATCATTTACACGTTCCAGAGTTTCCTGCATCTCAGAGTAATCATAGTCCTGCTGGGAAATCTGCTGAAGCAGGTTTACGATGGTATTAATCTCATCATCTGTAAGAGTTACATTGTTATTATTGGAGATATTTACAACAATATTGTAGATATCGTCTGCATTCTGAACATTGTCTGCAATAACCTGCATTTTCGCCTGGTTGATAACAGTGGTAGCGTCATTCTTTCCTACAGAATCAGCAAGATTACCTGTAACTACCATCTCCTCAGTAGCAAGCTTCTTCTTGGTCTCATCAAGCTTCTGTCCACTGGCAGTCTCATATGCCATCTGGATACCGGTCAGTGCTCCTGTACCGGATACTTCAAACGGGCAGGCAGCAACAACCTCACAGTTGGTAACACCAGATGTGGAAAGGGAACTTGCGATCATATTGCAGGTAACCCAGTTCAAATTGGCGGTACGAACCTTGATACCACCGGATGTGGTAGGCTTCACATAAGCACAGCTCACTGTTCTTGTACCAATCTGCTCCAGCGGAACATAGGAACTTAAGTGATCCCTCTCATCCTGATTGGTAACGTAGATAATCTGTGCCTGGCTGGAATCTACTTTAAAATATTTCAGCATGGTGTTCTTCTGCTCATCTGAAAGATCTGCGCCAAGTGTAACAACCTTCATAGCATCTGCCATAGCCGGCACTGTGGGAACCATCCTTCCCATAACCATTGATGCGCTGCAGAGTAGCGTAGCTAATAATTTGCCTTTCTTCATAACTTTTCCTCCAACTTTCTGTCTGGGTTATAATCTGATCTTTAATGAAAGCCTCATACTCTGTAACGGCTTCCATGCACTGCACTTCTGTCTTTGCAGTTGTTTCATTTAGTACACTTATTATAACATACTTCTTATAGTTTTTGTAATTTTAATTGTTAATTCTCTCTTTGAACATGAAAATATGTTTTGGTAAAAAAATTATTATATCAGCAGCTTTTCCAGAGCCTGTTACCGTGCAGGCTGTAAACAGTAATCCAGAACCTCCTGCACGGTCTTAACTGGTGTAATCTCAAGCTTCTCTTTTACCTCATCGGCCACATCATCAAGATCATCCATATTCTCATATGGAATAAACACATGCTTTACGCCAGCTCTTTGGGCAGCCATCAGCTTCTCCGGCAATCCGCCAATAGGCATAACACCGCCGCGAAGGGAAACTTCTCCTGTCATTGCTATTTCTGCTGGTGCAGGCTTTCCTGTCACCAGAGAGGATAATGCAGTTACCAGCGTGATGCCTGCTGATGGGCCATCCTTGGGAACTGCTCCTGCCGGCACATGGATGTGAAGATCATTTTCCTTGAATTTATCTGCAAATTCCGGATAGAGGGACTTCACAAGAGTAATGGCAATCTGGGCGGACTCTTTCATCACATCTCCAAGCTGTCCGGTAATGATCACCTTTCCATCGCCTTTTGTAAAAGAAGTTTCGATAAAAAGGATTTCTCCACCAGCACTGGTCCAGGCAAGACCGGTTACAACTCCAGGCACTGGGTTTTCCAGAATCTTCTCATGATGAATTCCATGTCCCAAAAATTCTGCTACACGCTTCTCACTTACCGTAATGCTCTTCTGCTCACCCTTTACCAGCTTCACAGCTGCATATCTGCATAACACATCCATCTGCTTCTTCAGTCCGCGGACACCAGCCTCCGCTGTATACTCTTCAATAATGCGGCGGATTGCCTCATCTGTCACCTTCAGATTCTGGGCTTTGATTCCCATGCTCTTCATTGCTTTCGGCAAAAGATGACGTCTCGCGATCTGAAACTTCTCTACTGCAGTATATCCAGGAAACTGGATTACTTCCATACGATTGAGCAATGGCTCAGGAATGGTATCGGTGGAATTGGCTGTACACACAAAAAGCACATTGGAAAGATCATAAGGAACATTCATATAATGGTCTGTAAAGCTTCCGTTCTGCTCCGGATCCAGCACTTCCAGAAGAGCACTTGCCGGATCACCGCCGTAATCTTTGGCGAGCTTGTCCACCTCATCCAGTACCATAACCGGATTTGCAGCTCCGCTTCTCTTCATTCCTTCCATAATCCTGCCTGGCATAGCACCTATGTAGGTTCTTCTGTGTCCTCGAATTTCCGCTTCATCACGGATTCCACCAAGACTGATACGCACGTATTTACGGTGAAGCGCACGGGCAATACTCTGTCCGATACTGGTTTTTCCAGTTCCAGGCGCACCTACAAACAATAAAATGGAACCAGACTGTTTCTTATTAAGAGCCATAACAGCAAGCTGCTGGATAATTCGCTCTTTTACTTTTTTCAACCCATAATGGTCTTCATTCAGGATTTCTTCTGCCTCGTTCAAATCAATTTCAGCAGGTTCCTCTGTCTTCCAGGAAAGACTTGTGGCAAAATCCAGATAATCGTACAGCATGCCATACTCATGGCTGTCTTTTCCTTCCTGCTTCATGCGGTTCAGCACCTTTTCAGCTTCTTTGCGTGCTTCCTCATTCATGCCGGATTCCTGGATTTTCTTCTGGAAACGGCGCACATCAGAAATATTCTCCGGATGCATTTCGTCCAGCTGCTGCTGAAGAAATTCGATCTGCTTCCGGATAGCGGACTCCCGGTAAACTTTCTCATTGGAGTTCTTCTGCGCAGTCTCAGCTTCCTCACTGACACGGAAAATCTCCATCAGCTCATAGACAGCCTCTTCCATCAGATGCATGCGTTCTTTCCTGGAATCCACCTCGATCATATGGTATTTTTCTTCCCAGGAAAGGCTCATGTAACCAGCCAGGGCACTGACGGCTTCCGGATAGCTTTTCCAATGGTAGATCATGCTGCGTACCCAGACGCCCCACTGAAAGCCTTTTGCAAAATCCATCAGTTCTTTCTTGATCTTATCAAATTTCTCCTTTTCTTCTTCCGGGGAGATATCCTGGATATCCGGAAGATCTACCGCTTCTGCCTGAACCATGCCGTCAGTATATTCTACATGAGTCACCTGCACTCTTTTTCTGGTAGTAATCTTGACGCTGCCTTCCTCGTCTATATTCTCAATGATTCCCATCACGCCCACTGGAAAAATATTTTCCATGGAAATTTCCTCTGGGGCTATTTCTTTCTTCTGTAAAACGAAGAGAATTTCTTCTCCGATATTCTGTTCTTTAATTCTGCCTTCCGGAAACATATCTTTTTTAAAGAAAAATGTAACTTCCGGTAAAAGAAGAAGTTCATAAACTGGTATTGTAATCATACATGTTTCCTCCTTGTATTGTTAGCACTCCTTTAATATGAGTGCCAGATTTATTCTATAGAAAATGGCGAACTCATATGAATTCGCCATCTGAATCTATGATAGTTCATTATAGCACTAAATTAAAATTTTGCAATAAGAATCGAACATTCTTTCTGGAACATGGTAGTTTTTTGAAACATTTATTTCGAAACGGGAGCTAATTTTGCATTCTGATCTGTTCCCCTTTTATGGGCGCATAGGTATAAAGCTTCTCACCTTCCAGGTCCGCCTTGTGCATATCCACAGCACTGATCTGGTGGTTGTCGTAAGTATTATAATAGTAAATTCCCTTATCCGTATTACAGCAGGAAGTATATAGCGTAATCTCATACTTGTCTTCTCCCAGCTTGCAGCAGCCCCTCTGCTGGTCTACGCTGCCAAGAATGTGGAAAAACTGGCTTACACTTTCTTCTTCTGAATCCCCGGACAGAGAATTCATTTTTACAAAGGCCACCCGCACAAATCTTGACTGGGAGGAGAGATCTCCCGGCAGTCCCATGCCACCCATTCCCCGGCTGTACTGATTCAGTTCCAGATTTTCTGAAAAAGTGTTACTGCGGTTTTCCACAGCCAGCTGCATATAATTGTTCAGATTAAACATCTGATAGTTAAAGGGCGGATTGTTTGTGAGGACACCTACTGGATTATCATATATTTTCATTCCCTCTTCCAACGACTCCAGGGTAATACATTCCTCTTTGTCCGCAATAATCCAGTGCAGCTGCGCAACTGGCAGATCAGGAAGAAATGGGGTGTCAATCAGGTTCATATTCTTAAGAAGCTGGCGTGCTTCTTTCACTGTAGCACATTTTCCCAGAATCCATGGGATCAGTTCGAACTGAGTGATATTGTCTTTCCCCTCTACAGGCTTCTTGTAGCTGGCATTTCCAACGAAATTAAGGCCGGCGATTCCAAGACCTTTCTCATTGACCGCATCATAATACAGAGGATAGTTCTCCATAACACATGCCATTCCGATCATGGCATAATGATTTTTCAGCTGACCGCCTTCTCTTAAGTCAAATACATAATTTCTAGGCGTGATCACTACCTGGTCTCCATAGGAAATCTCATAATCCAGAGTTCTTCCAAAATAGAAATCCTTTGTTTTATAGGTTGCTGCTGTACACATATTCTGTTCCTCCATTCATCAGAGACTGTTTAAAAGTCAGTTCTGTATTACTGTTCACTGGTAACGTTCTGTAATCTGCATATTCCAAAAAGTTCCCAAGGCGTTGTATTTTCCAGTCTGTCATGTTATTATTTATAAAAATTGTGCATGAACGGTTCATCATTAGTGTTATATATTGTAGCACAAACTGTGAAAATTTAAACTCTTTTTTCCCGATTTCACACTTTTTTAAGAAAGGAACTTACCATGAATAAATCTATTGCAGTCGCAGGTACCGGATATGTAGGGCTTTCTATTTCTGTACTGCTGGCTCAGCATAATCATGTTGTTGCAGTTGACATAATTCCGGAGAAGATTGCTTTGATAAACCAGAAGAAATCTCCAATCCAAGATGAATATATCGAAAAATACCTGTCGGAAAAGGAACTGGATCTTACGGCCACCTCAGACGGAGAATCCGCCTACGCAGAGGCTGATTTTGTGGTAGTGGCCACCCCCACCAACTATGACAGCAGGAAAAATCATTTCGACACTTCCGCTGTTGAAGCTGTACTAAGCCTGGTCACAAGGGTGAATCCTGCTGCCACAATTGTGATCAAATCTACGATTCCTGTAGGCTACACAGAATCTATCCGAAAGAAGCTTCACAATAACAATATTATTTTCAGCCCGGAATTTCTCCGAGAGTCCAAGGCCCTGTACGACAATCTTTACCCAAGCAGGATCATTGTCTCCTGTGATGAACACACCAGAGAAGCAGCTCATACTTTTGCAGCACTTCTTCAGGAGGGTGCTCTTAAAGAAAATATCGACACCTTGTTCATGGGATATACGGAAGCAGAAGCTGTAAAACTTTTTGCCAACACCTATCTGGCACTTCGTGTTTCCTATTTTAATGAGCTGGATACTTACGCGGAAATGAAGGGGCTGAACACCCGCGATATTATCAATGGAGTCTGTCTGGATCCCCGGATCGGAACTCATTACAATAATCCTTCCTTTGGCTACGGCGGCTACTGCCTGCCTAAGGACACCAAACAGCTTCTTGCCAATTACAACGACGTTCCTCAGAATATGATGTCCGCAATCGTGGAAAGCAACCGTACCCGAAAGGATTTTATTGCTGATCAGGTACTGCAAAAAGCCGGCTATTACAACTACAATGAGGACAACCTTTATCAGTCAAGCCTGGAAAAAGAAGTGGTTATCGGCGTCTACCGCCTCACTATGAAGAGTAATTCCGATAATTTCCGGCAAAGCAGCATTCAGGGTGTTATGAAACGGATCAAGGCAAAAGGCGCCACTGTCATCATCTATGAGCCCAATTTGGAAAACGGTTCCACATTTTTTGGCAGCAAGGTTGTAAATAATCTGGAAGAGTTTAAAGAAAAAAGCCTGTGTATTCTGGCGAACCGTTATGACAAGGTCCTGGACGATGTGAAGAAAAAGGTTTATACAAGGGATCTGTTTTCCAGGGATTAAGAAACGAAAGCGTGTCTAAAAAAGGCTTCCGCAAGATGTACATCACAATTTGTGGGAGATTTTGCCCGGATGAGGGCGCCGCAGCGGGCTGCGTAGGTCGAATTCGAGCAAAATATACCGCAATCTGCACCATACAAAAACAGGCAGGAAACATAGCGATCAAGAGAGCAATAGCTCCGTTTAATCACTGTGTTTCCTGCCTGTTGTCTATGAAATCCGTTTTTTATTCACCATACTGGCAATTGCTCTCTTTCAATTGCCGGATGACTTTATCCTGAAATAGTGATTATAAGCATCCAGCACATCCTTACGTCCTCTCACGCGAATGGGAACCCGTTCTCCATTTCGGAGTAAAAACTCCTCTTCTACATCTGTAATGTGATCCATATTTACCAGAAAGCTTTGGTGGCAACGCAAAAAACGGGGATCCTCTATCTTTTTCTCAAGATTCCCAAGTTTTTCCGCAGTTTCAAGCACCGAACCATCCAGCATATGTAAGGTTACTGTATGGCGGTCACTTTCCAGGTATAAAATTTCATCCACGAAAGGATAACGATACTGTCTTCTGCATTTCACTGAAATCCGCCTGCGAAGCTCAGACTTCAGCAGTCTGTTTAAAATTGCTGTGGTCTGCTTCTCTTCTGCAGGTTTCAGAAGATAGCCGGATGCTTCTACCTCATAACTTTCAAGCGCAAAATCAGGTGAAGCAGTCAGAAATACAATAGGCGCTTTTACTCCCAGGTCACGCAGCTTCCGTGCCGTGTCCATTCCATTCAGATCGCCCATATAAATATCAAGAAAAATCAGATCTGGCCATATATAGCCCTCTTCAATGTCTGCAAGGAGGCTCTCTCCAGATTCATATTCCTGGATCTGCGCCTCCCTGCCATTTGTCTGAAAGTACACCATCAACTGACGCTTCAGCACAAAACGCTCAACTTCCACGTCGTCACATATGGCAATTCTGTTTACCAAAGCTCTCCCAAAGCCTCCTTGTACTTGACTAGTTTATTATAACACAACGTTCCCTCTCGGGGAGAAATCTGCATAATCGTCACGTTTCAGAGCATAATCCTCAATTACCTGCACTCCCCACTTTGTGGGATCTTTCAAGGCTTGCAAAGATCCTTCACAACCTCTCCGGCAATGATCAGTCCTGCAACAGACGGCACAAATGCTACGCTTCCCGGAATATCACGACGCTCTGTACATTTGTGCTTGGCACCTGGCGGGCAGATACAGTGGGTTCTGCAGCTGATGGACATATCCTCTATCGGTCTTGTAGGGATTTCCTCGGAATAAACCACTTTCAGCTTACGGACGCCACGTTTCTTCAGTTCGCGGCGCATAACCTTGGCAAGAGGGCAGACCTTAGTCTTATAAATGTCCGCAACTTTAAACTGGCTTGCATCCAGTTTGTTTCCGGCACCCATAGAACTGATGATCGGAACCCCTTTCTCCTTCGCCTTCATGACAAGGGAGATTTTTGCAGTAACGGTATCTACTGCATCTACAATATAATCATATTCTTCAAATGGAAAATCGTCTGCATTCTCCGGCAGAAAAAAACACTTATGTGTCTCCACCTTCACGTCCGGATTGATTTCCAGCATACGCTCTTTCATAACATCCGTCTTGTATTTTCCCACTGTTTTTCGCGTTGCTATGATCTGGCGGTTCAGATTCGTAAGGCATACCTTGTCGTCATCGATCAGGTCAAAAGCACCTACCCCGCTTCTCACCAACGCCTCACACACATATCCGCCAACACCGCCGATTCCAAATACTGCCACTCTGGCACCGGCAAGCTTCTTCATCCCCTCTTCTCCAAGAAGAAGCTGGGTTCTTGAAAACTGATTTAACATAAATTTTTCTCTCCTCAATGAAAGACAGGCAACAGACTTTCAAACAGACATTTCTCTTTCAATAAGAAAACTGCGGTCTGTTCTATCTTCACATAAAAAGCCTGGGAAGCTTATCCACCCAGACTTTTGTCCACATTACCTTTCGGAAATATTTTATAATGACTGTGTTTTTCTGTCAATTATTTTTTCGCCTACACATAAATAAATTACAGCGTTCCTGTTCACTCCGTTCGCAGTATCATTACAGCCATTTTTTCAAAACATCACTCAGCTTATTCATATCCAGCGGCTTTGCGATATGTCCGTTCATACCTGTATTTTTTGCCAGCTGTACATCTTCTGCAAAAGCATTGGCAGTCATGGCAACAATTGGCAGTTCTCCTTTTTCACCGGGGAGGCTTCTAATTGCTGCGGTTGCCTGATAACCATTCAGAACAGGCATTTGGATATCCATAAAAATAAGGTCATACCGGTCTTTTGGAGAAACCTCCACTTTTTCAACTGCAATTTTTCCATTTTCGGCTGTCTCAACTTCTGCCCCTGTCATCTGCAGGATTTCCACTGCAATTTCTCTGTTTAACTCATTATCCTCGACCAGCAGAATCCTTTTTCCTGTGTAATCTGCTTCTGACAGATTCTCCAGATAATTCCTTGCTGTTTTTTCTTTTTTGTCAGAAACAAACTGCCGCAGTGTAGCGGTCAGCCTGGAACGGAATAACGGTTTTGCAATAAAAGCATCTACACCTGCAGCCTTTGCTTCTTCTTCAATCTCGCTGAACTCATAAGATGTCAGTACAATGATGGTAATCTCCTTCCCTATCCGTTTCCGAATCTGTCTGGCAGTTTCTATGCCATCCATATCCGGCATCTTCCAGTCCAAAATAACAGCAAAGTAATCATTTTTTAACTCATGACGTGCATAACAGCGCTCAACGGCTTCTCTGCCGGAGAGAACCCATTCGCCTGTAAT
>OIEC01001136.1_pt1 | contig 12166 bp, 9 predicted proteins | sample 1604801 | NCBI WGS metagenome assembly OIEC01 (sample SAMN01760940, study PRJEB22395) | human gut metagenome | reverse complement strand
GCGAGACCATGTTCTGTGACCACTGGTCCCGCGTGCTGCACAGCTACCGTGAGCTGCCCATGAAGTACAACCAGTGGTGCAGCGTGGTGCGCTGGGAAAAGACCACCCGTCCCTTCCTGCGCAGCCGTGAGTTCTGGTGGCAGGAAGGCCACACCATCCACGAGACTGCCGCCGAGGCCGAGGCCGAGACCCAGCAGCAGCTGAACTGCTACGCGGATGTCTGCGAGCAGGATCTGGCCATCCCTGTTGTCAAGGGCCGCAAGACCGATAAGGAGAAGTTTGCCGGTGCCGAGGCTACCTATACCATCGAAGCCATGATGAAGGACGGCAAGGCCCTGCAGAGCGGCACCAGCCATTACTTCGGCGATAAGTTCAGCAAGGCTTACGACGTGACTTTTACCGGCCGCGACAACCAGCTGCATCACCCGTTCCAGACCAGCTGGGGCGTTTCCACCCGTCTGGTGGGTGCCATCATTATGACCCACGGCGATGACGACGGCCTGATCCTGCCCCCGGCAGTGGCTCCCATCCAGGTCGTGGTCGTGCCCATCGCCGCCCACAAGCCCGGCGTTTCCGAGAAGGCCGCCGAGCTGGCTGAGAAGATCAGCAAGTATGCCCGCGTCAAGCTGGACGACAGCGACAACGCCCCCGGCTGGAAGTTCTCCCAGTGGGAGATGAAGGGTGTGCCCCTGCGCCTGGAGATCGGCCCCAAGGATCTGGAAAAGAACCAGTGCGTGCTGGTTCGCCGCGACACCCGTGAAAAGATCTTCGTGAGCCTGGACGAGCTGGAGACCGCGATCCCGGCCCAGCTGGAGGCCCTGCGCAAGGACCTGTACGAGCGTGCTCTCGCCAACCGCGAGAAGCGCACCTGGGCAGCCACCACCATGGAGGAAGTCAAGGAGTTGGCCAAGACCAACACCGGCTACATCAAGACCATGTGGTGCGGCGACCTGGCCTGCGAGATGAAGATGAAGGAAGAGGCTGGCCTGTCCAGCCGCTGCATGCCCTTCGAGCAGGAGCACCTCAGCGATGTCTGCCCCTGCTGCGGCAAGCCCGCCAGCAAGATGGTCTACTGGGGCGTGGCCTACTAAGCCGCCCCATAGTCAGAGCCTGATCAGATGAAAAAGCAGCTTTCCCGTCCAACGGGAGAGCTGCTTTTTTGTATCTGCTATTGACAACCATGTATCTACTGTATATACTGTAAATATACAGACGCAACGGAGGCGGCAGACATGAATCTCTTCATCGATAACAAGAGCGGTGCACCCATCTATGAGCAGCTCTACACCCAGATCAAGAACCAGATTTTGAGCGGGGAACTGCAGCCGGAGGAAGCTATGCCGTCCATCCGGGGGCTGGCGCGGGATCTGCGCATCAGTGTCATCACCACAAAGCGGGCCTACGATGAGCTGGAACAGGAGGGCTTTTTGTACGCCGTGCCCGCCAAGGGCTTTTTCGTGGCAGCGAAAAACACCGAGCTGCTCCGGGAAGAGAACCTGAAAAAAATCGAAGCACACCTGACGGAAGCCGTCCGGCTGGCGGCACCCTGCGGGCTGACCAAACAGGAACTGACCGAAATGTTGGAATTGCTGTGGGAGGAATGAACCATGAACGCATTAGAACTGCACGGCCTTGAAAAGCACTACCCGGATTTTACGCTGGGGCCCATTGATCTGGAACTGCCCGGCGGCACAGTCTGCGGGCTGATCGGCGAGAACGGCGCGGGCAAGAGCACGACCATTAAGCTGATCCTGGACATGATCGACCGGGAGGCAGGTACCGTGAAACTGTTCGGGCAGGAGGAAATCACTCCGCTTGCCAAAGCCGATATCGGCGTGGTGCTGGGCGGCGAGGGCATCCCCACCTGCCTGACCGCGCCGCAGGTGAGGAAAGTGATGGCGGGCATCTATCCCAACTGGGATGCCGCAGCTTACGCGGATTATTGTAAGCGCTTTGAACTGCCGGAGAAAAAGCGCTACGCCGATTACTCCACTGGCATGAAGATGAAGCAGTGCCTTGCCGTGGCGCTTTCCCACCACCCGAAGCTGCTGCTGCTGGACGAAGCCACCAGCGGTCTGGACCCGGTGGTGCGGGATGAGCTCATCGATTTGCTGCTGGACTTTGTGCGGGATGAGAACCATGCAATTTTGATCTCGTCCCACATCGTCAGCGATTTGGAAAAGCTCTGCGATACCATTGCCTTTCTGCACAAGGGGAAGCTCCTGCTCTGTGAGGATAAGGACACCCTGCGGGAGGAGTACGCCCTCTGGCACGGCACTGCCGGGCAATTGGAGGAGCTGGATAAGAACGCCATCGTCAGCCGTCGGGTGACAGCCTACGGGGCCGAGGCACTGGTGAAGAGGGAACTTGTCCCGGCGGGCAGCACCCTGACACCGGTGAGCATCGAAGAACTGTTCGTTTTGATGGTGAAAGGGGAGAATGTGCGATGAAAGGTTTGCTGTTGAAGGATTGGTATCAGGTCAGAACCAATATGAAGACCATGTACCTGACGGTTGCATTTGTGCTGGTGATCTGGGTGCTCAGCACATCGAGCGCCTATGTGTTCCCGGTGAGTTATGCGGCCATTTTTCTGGGCATCCTGCCGGTGAACCTGCTCACCTACGACCAGAGCGTTGGTTGGGTGGAGTATGGCCGGACGCTTCCGGTGAGCAAAAAGACGCTGGTGGCGGAAAAGTACCTCATCGGTCTGTTCTGCGCTGCGGCGGCTGTTGTGATCGGAGGACTGTTCGTAACGGTGATCCCTCTGCGCACCGGAATGGCCCCGGACAAGGATGTGCTGTCCCTGCTGGCGGGCAGTGTGTGTGCCATCCTGCTGATCAACGGCATTTCCCTGCCGCTGCTGTACCGCTTTGGGGCCGAAAAAGCCCGCATGATCTACGTCCTGACCTTTGCCGGACTGGGTGCCCTGCTGGGTGGCGGCGGTGCCGTGATGGATGAACTGCAGCAGAACGGCCCGGGAAGTGGGCCGCTGCCTGTGCCCCTCTGGCTGGCCGCAGTGCTTCTGCTGGCGGTACTGGCCCTGTATGCCGTGTCCTGGCGGGTGTCGGTGGCATGGTATGGAAAGTATAAGAAGTAAGCTCTTCTTTGTGCAATATAGCAATAATCCGGTAAAAAAACTGTAAAAGGGGTTGAAAAATCCGGCCCGGCGTAGTATGATAACGGGGCTGAAAGAAAAATCTTACACCAAGGAGGAGTTTGTTTCCATGTCCAGTGACCATACGGATCACCCCAAACAACGCTTCTCCTGCGATGCGGGCCGTGCAAACGTGTTAGCCGCATCCTGAACTGCATGCCCTTTGTACACCGCAGGAGTTGTAACCAGACCAATGCGGTGTATTTTTTATGCCCGAAAACGGGAAACGGAGGGACCAAACCATGCAGAAGAAAAATTATGTGCAGGAGATTCTGGACATCATCCACAGCGGTCTGCCCCAGGCAGAGCTGGCTGAAAAGCTGTCCGATTACCATGAAAACGACCTGGCCGATGCCCTGACGGCCCTGACACCGGAGGAGCGCCAGAAGGTGTACACCGTACTGGGCGTGGATACGGTGGCAGAGATCTTCTCCTATCTGGACGACGCAGAGCCTTACCTGAAGGAGCTGGACCCCGAGCGGGCCGCCCGGGTCATCTCCCACATGGATTCGGACGATGCCGTGGATGCTCTGGATGACCTGGAAGAGGACGATAAGGCAGAGATCGTCCACCAGCTGGACAAGGATGCCGCCGATGATGTGAAGCTGCTGCTCTCCTATCACGAGGACGAGATCGGCAGCTGCATGACCACCAACTACATCTGCATCCGCAGGGATATGACCATCCGGCAGGCCATGAGTGAACTGGTGAAGCAGGCAGGCGAGAACGATAACATCTCCACCCTGTATGTGGTGGATGAGAACGAGCACTTTTATGGTGCCATTGACCTGAAAGACCTCATCGTGGCCCGTGCGGAGGAGCGCCTGGAAAAGCTGATCGCCCGTTCCTACCCCTACGTCACCGACCACGAGAAGATCAGCGACTGCATCGACCGCATCGTGGACTACGCCGAGCGCTCGCTCCCTGTCCTGAACGACAGCGGGAAGCTGCTGGGCATCATCACCTCGGCGGATGTGGTCGAGCTGGTGGACGACGAGATGGGCGATGATTACGCAAAACTCGGCGGCTTGACCAGCGAGGAGGACCTGAACGAGGGTGTGTTCCAGAGTGTGAAAAAGCGCCTGCCTTGGCTGATTGCCCTGCTGTTCCTCGGGATGCTGGTGTCCTCGGTGGTGGGTGCGTTTGAATCGGTGGTGGCGGTGCTGCCCATCGTCATCTGCTTCCAGTCCATGGTGCTGGATATGGCCGGCAATGTGGGCACCCAGTCGCTGGCTGTGACCATCCGTGTGCTGGTGGACGAGAACCTGACCACTGCCAAAAAGCTCCAGCTGCTCTGGAAGGAAATGCGGGTGGGCCTGACCAACGGTGCACTGCTGGCCGTGCTGGCGCTGGGCTTCCTGGGCTGCTACATCCACTTCTTCAAGGCCTACGCCTGGGGTGAAGCCTTCCTGCTCTCGGGCTGTGTGGGCGTATCTCTGGTCGTGGCCATGGTGATCTCCAGCCTGGTGGGCACGGTCATCCCCATGCTGTTCCATAAGATCCACATCGACCCCGCCGTGGCTTCCGGCCCGCTCATCACCACCATCAATGATCTGGTGGCTGTGGTGGTCTACTATGGCCTGGCCGCCGTGGTGCTGATCGATATGTTCCATTTGGGCTGAAATAGAGAAAGGCTGCTGCCGACAACTCCCTCAGTCACGGCTTCGCCGCGCCAGCTCCCTCTTGGAGGGAGCCTTGACGTAATGGCAATCTGTGAAAGCCTCCCTCATTGAGGGAGGTGGCATCGCGTGAGCGATGACGGAAGAAGTTTGGCAACAGCCTCTTTTTACTTATTCTGTATCCAATACCGCTGTGTCAGCGTTCCATCGGAGGAATCAAACTGCTCATCCTCCAGCACGCCGCCGTTGGCGCGGATGGTCTTTGCTGAGGCAACGTTGTAATGGTCGCAGCAGATGCGCACCTTTTCGATGTCTCGTTCTTTTGCCTTTTCCAGCGTCAGGCGAAGCATCTGGGTGGCGTAGCCATTCTGCCGCTCCGAGGGGCGGACGCTGTACCCGATGTGCCCGCCGTAGGTCAGCAGGTAATCGTTGAGCCGGTGGCGCAGGTTGGTCATGCCCACCAGATGCTCGTGCTCATCCAGAGCAAGATACTCCGTGGCGGGCACGAGACCGGCGGGGGTTGTGGCCGGGTCTTTCAGCTTGCGGAGTTGGGCCAGCCAGGCATCGAAGTCGGCATATTTGTCCAGAGCCGAGGTGCCGTCCATCCGGGAGTTAATGGCCAGAAATTCTTCCCGATAGGCCATTACCTGTTCCCGGTCGCCCTCATCCGGCTCCCGCAGGTGGATCTTCTGGGGTGAGGTGCGCCGGGTGGCGGTGCGGAAATCCGGAGCCTTCATCAGGCCGTGGCAGTTGCAGTAGAAGTAAAGCACACCTGCGCCCCGCAGGGAGAAGCGGGCAGAGGCATCTCCCTCGGGGTAGAGCTTGACCAGCTGCAGCTTATCGCCGGTGAGGTAGGCCAGAAACGAGATGTAATGGTTTTTCTCCATGGGGTGGTGCAGGGTGACGAAGAGCTCGTCCTCCACCCGCTCCACGGTCAGCTGATGATGCTCGTCGGCATCCTCGGCTTCGGCGATGTCCAGCGCAGGCAGGGTGATGCCGCAGCAGCTCACCACGGCCTGCCCGGTGGCGTGGAGCACATTGCCGCAGAGAGGGCAGACGTAGAGCTTGCTCCGCAGCAGGTTGGCTGCCCGGTTCCGGTTGATGATGGGTTCTCCCTGCATCAGCTCCAGCACGCTGACCCCCAGAGCCGCAGCCAGCGGTTCCAGCAGGGAGATATCGGGCAGACCCTTGGCGGTCTCCCACTTGGAAATGGTCTTGGCGCTGACAGAAAGCGTTCCGGCAAGCTCTGCCTGGGTCAGGCCCTTGGCTTCCCGCAGCTGCCGGATGGTGCTGCCTGTGACGTATGTGTTCATAATGAATGAAACCTCTCAGTCTCGCGTTGCTCGACAGCGTACGGGTTGCGGCTCCCAGCATCCACTTCGCACAAAGTATTGTGCTCGTGTCTTGCTGGCCGCGGCCCCAACAACTCCTCCCTTCATCCGCCACTGGCGGCGGTCGTCGTCGTTGCCTAATAGGGGAGCCCTTGGCAAGTCGGGCAAGCGTAATTGTTGAACCAGAGTATACTATACAAAAAAACTCCACGCAACCTACGCTGCGTGGAGTTCGTGCTTTCAGGAATTATTCGGCCTCGGTCTCGTCTTCCTCGTCCGGATCCAGCTCCATGGTGAACACGGCCTTTTTCAGCTTGCCGCAGCCCTGGGCCTTCAAGCCGGATTTGTACGGCTCCCCGGCCAGATAGAGGGCAAAGCGGCCCTCGCAGAGCATTCCGGCAATGCTGGTGCCGGCGGTACCCACGGTGGTATCAGCGGCTTCGTCAGCGGGCCGGGTGGGGCTGAACTCGCCCAGGGACACTTCAAACAGCTCGCTGCCCTCAAGGTCGGTCTCAAGGGTCAGGTGGTTGTCGTGCCGGACAAAAGGGGCCTTGTCGCTGGCCTGCGGGGTCACGGTGCTCACCATGACCACAGCCTTGTCACCATCGATGCGGGTGCGCCCGGCGGGCAGGTTATTGATATCCCGCGCCATGATGAACTCGATGACGCTGTCCAGACTGCTGCACAGGCCCAGATAGTTGGGGAGATTATTCAGGGTATCGTAGATCATGGATCAGTCCTCTTTCGGGTCGGTCAGAAGCTCCTTGATGCTGGGCACAACGCCGCCCAGATTTTGCAGCTCCGATGGAATGATGATCTTGGTGGCCTTGCCGTTGGCGACCTTGGCCAGTGCTTCCAGGCTGCGCAGAGCCAGCACCTTGTCGTTGGGCATAGCCTCGTTCAACAGGCGGATGGCATCGGCGTTGGCCTTCTGCACCGCGAGAATGGCCTGCGCCTCGCCCTCAGCTTCGAGAATGCGCTGCTGTTTGACGGCATCGGCACGGAGGATGGCGGCTTCCTTTTCGCCCTCGGCGGCGGTGATGGCGGCCTGCTTCTCACCGTCGGCCTTCAGGATAACGGCGCGCTTTTCGCGCTCTGCCTTCATCTGCTTCTCCATGGCTTCCTGGATCTCGCGCGGCGGGATGATGTTCTTGACCTCCACGCGGTTGACCTTGATGCCCCACTTGTCGGTGGCTTCGTCGAGGATGGCCGTGATCTTGCCGTTGATGACATCGCGGCTGGTCAGGGTGTGATCCAGCTCCATCTCACCGATGATGTTGCGCAGGGTGGTGGCGGAAAGGCTCTCGATGGCTGCGATGGGCTGGTTGACACCGTAGGTGTAGAGCTTGGCATCCATGACTTGGAAGAACACCACGGTGTCGATCTGCATGGTGACGTTATCGCGGGTGATCACAGGCTGGGGAGGGAAGTCTGCGACCTGCTCCTTCAGGCTGACCTTTTTGGCGATCCGCTCAATGAACGGGATCTTGACATGCAGGCCGGCCGACCAGGTGTCGGAGTAGCTGCCCAGACGCTCCACAACGTACACCATGGACTGGGGTACGATGACGATGTTGGTGACGACGATGAGCAGGATGACAAAGATGAGCGCGAGGATCACGAACAGCATGATAGGCATAGAGACGCTCCTTTTTTCAGTGGTTGATGGATTCGGTCAGGATGGGTTCCACGATGAGCAGGGTGCTGTGGATCTCGGTGACCCGGCAGGCCTGCCCGGGGGTCAGGGTATCGCCGGGGGTGGCGCAGCGGGCGCTCCAATCCACGCCATCCAGCCGCACCCGGCCCGTCTGCTGGGCGGAAACGGGGGTCAGCACCCGGGCTTCCCGGCCAAGGGCGCGGTCACCGTTGGTGGGGGTGGGCTGCTTGTGCAGCCGTTTGGCCAGCGGCTTGAATGCCAGCAGGCAGACCGCGCTGACCGCAATGAACACCACCGCCTGCACCCGGAACGAGTGGGTGAACAGGCAGCAGAGCAGGGCTGCCGCGCTGCCTGCCGCAAACCAGACGGATACCATGCTGAAGGTCATGCCCTCCAGCGCCAGGAAACCGACGGCAGCAAGGAGCCAGAAAATGGGGTCAATGGACATCGAACATCCCTCCTTCTTCGTTTATTATATAACAAAGGCGTGGAAATGACAATATGTTGTTATTTAAGGGCGAGTGCTGCTCTGTCCAACCTCTCAGGCGCAGGCTTCGCCGCGTCAGCGAAGATGACGGAGAGGTTTAATCCGTCTCCTTATACATAATCATAGTAGCTGTGGTTCGGGTTATGCCCCACCTCTTCCACCACGATGGTGAAGCCCATGGGATTCACCTCAGTGCTCTTGCCGCTGGCAAGGGTCTCCACGATGATATGTTCGGTGCGGTTGACGATGATCTCCGCAGTCTCCACCTTGCCCACCCGTTGGTAGTGCAGGATACCGCCCTCGGCACGCAGGACCCGCAGCTGGCCGGTGCGGAAGGCCTCGCAGGTGTGGCGGAGCTGTGCCAGCTGTGCCAGCACGGGGCGCAGGCGCTGTTCGTGGGCATCCCACCGGAAGAAAGCCCGGTTGAAGGGGTCCCGGTAGCCCTGCATGGCGATCTCGTCGCCGTAGTATAGACAGGGCACGCCCGGCAGGGTGTAGATGATGGCGTAGGCCATCCGCAGGCGGAGCAGGCCCTCCTCGTAGGCATCGCCGGTCACACAGCGGCCGCTCTGCCACGCGCGGCCCCGGCCATTGGCGGGCTCGTCAGCGATCACGGTCAGGGCACGTTCGGTGTCGTGGGTGGAGAGAAAGTTCAGGGCGGTGTCCATGGCCGGGGCAGGGTAGTGCTCGCAGATGGTCAGAATCTCCGTCATGGCCTGCTCGGCGGGCTTGCCCTTGACGAAATCCAGCACGGCGTTCTTGAAGGGGTAGTTCATCACGCTGTCCAGGCCCTTGCCCAGCAGGTAGGTGCGGCGCTTGTTGAAGCCGAACTTGGTGGTGGCATCCTCCCACACCTCGCCCAGCAGGAACTTTTCGGGGCTGACCCGCTTGACGGCGGCGCGCACCTTCTCAATGAATTCGTCGGGCAGCTCGTCGGCTACATCCAGCCGGAAGCCTGCCGCGCCGCGCCGCAGCCAGGTGTCGATGACACCGCCCGGGCCGGTGATGAACTCCACATAGGAGGGGGTCTCTTCGTCGACCTCGGGCAGGGTCTCAAAGCCCCACCAGCTGCGGTAGCCGTCCTTGTACTGGGGGCCGAAATCGTACCAGCAGCGGTAAGGGGAGTTGGGGTCCCGGTACGCGCCGCCCTCGCCATAGCGGCCCTCGCGGTTGAAGTAGCGGCTGTCGGAGCCGGTGTGGCTGAACACGCCGTCCAGCACGATGCCAATGCCGTATTTTTTGGCGGCGGTGCACAGTGCCTCAAAATCCTCGTTGGTGCCCAGCAGGGGGTCCACATTCAGGTAGTCGGCGGTGTTGTAGCGGTGGTTGGAGTGGGCCTCAAAGATGGGGTTGAGGTAGATGAAATCCACCCCCATCTCGTGCAGGTAAGGGAGCTTTTGCTGGATGCCCTTGAGGTCGCCGCCGAAATAATCCTCATTCAGGTGGCCGCCCACCTCGTTGGGCTGCCAGAAGGGCTCGGCGTGCTTGTCGGCCTGATAGATGCGGTCGGCAAAGGGCATGGGCTTGTTCTCCACCCCTTCGCAGAAGCGGTCCGGGAAGATCTGATAGAACACCTTGCCCTTGATGCTTTCAGGGGTCTCAAAGTCCTGCTCATAGACCGTGATCTGCCAGCTTTCGCCATCCTGCCAGCTGATCACGCCGCAGTTGTCGGGGCCGCGCACGATGCGGCGGAAGTCGGTGTAGAGGTCGAAGTAATAGAAGTAGAGGCCCGGGTCATTCAGAGGCACTTCCACGGAAAAGTGGTTCTGCCTGGGGGTCTGGCCGTCGAAGTTCATCCGGTAGTAGACGGGAACATCGAACTTGCCCTCTTTTTTCAGGACAAGGTGCGGGTCTACATAGCCCAGCTCCTCGGGGATGCAGAGCGACAGCCGGACAGTCTGCCCGGCGCGCACCGCACCAAAGGGCTGCTTGAAATAGGGGTCAAAACTGTTGAACAGACAAGACAAGTGGGGTCGTTCCTTTCTCAAAAAAAGCCCCGGTTCCGTAATGGCTCCGGGGCAGAGATATATTTGTGCTAAACCCTTCCGTCAATGCTTCGCATTGCCACCTCCCCTAGTAGGGGAGGCCTTGGCAGAACGGTGAAGTCTGTGCGTAAAGGAAAAGCTGTAAAACTTCCCGTAACGCCAGAGGCCCCACTACTAGGGGGGGCTGTCACCGTAGGTGACTGGGGGGTTGACTTTTCCAATTACTTCACAGCAGAAGCGTGCCAGATATCGCGGGCGTAATCCAGCACAGAACGGTCTGCGCTGAAGATGCCGCTGTTGGCGGTGTTCTTCAGGCTCATCTGTGCCCACTTCTCGCGGTCAGCATACAGGCGCTGCAGGTCGGCCTGAGCACGGCGGTAATCCTTGAAGTCGGCCATGACCATATAAGGATCGCTGGTGCGCAGGTTCTCGGTGACCTCGTGGAAGTCCTCGCCGTTCCAGCCGCGCTCCAGGAAGTTCAGAGCGGCATTTGCCACGTCATCGCCCATGATGAAGGCGCTGGGGTGGTAGCCCACCTGCTTGAGGTTGTTGACCTCGGGAGTCAGCATGCCGAAGATCAGCTCGTTCTCCTTGCCGGCGGCATCGGCGATCTCAACGTTTGCGCCGTCCAGCGTGCCCAGCGTGATGGCACCGTTCAGCATGAACTTCATGTTGCCGGTACCGGAAGCCTCGGTGCCTGCCAGAGAGATCTGCTCAGAGACCTCGGCGGCGGGCATCAGGTGCTCGCTCAGGGAGACGCAGTACTCTTCCAGATAGACCACGCGCAGCTTGTCGCGGACGGCGGGATCATTGTTGATCAGGTCGCCCAGCTTGCAGATCATCCGGATCATCTGCTTGGCCATGTAGTAGCCGGGGGCAGCCTTTGCGCCGAAGATATAGGTCTTGGGGATGAAGTCAGCGTTGGGGTTCTCCTTCAGGTACAGGTACTGAGCGGCGATGTTCAGGGCGTTCAGGTGCTGACGCTTGTACTCGTGCATCCGCTTGACCTGGCAGTCGAAGATGGAGTTGGGGTCGATGACCTGGCCGGTGCTCTTCTCCAGATAGGCGGCAAAGTTCTTCTTGTTGTTCAGCTTGATCTCGTTGATGCGCTTCAGCACGGTCTTATCGTCCGCATACTTGTTCAGCTTGGAGAGGTTGGAAGCGTCGTGCTTGTACTCCTCGCCGATGGTCTCGTCCAGCAGTTTGCACAGCTCAGGGTTGGAGGCCAGCAGCCAGCGGCGGTAAGCGATGCCGTTGGTCACGTTCTTGAAGGCCTGAGGCTTGAACAGGTAGTAACCGTGGAACACGCTCTCTTTAATGATCTCACTGTGCAGCTTGGACACGCCGTTGATGCTGTTGGCGGTGTAGGCGCAGATGTTTGCCATGCGGACCTGGTTGTCGCCGATCAGGGCCATGTAGTTGATCTTGCCCTCGTCGCCGGGGAATGCCTTCTCCAGCTCCTCGCGGGCACGGCGGTTCATCTCGACCACGATCTGGTAGATGCGGGGCAGGGTCATCTTGAAGATGTCCACATTCCACTTCTCCAGAGCCTCGGCCATAACGGTGTGGTTGGTGTAGGCAAAGACCTTCTGGCAGATCTCAAAGGCCTTATCCCAGTCAAAGCCGCACTCGTCCAGCAGGATGCGCATCATCTCGGGGATGGCCAGCGTGGGATGGGTGTCGTTCAGCTGGATGGCGACCTTGTCGGCCAGGTTCTCCAGCGTGCCGTAGGTGGACAGGTGGTTCTGCACGATATCGCCGATGGATGCGGCAGAGAGGAAGTACTGCTGGCGCAGGCGCAGGATCTTGCCCTCAATGTGGTTGTCGTTGGGGTACAGCACCTTGGAGATCAGCTCGGCGCTGGCGTTCTTGCTCATGGCAGTGTTGTAGTTGCCCAGAGAGAAGCTGGACATATCAAAGTCAGGAGCCTTGG
>OIEC01001132.1_pt1 | contig 12200 bp, 10 predicted proteins | sample 1604801 | NCBI WGS metagenome assembly OIEC01 (sample SAMN01760940, study PRJEB22395) | human gut metagenome | reverse complement strand
CACACTCCCCCTGTGTCCGGGGCTTTATAGAAAGGAGCACCCCCATGAAACGATATGACCGACGGACCTTCCTCAAGCTCTCCGGTGCATCGGCGGTGATGCTGGCGCTGGCAGCCTGTGACGATAGCTGCTCCTCCGGCTCCACAAGCTCTGGCTCTGCCACAGAAACGCCTCCCTCGCCGCCGATCCCTGTGATCCGGGACGGGCAGAAGATTCTGACCATTTTCAACGCAGAGCTGGCCCGGCGAAAGGTGGAGAACATCAAGTTCGAGTACAGTAAGGGTCTGGAACACGCCATTCAGGCAGATGTGCAGATGTTTGTGGATAACGGCAGCCCGGAGTTCCCGTCGGACGAAGGGCTCAGGCTGCGGATGGAGGGCGACTATTCCGCAAAGATGTGGGAAGGTCTGAACGAAGCCGGTTACAGTGCCGGCTCCACAGCCATCTTCCGTATGCTCAATCAGTACCGGGTAGGCGTGGATTTCGACTACGAAGGAAAGCAACGTTACAGTATGGATCGTCTCTACCCCGCCACAGAGGCCCAGTTCCAGCAATTGGTGGATGAACTGATCAAGGACTACGGCGGTGTGCCGGGGCTTCATGAGGACGACCCGGTGGTGAATAAGGTAGGCATCACTGTGGTGGATATCAACGACAAGACCTATTGGGCCGCCTACATCATCGACAAGTGGCAAGGCATAGGAGACGGCTGAACCACACCATAGAAAAGGAGCCCGCCATGAAATACCAACACCTTGTAAGCCTTGCACTGGCTGCGGGGCTGCAGCGGCACCCAGAGCAGCCCCAGCGCTGCTGCCGACCAAAGCTCCGACAGCAGCCAAAGCACCCCCGGCGCGGTGGCGCAGGCCGTCCAGACAGACCGCATCACCGACCAGTACACGCTGGAAAAGAACGTTTCGGGCGTGTGGGGGGAGGAAGCGGTGCAGTGCATTTCCGTCCATGTGCCGCAGCTGGAATGCGACAGCCCGGATGCCGCCTACATCAACGATGAGCTGAACGCCATCTATGCGGCGGATTTCCGGGAGTTCGAGAACAGCGAGGAGGCCGGGCAGCCGGACGGCGAAGCCCCGCAGATCGGTGTGGGCTGGGATGCCTACTGGTACGGCGACTGCGTCAGTCTTGTGGTGCGCAGCCGCTACGGCGGCACCGCCCCGTGGCGTTACAGCGGCTGGTGCTTCGATTTTGCCACCGGCCAGCAGATCACCGTGGCCGAGATGCTGCAGCGCATGGGTCTGGACCCGGACACCGTGCAGGAGCAGGTGCAGCGGCAGGCCATGCAGGCCTTTGACCGGGAGATGGCGCAGGGCGCGTATTACGAGGGCCTGCGTCTCGGCGGAGAGCTTTCGCAAATGCGAATGGACACGCTGGAATACAATGAACTGGAAAACCTGTGCCTGCTTTTGCCACAGCAGGATCAGCTGGTGCTCCGTGGAAAGTACAGCTGTGAAGAAGGCTGGCAGCAGCTGGATATGGAGATCCCGCTGACCTCCGCCGCCCCCGCCGATCCCCCGGTGCTGACCGATACCTACGATGGTGTGCAGGTGCAGCTGGAGGGAACGCAGGCCGCCATCACCCTGAGCCCCGCGCCAAAGACCGACCAATGGGGCGACATTGGCATCCGGGTGGAACAGACGCGCACCTACCCCATCCTTGGCGCTTACAATGAATATGTGGACGTGTGCATCGGGGAGCAGGAGGACGGCTTCTTCCGCCCGGTGGTCTATCTGCTGACCAAAGACGGCGTGGTGGAGTATGTGGACGTGCTGCGCTGCCTCCTGTTCGGGGATGCCATGATCTGCCAGGACCCCATCTACTTTGCCAACAACGGTGTGGCGCTGGAACTCTGCGGCAGCGAGGTGAACCTGCGCCGGGCGGATGGCTCTGTGCTGGAGCTGGCTCCCCTGTCGGCAGAGTGGAGCGCGCAGGAGATCCCCTATTCCGTCATCGGCTCCTACAACTATACCGACGAAACCGGCTGGAGCTGGATGGACCTGACCAGTGACGGCAGCGTCCAGATGGGCATGCAGGACAACAGCCGCATGGATCAGGGCGATGCCGCATATCTGGGCGTTGTGCCCGAGGGCGTGGTGCTGGGCATCTCTACGGATGCGGGGCTCAACTTTGTGGCGGCGTTCAAGATGGACCTGTACAACGAGAACCTGACCATGACCATGATCGCCGGGCAAAACCCCTTTGCCGAGGGCGAGACCCAGCTGCAGATGAACCGCAGCTACGGTTGAGAAAACAAGGAGAACCACCATGAAACACAAACGCCTTGCCGCTGCGGTGCTGGCGGCGGCGGTGGTGCTGGCGGGGTGCGGCAGCGCAGCGGCTCCCGCTGCCCCCACAGGCTCCGGCACTGTCCCCCAGAGCACCGCAGACACGGCGGTGCAGACAGCACAAAAAGACCGCATCACCGAGCAGTTCACGCTGGAAAAGACCATCCAGCTGTACGAGTGGGGCAGCGCACAGAAGTTGAACATCCATGTGCCGCAGCTTGTGTGCTACAGCCCGGACGCCGCTTATATCAACTATGAGCTTGCCGCCATGTATGCGGCAGAATTCCGAGAGTACGAGGACAGCCCGGAGATCGAGCCCCAGCAGGACGAGGGGAGCCCGGATACTTATGATACTTATATCAACTGGGATGCCTACTGGTACGGCGACTGCGTCAGCCTTGTGATGTTCCGCTACGACGGCGGTACCGATCCGGGGTATTCCCGGGGCTGGTGCTTCGATTTTGCCACCGGAAAGCAGGTCTCCGTGGCTGAAATGCTTCAGCGCATGGGGCTGGACCCGGATGCCGTGCAGCAGCAGATGCTGCGCGAGGCCATGCAGACCTTTGACCGGAATATGGCGCAGGGCGGCTACTACGAGGGCCTGCGCAGCGGCGGCAATCTGGCAAGCATGCGGATGAACACGCTGGAAAACAACCAGCTGGATGACCTGTGCCTGCTGCTGCCGGAGCAGGACCGGCTGGTGCTCCGGGGCGGGTGCAGCTCCCCCGCCGGGTGGGGCTGGCGGCAGCTGGATGTGGAGATCCCGCTGACCCCCGCCGACACCCCGGTGCTGACCGATACTTACGGCAGCGCTTCGGTGCAGCTGGAAGGAACCCAGGGCACCGTCACCCTCCGCCGCACGCCGGAGACCGCCGCATGGGACGCGGATTACGGCATCCGGCTGGAACAGGACCGCACCTACCCCATCCTTGGCATCTATAATGAGTATGTGGATGTGTGCATCGGAGAACTGGGCGCGTCCTTCCACCCGGTGGTCTATCTGCTGACCAGGGACGGCGTGGTGGAGTATGTGGATGTGCTGCACTGCCTTATGTTCGGCAGCGCTCTGGTCTGCCAGGACCCCATCTACATTGCAAACAACGGCGTGGCGCTGGAACGCAGCGGCAAAGAGGTAATTCTGCATCAGGAGGATGGCTCTGTGCTGGAGCTGGCTCCCCTGACAGCAGAGTGGAACATGCAGGAGATCCCCTCGGAGGCCGTCGGTGCCTTCAACGACATGTCTGACAACCAGTTTGACTGGATGGACGTGGAAAGCAACGGTTCCGTCCAGATGGGCGTGCAGGACAACAACGTTTTCTATCAGGGCTACGCCGACTATCTGGGCGTGGTGCCGGAGGGCATGGTGCTGGGCGTCTCTACCAGCGAGACGGCAGACGGGATGCCGGGCATCACCTTTGTGGCGGCGGTGAAGTACGACCTGTACAACGAGACCCTGAACCTTACCATGATCGCCGGGCAAAACCCCTTTGCCGAGGGCGAGACCCAGCTGCAGCTGATCCGCTGCCCGGATCCCTGACCCCGGCGGGAGCCGCTGAGAACACAGGAGAACCACCATGAAACACAAAGCATTCCGCTGGATACCGGCAGTTTTGCTGGCAGCGCTGCTGGCGGGCTGCGGGGCAAAGACCGCAGCCTCTGCCCGCCCGGCTGGCAGCCGGGAGCTGAAATCGACCCCGCCGGATTCCATGCACGCCACCGTGATGATCACCGAGCAGTACACCCTTGAAAAGGTGGTGCAGGCGGAAAACGGCGGCAAGGTCCGGTTGAACATCCATCTGCCCCGGCTGGAAAGCGACAGCGCCGATGCTGCCCGCATCAACGCTGAGATCGCCCAGCTCTACGAATACGATGTGCAGGAGTACGCAGACTGCCCGGCGGCAGCCGACCCAGATTCGTGGGACATCTGCATTGAGATGAACTGGAACGCCAGCTGGTACGGCGACTGCGTCAGCCTTGTGGTCAGCAGCTGCTATGGCGGTACGGATGCACCCTTCCATTGGGGCTGGTGCTTTGACTTTGACAGCGGAAAACAGCTGACCGTCACCCAGATGCTGCAGCGCATGGGGGCAGACCCCGCTGCGCTGGAAGAGGCGCTTTACCGCGACGTGAAGCGCCGGGATGAGCTGGACCGTCAAGCCGCCATCGAGAGAGGAATGCTGCCCCCCGGCAGCCTGAAAGAGGGAAACACCGCATGGTGGACTTCGCTGGACGAGCTGCCGGTTTCGTTTGACGAAGCGGGGAACGTTACCTTTCTCATCCGCCGGTTCAGCGCCTCCGGGGAGGAGTACGTGACCGATGCCCCGACCATCCCGCTGGACGCACAGCCGCTGCCACCGGACTGGGAGTGGCAGGTGCTGGCCGAGTGGATGGCGGTCACCGTGGTGTCGGAGGGGCAGACCTACACCCCCGTCGACCGCAACGAAAGCTTTACCCTGCGGCTGGAAAAGGCCGAGATCACCGGCACGGTGACCGTCTCCTTCATCCGGGAAACATACGTCAGCCCGCAGATCCAGTCCGCTGCCGAGACCCGCACCGGAGAGCTGAATGCCGGCGCTGTGACCGGCTGGGACGGGGAAAAAAGTCAGGGCTGGAACCTGACATGCCTCAGCGAGGACGGCAGAAGCCGCTGGACCATCTCCATGATGGAGGACCGCTCGCTGCGGATGCAGTCCACCGGCCCCAAAAAGGGCAGTGAGGTCTGGTACGTTTTTCAGCGCACCGAGGCGTGGGACGACATCGGCTACACCGCCATCCCCCGCAGGCTGTGGGGCACTTACCGCGCCGGAGACGAGGCCGCAAAGGGCATCCGCTGGATGACCTTCCTGCCGGACGGCAGCTGCTGCATGAGCGTGGAATGGGACGGGTGGAACGGCACCCTGACCGGCACCGCCGAGGGAACACAGGGCCGCACCGAGGACGGTACCGAGCTGTACTTCACGCTGACCGACCAGAACGGCAGGCCCTGCGAGTTCTGGGCCATTTTGCTGAACGATGACGGCAGCCCCAGCGGTTGCAGCCTGAAATACCGCGCCGGAGAAGTGCTGTTTGACCGGGACACGCGTCCCATTTACTGGAAAAACGACTCCCCGGATCTAACCCTTGTACCGTGACCGAAACCGGAAACCGTGCGATAACAAAAAAGTTATCGTTTACACAAATAAAACATACAGGAGGAAATTACTATGGGTCTTATCAAAGCAGGTATGGGTGCACTGGGCGGAACTCTTGCAGACCAGTGGAAGGAATTTTTCTACTGCGACGCTCTGGATAAGGATGTGCTGATGGTCAAGGGCCAGAAGCGCACTTCCCGCCGCAGCTCCAACAATGGCGAGGACAACATCATCACCAACGGCAGCGGCATCGCCGTGGCAGACGGCCAGTGTATGCTCATCGTGGAGCAGGGCCGCGTGGTGGAGGTGTGCGCGGAGCCGGGCGAGTTCACTTTCGATTCGTCCACCGAGCCCAGCGTCTTCACCGGAAACTTCGGCGACAGTCTGGCGCAGACATTCCAGACCGTGGCCAAGCGCTTTACCTACGGCGGCGACACGGGCAAGGACCAGCGGGTGTACTACATCAACACCAAGGAACTGGGCGAGATCCTGTACGGCACCGCCACCCCCATTCCCTTCCGGGTGGTGGTCAGCGAGGAGCGGGGCTACAAGCTCTCGGTGAACCTGCGGTGCAACGGCAGCTTCACCTGCCGCATCTGCGACCCGCTGCTGTTCTACACCAACGTGTGCAGCAACGTCTCCACCCAGTATGACGCATCGGAGATCGCACCCCGGCTGAAGAGCGAGCTGATGAACGCCCTGCAGCCTGCCCTTGCCACCCTTTCGGCCAACAAGGTGCAGTATTACGAGATCCCTGCCCACACGCTGGAGATCTCCGAGGCGCTCAACGAGCAACTGTCGAATGTCTGGCGCAAAAAGCGGGGCATTGAGGTGTTCTCCTTCAACATCAACTCCCTGTCCATCCCGGAGGAGCAGCAGAAGAAGATCACAGAGTGGGAAGAAAACGCCATGACCACCGACCCCACCACCGCTGCCGCCCGTCTGGTGGGCGGCCAGATCGATGCCATGAAGACCGCCGCCGGCAACACCGCCGGTGCCATGACCGGCTTTATGGGCATGGGCATGGCGGCCGGTGCAGGCGGCATGGGCGGCATGAGCGCCCAGAACCTGTTCGCCATGGGCCAGCAGGCCCATCCGGACAGCGTGGACGCGCCCCAGCAGGTCAGCCGTCCCGCACCCGCCCCGGCGGACAGCTGGCAGTGCAGCTGCGGCGCTACCGTTACCGGCAAATTCTGCCCGGAGTGCGGCAGCAAAAAGCCGGAACCGAAGCCGGCTGCGGACAGCTGGACCTGCAGCTGCGGTGCCACCGTTACGGGCAAGTTCTGCCCGGAGTGCGGCAAGCCCCGCCCGGCGGCAGCAGAAGGCTGGACTTGCAGCTGCGGCGCAGTGAACAAGGGCCGCTTCTGCTCCGAGTGCGGCAAACCAAAGCCCGCCGGTACGCCCAAGTATAAGTGCGACAAATGCGGCTGGGAGCCGGCAGACCCCGCTCACCCGCCCAAGTTCTGCCCGGAGTGCGGCGACCCCTTTGACGACAGCGACCGGACCTGACAATACAGAGCAATGAAAGGAGCATACCATGATGGGATTCTTTTCCAACCTGTTCGCAAAACAGAACTGTGCCGTCTGCGGCAAGGAGTGCGGCACCCTGCACCGCTCCAAGCTCCGGGACGGACAGTTCCTCTGCGATGACTGTGGCAACAAGTGCTCCAAATATATCCGGCTCAGTGAGCTGACGCTGGACGAAGCAAAGGAGCACATGGAGTACATGGCCCGGATGAAGCGGGTGTTCGACGAGGTGTTCGACAAGACCGAGTTCCGGGTCAACGCATACCCCTCCACCCCGACGCAAATGGGGCTGGTGTTCTGCGATGAGCTTGGAATGCTGTACATCGACGACCGCACCGGCGGCCGGGGCAAGATGCCGGAGCTGATCCGCTACGACCAGATCGCCAGCTATGAGGAGTATCTGGACGAGACCCCCGCCAAGGAGCCGGGCCAGGAACCCACCCTCAACGGCGGCGGCCTGAAGATCCGTCTGGTGCAGCCCCGCGGCATCACCGAGGCCCAGACCCAGCGGGGTATGCGTCCCCACCCCTACATCAAGCAGGAGCTGGTCATCTGCTTCAGCAAGCGGGACCGGCGGGAGATCGGCTATGCCCACATCGCACGGCAGCATCTGGACCACATCTTCGGGGTCCACGATAATGAGACCAGCATGTTCGGCCGCCGGATGTCCAAGGCCGAGGAACGGGAGCTGAAGGGCCAGATGGGTATGATCGGTGCCATGGGTGCCGTGGCATCTGCCGCCATGAAGGGCGGGCAGCTCTCTGAGCAGGAAAAGGCCCAGTTCGTGGAGAACATCAATCTGGCCAACGATGCCCAGACCGGCGGCATGGCATTGTACAGCCGCCGTGCTGACGAAGCCTTTGCAAAAGTGCAGTGACCCCAAAAGGAGGAACGGATATGAGAAAGATTCAGCGCAGAGATTTCCTCAAGGCCATGGGCCTTGCCACCGCCGCCCTCGGGCTGACCGCCTGCGGCGGCTCCGGTGCCGCCAGCGCTTCCAGCGTTTCCAGTGCACCGGCTTCCAGCAGCAGTGCCCCGTCCGCTTCGGCACAGCCGGAAGCAGCAGGGGAGAAGGCTGCCCCCACGGGGGCCCTTGTGGCCCAGTTCAAAACCGGGGAACTGACCATCGGCGAATACACCTTCAAGGCGCAGTACATCCCCTTTGATGTCCGCCGCGAGGTAGGCGGTGCCTATCATTTGATCCACGCGGACAGCTACCGGGGCAATTACTTCTTCAGCTTCTACAACGAGGACGATGAAAAGCAGTCTGCCAAGATCTTCGAGTATGCCATCAAGGATGACCGGCTGACCCCGGTGGCAGAGTACAACATTGACGGCAGCAACGCCCTCAGCATCGACCGCAATGGCATCCTGTATGCCATGGACACCTTTGACGTCTACTGCTACGATCTGAACAGCAGCGACCCGGAGGAGCCCGGCGACGCACTGGACTACTCGGGCAGCTGCTATTCCTCCAAGGACCGGGATCTGACCGTGATCTACTGGACCAACTCCGCGCCGGTGCTGGTGCAGGACGGCGAGTACACCGAGCTGACGCTGGAAGGGGATAACGAGATCGGACCCTTCTGCAGCATGTCCTCCCTGAACCTCAGCGGGGACGAGCTGCTGACGGTGGGCGAGCTGGAATCCAGCGGCGATGATTACTTTGCTGCCTTTGATCTGGACGGCAATGAGCTGGCCCGCAGCTCGCAGCCGGTGGGCAGCTTTGACGCCGTGATGATGAAGCGCCCCAACGGCTATCTGCTGGACACGGGCTATGTGTGGGAGCTGTACGGGCCGGACGGCACTTTTTTGGAAAAGTCCCTTCCCGTGGGCGAGCGCGAGACCCTGTGCCAGCTGTGCGGCGACTTCTGCACCTTTGACGTCTTTTTGCCGCTGGAGGAAAACGCTTTCCTGGCAGTGGGCCACCACGGCAAAGCCACCGAGCCGGACGAGCCGGTGGTGTTCCGCATCACTACGGATTTCTGAGCCGACCGCTTCGGCGGGAAGACCAACACAAAAACAGCGGGGCCGGGGAAGAGCCCCCGGCCCCCTTTGGAACAACAGGAGGAAACGCTATGGCAGGAATGCTGGAATACAAGTGCCCCTGCTGCGATGGCGCCATCCAATTTGACAGCGCCACCCAGAAGATGAAATGCCCTTACTGTGACACCGAGTTCGACGTGGATACCCTCAAGGGCTACGACGAGGAACTGAAGGACGAAAAGCCCAGCGAGATGGAGTGGACCACCCCCGGCGGCAGCTGGGCAGAAGGGGAGACCGCCGGTCTGCACACTTACAGCTGCAAGAGCTGCGGCGGCGAGATCGTGGGCGACGACACCATGGCCGCGTCTGCCTGCCCCTTCTGCGGCAACCCCATCGTCCTCACCGGACAGTTTGCCGGGGCGCTGCGGCCCGACCTCATCATCCCCTTCAAGCTGGACAAAAAGGCCGCCAAGGCCAAATTGCAGGAGCACCTCAAGGGCAAGACCCTGCTGCCCCGGGTGTTCCGCAGCCAGAACCACATCGACGAGGTCAAGGGCGTGTATGTGCCCTTCTGGCTCTTTGACAGCGATGCCGACGCTCAGCTGCGGTTCACCGCCACCCGGACCCGCAGCTGGTCGGACAGCAAGTACGACTACACCGAGACCAACTACTACTCTGTCCGGCGGGACGGCACCCTGGGCTTTGACGCGGTGCCCGTGGACGGCTCCTCCAAGATCGAGGATGACCTGATGGAATCCATCGAGCCCTTTGCCATGCAGGATGCCATCCCCTTCCAGACCGCCTATCTGGCAGGCTATGTGGCGGACAAATATGATGTGACCGCCGAGGACAGCATCGAGCGGGCCAACAGGCGCATCCGCCGCTCCACCGAGGAAACGTTCCAGCAGACCGTTACCGGTTACGATTCGGTCAAGGTGGAAAACAGCAGCATCCAGCTCCATGGCGGCAAGGCAAAGTACGCGCTGTTCCCGGTCTGGCTGCTGAGCACCAGCTGGCGGGGCGAGAACTACCTGTTTGCCATGAACGGACAGACCGGCAAATTCGTGGGCGACCTGCCCGTGGACAAGGGCGCTGCCCGCAAGTGGATGCTGGGCCTTACGGCTGCCCTTTCCGCCGCGTCCTACGGCGTGATGTGGCTGCTGTGGCTGGCACGGATCCTGTAAAGGAGGGACGAACGATGAAAAAGACTTCCAAACGCCTGCGCTCCCTCTTTGCGGCGCTGGCAGCACTGGTGCTTGCGGTGCTCCTGACCGTTCCGGCATTTGCGGTGGAGGGCGGCTTTGCCGACCTGTACTACCGCATGAACGACAGCGCGGATGTCCTGACTGCAGAAGAGGACAGCGAGCTGGAGGATGCACTGGAGGAGCTGAGCCTCCGCCAGAGCTTCGATGTGACCATTGCCACCGTTGAGTCGCTGGAAAGCGTGGGGTACGACAGCATGGAGGCCTATGCCGATGACCTCTATGATTACTGTCAGTTCGGCTACGGCCCCGATATGGACGGCGTGCTGCTGCTGGTGAGCATGGGCGACCGCAAATGGCACATCTCCACCTGCGGCTACGGCATCACCGCCTTTACGGATGCCGGCATCCAGTACCTTGGCGAACAGATGAAGCCCTTTATGGCGGAGGGGGACTACGCCGCCGCCTTCCGCACCTTTGTCCAGTGGTCGGATACTTACATCGACGCTGCCCGGGCGGGCCGCCCCTATGATGTAAAGACCCTGCCCCGGGACCCGCTTTCCCCCATGTACCTGGTCCTTGCGGTGGGCATCGGCCTTGTGCTGGCATGGGTCGTCGTCAGCGTAATGAAAAGTCAGCTGCGCAGCGTGGCGTTCCAGGAGAACGCCGCCAGCTATGTGCGGGAGGGCAGCATGAACCTGACCAACAGCCGGGAGCTGTTCCTGTACCGTGATGTGCACCGCACCGAGCGGCCGAAGGAGTCCAGCTCCAGCGATTCCGGCGGCAGCTCCACCCACACCTCTTCCAGCGGCACCACCCACGGCGGCGGAGGCGGCTCGTTCTGAAAGGAGGAACCTTATGAACCCTTATCTTTCGGAAAAAGCCCGCGGCGAGATTCCCCGTGTCCTCAAATGGCTGCGGAACGCGGGGCTTGCCTTCTGCGTGTTCTGCTCCTTTGGCGGGCTGTATACCCTCTGCCTGAGTTTGCAGGATAAGGACTATTCCTACATCGGAGGCTATGTATTCTGGATCGTGGTGGGGGCTGTGCCCCTGGCACTGTTTGCCCGCGGAGAGGCCCGCCGCTACCATGCAAGAACCATCGCCCGGCGGGTGGAGAGCTACTCCGGGCCGGAGGTGCCCCTGCGGTGGCTGTGCAACAGCGTTGGCATGGATGCAAAGGACCTTGCATGGTATTTTGAAAACGGCTATTTCGCAAACCTCAGTCTGGACTTGGACCAAAAGGTGGTCCGCAAACGGACCGTGCCCCGCTACGACCCGAAACGGGGCTGAACCCTTACAGCTGAAACAGAAAGGAGTATTTTCATGGGACTTTTTGATAAGATGAAACAGGCCGCTGCCACCGCCGGTGGAAACCAGACCGTCACCTTTACCTTTCAGGCTCTGCCGGAAAGCCTTGCCCAGATGCAGGAGCTGCCGGAGGCCAGCCTGGACACCCCCTTCAAGGCCGCAGCCCTCACCGTCTGCGCGCTGTGCGCCTACGGTGCCGACAAGGCCATCGGGCAGGAGATGCTCAACTGGCTGCGCGGCCCCCGCCCGCTGAACGGGCAGGACATCTCCTTTTTGAACGACCGCTTCCGGGACGGCAAGAGCTACATCCCCTTCTCCTACTTTGTGGGCGCGTCGCCGGAAAACGGCTATACCCCCCGCCAGCCCTTCACCCTTCTGGTGGGCAGCAACCACACCTCTTATGTGGAGGATGGCTATTGCAAGCTCTTCATCCCCTGCGGCGGTGCCGATGACCCCCGGCCCATCAAGCTGCGCCGCAAGGGCAACGGGCAGTGGTTTTTGTGGGAGCAGTACCTGATGACCGGCATCCGCATCCCCACGTCTGCCGACCCGTGGGCCTGAGATGAAGGGCCTGACCATGCGGCTCTTTGCCGCCGCGCTGGCGCTGACCCTGAGCCTTGCGGGCTGCGGGCCGGTGGACGGCGACCCCATCCGCTCCGGCGCGGCAGCTTCGGACAGCGCTTCCCGGCCGGACGCTGTGACCGTGGCGCAGCTGCGGCAGCAGGCCGAACAGAACGGCAGCCTTG
>OIEC01001116.1_pt1 | contig 12333 bp, 7 predicted proteins | sample 1604801 | NCBI WGS metagenome assembly OIEC01 (sample SAMN01760940, study PRJEB22395) | human gut metagenome | reverse complement strand
CTGGTAGCCGTTGGGCTTGGGGGTGGAGATATAGTCCTTAAAGCGGTTGGGCAGCGGGTGGTACATATCATGGATGAGGCCAAGGGTGCTGTAACACTCGGCCAGAGAATCCAGAATGACACGAACTGCATAGATATCGTAGATCTCGTCGAAGGACTTATTCTGCATGATGGTCTTGCGGTAGATGCCGTAAATGCTCTTGACCCGGCGCTTGATGGTAGCGCCCTCGATGCCGCTTTCCACCAGACGGCGCTCGATGACGCCGGACACCTTGATCAAAAACTCCTCACCGGCGCGCTCGCTGAGCATCCGGCTGATCTCGGCATAGCCCACGGGGTCCAGATAATGCAGGCTGCGATCCTCCAGCTCTTCCTTGACGTTCAGGATGCCAAGGCGGTTGGCAATGGGGGCGTACACCTCCATGGTCTCGCGGGCCTTATCGCGGCGCTTCTGCTCCGGCCAAGCGTCGCCGGTGCGCATATTATGCAGCCGGTCGCACAGCTTGATGATCATCACACGGACATCGCGGCTCATCGCCAGCAGCATCTTGCGCAGGTTTTCGGCCTGCAATTCCTCAATATTGGAGAACTGGATCTTGGTCAGCTTGGTCACGCCGTCCACCAGCAGTGCCACTTCCTCGCCAAAGGCGGCTTTCAGGTCGTCCAGCGTGGTGGGGGTATCCTCCACTACGTCATGCAGCAGGGCGGCGGCGATGCTCTCGGAGTCCATGCCCAGATCCAGCACCAGCCGGGCGACTGCCAACGGGTGGCAGATATAGGGCTCGCCGCTGCGGCGGCACACGCCATTGTGGGCGTTGTTGGCCAGCTCGTAGGCTTTTTGAATCATCTCCATATTGTAGGCTTTGCCGCTGGCCTGAATGGCCTCGCACAGCTTTTCCCACGTTACGATCTCCGGGCGCACCTCAGAGGGCAGTGCCCCCTCCGGTGCGTCTGCCAGCAGCGCCGTAGCGGCTACGGTGGCGGTCTCCTGCACCGGCTGGTGCAGATGGGTCTTGGCAGAGTAGCCGTCCTCGTCCCGTACCGGAGCCGGGAGCGGGGCAGTATTTTTCTTTCCCTCAGGCATTTATAGTTCCTCCAGACATTTCAGGATGGGGGCATCGGCAAGGTTCTTTTTGCCTGCTGTCGGCACCAGCTCCCAGAATTTTGCCCCGCCTTTTTCCGCTGCGGTGATCAGTCCCACCTGCTCTAAAGCGGCAACTGCCACCAGCGTTTTGCCGGTCTGCTCCTCCCCCAGTTTTGCGCACAGGGGCTGCAAGTCCTCGGCGTGCCAGCGGCGGGACTGCAATTCCCGGTACACAGCAATGATATCCGTGCGGGCGGGGACGATCTGTTTTTTCTGTTCTTCGGTCAGGGGGGTGCCCGGGCGCAGTGCCTGCCCCAGTGCAGCCTGCCGCGCCAGCTCTGCGCCCAGCCCTGCCGGGTGCAGGTCGATAATGCGGCCGGAGAGCTGTGCCCCCCGGGCGGACTCGTAGACCGAAAGGTTCAACGCCACGTCCACCACATCGCCCAATGCGTAGGGCAGCTGCTCGGCGGGCATCCCGAACCAGACGGCGTACAGGCAACTATTGCCCTGCCGCAGCCGCAGGCGGCTGTGCCGCCCCTCCGATACCGGGTATACGCCGTCCACCACGGCGCTTTGCAGCAGGAACACCGGGGTGGGGTTCTCGGCTCCGTAGGGTGCCAGCTGCTCCAGATGGCGCACGCTTTCTACGGTGATACGGTCCAGATGGATGGTCACATCACAGGTAAGGGGCGGGGTGTGCAGCACCGGACACTCCCGGGCAGCCCAGTCGTTCAGGCGGCGGCGCAGCTCGGGCAGATTTTCTTCCCGGACAGAAAGTCCCGCCGCCATGGCGTGGCCGCCGAAGCGGAGGAGAAGATCCTCGCAGGAGGCAATGCAGGCGTGCAGGTTGAAGCCCTGCACACTGCGGCCGCTGCCCTTGCCCTCGCCGTGCTCATCAATGGACACCACGATGACGGGGCGGCCGGTCTTTTCCACCAGCCGGGATGCCACGATGCCAATGACACCGGGGTGCCAGTTCCGGCCCCAGATCAGGATGACCCGGTCCTCCAGAATGGCGGGCTCGGCCTCCAGCTGGGCCTGCGCGGCCTTGGCGATCTCGCCCTCGGTCTCCTGCCGGGCGGCGTTGATCTCGTTCAGTTTATGTGCCAGCTCGGCAGCGCGTTCCTCATCCTCACACAGCACCAGCTGCAGGGCGGTCACAGCGCTGTCCATCCGGCCTGCCGCGTTGATGCGGGGGGCAATGGCATAGCTGACATTCTCGGCGGTCACGGGCTTGCCGCCCAGCCCCACCTCATCCAGCAGGGCCAGAAGGCCGGGCCGGTCAGAGTGCTGCAGCAGGTGCAGGCCCGCCTTGACCAGAGTGCGGTTCTCGCCGGTCAGGGGCATCACGTCTGCCACGGTGCCCACGGCGGCAAGGTCGCCGCAGTAATCCAGCATCTCCTCGGGCGGGCAGCCGTCCAGCGCGGCACAGAGCTTGAAGGCCACACCTGCGCCGCACAGGCCCTTGAAGGGGCTGGTATCATCGGCGCGGCGGGGGTCCACCACGGCAACGGCCTTAGGCAGGGTATCATGGGGCAGATGGTGATCGGTGACGATCAGGTCCACCCCCAGTGAAGCCGCAAACTCGGCCTCCTCCAGCGCGGAGATGCCGTTGTCCACCGTCACGATGAGCTGGTATCCCTTATCGTGGATGGACTGGATGGCATTTTTGGAAAGGCCGTAGCCATCGCCTTCGCGGCTGGGCAGCATACACTTGACGTTGGCTCCCATCCCCTTGAGGTGCTGGTAGAGCAGGGCGGTGGCGGTCACGCCATCCACATCGTAGTCACCAAAGACAACAATGGTCTCCTCCCGGTCAATGGCATCGAGGATACGGGCACAGGCCTTGTCCATGTCGGTCAGGAGCATGGGGTCGGTCAGTTCTTCCTCGCCCGACAGCAGGGTCAGAGCCTCGGCAGGGTCGGTGATGCCGCGCGCGGCCAGAATGCCTGCCAGCAGGCCCGCCTCCTTCTGCTGGGCGGCCAGCGTCATCTGATATTTTTCCTCGCTCCACGGCTCCCCATCCGTCGTTTCCATGGCGCGGCTTTCCAGCTCCTCGGTGCTCTGCTGGGCAATGGCCGCGGTCAGCTCCTTCAGGGCGGAGCGGTCCAGCGGCTTCAGGTTCCAGGCCCGGTAGGTCGTCATAACAGTCCCTCCCCGGTCAGGCCGTCATTGGCCAGCATTCCCTGCAGCGCGGCGATCTCGCTGGAAACATCCATGGCAACGTCAGAAAGCAGGTTATCATACAGGTTGCTGTAAGCCTGATTCAGGGTGTGTAGGATGCCCGCAATGTCCCGGCGGATGGTCTCTGCATTTTCGCCCTGCTGGCCCTGCACATCGTTGTAGGTGTGCAGCAGCTTGAGGGTGGTGGGGATATAGTATTCCGCAAAGCGGCGGGCCTTGGGCAGGCTTTCCGGGTGCGCTTCCAGCCACTCGCAGATGGCGGTGGTGGTCTTTTGCATCGTTTCCAGCTCTTCCCGGCCCTGCGCGTCCTGCATGAGGTGCTGTTCCTGTTCCAGCACCTGCGCAAAGCGGCGGATGGTCTCAAGGTTCAGGGGCGTTTCGGCGGTATCCCCCTGCTCAGGCTGTGCGGGGGCGGGCTGAGGCTCCGGGCGTTTCTGCGCGGCGCGGTAATCCTCCGCCGTCAGGTACACAGTCTCCGTTTTCTCATCCAGCCATGCATTCAGCCAGCCCTTGCGGATGCTTTTTTTCAGCCGCTTGAGCGTTTTTTTCTTTTTCTGGTGGGTCAGGTCGGCCAGCATCTCCACCGGCAGGCCCTTGCCGCCGTCCATGCTGTCGGCAAGGTCGGCCAGCTGGCCCATCTGCCTGCCCGCTTCCCTCTGGGAAACGCCGCAGGCCGTCATCCAGCCAAAGCCCGCCGTGGCAAGGCCCAGCACGCTGCTGACGATGCCAAGCACATTGTAGGCGGTGTTCATAGCGTAGTCCGTGCCCGTCATCAGGATGCCGCCGCCCTCAGCAGTCGACACCACAACGTCGCCCAAAGCAGCCGGCGAAATAAAGCCCAGCCCGATGAGGCAGCCCAGCGTCCCCAGCCCGAAAAGCACCGCAAAGATGATGCCCACGGCCAGCAGAGCCACGCCCGAGCTGTAACGCTCCTTGGCGCATTTCCGCAGCTTTTCCACCGGGGTCAGCTCCGGGCGCGATGCAAAGAAATTTCTGGCCCACTGGGGCATCCCGGCGTACTGCTCTGCCGTGCCGCCGTTGGCATGGGCCTGCCGCCGGCTCTGGTAGTAGCTGTCCCGGGCCTGCCGCATGGCCTTGCCCGCCTCCGAGATGCCGTAATTGGCCGCATGAACAGCGGCCTTGCCCACATCAAAGGCGCGGTCGCCGATGTCCATGCCCCGGCCCTCAAAGCCGTGGGCAAAGGCATCGGACATGGTGTCGCCAAAGGCGCGCAGCTGCTCTTCCAGCTCCTGCTGCACCTGTTTTCCCTCGTTTTCTTGTGTTGAATCGTTTTCACGATGGTTCATCAATATTTCTCACCCTTCTGCCGGTGCATACCGGCCGATGATCGCACGGGCGACCCGCAGGCCGTCCACGGCGGCGCTCATAATGCCGCCCGCATATCCAGCCCCCTCGCCGCAGGGGTACAACCCCGCCAGCTGGGCCGATTCCAAGGTCTCCTCCCGTTTCAGCCGCACGGGGCTGCTGGTGCGGGTCTCAAGGCCGGTGAGGATGGCTTCCGATGCGGTGTAGCCCGCAATTTTACGCTCGTAGGCGCGCAGGCCCGCCCGCAGAGTATCGGCCAGCTCCCCGGGCAGCAAAGCTCCCAGATCCGCAGCCACAACGCCCCGGTCATAGGTAGGCTCCACCCGGCCGATGTTCAGCTGGCCTTTGCCCTCCAGAAAGCTCTGCACGTTCTCAGCCGGGGCCGCATACGCCCCGCCCCGGCGGCCTGCAGCGTAGGCTTTGGCCTCCAGCTCCCGCTGGAAAGCGATGGCTTTGCGCGGGTCGCCCGCAAAATCCTCAGCTCCCACGCTGACCACCACCGCCGCGTTGGCGTTTTTGCCGTCCCGGGCGTGGTAGCTCATGCCGTTGGTGACCACGTGGCCTGTCTCGCTGGCCGAAGCCACCACCTGACCGCCGGGACACATGCAGAAGGTGTACACGCACCGGTCTCCCACATGCTGGGAGAGCTGATACTCTCCGCGCGGCAGGGCCGGATGCCCGGCGGCCTCGTGGTACAGGCTCTTTTCAATCTCGCTCTGCAGGTGCTCTGCCCGGAAGCCCACGCTGAAGGGCTTGCACTCCAGCACGAGACCGCTGTCCATCAGCATCCCGAAGGTGTCCCGGGCCGAGTGGCCCACGGCAAACACCAGCGCTTCACAGGGGAAGGTCCCGCCGGTGGTAAAGATGCCGGTCAGCCGACCGTTTTTCTGCTCAAAACCGGTGAGGGCCGTGTTGAAGTGCACCTCGCCGCCCAGAGCTTCGATCTCCCTGCGGATGGAGGTGATAACGCCCCGGAGCAGGTCGGTGCCCACATGGGGCTTCTGCTTCCAGGCGATCTCCGCCGGGGCACCGTGCTGCAAAAACACCTCGGTGACAAAGCCGCAGAGCTCATCCCCGATGCGGGTGGTCAGCTTGCCGTCCGAAAAGGTGCCTGCGCCGCCCTCGCCAAACTGGATGTTGGCATTGGGGTCCAGCTCACCGGTGGCAGAGAAGTGCTCCACCGCCTTCACACGCTCGTCCAGCGCCGGGCCGCGCTCCAGCACGATGGGCTTGTAGCCCTGCCGGGCCAGCAGCAGCGCCGCAAACAGGCCCGCCGGCCCTAGCCCGCAGACCACAGGCCGGTGGGGCAGGCGCTGGGTGCCGTTCTGAACGCTGAGATCCGTTTTGCCGCGGATAGCAACGCAGGGCGAGGCCCCTGCATACGCAGATTCCTCACCCTCGTCCTTGAGCGTTACCGCTATGGTATACACCAGCTTTGGCTGCCCGTGGCGGGCATCCACCGACAGCCTGGCCACGCCCAGATGGGCCGCCTTGCTGCGGGGGATGCGCGCCAGATGCAGCGCTTTCTCGAATGCCTGCGGCTCCCCGGCAGAGAGCGGCAGGCGGATATCTCTTACTAGTATCATTTATCAGGTTTCGCTTTCTATTTTCAGCCTCCTCACCCTCTCCGTCATTGCTAACGCAATGCCACCTCCCCCAAAGTGGGAGGCCTTGGCAATATTTGCAAACTTCATCTTTATGCCAAGGGCTCTCCCTTCGGGAGAGCTGGCGAGCGAAGCGAGACTGAGAGGGTGAGCCAGCTCAGTTACTTTCTATCTTGCACTGGATGACATAGCTCCCCAGCGCAAAGATCTTACCATTGGAGGGCACATACAGGCGGCAGGCAATGTTCTGCTGCCCTGCGGCCACATAGAAATCATCCGCATCAATCTCAATGACCACCTGCTCGGGCACCAGCGTATCCAGCAGACCCGCCGGGCCGCAGAGGGTCACGTTCATCAGCCGCTCGGTCTGCACGGTCAGGGTATAGGTAGAGGGCAGATTGACCACCTGCACGCAGCTGGCGGGCAGGTTCATGGTCTTGGTCTCGAGCTTGGAGCTGTCGAAGCTGACCGTGATGCTAGAAATGTTGTCCAGCAGGCGGATATTGCCCGGCAGCTCGATGGGCAGCTCATACACCTTGTTCAGCGCAAAGGTGGAAAGATCGATGGTGCCCACAGACAGGGTGGAGAGCTTTTCGATCTGGCTCTCGGGCCCGGCGACATTCAGGGTCTGCTTGCTCAGGGAGTAGACCAGCACCGAGGGATCAAAATTCCGGGGCGCGTTGATAAAGCTGACCGACACGGGCAGGGTGGCCATCTTGTAGACCTCCAGCGTGACCTCCACACTGGACTCCTCCAGATTCGTGTATTCGAACTTGATCTCGCTGCCGCTCTTGGTATAAAAGCGCAGGGCGGTATCCAGCGTGACAGAATCGGTGAGCTCCCCCTTGTGGGTCACCTCGGCGGTGCAGGTCTCCACCTTATCGATCTCGGTGCTGGGGCCGGAGAGGGTCACTGTCTCCTTGGAGAGCTCGGTGCCATAGAGGATATAGCCGTCCGCAATGGTCAGGTAGTTGGTGGTCACGGTGATGGGCACCGTTTTCTCCTCCACCACGTCAAACACCACGTCCACGCTGTTGTCGCCGCCCTCAATGGAAACGGACACGCCATTGAGCAGGGTGTTCACGCCCCGCACCTGCAGGTGCAGGGTCTTTTCGCCGCTGTCCCGCACACCGGACCAGTCCGGGTAGACCACGAAATCAGAGGAAGTCAGGCTGCCGATGGTGTAGCCATCGCCCGAGAGCTTCAGGCTGACGTACTTTTCCGGCGCGCTGACGATGCTCAGGCCCCGGGAGGTGTACGCGGCGGAATCATAGGTAAAATCCACCGGCACGTTGTTGATGGTGCGGGTGGTGCCGGGCTGGACGACGATGGTGACCACCATCCATGCCACAATGGCACCCACGATGGCCAGCAGCAGCCGAATGCGGCGGTCGTCCAGAATGCTCTTGGTGTGCTGGATGGCAGGCTTTGTGCCGTTGGTACGATTGCTGCTCACTGCTGCTCATCCTCCTCTTTCTGGTTCATCCAGTTCAGCAGGCTCTTGACCTTGCCGCGCCAGCCATCGGCAGCTGCCTTTTCGCTGGCGGTCTCCTTGGGGATCATCTCATCCACCAGCCGGGTGTACAGGGTCTGGCGGTCAAAGTGGCGGATCAGCACACCGTTCTTTGCCATGGAGATGATGCCGGTCTCCTCACTGACCACAACGGCAATGGCATCCGAATTCTCCGCAATGCCCAGGCAGGCGCGGTGGCGGGTGCCCATATCCTTGCCCAGATCCAGGTTGTTGGACAGGGGCAGCACGCAGCCCGCCGCCTTGATGCGGCCATTCTCAATGATGGCGGCACCGTCGTGCAGGGGGGTACCCTCGTAGAAGATGGTGCCCAGCACCTCCAGATTGACGGCACTGTTCACGGGTGTGCCGGTGCGCACGATCTCAGAGAGGTTGGTGTTGCGCTCCAGCACGATCAGGGCACCGGTCTTGGTCTCGGAAAAGCGCTCGGCGGCATCGCAGATGGCAATGATGGCGCTGCGCCAGGCCCCTTTGAAGCTGGGGTCATTGTAGCGTCCCTTGATGTTGAAGAGCTTGCCCGCCCACTGGTCGGTCTGGCCCATCCGCTCCAATGCGCGGCGGATCTCTGGCTGGAACAGGACCACCAGCGTCAGCAGGCCGACCTGCAGCAGCGAGTTCAGCAGCCAGGTGACGGTGCGCATGTTCAGCACGTTGGCCACCAGATAGACCGCCAGCACCAGCAGCGCGCCCTTGGCCAGCTGCCCGGCGCGGGTGCGGTTGATGATGCCCAGCAGCTGGTAGATCAGGAAAGCAATGATGACGATATCCAGCAGATCGGCCAGCTTGAAGGTCTGGAAATTGGCGATGATCGAATTCAGAGTCATCAGAGTGTCTCTCCCGTTACAGCTTCTCGATCAGGGCGACAGCATGGGCGGCAATGCCCAGGCCCTCGCCGGTAAAGCCCAGATGCTCCTCGGTGGTGGCCTTGACGCTCACAGCATCCACCGGCATCCCGAAGGCTGCGGCCAGATTTTCCCGCATGGCGGGGATGTAGGGGGCCAGCTTGGGCTTCTGGCAGAGCAGGGTGGAATCGATGTTCACGATCTTCCAGCCCTTCTCCCGCATGATGCGTGCCACATGCTGCGCCAGCTGCAGGCTGTCGGCACCGGCGTAGGCGGGGTCGGTATCCGGGAAGTGCTTGCCGATGTCGCCCAGTGCGGCAGCACCCAGCACAGCGTCCATCACAGCGTGGGCCAGCACATCGGCATCCGAGTGGCCCAGCAGGCCCTTTTCAAAAGGCACCTCCACGCCGCCCAGGATCAGCTTGCGATCCTCGACCAGACGGTGAACATCATAACCATGACCAATGCGCATATCATTTCCTTCTTTCTGTTCGGCGCGGGGCAGATCCTCCCGCGTTGTGATCTTCAGATTGGCGTAATCCCCCTGGGTCAGCTGCACCGGGCGGCCGGTCAGTTCAAACAGGCTGCAGTCATCGGTGACCAGGCGGGCTTTTTCCGCATCCAGCTCGTCCAGCGCGGCCAGATACGCCGCACGGTCGAAGCACTGGGGGGTCTGCACCGCATACAGGGTGCTGCGGTCAGGGGTATCAGCGACCATGCACTGCTCCGGCACAGTCTTGCCGTCGCCCCGCACAGCCCGCTTGACGGTATCCTTTACCGGCACGGCGGGGGCGGCAGCACCACAGGCAGCGGCTGCTTCCAGCGCCGCCGTGATGACAGCCTGACTGACAAAGGGACGGGCGGCATCATGGACAGCCACCAGCTCTCCGTGGGCGGCCAGCACGCCGTTCTTCGCGCTCTCGGCACGGGTCGCGCCACCCTGTACCACCTGCACCGGCTTTGTGCAGGCCCCGGCCTGCTGTTCCAGAAATGCCCGGTTCTTCCCGGCCACCAGAACGATCTCGCTGACCAGCGGACACTCCGCAAAGGCCCGGATGCTCCGCTGCACCACGGTCTCCCCGCCCAGATCAAAGCTGAGCTTGTCAAACCCCATGCGAGTGGAGGACCCTGCCGCCACCAGAACGGCTGATACTTTCTTTTCCAATTTCTGCACCTGCCCTGCTCTTATTCTCCCGGGAAATACCACCCGGGGCACAGATAGAATAAACCATATTTTATTATACCGTATCGCCCGGCAAACTGCAACCGATTTTATACAGCAAAAATGCCCCTCTGCGGCAGAGCAGAGGGGCAAAAACGCTTCTTTTTTCAGGAGATCACTTCAGAATGGGCTCGATGGCGGCAGCCAGAGCATCCTTCTGTGCCTGGGCTTCCTCCAGGGTCTTGCCCAGAGTGGTGAAGTAGGTCTTGATCTTAGGCTCGGTGCCGGAGGGACGCACCACAACGGTCGCGCCATTTTCCAGCGTGTAGATCAGGACATTGGCGGCGGGCAGGCCGGTCTCCTCGGGCTTCTTGTAGTCCATGACCTTGACAACCTTGTGGCCGCCGATCTCGGTCAGGGGCTCGTCACGCAGCTTCTGCATGATGGAAGCCATCTTCTCCATGCCGGTCAGGCCGGGGAACTCAAAGCTGTCCACCTTGTTCAGGTAGCGGCCGTACTGTGCGTAGATCTCTTCCAGACGCTGCTTGATGGAGGAGCCGATGCTGCGGTAGTAAGCGGCCATCTCGCAGATCAGCATGGAGCCGATGACGGCATCCTTATCGCGGACATAGGGGCCGGCCAGGTAGCCGTAGCTCTCCTCAAAGCCGAAAATGAAGCGGTCCACTTCACCGGCGGCTTCCAGATTGGCGATCTGATCGCCGATCCACTTGAAGCCGGTCAGAACGTTGCGCATCTCCACGCCGTAGTGCTTTGCCACAGCGTCGGCCAGCGGGGTGGAAACGATGGACTTGACCGCCACGGGGTTTGCGGGCATGGTGCCCTTTTCAATGCGTCCGGCGCAGATGTAATCCAGCAGCAGAACGCCCATTTCGTTGCCGGAGACCAGCTCATAGCTGCCGTCCGGGCACTTCATGGCAATGCCCACGCGGTCTGCATCGGGGTCGGTGGCCAGCATCAGGTCAGCACCGGTCTTGGTGGCCAGCTCCAGACCCAGCTTCAGGGCCTCAAAGATCTCAGGGTTGGGGTAGGAGCAGGTGGTAAAGTAGCCGTTAGGGTACTCCTGCTCGGGCACGATGGTGATATCGGTGATGCCCATATCGTTCAGCACATGGGTCACAGGCACCAGGCCGGAACCGTTCAGGGGGCTGTACACCAGCTTCAGGCCGGCAGTCCGGCACAGACCGGGGCGCACCTGACGGGCCTCGATGGCATCGTACAGGGCCTTCTTGCAGTCATCGCCCACAAAGCGGATCAGGCCCTGCTCCACGCCAGCGGCAAAGGAGATGTACTTTGCGCCGGTCAGAACATCGGTCTTCTGGATCTCATCATAGACGATGGCGGCGGCATCATCGGTCATCTGGCAGCCATCCGGGCCGTAGGCCTTGTAGCCGTTGTACTTGGCGGGGTTGTGGGAAGCGGTGACCATGATACCGGCGTTGCACTCATAGTAACGGGTGGCAAAGCTCAGGGCAGGCACAGGCATCAGGGCATCATAGATGCGCACCTTGATGCCGTTGGCGGCCAGAACACCGGCGGCGGTCTTGGCAAAGACATCGCTCTTCAGGCGGCTGTCGTAGCTGATGGCGACAGTCTGGCTGCCGCCCTGGGTCTTGACCCAGTTTGCCAGGCCCTGGGTGGCCTGACGGACAACATAGATGTTCATGCGGTTGGTACCGGCACCCAGCACACCGCGCAGACCGGCGGTGCCAAACTTCAGGGCCACGGCAAAGCGGTCCTTGATCTCCTCGTCATTGCCCTCGATCTTGTTCAGCTCCGGTTTCAGATCCGCGTCCTCCAGATCCGCTGCCAGCCAGCGCTTATACTCATCCAGATACATATTGCACACCTTACCTTTAATTCGTATTTCGCACAGGGATAGTTTTTCCAAACCTATTTATACTATAAACCCTTTCTTGGTACTGTGTCAATTCCATATTATGTAAGAATTTTTGCTCCGCAAATCATACAAATATTACAAAGATTTCAGCCTTTTCCATCATTTGGGGCTTTCGTGCTGTCCGCAGAGCCTGCGGCAGTGCCCGCACATTGACAAGCCCCCTGCCCGACACTATAATGGGGACAATAGAATATTTTGCCGAGACCGGGCATTTTCCCGGTCATTTCCCCATCGGGCCGCAGACGCGGCGTGAGGAGGCCCCATGTATTCCGTTCTGAAAAGCTATGGTCTGAACGGCCTGAACGGCTTTGCCGTGGCCGTGGAAGCCGATGTCTCCGGCGGCCTGCCCGCCTTTTCGCTGGTGGGCCTGCCGGATTCCGCCGTGCGGGAAAGCGGTGACCGTGTCCGCTCTGCCGTGAAGAATCTGGGCTACAAATGGCCCGACCGCCACATCACGGTCAACCTTGCCCCGGCGGACATCCGCAAGAGCGGCCCGGTATATGACCTGCCCCTGCTGCTGGCGGTGCTGGCATCCTCCGGCCAGATGGAGGAGCCGCCCGCCGACGCGGCTTTTCTGGGGGAGCTGGCACTGGACGGCAGCCTGCGCCCGGTTTCGGGCGTGCTGCCCATGGCGCTGGCGGCGGCAGCAGACGGCATCCGCAGCCTGTATGTGCCCGCCGAAA
>OIEC01001111.1_pt1 | contig 12368 bp, 6 predicted proteins | sample 1604801 | NCBI WGS metagenome assembly OIEC01 (sample SAMN01760940, study PRJEB22395) | human gut metagenome | reverse complement strand
GCTAGCGCGTTTACCCCAGAGATGACTGCCGTGCACGACGACTGGGCCGCTGTGGTGGTGCCGATGTTGGTGTTGACCGAGATATCGCTTCTTTCGACATAGCCGAGCACGCCGCCCACGTAGGGCACTGTCCCTGTGGCAGTTATGGTCGAGTTTTTGCCAACGGTCCTTTCGCTCACCCCTGTGCTTGCGGTTGTCCACACACCGCACGCCGAGGCGACCGTACCCACATAGCCACCGACATTCTTCTCGCCCGTGACGTTAAGGCCAGTGTATGAGCAGTCATAGAGATACGCGGGGCCCCACCCGTCCCCGAACTCGACCATATAGGTTCTGTCTTCGCTCGTAGTTCGTCTGGCGCGGCCCGAGCTGCCAAGAAGCCCTCCTACGCTCTTTGCGCCCGACACGGTGCAGTTCTTCATCTGCACGTTGCGGTAGATGCCGCACGTGCCGTCGTCGTAGTTGCCCGTTCCCCCCGCCAAAAGGCCGGCACCGGTAAGGTCGTTCGGCGCCTCTCCTGGTTTGGCTTCGCCGTTGGTGTCGATATAGGTGAGCGCTACGTTGCAGTTGCTAAAGGTGAGGTCTTTGACCTGCGCGCCGTCGTTCGCGGTGACGCTCTGCCCCACATTGGTGGAGGTGAACATCACGGTGCTGAATAGACCACCCACGCCCGAGACCTTATAGTCGTCGTCGGCGTATTCGACGACGCCGTAGGCGGTGCCTTCGGTACCCACCGTGATGGTGGCGCCGTTACCGTCGATCGTGGCTACGTGCGGCGTAATACGGTCGCGGTCGGTGCCCGGCTGGTTCGAATTGCAGGCATTGGAATAGTAGCGGCCGTTTAGGCCCACGTACCCCGTGCCGTAGTCGGTCATATCGTAGGTGTCGCCCTGCTTGAACTCCAAGCTCATGCCGATCGATTTCGACGCGCACACATAGCCCGTTTGGTAGTCGGCAGCGTAGGACGCCACCAGGTAGGGCGAATTTACATCGTCATCATGGTCGAGCGGGCCGTGCCACCCCTGCTTGCCGGGGGCCTTCTGGTCGTCGTTTTTGGCGATTTCGAAATCGCCGGCAGCACTCTCAGGCTTGCCCACATTTGCGTAGTTAGCATTCCGTACCTTGCCATATTCCTTGTTGCCAAACAGGTAGCCGCATATCGCCGGGTCTTGCGAATCGCTGCCCCAGTAAGCCTTGGAACCGCGGAACACGCCATTATTGGAGTAGTTGGTATGTGCCGCGCCAGCACCCGCACCCGAGCTGATGATGGCCGAGAGCACCAAAAGGCCCTGGGCGTTTTTCACCATGGTCACAGGAGCCTCGGCGTTAGTGCCGAGGTACTTGTTGTCGGTGCCCGTGGTGGTGACACAGGGGTTCCTTTTTTTGTGAGCTCGTTAATCTGGTAGTTAGCGTTACCGTTTTCAACCTTACAGCCCTCGCTAAAGGCATAGCCATCAATCACGCGACCGACGTAGGGATTGTTGTAGAGATCAAAGTTGCCCTTTCCCAGACCACGAGATTTGTCACCAGTTCCAGCACGCCAGGAAGATTTTCCGCTTTTGTCCATATTGCGGAAAATCACGCCGCCACCCGCAATGGCACCGACGTAGCCACCAATGGGAACAAGATGCGGCTTGTCGCCACCGCCCGTGACGGTAAATCCCGTTGTAGGGTTTTCGGCCGTCGTCCCATTAACGACCACGCCATCGATAATGTTATCGCCACCAAGGATGCAGCCGACAACGCCACCGAAAAACGCCGTCGGAACGCCGTCGGCATCCTTGGCAGAATAAGTAATAGTCGCCGACGCGTTCACATAGCGAATATTCAGATCGCGCACCACGCTGCCGTAACTATAGGGAATAAGGCCGCGAAGCGAACCCTCGTTATTCTCTATCTTGATGGTTGCGTTTTTATTATCACTGCCAAAGTTGCCAACGATGACGCCCCTAAACGGGTTGGCCCTATTTCCAAAACCGCCAAACGATGCGCCGTCGAGAGTAATCGTATTGCCCTCAGTAGGCTCGATGCTGTAATACGCGCTCTGCATATAGCGGTGCATGGTTTCGTCGCTCAGCGTCTGCGGGGAATTGGTCGACGCGTCTCCGGTCTTCTTCTCCCATTTATTATCGGTACCGTTCGCCTGCTTGTAGACGTACGTAACCTCATTGTCGGTCGAGTGATCGCTGCTGCGGCGAGTGCAGAGCCTACCCTGGTCGGCGACAATGGTGACCTCCCAGCCGTCAAGCGCCGTCATGTTATTAATGTAGTTGGCAATGGCATTCATCTCCGCCGCGTTTGTGACGGAATAAGGATCGCCGTAGGTACCACATCCCATTACCAGCTTTGGAATGCGCTGGTTGACTTTAATTTCGTGATACTGGACGCCATCCTCGGCGGCTTTTCCCTTGTAAACATAAGGAAGGTAGTCACCGAACCAAGGCCTGACGTCACCGTCCTTCTTACCATCAACCGTCACATAGCCGCTCACGGCACCATACGTCGCTTCGTCGTAATACCAAAGCTGCTTGCCCGGGTACTCCGTACTCCCATCAATCTCGGATCCGTAGGTCACCTTGCCCGCATCGGCATCAGCCCTAGTAAAGGTGTAGTCCGCAGAGCCCGTGCTCGTGCTTCCGTAGCCAAAACTCTCCAGCAGGCTCGCATGGGTGAAGATCGTTTTGCTCTTTTGGCTGGGCAAGCTGATTTGCTCAAACTTCGCTGTCACCTGATCGGGATTTTTTCCCACGCCGAGTCTGCCGAAGAGCGAGGTTGCCGCCGTGGCCCCATTCGCGTAGCTACGGGTTGAAATATTCTTAGCGCTCAGGTTCACGCATGTCTGCATCTCGTTGATAAGCAGAGGAGCATAGCTGGTATTGCCGTTCACACCGTCGACCTTCAAGCCGTCGAGTGTCAGAACATCTATCTCGAGCTGCGCCACATTAGTCTCATTGATGGGCCCATAGATACAGCGGCACACAAGTGCACCGGACGAACTTCCCTCATCGTTCACAACAGAGCCCACGGTGCCTGCAAGCGTGACATTTTTAACCTTGAGGCTGCCCGTATGGGTTCCGATGAGAGCGCAGTGCATATTTTCGTGCTGCGTGGCTTCGCTATTCTTTTTGTTACCTTCTTGCTCAGCTTTAATGTCGGAATAATGGAACGTAATCGTTGCATTATTCACAGTAACCGTTGAGCCCTTCGCGGGGTCAGTAGGATAGAAACTGTATCCATCTAAATTGATTTCCACGCCCGCTCTGTCGCTCGTGCCAATATTGTTTCCTTTGAAAATTTCCTGATTCCCCGGGATGATATAGGTCTGGATTGCAGGGGGCGCATACAAATACGCGCACCAAAGCAGTAGGTACTCTGCGGAGTCCATCCAATTGTCTTTGCTAGCGTTTTCCGGATTGTTGCCTACCTCCGCATATGCTTTGTCAAGATTGTAGTAGTAGCGAACAGAACCATTTGATTGTGGAAAGCCATCAGAAGAATTAGCGGGGGCAATGCGATTTTGATAACTATTATCTCTAGCGGGATCTCCGCTCATGTCCAGCTTTTGGCCCTTGGTACGAAGCGAGACAACCGCATTGCAGCCGCTATCGATCAGGTTGCTTTCGGGCTTCACGCCATTTGCAAGCCATTCGTCGTATGTCGTTACCTTTGGGGCGGTTATAGACACGCCATTCACAGCATAAGCGGTATCCCACGAAGCCCTGTCCTCCAGATATAGACCGTTATAGTTGGTCTCGGCACCAAAGCTATTTGAATCGGATGTACCGCCGCGAGCAATAAGAACGCCAAGCGTGGTTGCATTATTGGCGGTGAAAGAAGCGTTGGCCAAATTGATAGCATAATTATTGATGATCCAGTGGCCACTAGCGGCGTATACGAGACCGCCGACCTCGGTAGAGCTATTTGCGGTCACGGTCGTGTTGTTGGCAGTTTTGAGGGCATAGGCGTTATCGCTGGCGCTCGCAGCAGCATTGCCAATGGTGACGATAGCGTTGCCCCAGCTGTAGCCCAGAAGACCACCGGCGCCGTTGAGCTTGTCGCCGTTCTTGCCGACGTTCATAGCGAATCCACTAAAGCTAAGACCGGTAATGGTAACGTACTTCTCGTTCGATCCCTGCACAATGCGGCCGATAAGGCCGCCGACCTGTGCGATCTTGCCGCTAGCGCAATTGCCGGTTTCGATTGATCCGCCAACTTCGAGGCGCGTAACATTGAATGTCGAGGTATAGTCGCCCACATTGCCGATGGCGCCGCCAATGCGCATATTGCCGTTAAGCGTTTTAGCTTTAGTGATGGTCGCCTGGGCCTTGCTGTTGCCCTCAAACGCAACCGTAGAAGCCGCCGACACGCTACCCGCAATACCACCAATGTTCACTTCGTTGCTGAACGTATCATCACACGCGATATTCGTTTTGCACGTTACGCCAGACAATGACAGGTTGCCGACGATGGCACCCGCAAGCGACCCGGCATCGACAGCCGAACCGTTATCGAACTTCATGGAGCCAGCGATTGTGACGTTGGAGATGGTTGCGCCGTTGACGGCCGCGAACAAGCCTAAGCGGCCGTGGCGGTAGATTTTGCCGTTGCCGTTGCTCGTGTCATTGCCGTCGAGCACAGCTTCACCACGCTTGCCGTACGGCTCGCCGACGGCAAGGTTAATTGTGCCGCCACCGTTCAACGTTCCCGAGAAAACTTGCGAGCCGTCTGCACGATCCTGCGTGAAACCCGTCAGGCCCGTGCCCTTGAGATCAATAGTGCCGTTCACCGTAATGGTCGAGGACTGCAAGCCGTTAAGGTTGTTTTCGGTAACGCCGTCAACCATCGAGTAGTAGCCGTTGGTTTGCCAGGTAATCGCCAGCTTTGCGAAATCGTCGATACTTGCCAGCACAAATGCATCGCCAGTTTTTACGAGCTTAGAGCTAAAGTTCCACTGGTGCGCTTTGTTGATGGAGATGAGGTTCTCGCTCAACGGGTTGCCCAAGCGAATGACTTGGCCGCAACTGTACACGTCATCGATCTTGACGGGCGTAGAGGGGCGCTTATATTGCCATTTCGCGGTATCGCCTGCGGCGGTGCCACTATCGCTTCCGCTACCGGCGGCAAAAATCAGCGAGTTGAAGTTCTCATAAATCAGCTGCGCGGTGTGATCATTTTCCACGAAGGTGGCATCCGACAGGTCGGTGATACCGCTGAACTTGACGATGCCGAGCCACGACGACCCAACGACTCCGGCAAAGCCGCCGTTTGTGCCGCCGATGGTAGCGCCGCTGGCGGTTTTGACCTTCAGGCCACGCACTTCTAGAACGTTGTTTGTGTCCACGACGCCCACGGCGCCGCCGTATTTGCCATTTGCACTGGCGTAGCCCGAGGTTGAGCACGTCACTGTTGCATCACTGATGACCACGGCGGACACGTTAGCACTCCTGCCGCCTTCGCCAAGGTAGCCTACTAGGCCGCCTGCGTAGGTGAGTTTGCCGTTGGAGCCCACGCCGAACGACACCGCAGTATCACCCTGCACCGTAAAGGCATGCAGCGCGTCGCCGTTCTTCTTCCCCCACAGCTTACCCACCAAGCCGCCGTAGTTGCCGTGCTTGTTGTCATCCTTGCCGTTTTGTAGCGTGCTTGTATACGATCCGCCGTTGACGGTCACATCGCCGTTCGAGATGTCGAGCACGCCGAACAGTCCGCCGGCGGAAGGGGCAGCGCTCGTGTTGGACACACTGAGCGCCACGCCCTCGCCACAGTCGAAGATGCCGCTGTTGATGGTGAATGCGTCGGCAAACGAGGCGTCGCCGATAAGGCCGCCTGCATACGTCCCGGCAGATGACGATCCAACCGCATGCGCGGGCTTGATGGCAATGGCCTTGCCCGAGGCGTCTTTTCCACTGTTATCCTTGCCTACGGTGAGCGTGAGGTTGGTGGCCTTACCGATAAGACCGCCCGCCGCGTTTTTACCTGCGACGCTCAGCGCCGAGACATCGATGCCAGTTGGTAGGGCGACGGTGGCACCCTCCCGCGCCTCGCCGATAAGACCCCCCGCGTTGGCATCAGCGGCTGTCGCGTTGATAGTGGGGGTACCGTCGAGTTTGTCCGGCAGGGCGAGGCCCGCAAGCGTAAGCGATGCTCCTTCGGCAAGGGTGTTCACAAGCAAGCCCATGTTGCCTGTGCTCGATTGCATATCGATCGCCAGGGGGCTGTTCGCGCTTGTCACGTAGGTTGCGTTAAGCGTGAGCGCGCCCGTGACCTCGCCCACAAGTGGCGAGGCGAGCTTGCAGATGTCCTTTTCGGTATCGCTCTTGGGCGTGCCCACGGTTACGGTGGCAGCAAGCGTCTTGTCCGCGCCCGTGACCTTTGCGGCCACGATGGGCTGGGCATCGGTACCCTTCCAGGTGAGCTTTACGGTGCTGTTGGCGTCGCTGAGCTCGATGTTGTTGAAGAGCGTCTTGTTGACGGTCAGGGTCCTGTCGCCGAGGTTGAGCGCGCCTTTGAAAGGGTAGGCATCGCTGCCGAAGCCCTGGAACGTGAGGCTACCCAGGCCGTCCACGATCTCCGCGCCGCACACGTCGAAGTCGATGCCGGTCGAGCCACCTTTGGAGATGTTCGCGTTCTGGTAGATGGCGGGATCGGTGTTGGAGATGGCGATAAGGTCGGCGTTGGACTCAAAGGTAATGGCCGTGACGGCGCCCAAGTCGTCAGTGATGACATTGCCGTCACCCAACGCGTGCCTGAGATCCTCGACAGTAGCGATGGTGGGGGCGGTGTTTGCCTGATCAGCAGCATCCGCGTCCGCGTCATCCGCTTGTTCTCCGTCAGCAGCACCCTCATCGGCAGCCGCATCGTCTTGGGACGCGTCGCCCTCCGTTGGGGTATCGCCGTTAGTGGTTCCATCGGTCGTGGAGTCCTGTGATTCGCCAGCGTTGGTAGGACCGTCGCGGCCCTCGGTAGCGCCAGCGTCGGCGCCCGGAGTCGTTGCGACATCATCAGATGTAGCCTGGTCAGCATCTTGCAGCGCGGTGGCCACAGCATCCTGTACGGAGCGCGCCGTGTTGCCCGCGGCGCGCGCGGCGGAGACGGATGCCTCCATGACGGCGTCGAGCTCTTGCGCGAACACCTCCGTGGAGGGCGCAAGCGCCTGGAAAATCATGATCGCAGTCAGGCATGCGGTTGTTATGCGCTTTGCCGTTCTCATCTGGTCCTACCTCGTTCTATCTCATGCCCCGTGCGGGGTCTCAAAATCACAGATTGCGGTTGGCCTACGCAGCCCTGCACGTAACACCGATGTCATCCAAGCTGCCGGGCGCGGTATCCGTCGAACGGTAAAAGGTAATAATCTCCGACCCGGGATCCATGGTGAACGTAACCGACCTTCTATCAAAGGTCGCGTCGGAATGATTCGTCGCCAAAAATGGGTCAAGCTCAACCTTGTCGCCCCATGTAAGCTTGATTTTTGTTGGCGCGCCCGTAACGGTCGCGCGATAGTTGTAAGCGTCGAAAGCGTTGATATCCGAGTTCTTGTCGACCCACTCGCCCGAAACGCCCGAAGCCGTTACCTCTGCACGCTCGGAAGGCGCAATCTTGGCGGCGAGCCATTTAAGATTGGTGCCGGGGCTATTGGAACCGACCTGGGCCTTAACGGTGAAGGATGCTTTGTTGAGGTCCGCCTTGGAAAATGTAACCTTATAGGTATACATGGTTGCCCTGCTGGCAGGGAAGGAAAGGTCGACCGTGCCGCCCGCCGTCAGCGTGGGCGAACCGCTTATGCTTCAAGCTTTCGTCGTTCCCGTCGCCTTCACGCTCAGCGTCGCGTTAACGTCCTTGTCGTTGACCTTGTTCTTGTCGCCCAGCAGATGGTTGTAAATGCGAAAGGTAAAAGAGCAGTTCTCCCCACTCGTGTCGGCGATGACGCTTCGGACGGCAATACCCTCGTCATTCAGCGTCTCATTCGTGTAGCCCGTAAGCATGTCCGAGGCAAACAGCGCCTGTGACGTGCCCGAGACAGCGACCGACTTAAGGAAGTCGCCCGCCAAAAAGGCCGTGTAAGTAAGGTGGGTACCCGCCACAATCGCGACGGCGCATAGCAGCACCGCAACCGCCCACAGGCGCTTGCGCATTTTGGAAGCAGGGGCCGCCGACTCTACGCAGCAAGGCTCTGCCTTAGAATCATCCACCTGCGCAAAGTGCTTGCCAACAGGCCTCGCGATTTCATTTTGCTCTTTCTTGTCTTTTCGCATCTGGCGCCCCTCCCTTCTTGTTATTAGTTGCCACTCGTGCCGCGAGCAATTAGATAAACCATGTCGGTCTCTTTGACGTTGGAGACCGTCTTTCCGTTTACGGTCACAACGCCCGGATTCCATGTGCACTCGATGATGAAGTTCGTGGCGGCGTTGGCTGTTTTGCCATTCCAGCCATCGAGCCCACTCCCTGCGAACTTGTGGTACCGATACAGCGGACGGGCGTTTTTCTGGACATTCACGTACGAGCCGTACGTCGGGTCGTTTGCCTCAAGCTCTTTAGCCAACGCACTTGTCCCGTCCGCGGAGTTGATAAAAGCAAACTCAATCGGGGTGCTGCTCTTCTTGCTCCATGAGTAGGTGCGGTTGAGCCCGTCGAGGCCGACCACAGTGCCGTTTTTATCGTTCGGATTATTGACCGTCACGTGATACACGTTGATTGTCAGCCCCGTGATATTCGTTGTGTTGGCAATCTGCAGCTCAAACGCTTGACCGCCGGCAGCGGGATCGCCATTGTCGCTCTGCACACAAAACGCGCGACGAACGGTCACGGTGCCGTCTATGTTTTTAACATCGCCCCGTGACTCGTCATACGAAATCTCGATGGGCTCGATGCTCGTCTGGTTGGGACCCATGATCTTAAGCTGCGCGGGCGTTTGGATCTTGCCCACCGTAGACAGACTTTTGCTGCCCACAAACCACGAGAGCGACAAGCCGATGATAAGAGCGATTGCCGCCAGCAATATCAGGACCGCAAGGGCCTGTGCGCGGTGGTTTTCTATCCAATTGCGGGCATCGCCGAGGCGCGTTTGCATGGTGCTCATGAGCTCACGCCCTCCTGAGCGCTAATTCTAAGTTGGATGTATTTGACCTTATTGCCGATCTGCTCGTCGGCATTGTTGTACAGCGCCGAGCAGATGGCGGTGTCGCCGAAGGATATGTCAGCCGAAACCGCAGGAGCGTTGGCGGCACTCGTGCCGTTTGCCGCGCCATAGAAGTAGTTCGCTTTATGCGCGTTCATATCTGCCTGCAGAGCGCCGTAGTCAGACTTTGCGTCGCCCGCCGCCGCAAACAGGTTCTTGTAGTAATTCGTGTTGCCGGTAAGGACGAAGTTTTGGAAGTACTCCGGCCACACCCAGTACAGGCTGATGGTGACGGGTTTGTTCGTTGGCTTGTTCACATCGCCGTTTTCGCAAAATTCGCACTTGCGAATCTCGATCTTGCTATCAACCACGCGGCCCGAGTAATACCCGTTCTGGTCGCAGCTCGTAAAGAACAGCAAGTGGCCTTTGATCAAGCCAAGGAGCGCCTCCGCCTCGGGCGCCAGCGTTCCCCCGTCCCCAACAACGCCAACAGTGTTCGTGACCTTAAGCAAGCGCGACAGACTGATCGTGACCCCGTCCAGGTCACTCACCAGCGGCTTCACCGTAAATGTAATCTTGCCGCGAGCACCCGGGTACAGAGAGCCCGCGGTCTCGTTGTTGAGGTTGGAGCCGAGCGTTACCGTCATGGCGTCGGTCGTATCCAGGCCATCGATGGCATACTTTTCCTCGGGCGTGCGCTCGGAGCGCTCGTAATAGCCCACGTGCGCGCCGGACTCACCCTCGCCCGCGGCGGTCAGCGTGTACCGATCCGCCTTCGCCCCGATCGTGCCCCCCGTGGCGCTCACTCGGTTATTCGCAGCAAACCAGGCCAGGCATGCAAAGATGGCAACGATGGCAGCCAGCACAAACAGACCGCTCACCAGGAAATCCTTCCAGAAATCCTTGAGGGTCCGCACGTGCTCGTCGGCAGCTTGACGGTACTCGGCCGCTGTCTTGTGCTGCTGGAGCTCGCTATGTCGGTCCATGCCACTCATCGCTTACGTTTGCCCTGCTTGCGGGCTTGCCATCCTTTTCCGCTCGGTCGCGTTTATCCGTTGTTCGCAGGTAGAGAATTCAGGCAGAATACAACACCATACGATAAGGTAAAAGAATAGCATTGACCTGCGGTTTGCTCCACGGCGCAAACCTTAACGATGTCTTAAAAGTCAAACCCTTGGCGCAAGGGGGCAGGTTACTTCGCGCCAACATAGCGCAAACAAACCTGACCACTTGCACCAATCCGTGGCACCGGGCAGCGGACACACGGCGTGCCGCCCCTTAACACCCCAACGCGCGAACGGGTATCACGTAGATACCGTCCTCGACCTCGCGGGCGTACTCACCCACCCCCACAATCACGGCCATAAACTCCGGTTCGCGTGTGCGTGAACGAGGATTTCCACAGACCTTCTTGCGAACGCGCTTGAGGCTCTCAACGCCGGCGCTCGTTTTATCTTCACTTACCTTAATCTCAAAGGCGGCCCATCGTCCGTCGGCTAGCTGCACGATAGCATCGCACTCAAGGCCCGAATCGTCGCGATAATAGCGCACGGGCGTGCTATCCAGCAGGTCGAGCGAACGTGCGTAGACCGAAAGGTCGCGTATGACCAAATTCTCAAACACCAGACCAAATGTCTGCCAGTCGGCAAGCAGCGCCTGCGAGGACATACCTAGCAAGGCGCAAGCAAGGCTCGGATCTGCCAGATAGCGCTTGGGCTTGACGGTAAAGCGCCGTTTGTCGCGCGCGGCGGGAACCCAACCGGGGACCTCCTCGAGAATAAACATGCCTTTGAGGGCATCCAGGTACCTGCGCACCTTGGTCTCATCGGCAAACGCTGCGGGTTCCTCCTCGGCACCGAACATATCCATAAGAATCGTTTTATACGTGGTTGCCTGTCCCAGATTGCGCGCGATCGATGCGGAGACTCGACGAGCAATATCGGGGTCGAGACCGACCGCCGGGAAGCTGCTCGAAAACGTGGTGTTGAGATATTCGCGGGCGATGAGCTGGGCGTCAGCCGAAACCATATCGATCGCCTCGGGCCAGCCGCCGCGGCAAGCGGCTTCGACAAGCCCCGGCCTATCGCCATTGCCCCGGCAGGGCTCAAAACGATGCTCAAACAAGCCCGCCAGGCTCACCTTGCCGTTGGACTCACCTGTCTCGGCAAGCGTCATGGGGTGCATGCGGACGCGGCCGATGCGGCCAGCTCCACTATGCGCGGGCGCCTCCGCCTTTGAGCCAAACGCGGGCGTGGCGGAACCCGTGAGGATATAGGCGCCGCGCGTACCCCGGGTGCGGTCAACCTCGTGTCTAACGTAGTCCCAAATCTGGGGAACGCGCTGCCACTCATCGATAATATGCGGACGGTCTCCCAGCAACATCATCGCCGGGTCGGCACGCGCGAGGTCGAGATTCTCGTCGACATACGAGGCGGACGCCCCGTGCTCGAGCGCGGCCCACGTCTTGCCGCACCACTTGGTGCCCGCAATCTCGACCGCGCCAAAGACACGAAGGTAGCGCTCGATTTGCGCATCCACGATACGTGGGATGTATCCGTCCCGATGTAGCCTCTCACCTGCCATGAGCCACCTCCGCAGATTTCCAGTTCCTGCTTTCTGATTCTTCTATTCCACTGTAGCAAATTCGGATTTTCGGGTGGTTGCGATTCGGATTTTCGTGTTCATATAATTCGGATTTTCCTGTTCTAAGGATTCGGATTTTCGGATGCATAAGATTCGGATTTTCTGAATCCGCTGGTCAGGGGCACCTCTTATCGACAAAAAGGCAGGGAGCACCGATACGGCACTCCCCGCCCACTCAATACGCGATAGCTTTCTCGACTACAGCTCGTTGGCCGCGTGATATGCCGTGCGGATGGCGCTGGCAATGTCGGCGGTGCGCTCGCCCGAGCAGTCGCCCACGCAGGTCACGGGCACCGTCACGCCGTCCAGATCAAACGCGTTGGCCTTGGAGCCCACGGCCATCACCACGTAATCGCAGGCGATCTTCACCGGCTCCTCGGCACCATCCTCGGCGGTGCGAACAGCCTCCACGCCCTCGTCGGTAATGGCGGTCAGGCGGGTCTTAACATGCTGCTCCACGTTGTGCTCGGCAAAGTCGCTCATAATCAGCGGCAGAATGGTCTCGGACTCACCCGCGGCAATCTTGTCGAGCATCTCCACGATCGCCACCTCGCAGCCGTGCTGCAGCAGGTACTCGGCAGTCTCGGTACCCACCAGGCCACCGCCAATG
>OIEC01001086.1_pt1 | contig 12582 bp, 7 predicted proteins | sample 1604801 | NCBI WGS metagenome assembly OIEC01 (sample SAMN01760940, study PRJEB22395) | human gut metagenome | reverse complement strand
TGCCCAAGATAGTTCGCTGGAAACGGCGCGTGAAAATAGGTAGTCGCCGACTTAAACAAAACCCCTGAGGAAGAAATTCCTTGGGGGTTTGTTGTTTTTGTGCGGCACTTTCTTTCACTGGCAAAGAAATTGCCAAAGGTTTCTATTTCTGCCTGATTTTTTCGTACGGTGTGCTATCATAAGGCTGGAAACGCTTTTGGGAGAAACGCGTTCCAATGCAAAAAACAGTTGACAAAGGATCGGCCTGCTGTTTGACCACCACTTTTCGATCATGTGAACATGAACTGGAAAGGAGCAGAAGAAAAATGACAAACAAGAAATTCAAGTTGGCAACAATGTCGCTGGCTACTGCGGTTGCAGTGAGCGCGGTTGGCCCCAGTGCTTCTGCGGTGACGTATTATCTGGGCGATGGCAGTGTAACTGTTGCTGTTGACAAGGATGAGGATCGCGGCGCGTACAGTTATCAGGGTGATGACGGCAGTGAGCCGAACCGTACCTACGTCAACAACGATCCGGACGATAAGGACGGAACTATTCATATCGAGGGAGGCAACGGGCCATCCACTGATAACTCCAACAATGGCACAGAGGAAACTACATCTACGGATAATGCCACACAATCCACCGATGCTTCTGGCAACAACGCAGAGAACAGTTCCACGTCTGAGACCACAACTGGAAACACCATCACGGTCAAAGAGGATGTGACGGGTGCAACCATCGTGGTTGACCGCGTGAATGTAGATACCAGCGATACCAGCACCCAGACTAACACCCCGGATGAAGTGCCCGCTGATGCAAATGCCAAAGAAAATAAAACCATCATCAAGGTGGGCGAGGGTGCAGATGTTGACCTGACAGTCAAGAATTCCAACCTGACCACCGGCGGCAACGGTATCGATATCGGCGTGAATCTGGAAGGCGAGGATGGAAATATAGGAGCCAACGTTGACCTGACGCTGGATAATACCAAAATCAATCTGACCGAGAAAGATAACACCGCAGGTATTGTTGCACGGGATAACTCCACGGTGGACGTTACATTAAAGGGCAAAAACACCATTGATGGCAAGGAAGCCTTGGAGAATGCCGCCCAGGAAGCAGAAGCCGCGAAAGAAAAAGGCAAGAGCAGCCCCAACCGCAATGTGGAAGGTATCCGCGTGGGCGGCGAAAACGCAGGTGATGACAGCAGTGGCGAGGGTGCGTCCCTGACCATCAAGGGTGACGTGACCAGCGACCAAGGTTCTCTGAACATTGATCATACTTCTACCGGAATGGTGATCTCTAACGATTCTGATGTGACCTTGACGGACAACGCCGATGTGGATATCAAGCACACAGAAGCAGGTTCCAGTACGCAGGGTGGACGCGGTATCGTACAGCGGGGCGATTTGACCGTAGAGGACAAGTCCAGCCTGACCATTGACACGGTGGGCAGCGGTGCTTATAAAATCGATAATGATCAGGAAGGCTTAGTCTACGGCAACAATGGTTATGGCATTGACAGTACCGATGACATCACGGTAACAGGTGACAGCACACTGGAGATCAAGGGAACACAGAGCTCAGCAATCTATGGCGGAACCGGTTCCAGCCTGACCGTAGAGGACAGCACGCTGAACATCGACAGCAATGGCCGTGGCATCGACTATGAGGGCGGTGCCGGGGACATCACCTTCGATAATTCCGAGGTGAATATCAGCGGCAATGGCATGGGGATCTCCGTTGCTCCTGAAGGCGGCACCAACATCACATTTGACAACTCCACCGGAAGCGTCAGTGCTCAGAATGGTACTGCCATCTACGGCCCCGAGAGTAACGGAAAGGGAAAACTGACCGTTACCAACAAGAGCGAGGTCAAATTGGAAGCTCCCACAGGTATCTACGCTGGTTTTGATGAAGTAGAAATCAGCGGCAAGAGCAAGGTTACCTCCATAGGCAGTGTTGGTATGATGTTTGTTGGCGGTCAGAGTGGTGCGACCAAACTGCATGTTACCGGAGAGAGCGAATATAATCTGCAAATGAAGGGCTATGCTCATGCTCTACGTGTTAACCTAAGCAAGAATCCAAGCCGTATTCTGGTTGATCAAAATAGCAAGTTGCACCTTTCGCAGGCCACAACAGGTGCAAGTGCTATTGTTCTCGGTAACGGTGCAACTCTTACCATGGACAACGGCACCCTTATCACTGAGGGCAATTTCCGCAAAGGTAGTATCTATTCTCTGGGCACCAACTCCACCACTACCATCAAGAACGGCTCCCATGTGGATGTGAATTCTATCGTTGGCACTAAGAATGACAAGGGCCAGAAGCTCATCGTTACCGGTGGCACGCTGACCTATGATTACAAGGCCGACAATACCCTGTGGCCGGTGAACGATCAGGGCGACAAGCTGACCAATTTCCTGCTGACCAAGGATGATGCCCACGCAAACTTCGATGCCCTTTCCTATAACGGCCAGACCTATACCTACCTCTCTGACCTGAACAAGGAGACCGGGAAGCAGTATCTCTCCGTGTGGGTGCCCGCCGCCGCACTGAACTATATGCTGGATGTGGACGGTTCCCACGACCCGGAGATCATCGGCAAGGCACTGGAAGAGCTGAAGCAGGCCGGATACAATTTCGACACTGCCTACCAGACCGCTGAGAATGGCGAGCAGGTCGTTATTCTGCGGGATATGGTGGTGAACGGTAAGAGCCTGAACTTCACCAAGACCACCGATGCAGAGGGCAATACCAAGCTCATCTGGGGCAACTACGAAAAGCAGGCAGAGGGTGCACCCAGCGCCTATGATATGGTCTATGGCACCGAGTACGAGTATGAGGGCAAGACCTATACCATCGTTTGGGGCTATGAGAGCCAGAACAACCCCAACACCACCGCAGCAGCGGGTGTGCTGGATGCTTTTGGCCCGGATTCCAACGTGAAGGTCACCGGCGAGAACATCGACGGCACTGACTCCGCACGGTACACCGTGACCATTTACGGCGCTCTGCGGGAAGTGACCGACCCTGTGATCCCCACGAACCCGGAACCGGAAACGCCTGAGGATTCCGATCCGACTCCTCCGGCTCCCACTACGCCGACTACCCCGGCAGTGCAGGATGCACGGCCCACCACTCCCGCCGTGGAGCAGGCAGTCGCTAAGACCACGCCCGCCCCGGAGACCCCCGTGAACCCGCCGGTACAGGATGCCCGCCCGGAGAGCGGCAAGCTGATCCAGACCGGTACCACCAACTGGATGGCAGATGTTCTGGTGCGTGCAGGCGGTGTTCTGCTGGCTGCCGGTTATCTGCTGGAGCGTAAGCGCAAGAGCATGTTCCATAAGGCACAGCACTGAACACGCTTCTGTAAATGACGTAAAAAGGTAAAATATTGAACTGGCTTGGGGCCGCTGCACAAATTTTTGTGGGGCGGCCCCACTTTTTGCAGAAAAATGCGCTCTCGTCCCGTATTAGGGGATGAAAGCGCTTTTGATTTTGCAAAAAAAGGATGAGAACGAGAATGAAAACTTCACCGCGCCGCCGGAAGCACCGGCGCAGAGCCTTCCGGCGGCTGTTCTGGCTGCTGGTGCTGGCGACCCTGCTTCTGCTGTTGTGGCCCCGGCGGGTCACGCTGGATGGGCTGAACAGTCCCCATGCCATTTTACTGCGGGCCGACAGCGGAGAGGTGCTGGCCGAAAAGGATGCCGACAGCACGATCTATCCGGCTTCCATGACCAAGATGATGACGGCGTTGCTGGCCATAGAAGCAAACCCGGACCTCGACACGCCCGTGACCCTGCCCGAGGAGATCTTTCCGGCTCTGCAGGCCCAGAATGCCTCGCTGGCGGGGTTTCAGCCCGGGGAAACGGTCACGGTGCGGGATCTGCTGTACGGGGCCATGCTGCCCTCGGGGGCCGAGTGCTGCGAAGCGCTGGCCCGGGAGGTGAGCGGCAGCGAGGAAGCTTTTGCGGCCCGGATGAACCAGAAAGCGGCAGAGCTGAGGATGACCGGCACACATTTCTGCAACCCCACCGGCTTGCACGACCCAGAACATGTTTCCACCGTGCGGGATATGGCCCGGCTGACAGAAGCAGCCCTGCAGAACGAGACCTTCCGCAAGCTGTTTACCACGGAGCGGTATACCGTTCCGGCCACCAACTGCCACCCGCAGGGGTTCACGATGCACAGCACCCTGCTGAGCCAGTTGGACGGCACAGAGCTGCACAGTGGCCGGATCCTGGGCGGTAAGACCGGTTACACCGGGGAAGCAGGGCTCTGCCTTGCCAGTCTGGCCGAGGTGAAGGGCAGGGAATACATTCTGGTCACGGCCGGGGCAGGGGGAAACCACAGCACCGCGCCCTACCACATCGAGGATGCCGTAACGGTCTACCGCCGTGTGAGCCGGGGGTCCTGAACAGGGGAGCGGATGCGCTCCCTTTTTCTGTGCCCGGCTTTGTGGTACAATGGAACAAAACCATTCACAGAACAGGAGAACCATCATGCTCAAGGATTCACAGGTCGATCTCTGCGGCCGCACCGATTTTACCCGCACCGCGCCCCTGCTTGCCCGGGACGAGGCGTTTTCGTTTGCCTGCGCGGGCTGCGGCGGCTGCTGCCGGGGGCGGGAGGATATCGTGCTGTCGGGCTTTGACCTGTGGCGCATTGCGGCCCGCCTGCGCCTGCCGCCCCGCACCGTGGCCCGGGCGTTCTGCCGGGGAAGCATCGGGCGGGTCAGCCACCTGCCGGTGCTGCGGCTGGCCCCGCTGAAGGAGGAGCGCGGCAACTGCCCCTTCCTCACCGGGAACCACTGCGCCATCCACGATGCCGAGCCGCTGGTCTGCGCCCTTTACCCTCTGGCGCAGGAGATCACGAAGGACGGGCAGGTATCCTACTTTTTGCAGCCCACCCAGTGCGGCGGGCAGGTCATTGCGGCAAGGGTGGGGGATTATCTGGCCCGTTACGATGTGCCCGCCCGGGAGGCCACCGATGTGCGCTGGGCGCAGGTGTGCATGGAGTTGGAGGATACCGTGGAGCGGCTGGACGCTCTGTTTGAGCCGGTGTTTGCCCGGCGGATGCAGGAAAAGTTGTGGCAGGCGCTGTATTACCGGTACGACTTTGCAAAAGAGTACCGCCCCCAGCTGGAAGAAAATCTGCTCTGGCTGGACGGTGAGCTGAAAAAGCTCGAAGGGATGCAGATGCGGCACAGAACAATCGAAAAAAGTGATAGATAAAATTACTTTGATTGATAATTCGGGCTGTTCCCCGGTTGTTTTGGAGCGGAAAGTGTGATATACTTCACGAGTGTAAAGCGGCAGCGCGATGCGATTGGCCGCTTGAATACTGACTTTCATGCGGTGTCCTGCTGCCGCGAAAGTAGAATTGAGGGAGTAATATCATGCGTAAAATTTCTCGTCGTTCGTTCCTGTCTGCCGCCGCTGTCTGCGGCGCAGCTGCTGCCCTGACTGCCTGCGGCGGTTCCTCCAGCTCCACGGCTGCTTCTTCCACCGCTTCCTCTGCTGCGGCTTCTTCCGCAGCGGCTGACGGCCAGAAGTATACCGTTGGCATCTGCCAGCTGGTGGAGCACGCCGCTCTGGACGCTGCCACCCAGGGCTTTGAGGATGCTCTGACCGCACAGTTCGGCGAGAATGTCACCTTCGACTTCCAGAACGCCCAGAACGATTCCGCAACCTGCGCCACCATCGCCAACGGCTTTGTTTCCGCAGGCGTTGACCTGATCATGGCAAACGCTACCCCCGCCCTGCAGGCCGCACAGGCTGCCACCAACAGCATCCCCATTCTGGGCACCTCCGTCACCGAGTACGGTGTTGCTCTGGGCCTGACCGATTTCGATGGCACCGTGGGCGGCAATGTCTCCGGCACCTCTGATCTGGCTCCGCTGGATCAGCAGGCGGATATGATCACCGAGTGGCTGCCCGAGGCCACCAAGGTGGGCCTGCTCTACTGCTCTGCCGAGGCAAACAGCCAGTATCAGGTAGACGAGGTCCAGAAGTACCTGGAGGCCAAGGGCGTTACCGCCACCCAGTACGCTTTCTCTGATTCCAACGATCTGGCTTCTGTCTGCCAGAAGGCTGCCGACGAGAACGACGCAGTGTATGTCCCCACCGATAACACCTGCGCTGCCAACACCGGCATCATCGACGGCATCTGCCGCCCGGCCAAGAAGCCCGTGTTCGCCGGTGAGGAGGGCATCTGCTCCGGCTGCGGCGTGGCGACCCTGTCCATCAGCTACTACGATCTGGGCTACACCACCGGTGAGATGGCTGCCAAGGTCCTGACCGGTGAGGCCGATATCTCCACCACGCCCGTTGAGTACACCAACGTGACCAAGAAGTACAACAAGACCATCTGCGATGACCTGGGCATGACCGTTCCCGAGGGTTACGAGGCCATTGAGGAATAACAGGCGCTCAGTCTGTTTTGCAGAAAGCTCCCCTGATAGGGGCGCAGAGTTCACGCTGCAGTAACGAAGAGGCTTTACAATAAAATCAGCGGAGAAGAGCGAATTTTGACTCTTCTCCGCTTTCCCGTATCAGAAAAAAGTGTAGTTACAGGAGGAAAACGTTTTGGATATTCTTGCAAGACTTGCCAACCTGCCCGGTGCCTTGCCCGGTGCCTGTGCGCAGGGCCTCATCTGGGGCATCATGGCCATTGGTGTGTACCTGACTTACCGCATCCTGGATGTGGCTGACCTGACCGTAGACGGTTCCTTTGGCACCGGCGGCGCGGTCTGCGTTATGTGCCTGCTCTCCGGCATGAACGTCTGGGCAGCGCTCTTCATCGCCCTGCTGGCCGGTTTGGCCACCGGCCTTGTCACCGGTCTGCTCCACACCTTTATGGGCATCCCGGCCATTCTGGCTGGTATTCTGACCCAGCTGGCCCTCTACTCCATCAACCTGAAGATCATGGGCAAGGCCAACCAGTCCATCAACGTGGACAAGTACGACCTGCTGATCTCCCTGCGCTGGGTCAAGGAGATTGCCCTGCACAACCCCATCATCATGGTCATTCTGGTCAGCGCCGTGGTCATCGGCGTGCTGTACTGGTTCTTTGGCACCGAGCTGGGCTGCGGCATCCGCGCCACCGGTTCCAACCCCGCCATGAGCCGTGCCCAGGGTATCAACACCAGCTTCAATGTGGTGCTGGGTCTGGCGGTCTCCAACGGTCTGGTGGCCCTGTCCGGTGCACTGCTGAGCCAGTATCAGGGCTTTGCCGATGTCAGCATGGGCCGTGGTGCCATCGTCATCGGTCTGGCCGCTGTCATCATCGGCGAGGCCCTGTTCAGCCGCATCTTCCACAACTTTGCCCTCAAGCTGGTGTCCGTCTCGCTGGGTGCCATCATCTACTACATTGTCATCCAGCTGGTGCTGACCCTCGGCTTTGACGCAAATCTGCTCAAGCTGTTGAGCGCCTCCGTGGTGGCCGTGTTCCTGGCCGTGCCCTATTGGAAGAGCAAGTACTTCGCAAAGCCCGCGGCAAAGAAGGCACAGAAGGAGGATGCAAAAAATGCTTGAGATCCAGAATGTTTCCAAGACCTTCAACGCCGGTACTGTCAACGAGAAAACGGCCCTGAATGGTCTGAACCTGAAATTGAACGAAGGTGATTTTGTCACCGTCATTGGCGGCAACGGTGCGGGCAAATCCACCATGCTGAACGCTGTGGCTGGTGTGTGGCCCGTGGACAGCGGCAAGATCATCATTGACGGCACCGACGTGACCAAACTGGGGGAGCACCAGCGCGCCGCCTACATCGGTCGCGTGTTCCAGGACCCCATGACCGGCACCGCCGCCACCATGCAGATCGAGGAGAACCTTGCCCTGGCCGCCCGGCGCGGCAAGCGCCGCGGCCTGAGGATCGGTATTACCAAGGCCGAACGGGAGCGCTACCGTGAACTGCTCAAGAGCCTGGACCTGGGCTTGGAGGATCGCCTGACCGCCCGCGTGGGCCTGCTGTCCGGCGGTCAGCGTCAGGCACTGACCCTGCTCATGGCTACCATGAACAAGCCCAAGCTCCTGCTGCTGGATGAGCACACCGCCGCTCTGGACCCCAAGACGGCGCTCAAGGTGCTGACCCTCTCGGCCAAGATCGTGGAGGAGAACCGCCTGACCACCATGATGATCACCCACAACATGAAGGATGCCATCAAGTACGGCAACCGCCTGATCATGATGCACGAGGGCCACATCATCTATGATGTCTCCGGGGAAGAGAAGAAGAACCTGCATGTCTCCGACCTGCTGGCCAAGTTCCAGATCGCGTCCGGCGGCGAGTTCGCCAACGACCGCATGATCCTTTCTTAAAAAAGATGAAGCGGCAATAAAGTAGTTGCTTCTTAAAACATAGAGAACCCCCCTGCCGGGAGATCACCGGCAGGGGGGTTCTCTATTAGAGTATTGGGTTTGCGGTGTTATTTGTTCTTCTCGTTACGGTACGAATTACTTTTTGAACGCCTGCACTTGATTCCATGCCTTGATAACCTCTGTGCGGCTTACAGGATCAGTTGCTTCATAGGTTTCGCCGTTGTTCTTCGCGGCCTTGAGCAGGTCGTTCTCCACGGCCCAGGCAATGGCCTTGTCAGTCTCAGTGGCATTGGCGTTCAGCACGGCGGCGGGTTCAGGCTTTCCTGCATTGTTCCACACCAGTTCAGCCAGCTCACCTCGGTTTGTTGGAATAGCTGTACCGGTTGGCAGGGCGCAAATCAGATAGAACTCAGTACCCAACTGATAGGTCTGGTAGGCCAGCACCGCGGTACCCGCGGCGGCAGTACCAATGATGAGGGTAGTGCCCAGAATGTTGGGCTCTTCCTCAATGCTTGCATCCTTTGTCATGGCTTCGATAATAACATTTTCACCCGGCATGGTAAAGGTAATGGTTTCAGCCTTGGGATCAACAGCGTTCAGCACGCTGGCAGGCTTAATTGTCCACTGGTCAAAAGTCTGAGCATCGGAAAGAATGCTCTTATCAAAGGTTACTTCCACTGTTGCACCTTTTTCAATGGTAATGTCACCATTGTCATTGATAGTAGTATCCTTGCCGTTTACTTTTGCAATACCGCCAAGAAGGGATAGAGTGTAGGTGACCTTTTCTTCTTTCTGGGGAACATTGTAACTCCACTTAATCTGATTGCCAGTGACTTGATTCGCGGGAGCGGTATTTTCGGTCTCTTTGACATCAACTTTGACGATATAATCGCCCGGTTCCGTAGGGAGCCCGCGGTCATTCAATTTCTCACCGGGAACTTCATTTCCCTTATCATCATAAAATTTCTTATTGATGATATCATCAGCATTGACTTTAGCATTGTTCGATGTCACTTCTCCGGTCACTGCGTCAAACTTAAGGTCAACATCCGGGTCAATCACATCTTTTTGTGTCCATTTTGCAGTCAAGATTATATCATAGTCCGGCATGGAGAAACTATAATTGCCGTTCTCATCTGGGCCGTTCAAGGATGGGGCGGTTTCTCCATCAGGAACGGTAACTTCCCAATGATTAAAGTTATAGCCGGTTTTCTTTGTGGGTGTAGGAACGGAAACGGACGAACCATAGTCGTACGAGTTCGTTTCCTTGTTTTCGTCGTTCTCCAGTGTTACAGTATGGCTATGTGCGTTCCAATGGGCATACAAGGTGATGTTGCTGCTGACGGCTTCTGTAAATGTATATTTTATGCCGCCTTCTGCCTGTGTATACCAGCCAAGAAATGTATAACCTTCTCTTACAGGGTCGGTGGGAACTACAAACGGCTGGTCATTCGGGTAGCATTTTGCAGTTCCTAGCTTCTCGTTGCTGTAAACAGTCTGCGTGGCCATAGTGTCACTACCATTTATAGTGCCACCGTCCAAATCAAAGTTGATATCACACAGATACTGAACTTTGCTGGTTAGTGTATCATTGCCTGCGTTATTAACTCTGACTTTTTCCCAGTCTGTTTTATATCCATTATATTTTACATCATTTAGTTCTGTGCAATCTTTGAATGCGTTGCTATTTATAATGTTAATACCCTTTTCAAGGGTCACGCTTGTAAGACCTGTGCATCCATTAAATGCAAATGGGCAGATTTCATCCACACTTATGGGTACTTTTATTTCTCTTAACTCTGTACAACGCTCAAAAGCGTGACTACTGATTTTGGGAATGCCGTTTGTTAAGGTGACTTGAGATAATGCGGTATTTCCTGAAAAAGCCGTATCCATATCTGTGATGGTACTCGGAATCGTAATGCTTGTTAACTGAGAACAACCATAAAAAGCAGCTTGGCCGATTTTTGTAACACCTTCAGGGATTGTAACATTAGTTAGATTGGAACAGTTAAAGAATGCCTGGTATCCAATTTCGTCCACCGTATTAGGCAATGTAACTTCCGTAAGCGTGTTACATTTATTAAAGGCCCACGTTGCAATTTCGGTTACAGTATAGTTCCTGCCATTGCTTGAAATTGAGCTCTCAATGTTAAGTTGTGTAGGGTTTCCTGATGTACCGGAAACTGTAACTGATTCTCCATCGGCGTTAACTGTATATTTGAGGTTGCCTATCCTAATCGGAGTCGCTGCTACTGCTCCGATGGGTAGGAATGTTAACGTTATGCTGAGTGCCACTAATAGACTGACAAACCGTTTTTTCATGGATTTCCCCGCTTTCATGGATTGGTGCCGCAGAAAAACGACATAGAGTGAATGGCAAAAAAAGGTAATAATGCCAATTTGAAGAATACCATGCATGGAATTCTCTGTCAATGGAATTGTAGGAACTCACAAAAAAGTTTGGAGGAATGTACAAGAAAAGGTTTTTCCAGCATCGCGGGCAATAAAAAAGAACCCGTCCCCGGGGAAAATCCGGGAACGGGTTGAGAGCGGAAAGCTTACCGCTTGATGTCGTAGTTCATGTTCATCAGGTTGCGGATGGAGCTGACATCGTCGGTGATGTTGGCATCGCCGTGGATGGTGTGCTTGATGGCGCTGCTTGCTACGGCAAAGTTGACCATATCCATAGCCTTATAGTTGTGCAGCATGGCATAGATCAGACCGCTGGCAAAGGCATCGCCGCCGCCCACGCGGTCCAGAATATTAAAGGTGTAGAGCTTGCTCTCAAAGGTGTGGCCGTCGTACCACATAAAGGCCTTGAGGCTGTTCTCGCTGCCGCTGTGGGCATAGCGCACATGGCGGGCAATGCACTTGAGGTTGGGGTAGCGGGCAATGAAATGCTGGAAGATCTCGTCCTGCTGCTCATAGCTGGGCTGCAGGGGCACGCCGTCCTTCCAGTCGCCCTTGCTGTGATCGTTGTCGTCCTTCCACAGGTGGTAGGGCTCAATGCCCAGCAGAACGTCAACATAAGGCAGGCACTCGGTGCAGAAATCGCGGGCTTCCTCCCAGCTCCACAGGGTAGAGCGGAAGTTGCCGTCAAAGCTGACGGTCAGGCCCTTCTTTTTGGCCACCTTGAGCATATCGATGATGAGGCCGCGGCAGTTGGGGCCCAGTGCCGGGGTAATGCCGCTCAGGTGCAGCCAGTCGTAGCCGTCCAGCAGAGCGTCCAGATCGACCTGGGAGAAGTCATACTCGGTAATGGCACTGTGCTTGCGATCATAGATGACCTTGGAAGCGCGGATGCCGTAGCCGGTTTCCAGATAATAAGTACCCAGCCGGTTGGAGGGGGTCTCGTTGGGCTCGGTCAGGATCATGGGGGTGCAATGCACATCGTTGGAGCGCAGCCAGCGCACCGCGCTCTTGCCCAGGCTGTTGTTGGGCACTACGCTGAAGAAGGTGCTGTCCACACCCAGGTTGGCCAGGGCCAGTGCAATGTTGGCCTCGCTGCCGCCGTAGCTGGCTTCAAAGCTGGATGCCATGCGGATCTTTTCGTAGTTCGGCGGAGTCAGACGGAGCATGATCTCGCCGCAGGTGATAAATTTCTGGCCGTTGGGCTCGCTGCCGAGGATGGGATTGTAGTGTTCCATAACGCTCCTCCTAAAAAAGTCGTTTCTGGGATCCATTCTATGTGAGAACACATTGTTGTATCCATTATACCGCACAGCGCACCGGATAGCAAGCAAATGCTGTTTCGGCCGAGAGAAAAAGAAAAAGAAATTTTGGTTGTTTTGACGAAAGAATCCCGCAGGGATGACGGCGGGGTTCACACCCCCGTCAGGTCAAAGCTGGGCGTATACTCTTCCTTTGCACTGCTCTTCTGCTGCATATAACCAGAACTGAGGCCCAAATCCATGGCGTAGTTGACCACCCGGCGGTATTCGTAGGTGGTGATGCGCCGCCCGATGCCGTGGTCTGCCGCCTGATAGAAGGGGGTGTACTGGCTCATCACGCTGGGCAGGAAGCACCCGGGGTCGGCCTTGTTCCAAGCCGCCATCTGATCGAGCACGGCAAAGCTGTCGTCCACATGGCCGGGCAGGGCAAGGTGGCGCAGGATCACGCCCCGCTGCAGGATGCCCTCGCTGTCAAAAACAGGGTGCCCGGCCTGAGCCATCATGGCTTCAATGGCGGGCCTGGCCTGCGCAAAATAGTCCGGCGCGGCGGAAAGCTCTGCCGAAAGGGCAGGGGAAACATATTTCAGGTCGGCCAGCCAGA
>OIEC01001085.1_pt1 | contig 12584 bp, 10 predicted proteins | sample 1604801 | NCBI WGS metagenome assembly OIEC01 (sample SAMN01760940, study PRJEB22395) | human gut metagenome | reverse complement strand
GGCCGCCACGGATTTCAACCACTTCTTCGGTTGGAACCATGACTTCGCCAAACAACTCTTCCATGTTGTGTAATTTGATATGTTCACGCAGCGAAGTAGCTACGCGACCTTCAAAACCGGAAAACGCCTGAACGACGTACCAGCGCTTTTTAAGAGCTTCAGACATCTCAGAACCTCAGGCCAGTGATAAAGGAGACCAGGCGAACCAGAATACCATCCAGTCCCCACAGGATCAGTGACATTACTGCAGTCACGGCAGCAACAATCAGCGTAGTATGCAGCGTTTCCTGGCGAGTCGGCCAAATCACTTTACGCACTTCAGTTCGCGCTTCGCGAGCAAAAGCAACGGTCGCCTTACCTTTCGTCGTCAACAGCGCGACGCCACCGGCAGCAGCAATAAGAATAACCACGGCCAGCGCACGCACCGCCAGCATAATGTCGCGATAAAGGAAGTTGCCCACGATCGCCACGATCAGCAGCACGGCAACGATAATCCACTTCATCGCTTCCAGGCCGCGCCCGCTCCCTTGAGCTTCGGTATTCGCACTCATAAACCAACCTGTCAGAAGTATTCTACAAACAATTTCACCCCGCGGGGGCGAGGCGATCCAAACCGAAATTAAGTTTCGGATTATACACTGAACGCGTTCAAACTGCTTCAACGCTGGCGGTTCTGGCGCCTCTTCCCTGCTATTGCAAAGGAGAACGCTGACTTGCCGTCGCGCTACCGCTCGAATGGTTTGGTGTATAAACGCCCTCTTCAGAGCCTGTCTCAGCAATGATTATGACAAAAAAAATCACTGATGAGCCAGGTTCTGGTATGAAAGCGTGCAAAAAGGGCATCAAATGATGCCCTTTTATTGCGCATTGCGTCAAATGTTATCAGCGATTAGCCGAGAACTTTAGCAACCACGCCCGCGCCAACGGTACGACCGCCTTCACGGATTGCGAAACGCAGACCATCGTCCATCGCGATCGGGTGGATCAGGGTAACAACCATTTTGATGTTGTCGCCCGGCATAACCATCTCTACGCCTTCCGGCAGTTCGATGGTGCCAGTCACGTCAGTAGTACGGAAGTAGAACTGCGGACGGTAGCCTTTGAAGAACGGAGTATGACGGCCGCCTTCGTCTTTGGACAGGATGTACACTTCAGATTCGAACTTGGTGTGCGGCTTGATGCTGCCCGGCTTAGCCAGTACCTGACCACGTTCGATTTCTTCACGTTTGATACCACGCAGCAGAACACCAACGTTCTCACCAGCACGGCCTTCGTCCAGCAGTTTGCGGAACATTTCAACGCCAGTACAGGTGGTTTTCGCGGTGTCTTTGATACCAACGATTTCAACTTCTTCACCGACTTTGATGATACCGCGCTCTACACGACCGGTAACAACGGTACCACGACCGGAGATGGAGAATACGTCTTCCACAGGCATGAGGAAGGGCTGGTCCACAGGGCGTTCGGGCTGCGGGATGTAGGAGTCAACGGCGGCCATAAGTTCCATGATGGAATCTTCGGCAGCGGCGTCGCCTTCCAGAGCCTTAACGGCGGAACCCTTGATAATGGGGGTGTCGTCGCCCGGGAATTCGTATTCGTTGAGAAGTTCGCGGATTTCCATTTCCACGAGTTCAAGCAGGTCGGGATCGTCAACCAGGTCGCACTTGTTCATGTAAACGACAATGGCGGGAACGCCCACCTGGCGGGCAAGGAGGATGTGTTCGCGGGTCTGCGGCATCGGGCCGTCGGAGGCGGCAACCACAAGGATGGCGCCGTCCATCTGAGCAGCGCCGGTGATCATGTTTTTCACATAGTCGGCGTGTCCGGGGCAGTCAACGTGGGCATAGTGACGGTTTTCCGTTTCGTATTCAACGTGAGCCGTGGAGATGGTAATGCCGCGTTCGCGTTCTTCGGGGGCGGCGTCAATCTGGTCATAGCCGCGTGCTTCGGCGAAACCCTTCTTAGCGAGCACTGAAGTAATGGCGGCGGTAAGGGAGGTTTTGCCGTGGTCAACGTGACCGATGGTGCCCACGTTCACGTGGGGCTTGTTGCGCTGGAATTGCTCTTTAGCCATAATATTATGTTTAGGTTTGGGCTGCTATGGGTCTAGCTTGAAGATGGAGCTTCTGGCGGGAATTGAACCCGCGACCTCATCCTTACCAAGGATGCGCTCTACCCCTGAGCTACAGAAGCATAGACTTCTTCCGCCTTTCGCTGCTCCTAGAGAAGTCGTAAATCCGCCCAAACCTGCGGTTCTAGCGGATAAATAGCATCCTCCCGTGTTGCCTGACGAAAAGCGGACGCTATGTTACGTTTTTAGATGCGGGATGTCAATGAAAACATGAACATTTTTTCAGCTTTATGCCGCAAATACAGGGAGTCCATGTATAATATATTTATCAGGAATGTGTTGAATGTTTGGATCTGTTTAAATCCTCCGTCAATTTAAGATTGGGGTCAACGTCTTCATCCAGAGAGTGGAACAGTCCTCTGCGGGCTTTGAGGCAGGTGACATAAGCGATCATGGCGGCATTATCCGTCGTCAGGTCGAAGTCCGGGAGAACCAGTTCCACTTTTTCACGGTCACAGGCGGTTTTCAGGCGGGAACGCAACTCCCTGTTGCAGGAGACGCCCCCGGAGATGGAAAGGGTGCGGTGACCGGAGGCGCGCAAGGCTTTCAGTGCCTTGTGAATCAGGACGTCCGTCACGGCCCGCTGGAAAGAAGCGCAGAGGTCGCGCAGAGTTTGCCGGGGCAGGCCGTGAGGATCGCCGTTTTTCGTAATTTTGGGCAGTGTATAGAGAACGGCAGTTTTCAGGCCGGAGAAAGATACGTTGGCTGTATGCTCTTTCATCAGGGCCCGGGGGAAAGAAAAGGCTTCCGGGTCGCCTTCCGCCGCCAAGCGGTCGATTTCCGGCCCTCCGGGATAGGGAAGGCCTAGCATTTTGCCTACCTTGTCAAAGGCTTCCCCTGCTGCGTCGTCCAGAGAACGGCCCAGCAGGCGGTAGTTCCCTACGCCGCGCACATCCACAAAAAGGGTGTGGCCTCCGGAAACGACCATGCCCAGATGGGGAACGGGACCGCCGGGGCGTTTGAGGAAGGGGGAAAGCAGATGGCCTTCCAGATGATTGACGGAGACGAAGGGCCTGCCCGCCGCCAGAGCCAGAGCCTTGGCCGTGCTGTTGCCTACCAGAAGCGCAGCTACCAGGCCGGGGCCTCCCGTAGCGCCGAAGACGTCAATGTCCGCAGGAGCTGTTCCGGCTTCGCGGCACGCGGTCCGGATGATTCCGGGAAGATCCGCTGAATGGTTGCGGGAAGCCAGTTCCGGCACTACGCCGCCGTGCTGGCGGTGAATGGCAATTTGGGAGGAGATGACGGAGGAGAGTATTTCCGGAGCTTTTTCCTCTCCGGCAGAACGCAGGATGGCGACTGCCGTTTCATCACAGGAGGATTCTATTCCCAGAACGGTAAGGGATTCCGGCATGGAGGAAGAACAGGGAGGGGAGGTTAGGAGGACTGGTGGATTTGGGCCGGCTTGTTGCCGGTAACCGTTTCCCTGGTAATGGTAACGGTGTCCGCATTTTTCATGCTGGGCACTTTGTACATGACGTCCAGCATGAGGGTTTCAAAGATGGAACGCAGAGCGCGGGCTCCCGTGCCGCGTTTCATGGCTTCGGCGGCCATGGCTTTCAGGGCGTCCGGCAGCACGTCCAGTTTGGCGCCGTACATGGCGAGCAGTTTGGAATATTGCTTGACCAGGGCGTTTTTGGGTTCCGTAAGAAGGCGGACGAGCTGGCTTTCATCCAGCTTGGAGAGCGGACAGAAGATGGGCAGGCGTCCCACGAATTCCGGAATCATGCCGAAGGAGAAGAGGTCTTCCGGCATGGCCTGTGCCAGTATTTCCTCTTCCGAGTATTCCTTGCGGTCGCGTTGTTCCGTGATGGCTCCGAATCCCATCTGGGTGGCGCCGAGGCGTTTGCGGATGATGTCTTCCAGCCCGACGAAAGCGCCGCCCACAATGAAGAGGATTTTTTCCGTATTGACGCGGATGTATTCCTGTTGCGGGTGCTTGCGGCCTCCGGTGGGAGGAACATTGCAGATGGTGCCTTCAATGATTTTCAGCAGAGCCTGCTGCACGCCTTCCCCGGAGACGTCCCTCGTGACGGAGACATTCTGTGTTTTGCGTCCGATTTTGTCGATTTCATCCACGTAGATGATGCCTTGTTCCGCTTTCGCTACGTCAAAGTTGGCGGCCTGGAGCAGGCGCAGGATGATGTTTTCCACATCTTCCCCTACGTAACCGGCTTCCGTCAGCGTGGTGGCGTCCACAATGCAGAATGGGACGTTGAGCATTTTCGCCAGCGTTTTCGCCAGCAGGGTTTTTCCTGAGCCGGTGGGGCCGGCCAGCAGGATGTTGGATTTTTCAATTTCCACATCGTCCAGGGACTTGTCGTCCAGCATGACAGCACTTTGGCGCAGGCGCATGTAGTGGTTGTACACGGCTACGGAAAGCACTTTTTTGGCGTAGTCCTGACCGATGACATACTGGTTGAGCGTAGCGCACATTTCTTCCGGTGTGGGCAGCGGGCCTTCATAGGAGGCCGGGCCGGCCGCCGTTTCCCTGAGCATGTCCGCGGCTGCCGCTTTGCGGGCCTCCGCCTGGCACATGGCGTAAGCGGAGGGTTCCATGTTCAGGATGCCGCGGATGAAGCGGGTTGCCATCGGAAGGCCTGTGTCCTTCACAATCATGTTGACGCAAATTTCAACGCAATTGTTGCAGATGTAAAAGTCTTCCGCAATCTGGATGAGTTTGTCCACCTTGTTCCCGGGCTTGCCGCAGCAGGAACAGGCAGGAAGATGAGGGGTGGAACCGGACATGGTTTTTCAGGTAGAGAGAGAAATGGCGGAGGGAAAGGGTCAGGCCTTGGTTTTTTTCTTGTCGCCCTGGTCATCAGAGTGATGCGCCAGAACTTTATCCACCAGGCCGTAGGCCACGGCTTCCTCGGCAGTCATGTAGTTGTCGCGGTCAGCATCCTTTTCAATTTGCTTTTCCGTTTTACCGGTATGTTTGGCCAGAATGCCGTTGAGGCGTTTTTTGAGGTTGAACATGAAGCCGATGGTGCGTTCCACATCTGAAGCGGTTCCCTGGGCACCTCCGGAAACCTGGTGAATCATTACGTGGGAGTTCGGCAGGCAGAAGCGTTTGCCGGGAGTTCCCGCAGCCAGAAGGACGGAACCCATGGAGGCCGCTATGCCCAGGCAATATGTATTTACGTCACAAGAGACGAATTGCATCGTATCGTAAATCGCGAGACCCGCCGTGACGGATCCTCCGGGGGAGTTGATGTAGACGTGGATGTCTTTTTTCGGGTCAGCCATCTGAAGGAACAGAAGCTGGGCAATGACGGAATTCGCCACATCGTCGTCAATAGCGGAGCCGATGAAGATAACGCGGTCTTTCAGGAGACGGGAGTAAATGTCAAAGGCACGTTCGCCGCGGCCGTCCTGCTCCACTACCATGGGCACATAGTAGGAGTTTGCGGGGGTTGATTTGGAAGATTGGTCTTGAAACATGTTTATGGAAGATTGGATGTTGTTTTTTCAATGTACGTTACCCGTCCGAAAGATGCAAAACGGGGGAGTCGGGCATGTGTGCGCCAACTCCCCCTGGTAAGGTGTTTTGTGCAGAGGAGGGGTTACTGCTCGTCTACCGTTACTTTGGCCTCTTTTGTCAGGAAGTCCAGAACCTTGGCTGTCAGCAGGCTCATTCTGATGCCATGCACGCGGCCTTCGCGCTGGAGTTCGCGAATGTAGGATTTGAGGTTCTTTTTCTGCTGGCGGGCCTGGCGGGCCACTTCGTTGTAAAGCTCCATTTCCGTGACGGCAATTTTTTCCACCTGCGCCACTTCCTGAAGCATGAAAAAGACCTTAAGGTTGCGCTTGGCCTCCTGTTTGGCTTCTTCCCGGGCTTCCTCCACAAACTTATCCATGTCCGCCGGGGCGTTTCCGCTGTACATGGCCTGCTGCATTTTCTGCTGGAGGATGCCGTACACTTCACGTTCTACGACAGCTTCCGGAAGGTTGAAGTCAAGCATGTCCGCCAGCTTTTCCGTGATCTGATCGGCCTTGGCCTCATCAATTTGCATGGCTTTGCGCTGGGCCAGGTTTTCCTTCAGGGCGGTTTTCAATTCTTCCAGGTTTTTGCCGGGAAGAACTTTTTCCGCAAAAGCATCATCCATGGCCGGAAGCTGTTTTTCCCGTACTTCTTTCACAGTGGCATGGAATACGAGTTCCTTGCCGCGCAGTTCCGTAATTGGGAAGGTATCCGGAATGGTGACGGTGATATCCTTGCTGTCACCGGCATTCAGGCCTTCCAGGGCGGAGGCGAAGCCGGGCAGGAATTGATCGTCTTCCACCTTCATCCACTGGCCGTCACGGCCTTCCAGGAAGCCTACGGGTTTGCCTACGGCTTCCGCTACGGGCTTGCCGTCCAACGTGGTTTTGAAGTCGATAATCGCCACGTCGTCTTTTTGGGCGGCGCGGTCCACAGGGGTGAATTCCGCGATTTGTTCAGCCAGGGAGTTCAGAGCTTCCTCTACGTCTGCTTCCGTTACTTCGGAAGAGGGAACCTTGACTTCGATGCCTTTGTATTCCGGCAATTCAAATTCGGGAACCACGGTCATCGTGCTGGTAGCGGTGTAGTTGCCCTGGTCATCCAGAGATTGTTCCGGCTTTCCGAAGTTGAGCACTTTCAATTTGGGGTTTTCTTCCAGAGCGGTGGAGCAGGCCGTTTCAAAAAGGGTGTCCAGCAGTTCTTCTTCAATTTCTTTCTTGAAGCGCTTTTCAATGATGGACTTGGGTGTTTTGCCGGGGCGGAAGCCGGGAAGTTTGGCTTTGGCGGCATAGGAATCTACAATGGAGGCGCGGCGCGCAGCTGTGGTTTCTGCAGGGATGGAAGCTTTCAGCGTGGCTGTGCAGTCCGGTTGAATATCAACGTTGATTTCCATAAATAATACGGTCAGTGTTAATTGAAAGTGGTTCTGTTTCAGCTCCGGGATGGCGGCAGCGGTCAAAACACGAGCGGCGATAACTTTAATGAGAGGGTATCTGGAGTGCAAGCTATTGCACAGGAATGACACAATTGCCCTCCTAAGCGCGCACGCGCACGCGATGTAATAGAATACGGGGCAACTGTGTTCTACGCGGAATCACGTCTTGACTATGCAAGAGGAAAAGTCCTTTATATCCCAAGCATTAAGTTCAGCGCTCATGATTCGTCCCGTTTTTTTGTGTGTTTCCTTTCCCTTGATAGCATGTTCGGCTGTTTTGGCCCAGGATGAAACTTCCCTTAACAGAGGCGCCTATGGTTCCGTGATGACTCCGGAACAGGTAATGCGGGAACTGGGGCCGGGCACGGGGCTTCTTCCCGGTGACCAGGCGTATGAGGGGCGGCCTGTGAAGAGCGTTTCCGTGCGGTACAGAAGCACCGGCAAGACCGTGTCCGAAGACCGTCTGAAAAATTTGCTGGCTACGCAGCCGGGCACCAGTTATTCCCCGGAAGTGGTCAACAAGGACTTGGAACGGTTGTTGGAAAGCGGTCTGGTAGGCGGCAATACAACAGTAGCCGTGGAGCCTTCCGGCGACGGCGTGGCGGTGGTGTTTGAAATGGCGGCCCAGAATCTGCTGGGCGGCGTGGGGTTCCGCGGCAATACCGCGTTCGACAACAGGGACCTCTCCGAGGAATGCGGGCTGAAGGGGGGGGAAGCTCTCAGCGACAAGGCCCTGAGCAGCGCTATTGCCAAGCTGCGCACTTATTACCAGGAAGCCCGGTATCCGGATGTACGTGTTTCCTATTTTTACCAGAAAACGGAACGGCCCGGCTTTGTGGATGTGGTCTTCGACATTAACGAAGGAAAAAAGGCCAATATTATCAAGATTGACTTTGTGGGCAATGAACACATCAGCGCCAAGGATCTCCGACAGGTGATGAAAACCAAGGAGAAGGGCTGGTTGACCTGGATTACCAAATCCGGACGCATTGACCGTGAACAAGTGGAGGACGATCTGGCGGAATTGGTGACTTATTACCGCAATAAAGGTTATCTGCGCGTCAAGCTGGACAAGGTGGAATATTTTGACGCCGGCAAAGGCAATGAGCAGAAGCTGACGATGAGAATTACCCTTACCGAGGGGCGCCGCTACAAGGTCAACCAGGTTGCCTTCGGCCCCACCAAGGTGTTTACGGCCCAGGAACTGATTCCTGGCCTGAGCATGTACAACGGGGATACCTATTCCGCCCAGAAAGTGGCCGACGACGTGACGATGATCCGCCGTTATTACGGTTCCCGGGGGTATGCGGACGCCTCCGTGCGTCCGGACATTCAGGAAGTGGGCGTTGATCCCAAGACAGGTTACGGACAAATCAACATCGTGTACCATGTGACGGAAGGCAATCCCTACCGCGTAGGCAATATCCGCCTGACCGGGAATAACCGCACGAAGGATTACGTCATCCGCCAGGAACTTCCCCTCCAGTCCAATGACCCCATGAACGCCGTGGATTTGGATACCGCCCAGAAGCGCCTCCAGAACCTGAACTATTTTGACATGGTGGACGTAGCCCAGGTGGGATCCACGCGGCCCGGCTACCGTGATATCAACATCGAGGTGGCGGAAAAACGTACGGGGTCCCTGAATATCGGCGTGGCATTTTCCTCTATTGAAAGCGTTTACCTGTTCGCTGGCATCACCCAGTCCAATTTTGACATGTATGACTGGTCCTCTTTTGTGGGCGGCGGCCAGCGTTTCGCGATTAACGCCCGTGTCGGTTTTGAAACGCAGGATGCCAGTATTTCCTGGGTGGATCCGTGGTTCCTGCACCGCAAGCTGGCCTTCGGGACGGAAATTTTCTACAGCAATTCCACATATTTTTCCGATTATTACGACCAGCAGAACTATGGCTTTGCCATTTCTCTCCGCAAGCCGATCGGGGAACTGGATTACGTGAAACTGGAATACCGCCTGGAACAGTATCGTATTGACGCCGAAGGGAACGCCCCTATCTTCTTCTGGCAACAGGACGGAGACTACCTGCGCAGCCATGTGGAACTTTCCTACACCATTGATACCCGCGACGCGCAGATTTTCCCCCGCAAGGGAGGCAAATTTGAAGTGCTGGCCGGTTATTCCGGCCTGGGCGGCGATGTGCATACATACAATTTCGGCGTGAATGGCTCCTATTACTGGAATTTGCGCGGAGACACCATTTTCAGCATCAATGCCGGTGCGGCTACCGTGGATTCCTATGGCAACCACGATGTGCCCATTTTTGAGCGCCTCTACCTCGGCGGGCCATACAACATGCGCGGTTTCCGTTTCCGGGACGTGGCGCCGTACAATCCCGCCCTGAGCGGTGATGAGACGATGGGCGGCCGTTCCTCCTTCTTCTGCCAGTTTGAATATTCCATTCCTGTGATTGAAGAAGTGCGCGTCGCGGTGTTTTATGACATCGGTTTTGTCAACGGAGATTCTTTTGACTTCAGCACGTCCAAAATAGTTTCCGACTACGGGATCGGCCTGCGCCTGAACCTGCCCATCGGTCCGCTGGCAGTAGACTATGCCATTCCGATTCAGAAGAACAACGCCATTGACCGCGGAGGACAATTCCAGTTCTATCTCAATTATTCCTATTAATTACGTTTGATAATTTCTCTACCGTTTGACGACATGAGTAATTTCCGCATTCTTATCCTGGCGTTTCTGGTGGTGGTGCTGGCTGTTCTGGGAATGATTTATGTGAATATTTCTTCAAGAATGGATGTGATTCAGCAACAGCAGCAGATGACCTCCGCTCCGGCACCTGTCAATCCCTCCCCGTATCTTCCGATGCCCACGCAGGCTCCTGCTTCCGCCGTTCAGCCGGTGGTGGTGGCGGATCCTGTAGTGAGCGAGGAACTGGCTCATGTTTCGGCGGAGCTGGAACGGATGAAGAAGGAGAATGAAGAACTGAAGAAGCGCCATGCTCTGGCGGAAGAAGAACGCGATTTGTTGGAACGCCAGAATATGGAAAAGGGAGATCCCCGGCTGCAATGGCTTAATGAAATCAAGGATGCGGAGCAGGTGGGCCGTGTGACGGAATACTACCGTGACGCCAACCTGGTCCTGTTCCAGTCCATCGGCCAGCCTGACTTGAAAGTGGGGCAGGAACTGGGAATCCGCAGACGCGGGAGCATTTTCGTATCCCTGATTATCGACGGAGTTGACCCGGACGGGAAGGTGTTCCAGTCTTACGTGAAGCGTAATACGCTTTTTGATAATAATGACAAGGAACCCATCAAGCCGGGGGATGAAGTCATTGTTCCGCCTGCGAGCTGGCAGGAAAACATGACGGAAGAAGACAAGTCCGGTATGGCTTCTCCCTCCGCCCCCGTCCCCGTGGAAGCTCCCAAACCGGTGATGATTCCCATGGAGCCGTGATGCGGTCCGTATTTAGCCAAGCCAAGTAAAGAGAAGTGCACCTGAGAGAAAGATTGCAATCGGGCGCCGGTCCCAGCCTGTCCTTTGAATTTTTCCCGCCCAAAAACGAGCAGGCAGCGTCGGCCTTGTACCAGACTATCCGTGAACTGGAGCCTTACCGCCCCAGTTTCGTCAGCGTGACGTATGGCGCAGGGGGCTCCACCCGCGAGCTTACCCGCGAAGTGGTGTTGCGCATCCAGCATGAATCCCGTATTCCTACGGTGCCCCACCTTACTTGCGTAGGGCATAGCCGGGAGGAGGTATGGAATATCCTGGACCAATACGCCCGGGCTGGAGTGCGGGCCGTTCTTGCACTTCGGGGAGATCCTCCCCGGGGAGCGAAGGATTACAACCGCGATGCGGATGTTTTTCGCCATGCGGCGGATCTGGTGACGTTTATCCGTGAATATAATGAATCCGGCCGTCACCCGGATCCGGATGGATTCGCCATAGGCGTGGCCGGCTTCCCGGAAGGTCATCCGGCCACTCCCAACCGCCTGCGCGAGATGGATTTCCTGAAAGCCAAGGTGGATGCCGGCGCGGATTATATCTGCACCCAGCTGTTTTTTGACAATCATTCTTTTCTGGATTACCGGGAACGCTGTCTGCTGGCCGGCATCAAGGTGCCTATCCTGGCGGGAATCATGCCTGTGACCAGCCTGTCCGGCATGAACCGCATGGCAGAGCTTTCCGGAGGCACCTGTTTTCCGGCCAGGCTGCTCAAGGCGCTGAAGCGTGCGGGTTCCAATCCGGACGCTATTCAGGAGGTAGGCATCCAATACGCCTCCAGCCAGTGCGCCGAACTGTTGGATTCCGATGTGGACGGCATTCATTTTTATACGCTTAACCAGAGCCGGGCAACGCGGGAGATCTACAGGAATCTGGGACTGAAGGATTCCCTGCAGCTTTTGGAACATGGCGAAGATAAGTAAAAAGCTGATTGATTTGGTTGGGACAACACGGTAGAAACCTCTTCAACATATTATGGATATCAAGGATATTAAACGGGCCATGGACAATATGCCGATGGGCGACGGAAGTGCGTTTGCGGAAATTTCCGTCGGCCCGGCCAAGCATGAACAATTTTTGGATGAACATTACGGCAAGGTTGCGCTGGTTGTGTTGCTATGCGTCCTTGGGGCTGCCGGATGGATTATTTATAATGGCGTGCAGGATTCCATGGAAAGAAAGGCAGGCGCCGCTCTGGTGGCTGCTATGCCGGAATCCCCGGCAACCGGGGAAATTGCCCTGAACGAACAGGGGCTTCAGCAGGTAGTGGTTGACTTTGACAGTTCCCGCGCCGCCGTCACCGCCTCTTACCTTCAGGCCATTGCCTTGTGGAACGCCGGCAAGGAGGATGAAGGCGTGGCCAAAATGAAAGCTTTTATTGATTCCGCTCCCACGGAGGAATGGAAAGCCCAGGCTTCCGTTACCCTGGCCTGCCGTCTGATGAACCGGGGGAAAGCGGATGAGGCGGAAGGGCTGTTCCGTTCCGTGGTGGATGCGGGAGATCCTACTTTTTCCGGTTTTGCTACCATGTGCCTGGGAGACATTGCCCGGGCTAAGAAAGACAATGCCGCCGCAGGCGCCTTTTACCGTGAACTGGCGGAGAAATTTCCGTCCAGTGCATTTGCCTTGCAGAGCGGAGGCTACCTGCTGCGCAAGAGCCTGTTTGATATTCAGAGTCCCGTTCGTATTGAGCCCGCAGTAGAACAGAAATAATCCATGCGGGCGTTTCCGAAGTTTTTCGGAAGATGAACGCTTTTTCCATCCGCATGTCTGTTTTCTTACAGTACATGCGGATTTCCGTATTCAGGAACGCCGGAACAGGGGGGTAATGAAAAGCCTGCTGCGCGCGTAGCTGTTATGATTCCGGGAATTCCGTTCAGGACTGTGACATATTTAAACAAATCATCAAGGGATTCCGCGCTTACCGGATGTAACCGGGCTGCCGGTGTTAATCCTTATTTTTTATCTCATGAACAGGCATATTAAATCATTCTGGCTTCTTCCCCTGGCGGGAATGACGCTTTCTTTCATGCCGTCCTGCACGACGGACAGCTACGGGAAC
>OIEC01001079.1_pt1 | contig 12625 bp, 9 predicted proteins | sample 1604801 | NCBI WGS metagenome assembly OIEC01 (sample SAMN01760940, study PRJEB22395) | human gut metagenome | reverse complement strand
AGTAGTCAATGATGATCAAATCCAGTCCGTGTTCCATCTTGTATTTTCTGCATTTGGACCTCAGTTCTGAAATCGAAATACTCGGTGTATCATCAATGATCAGATTCGACTGCCCGATAATTCCTGCTGCTTCAATCAGTTTCTCCCAGTCAGAATCCTTCATATTACCGGTTCTGAGTGCCTGCGCATCTACCTGTGATTCCAACGAGAACAGTCGGTTTACCAGCTGCTCCTTCGACATTTCCAATGAAAATATCGCCGTGCACATGTTTTCATGAAATGCCACATACTGTGCAATGTTTAAAACAAACGCTGTCTTTCCCATAGACGGACGGGCTGCAATCAATACCAGATCCGATGGCTGTAATCCCGCTGTCCGGTAATCCAAATCAATAAACCCTGTCGGTATTCCCGTAACATTTCCGTCCTGCTGTGACGCTTTTTCAATCTTTTCCAGTGCGTTCATGACAACCTGACGAATCGGCACATAGTCTCCACCGGTACGGCTCGACAACAATGCAAAAATATCATGTTCGGTCTTATCCAGAACACTTTCGAGCGATTCTTTGCCCGCATAGCACTCATTCTCTATCTCTTCCGTGACCCGGATGAGTTTCCGCTTCATGGAATTTTCTTTTACAATATTACAATAATATTTGACATTCGCGGATGTCGGAACCGCACGCACCAATTCTCCAACGAATTCCAGACTGGAGACTTCCTGTGGTACATCCTTTTCCTTGAGTTTATTCTGCAGTGTAACCAGATCCACCGGCTGTCCGCTGCTGTACAATTCGATCATCGCATCAAAGAGAATTCCATACTGCTTGTGATAAAAATCTTCCTGCTGAAGGATCTCCATGGCTGTGACAATGGCATCCTGATCCATGATCATGGAACCAATGACCGACTGCTCGGCTTCCAGACTGTTCGGCATCACCCGCTTGATCAGCGTTTCTTCCAAGCGAACTTCCTCCTATTCCTCAACAACCTGAACACGCAGTGTTGCGGTTACCTTTGGATGAAGCTTCACCGGAATCTCATAAGTTCCAAGAGCCTTGATGGCTTCACCCAGCTGCATCTTCTTTTTATCCAGATCCAGCCCTGCCTGCTCTTTTGCAGCCTGTGCAATTTCCTTGGTGGAAACAGACCCGAAAATACGTCCGCCCTCACCGGATTTGATCTTTACAACATCTTTCTTTGTCCCGATCTCTTCCGCCAATTCCTTTGCGTGCTCTAAATTTTCAGCTGCCACTTTGTCTGCATGCTGATTTTGCAATTTGAGGTCATTTAGATTCTTTGTCGTTGCCTCTACTCCAAGTTTCTTCGGCAGAATTGCATTGCGTGCATAACCGTCACTCACATTTACGATTTCGCCCTTTTTCCCAAGAGCTTTCACATCCTGTAATAAAATTACTTTCATTCCTGTATATCTCCTTCTTCAAGCATTTCATCAATGGTCCGCATAATGGCATGTTTTGCCTCGGAAATCGTACATCCCACCAGCTGTGCACCAGCCACATTCAAATGACCGCCGCCACCCATTCGTTCCATGATTAACTGTACATTGATCTCATCAATGGAACGCGAACTGATGTATATTTTTCCTGCGTACTCTGTCAGCACAAAAGATGCCTTGATTCCTATAATATTGAGCAGCTCATTTGCTGCCTGCGCGCCGACAATCGTCGGACTTTCCACGTCCTCACTCGGACAGACAGAAATTGCAAATGCCCCACGGTATACTTCCGCATGACGCACTGCCTCCGCACGGGCTTTATAGCATGCCATATCATTTCGCAGCATTTTACGCACACGGGTCACTTCTGCCCCGGAGCGTCTGAGATATGCTGCCGCCTCAAATGTACGGACACCTGTTTTGGTCATAAAGTTATTGGTATCAATCAAAATACCTGCATAAATGCAGTCTGCCTCTGCCGGAGAAAGCTTGAATCCCTCCTGGAAGTACTGTAAAACTTCTGCTACCATCTCACAGGCAGAAGACGCATACGGCTCAATATAGGACAGAAGCGGATTTTCAATCACTTCACTGCCCTGACGGTGATGATCAAACACAACGATCGTATCTGTGCGCGTGAGCAGTTCCGGGCACTCCGTATAACTTGGCCGATTGGTATCTACCACCATAACCAGGGAATTGCGGCTTACTTCCTCGATTGCAATCTCACTGTTGATAAACATGTCTTCCGGATAGCCTTTTTCCGGAGTAAAACATTCCATAAGCGGTCGGATGGAAGTTGTTGGCTCATTGATCACGATCTGTGCCTTTTTTCCAAGCACACGGGCTGCACAGAAAATTCCAATCCCTGCACCAAGGGAATCGACATCTGTCAGGCTGTGTCCCATGATAATCACATTCTCACGGCTTTCAATAATTTCATGCAGCGCATGCGCCTTGACCCTCGCTTTTACACGGGTGTTGCGCTCCACCTGTTTTGCCTTGCCGCCAAAATATGCAATATCCTCACCATTTTTGACAACGACCTGATCCCCGCCTCGTCCGAGTGCCAGATCAATTGCCGCACGTGCCTGCTCATAGTTCTCGTTGTAAGAAGTCCCCTTGATCCCGACACCGATACTCAGCGTGACCGCCATCTCATTGCCCACTTTGACCGTCTTGACATCTTCAAGTACACTGAACCGGTCGTCCATAAGCTTCTGTAAATATTTATACTTAAATACCACAAAATACTTGTCTTTTTCAATTTTGCGGACAAGCGCATCCATCTTTGAAAAATACTGGTTCACTTTCCTGTCGACAAGGGCAATCAGAAGTGATCGCTTCACATCCTCGATACTGTCAAGTGCCTCGTCATAGTTATCAATGTAAACAAGTGCCGATACCTGTTTCTGATCCAGATTCTCCTGTCTGCAGTGCTGCAGTTCCGTCTCATCAAACAGATACAATGCCGTCAGGAATTCATCGGAACCTTTCACATCAATTTCTTTACTCTCCTCCATGATATCGTCAAAATAAATACGATTCAGGGAAATCCGGAAAATGCGCTCCTTTTTTTCAATTGTTATATCCTGTGCATCCTCATGTTTCTGAAGAAACTCACGGGTAATATTGGAAAAAAGGGTTGTAATTGATTTATGATAGTTTCTCCCCACTCCCGTCAGTTCGGAAAAACGTTCATTCACCCAGAGAATTTTCCCCGTATAATCCAGCAGCGCATATGGAATTTCAAACTCATTCAAAAGCTTTTTTTGTACCGTTGCATACTGTGTGGCAAAATTGATAATTTCATTTGCAAGCCGGGGTCTGGTATTATAATATAAGCCCAGTTCCAGTACAAAATAGACAACAATAAATACCGTCAGCAAAAAGCCTGCCGTCACATCGTAAAAATAAAGCCCCACATCTGCGAGTGTCATCGGGATCGTCAGCCACAATGGCCAGCAGAGATATGATCTCAGTTTTCCCTTAAACCGAACCTTTGATTTCATTTACGCTCCTGTTCTTTCCACATCATCGCCCAACTGTGGAATATACCCCCACATCAATAATTTATAGTATAACATTTTCCCTGTGCAAAATAAAGACCTTACTGAGATAACAAAAACTGCCCCATTTTCATGGAGCAGTTTCGTCCAATGCATCACAGATGTATCTGTGTTATCCGTTTTCTTTTGCAATTTCCACAATGGATTTGCTCAGTCCTGCAATCCCCTGAATATCCGATGGGATAATAATCTTGGTTGCCTGACCGTCTGCTGCCTTGGCAAATGCCTCCAGACTCTTAATCTGAAGTACCGCATTATCCGGAGCAGCTTCTTTGAGCATACGGAGACCATCTGCATTGGCCTGCTGGATCTTTAATGTAGCCTCTGCCTGACCTTCGGCTTCCTTGATGGTTGCTTCCTTCTGTGCCTCGGCACGCAGGATTGCAGCCTGTTTTTCAGCCTCTGCATCGAGAATTGCAGACTCCTTATTTCCTTCTGCAACCAGAATTGTAGATTTTTTCTCACCTTCTGCACGCAGAATGGCTTCACGCCGCTCGCGCTCTGCCTTCATCTGTTTCTCCATGGCATCCTGAATTGCCTTTGGTGGAATAATGTTCTTTAACTCCACACGATTTACTTTGATACCCCACGGATCTGTTGCCACATCCAGCGTTGCACGCATCTTGGTGTTGATGGTCTCACGTGATGTCAATGTCTCATCCAGTTCCAGATCACCAATGATATTACGAAGCGTCGTAGCAGTCAGATTTTCAATTGCCATGATTGGATTTTCCACACCGTATGCATACAGCTTTGGATCCGTGATCTGAAAATATACAACCGTATCAATCTGCATTGTTACGTTATCTTTTGTGATTACCGGCTGTGGTGGGAAATCAACCACCTGTTCCTTCAACAAAACCCTTTTTGCAATACGGTCAATAAACGGCACCTTAAAATGCAGCCCTACTGACCATGTGGTAAGATACCCTCCAAGTCTCTCCACAACTACCGCATGCGCCTGTGGAACAATTTTCACACAGTTCACAATAATGACCAATGCAATGATCACTACAATGAGAATTACAACAGGCATAACTTTTTCCTCCTTTACCTATACCTTTTCTACTATAAGTTTGACACCACTGATTGCCAGAATTTTTGCTTCTTCTCCCGGTTCAATGATCTCATTATCATTACGGGTACGCACCGTCCACTCCTGTCCATGAACAACTGCCATCCCGGTCTGATCCATATTACTGACGCGCTCGGAAATCCGTATATTTTCCCCAATCAGGCTATCCGCGTTTGTTCTTTGCATTTTAGCATTTACATATTTACGGGCCCACGGTCTTGTCGCAACAAGCAAAAGAATGGATACCACTAAAAATACCAGAAACTGCACCACCGGATTTACCCCTGCCATTGCCATAACCAGTGCCGCAAGTGCACCTGCGGCAAACCATATGCACGTTAGTCCGATTGTTGCAAGTTCTCCCAGAACAAACACAATCAAAAGTACCATCCAAAGCAATTCATACGGATCCATCGCTCTTATAATTATCATAGACTCTCCCTCTTTTCTGCCACTTTTTTATTTTGGCGAATGCACAGAATACATACCGGCATTTTCCATCCGAATCACAAATGCTTTTGCAAATCCGGCTGCTTTTGCATAATGCTGAATCTGTGGCTGTTGCACCAGTTTTAAGTCCCATCCGTGCATCTGCACGATTTTTGACACGATGGAAAGTCCAAGTCCGTTCCTCCCATCGCTTACCCGCGCTTTGTCCCCACGCGTAAAAGGATCAAACAAATGCTGCGCCTGTTCCTCTGGAATTAGAATTCCGCTGTCTGCCACCAATACATAAATCCGCTCCAGCTCCCTATAAGCAAACAGTCCGATTCTTGTTCCCTTTGGATTGTGCTGCATGGCATTTGTCAGAAGGTTTGTCACTACACGGGATAACTGAAGTTCATCCGCCCAGACCGGTATCGTTTCCTCCGGAATATCTGCTGTCAGTGTCATTCCGTTTTCTTCCATCTCTGCATACAGCATTGCCGCATTTTCTCTGAGAAGTTCACACAAATCAAGTGTTTTTCCATTTAATGCAAACCCTTCACTATCCAGTTTTACATATTCAAACAACAAATTGATCAGATTTCCGATCCGAACCGATTTATTCTGGATGGCGTTCAGATATTCCTGCTGTTTTTCCGGTTCCTGTACCATATGATCCGCCAGCGCTTTTGCGTAGCCGGATACGGTCGTGACCGGTGTCCGAATATCATGTGCGATATCGGAAAGCATCAGATTCCGCTTGCGGTCAAACTCTCTCTGCTGCTGTTCGCGCTCCTCCTGGATCTGATGAAACTCCGCCATCACAATCCGCGCGAACGTTATCGCACCCAAAATATAAGGAAGCAGCATACACACCATTAACAGCAGAAGAACCACAAACAGCAGGATGGCTTTCCATCCTTCCATCTCCTGTACGACGACGGAACTCCTTGTCGCCGGAAGTGCATTGCCCAGCCAGTCCTGTAACCTTTCCCCTGTCCACTGCATCATTCCCTGCAGCGGTGATGGCAAAAGCATCCGGACGGCATTTACTATCAGCAATAACAGAACACATATGATAAAAATAAACAGATCCGTCTTTCCAACGGATGACTGCCTCTGGTAATCCGGGAAAAAAACTTTCATCACCACAGGCATAACCGCCTGGCTGATCAAAAAACTGATCAGCGACTGTGCAACTGTCACCAGTACAAGGATATAAATAAACCGTTTGATCAAAAATGCCTGTAAATCACGCATTGCTATTTCTCCAGCCGATAGCCCAATCCGCGGATGGTTCGAATATAAGCTGCCGGGTCTTCATCAAGTTTTGCCCTCAGCTTGCTGATGCAGACCATAATATTATTGTCTGCAACCACATAAGTGTCACCCCATCCCTGTTCATAGATCTGTTGTTTGGTAAACACTTTTCCCGGATGCTTCATAAATAACTCCATGATCCGGTACTCTACCGAAGTCAGTTCAATCGGTTCTCCATTTTTTTTGAGTACGCAGCCTTCCGGATCCAGTTCCAGATCCCGGACAGTCAGTATATTGGATGACAGTTCCGCTGTCCCCAGCGCATAAAACCGACGGATATTTGAATTGACACGTGCTACTGCCTCCAAAGGATTGAACGGTTTTGCCAGATAATCATCTGCCCCGAGATTTAACCCCAGAATCTTCTCGGAATCCGCATCCTTTGCCGAAAGTATCATAACGGGAATATTGCTTGTTTTACGTAATTCCTGCAACACATGGTATCCGTCCATCTCCGGCATCATAATATCCAACAGACACAGATCCACATGTTCTTTCTTCAGCAGTTCCAGTGCCTGCTTCCCGTTTTCTGCCTCAATAATCTGATAATTTTCATTTTCCAGATACAGCCGGAGAAGCGTTCGTATCTCCGGCTCATCATCTGCAATTAAAATCGTATAATTCATACATTCTCCTGCCGGAAAGGTGAATTCACCGAATCCTCCTGCTGTGTAAATCCGTTTGAACCAGCCGGGTTTGCATAGCACAGTGCCTCATACAGTGCGGCATGTGTTGCATTCACATATGGTGACACATAAAAGATTGCAAGAATTCCAAGTGTCAGTCCGGATAAAATGTACCATCCGATAAAGGACAGATCCAAAACAAATGCTTTCCATTTCTGTCCCTGCATCATACGCTTGCTTTCCGCAAATGCCTGCTCTTTGGTCATCTGCGGGTTATCTGCCAGAAGGTACGGAATCATCATATATTCATATGCTTTTACAATACCCGGAATGATAAAAAGCAATGACCATAAAACCGTAAACAGATCACGGAAAAACATTGTCTTTGCAACATTCCTGTAATTATTGTCAAATCCATATCCAATGTTCCCAATCTGTGCCGGCTCGTTTAAGTTGCGGATAAAGAATCTCCTGCATCCAACCTCCAACGGATTTATGATAAATACATCAACCAGAAGTATAAGGACAAAAATCACCAGAACTATGAGTATGCCGATGGCGATCGCGATCGCTGCTGCGGCCATACCGCCCATCATTCCCCTGTTTCCTGCTTTCAGTCCGTCCTTAAAGCCTTCTTCAAGCCCAGCCTCAAAATCGCGTAGTGAACCATCATCACTGTCATAACTGCTGTCATAATCATAGGAACTGCCTGCCTGATTATCCGATCCATGTAAGGAACCGGTTGCACTGCTGATGTTGCCCGAAGCAGCTCCGCTTCCCCCTGCAATCAGTGTCAGCAACAGGCTGATCAGAATACATTTCCAATAATTTCGTTTAAATGTTGCTTTCGCCCTTCCCTTTAATTGTGCGCGACTCCACATATCAAATTCCTCCATTTCCTTTTGATGATATCATCATAACACCAAATCCTTATCTTAAAAATCGCTGCACCTTAACGTTACCTTAACAACGTGTATTTAATTTGCCTGTTTCTTCTTCGGCAAAAGAAGGCTCAACAGAAGGGAAACAACAATCATTGTACGGTCATTAAATTCGCAATTTTTTAACATTTTGATCCCCTCATACATGATTGAACCAAACATCATAACGGTACATCCGCCAAGCACTGCCTGCGGCAGTGAATTAAAAAATGCTCCGAGTGGCGGGAACAAAGAAGCAAGAATTAAAATCAGTGCCCCAATAAAAATCGTAAAACGGTTGATCACCCTTGTCATGGTAACCAGTCCGACATTCTGGCTGAACGATGTCAGTGGCAGGCATCCAAAACATCCGGAAATTGCACTGGAAAATCCATCCACGGCAAGTGAGCCCTGAAGTTCCTCCATTTTAAGGTCACGTCCAAGTGCTCCGGTACACACAGCAGTTGTCGCGCCAGTTGTCTCTGCTGCAGAAACCAGAAAAACAATCGCAATGGTTAAAAAGGCTCCAAGATTAAATACCGGCTTGTGACTGGTAAAAAACACAAGTTTTGGAATGCTGAAAAATCCTACCTGATCAATGGTCTCCTGAATTCCGGAGAAATCCACCATAGGAGCAATCCCTGCAACCGTAAATATAATAGAAAGAATATATCCGAAAATAAGTCCTACCAGAATATTCAGATTCTTATAAACGCCCTTTAACACATATCTTGCCACCAGACACACGATAAGTGTCAGAGCACCTACCAGCAGATGATACCATGCCCCGAACCAGAGCTGCACTGCAGACGATCAGTACGGGTGCCAGATTTGCTACAAACATGGCAAGCACATGTTGAAGGCCAAACGGAATTGCTTTTCTCATGTATAGACAAAGACAGTTTATCATCTTATTGCCCATAGTGTCAAACAGGATTTCCCGGTTGCGGTATAATTATCATCTGTGCTATACTATGAACAATTAGCGTGTGAAAGCGTACAAAAGAGGAGGATTTATTTATGACATCTGCACAAATATGCATCATGATTGCCATTATCGTATACCTTATTGGTATGATCTATATTGGTTTCCGATGTTCCAAGAAAAACAACAGTACTGACGATTTCTATCTGGGTGGCAGAAAACTCGGTCCTTTCGTAACCGCGATGAGTGCCGAAGCTTCCGACATGAGCAGCTGGCTTCTGATGGGACTTCCGGGCGTTGCTTACCTCACCGGAATTTCAGATGCCGGATGGACAGCAATCGGACTGGCTGTTGGTACATACATTAACTGGCTGATCGTTGCCAAACGTATCCGCCGCTATACGCACACCTGCAACAATTCCATTACCATCCCATCGTTCTTCAGCAACCGCTATCGCGATGAAAAAAAGATGCTGCAGGTCATTGCTGCTATTTTTATTGTTATCTTTTTTATTCCTTATACGGCCTCGGGATTTGCCGCATGCGGAAAACTTTTTTCCAGCTTATTCGGGGTAAATTATCTGACCGCCATGATTATCAGTGCTATCGTAATTGTAGCATACACAACACTTGGCGGATTTCTTGCTGCTTCCACAACGGACTTTATCCAGAGTATCATCATGTCGGTTGCTCTGATTGTAGTTCTGATCTTTGGTGTAGAAACTGCTGGCGGTATCGGTGCCGTTATCCACAACGCCTCCGAGCTTCCGGGATATCTTTCCATGACACTTTCCTATGATGTAAACACCGGAAAGGCCGCTCCTTACAGTGCCCTGACCATTGTTTCCACTGCCGCATGGGGACTTGGATATTTCGGTATGCCGCATATCCTGCTCCGTTTTATGGCAATCGAGGATGAGAAAAAACTGAAACTGTCCCGCCGCGTTGCAACCATCTGGGTCGTAATCTCCCTGTTCGTTGCCGTCTTTATCGGTGTGATCGGTTATACCATGAGCAAAGTCGGCGCACTGGAGATGCTGACCGGATCGAATTCCGAAACCATTATCGTAAAAATTTCCGCCCTGCTCTCCCAGCACGGTGTGATATTTGCCCTGCTTGCGGGTGTGATTCTCGCCGGCATTTTAGCTTCCACCATGTCCACTTCGGACTCGCAGCTGCTGGCTGCATCTTCTGCGGTTTCTTCCGACATTCTCGGTGCTTTCCGCAAAGATTCTTCCAACAAAAACGGAAGCATGGCAGCCGCAAGAATTACACTCCTTGTAATTTCTGTCGTTGCCGCATTCATTGCCAGAAATCCGGACAGTTCCGTATTTGCCATCGTTTCTTTCGCCTGGGCTGGATTCGGTGCCGCATTCGGACCGGTTGTTCTGTTTTCCCTGTTCTGGAAACGTACCAACAAATGGGGCGCACTTGCCGGTATGGTCTGCGGGGGTTCCATGGTATTTATCTGGAAATACCTGATCCGCCCGCTCGGTGGTATCTGGAACATCTATGAACTGCTTCCTGCATTCCTGATTGCCTGCGCTGCGATCGTAATCGTCAGTCTGCTGACACCAAAACCTTCCAAAGAAATCGAAGAGGAATTTGACCGGGTCGCACAGATGAAATAAATCTTTTAACTTTGTATACCAAAAATGTCGGTAGATATCTGACAGATATCTACCGACATTTTTAATTCTTATTTTCAATTATGCTTTGATCCTAGCGGCGGATCTTTACAGACTTCACACTGCTGTATGGACTGTAATACTTTGTTCCATCTACCGTAACATAGCTGCGGATCTTGTAATAATAAGTTCCTTTGGTGAGTTTTGCCCTTGTATAAGACTGCATCTCACCATCTTTTGTAGCCGCAATCTTCTTGTATCCATAATCATATGCTCCCTTGGAGCGGTAGATTTCATAGCCGGTAACGGAAGTACCTGGCAGCCATGTGATACGGACTTTTGATCCGTGTGCACGCAATCTTGTGATAACCGGCTTCTCCGGCTTAATAATAAAGCTTGTCTTTGCAGATCCCGTATAATTACCGGTTCCCACTACCATAACAGCAGCTTTTCCCGGTGCACCATTGTCACTGTAATTCAGATAGTAATCCGAACCTTCTTTTAAAACAATGTTATTTAATGTAACGGTAACTTCCGGTTTTACGGAAGATCCCGTATAACTTTGTGTTGCAATTTTGCTGATCACTGCATTTGCAAGATTATTGGATGAAACCGTTGTATTTCCGTTTCCATGATTTACAATACGGAAATAAACTGTTCTGCTTCCATAATAATTTCCGATTCCGTTAATTGTTACGGATGCAGTACCGATATTGCGGTTGTTGCTGTAAGTAAGTGTATAATCTCTTCCCTCGTACAGATAGCCGCCATTCAGCCATACCGATACAGACGGACGAATATCATATCCGGTGTATGTCTGATCAACGATTGTACCTACCGAAGCATTTGGAATATAGTACGAATAGGTATTATTGCTGTTATTGGTTCCTGTTACCTGAACCGGAATCTGCAGAGGAATTCTTCCATCCGGACGATTCAGTGTAAGTGTTGTGGAACCTGCAGTATTTGCGATCAGTTTTGTTCCGCTGATATAGGCAACCGCAGTATTGGATACATACATATTCAGTCCCTGTACAATCGGACAGTTTGCATTGCTTGGCCAGTGATTAGATACTTTAATGTTTTCATAGCATCCAGATAAATCAATGGTCTGACCCGCAGACATCTGAATGTAATTTCCAATGGATGACGGAACAACAATCTGATCTGAGGTAATATTGCTTTCCGCAATCTGAATATTGTTTACCGTTGTCGTCTGGTTGTTCGGTGTTGTATAGGATGTTCTGGTTACCGTGTTGGCAAATTCCTCTACCCAGTAATGGTAGCCATTGTAATATACATGTCCGATTCCGACAGCTGTAAACTGGCTGTTTAACATATTTCTACGCTGTTCCTGTCCGGAATAATTTGCATTGTCTTCCCGCATTGCGTTGTGAAGTGCAGATGCGGAAGAATAATTCACACCGATATTCTCTGCATACACTCCCGCATAGACACCGTTTTCACTGTAAGCAGTATAATAATTTGTGCCATTTGGTCTGGTGTGTGAATACGAAAGTGCAATCTCTGCTGCACGTTTCATGGCTACCTGCTCCAGTGCATAGTCGTAAGTAAGCGGCTGCAGATTATTACAATATGTCTTCGTGTAATTGTTTGCATCCCAGTACCATGCATCGGATAAATTTCTGCGCATACTGTTGATCATGCCATAGACATTTCTGGCATCCGTCTGTCCGTATGTAACCTGAATACTTACGTTCCGTGTACCGGTTGTTGCAGCCATCACATTGCCCGCATACCCCAGTGGAAGCAGTGAAACAATCAGGACAAACGCAAGCAGACGCCTGAGTACATTGTGCGTTTTGGTTTTTCTCATAATCTTGATCCCTTCCTTTATTTTAAAATTTTGTTATCCCTATTGTACGCTTTTTAGCGGCTTCCCGCAATGATAATTTCATAAAGTTTGCTTGACAAGCATAACAGAAAAGCTATACTCTAATTAGCAAACAGGTGGGTGCGCAACTCGTTTCTGCGGGCTGTCGTTTTGTCGGGGACACCGTTCGCAATTTCTAGTCTGCCTAAGAGGGAATCTTCGAAACGTTTATTACGCCCACTCCCCATTTGTCTTGATATTTACTTTATTTTCAATATGTCACTCTGTGACTGCGCAAATAGAACCGTGGGCATGCTTATTCGAAGCTTCCCTCTAAGGCAGA
>OIEC01001065.1_pt1 | contig 12715 bp, 8 predicted proteins | sample 1604801 | NCBI WGS metagenome assembly OIEC01 (sample SAMN01760940, study PRJEB22395) | human gut metagenome | reverse complement strand
AATGCGGTCGGCAGCTGTGGGAGCGCCATAGGCGCGGAACAGCTGACTTTCATATAAAAATAGTATTGTTTTAAACAGAAATGAACGATATAATTTTATTATTGGGAAGTGATGGGGCAGGAGGAAAATTATATGGAAACAAACTATGCAAAAAGTGCATACAGAACCTTTTTATTCTGGGGAGTATGCTCTTCTCTTGGGGTTACCGTATCCACCCTTGTGGATGCTACTCTGGTAGGAAATTTTATAGGCAGTACCGGACTGGCTGTGGCGAATATTGCTACACCGGTATTTCTGCTTTATTTACTTATGGGGATCACCTTAGGAGGCGGTGCAGGCGTCTTAATTGGGAAAAAACTCGGTGAAGCAGATCTAAAAGGTGCAAATCGGGTTTTCGGCTCCGTATTAAGTGCAGGCCTGATAACAGGTGTGCTTTTCGCAGCAGTATCTCTCATATTTCGCAGCACATTATGCAGTCTGCTTGGTGCCACACCGGAGCTTTTGCCACAGGCCCTGCAGTATCTGACGGTAGTGTTTGCTTTTGCCCCAATTTATGTGGTATATAATATTCTTTCCATAGCAGTGCGGACAGACGGAGCACCAAAGCTGGCTGCCATTTCTTCTGCTGGCGTTATTGTCACCAATTTAAGCCTGGATCTGTTATTTATGAAAGTACTGAACTGGGGACTTGTTGGGGCTTCGGCGTCTTTATGTATTGCGGAAACAGTAGGAACTCTGATTCTGCTTACTCATTTTTGGAACAAGCAGGCGCTTTTAAGCTTTCATTTTCACATTCCTACAGGAAATGAGATCAAAGAATATGTGGAAAATGGATTTGGCGTAGGCTCTGCATTTATTTTTCAGGCGGTGGTTATGCTGGTGTTTAATACTATGCTGTTAAAGGGAAACTCAGAAAATGGCACTTTTTCTGTGGCTGTATTTGGTGTTATTTATACCATGAGTACCATTCCGGGGGCTATGTTTGACGGTGCCGGAGCTGCTGCTTCTACGGTTATCTCCATTTTAGGCGGAGAGAAGGACTGGAAAGGAATGCTGGCGGTGTATCACGATGGACTGCGGATTGTTGCAGCAGCAGGAATGATTATGGCATTGTTTTTTGCAGCCGGGGCAAAAAACATACTGATATTCTTCGGTCTGAATGATGGTCCGGCACTGGAAACAGCAGCGACCGCATTTCGTATTTATGCATTAAGCGTGGCTCTGGCAGGAGTGAATGTGGTAACCACGTCCTTCTGGCAAACAATAGGAAAGACAAGATATGCTTCCGGGTTATCTGTTTTACGTAACTTCATTCTCATGCTGGTGGCCGGATTTTTACTGATTGAGAAAAAGGGAATCGTAGGGCTTGCGCTTGTGTATGTAATAAGTGAGGGAGTTTGCCTGCTGCTGGTTTTTGCAATACAGATATTTGGAAAAATAAAAGATTACATAAAAGAAAAATACAGTTTTACCAACCGGGTTTTTGAGGAATATTATCCCATCGAGGAAGGCAGTATGGAAAAAATGTCCCAGAATCTGGAAGGGTTGTGCGATGAATGGGAACTTGATTTTAAACAGTCCTTCTTTATCCATCTGATCGTGGAGGAGCTGCTTCTGAATATTATGAAATTTGGTATCGGTGAAACAGATAAGAAATATTATGTATCCGTAAAAGTAATGGATAACAACGGTGAATGCATCCTGCGGATCCGGGACAATGTCAATTCCTACAATCCTTTCGACCTTCGCGGTGACGAGGTTGACCGTGCTGTAATGGAAATGATCAAGAAAAAGGCGAAGTATTATGAGTATCAGAGAAAGCTGGTGTTCAATTATCTTTATGTGACGATATAACTTGTTTTACATATGGCAACATGCTAAACTGAGTTTAAATAAATTACCAGATGGAGGTGACCACTCATGAGCCAGACTGTGTTTCTGGGAGAATAAGGATTCTGTTACCTTGATCACACGTTCCCGGTATTTGGAAAGACATTTGTACTTGATAAAAAGGTAAAGAAAGTCCGCCTGTATGCAACCGCATATGGTGTTTATGAAGTGGCAGAGCTGCTTGGTGCTGCACCGCAGGCGAAACCGCTTTATGACGCTGTTGTGAATGCACTGAATGCGAAATGTAAAAATAACAAATAACAGCTATTTATCCCACTTTTCTTTCCGATATTCCCCAGGTGTCACCTGGTAGTGCTTTTTGAAAGCTCTGCAAAAATAATCTACATTGTGAAAACCGGTTTCGGCTGAAATGGTGCTGACTTTTTTCTCTGTATGGGAGAGCAGAAGAGCAGCCTGTTTCAGCCGATAGTTTATGAGATAATTGACCGGCGTGATGTGAAGATAGCTCCGAAAAAGATTTAAGGCAGAGCTTTTGCTGATCATAGACTGTGCAGCAATCTCATCCAGGGAAAGATTTCTTCTGTAATTTTCGTGAATAAACTGCATCATCAGCTGGAGTCTTGCGCGGTTTACAGAGAACTGTCCAGTGATTTCCGGCATAGTGGAAAGATCTGTATGCTTGTATATTTCCAGCCAGAGCTGCTGCATAAGGGCAAAGGTCAGAAGATGGCAGGAAGAACCGGAAGTCTGCGCAGAAATAATCTGCTTCATAAGATCAAGAACTTTGGTCTGCCAGGAAATCTCCCTGCGAAAAATCCAAAAAGGAATATTCGAAGAAATGATAGGCTTCACATAATTCTGGTAAATATAGCTGTCTGTAGCTGCAAGGAAAGAGGGCATGCAGAGAAAGTTTGGGATGACAGCATCCACAGGAGAGGAAAAACGGTGAAGGAATTTGGAATTAATAAAAATGCCGCTGTCAGATGGCAGCTCCAGCTGTTTTTCCCCAATCCATGCAGTTACGGTTCCGGATTGAATATACACAAATTCCAGCTCCGTATGCCAGTGCCAGTCTATGCAGTTAAAATCAAATTGGGCTAAATGCTCATAATAGTAGCGAAAGGGATAGTCCTGGCTTCCGTGGGGAATGGTCTCCATTAAATTTTCGTCGGTAATAATTTTGGTATATACGTTGGTTTCTTTCATATCTTGTTTATCCTCAAATCGAGACCTGGAGCCTGTTTGAAAATCATTCCCGCAATCTGCTCGTCCCACTTTGCGGTATATTTTGCAGAAAACCTTTTTCGAACCGCTCTGGGAAGTGCCCCGAAAAAATAGAAAATTAATGTTTTTACGATATTATACAATAAAAATCAGAAATAATCCAATGAAAAACACATTTAAATATAATATAATCCAATAAGACAAAAATCTTCTTTAAAGAAGAAAAAAAGGAGAACCAATCATGCCAAATTACCAGAAAACCAAACGAGCCTGTTATATGGGCTTTATCACCCAGGCTATAGCAGCAAATTTTGCACCTTTGCTGTTTCTGAAATTTCACACAGATTATCATATTTCCCTTGGAAATATTGCACTGATCTCCACCTGCTTTTTCTTTACCCAGCTGCTGGTTGACTTGTTTTGTGCCCGATTTGTGGACAAAATCGGATATCGCGTGTGCATTGTAACCTCTGAGATCAGTTCCGCTTTAGGACTGGTGGGGCTGGCATTTCTTCCGGAGCTTTTGCCAGATCCTTTTATGGGAATTATCATCAGTGTTATTGTTTATGCTGTTGGAAGCGGACTGATTGAAGTGCTGTGCAGTCCTATTATGGAAGCATGTCCTTTCAAAAATAAAGAAGCGACCATGAGTCTTCTTCATTCCTTCTACTGCTGGGGCTCTGTGGGAACCATTGCAGTTTCCACCCTGTTTTTCGCAGTTTTTGGAATGGACAGCTGGAAGTGGCTGGCAGTTTTGTGGGCAATCGTTCCGGCCGTTAATGTTTACAACTTTGCCACCTGTCCCATCGAACATCTGGTGGATGAAGGGGAAGGCATGAAGATCAGGGAACTGTTTCGTAAGCCTGTGTTCTGGATTGCCGTGTGTCTGATGGTGTGTTCAGGGGCATCAGAGCTGTCCATGTCCCAGTGGGCATCTGCCTATGCAGAGGCGGCACTTGGACTGTCAAAGACCATCGGAGACCTGGCCGGTCCCTGCATGTTTGCCATTACGATGGGAATCAGCCGTATGATCTTTGGAAAATACGGAGATAAAATGGACTTGATGAAATTTATGGCAGGCTCCGGAATTTTATGCGTATTCTGCTATCTTCTTGCATCTCTGTCCTCCAATCCGGCAGCAGGACTGATCGGCTGTATTGTCTGTGGATTTTCTGTTGGAATCATGTGGCCTGGTACCATCAGTATTTCCTCTAAGAAATTTCCAGCCGGCGGAACCGCCATGTTTGCCCTTCTTGCCATGGCAGGAGACCTTGGAGGCAGCATAGGCCCTGGAATCGTGGGGCGTGTCACACAGAATGCAGGAGATAATATCCGCGTGGGTATGGGCGTAGGACTGATTTTCCCAGTGGTGCTGCTGGTGATGATTTTTCTGCTGAAAAAGGTGAAAGTAGAGGAAAAATAACTGGTATTTGAAAATCTACAGAGGGTTTAGAACGTGTTTGAAAAAGGCTTTCTGCAAAAAATTTCCATAAAGCAGGGAGTACAGATGGTGGGAATGATTTTCAAACACGCTCTGAAATATAATAGGAAGGCTGAGGTATTATTTAAAACGGGTTGGCGTAAATTAAAGATAAGTATATTCTGAGTATGCATATGCTGCAAAATGGAGGAAATATGCCAGATCAGAAGCTGGATAATCTTTTGAACCTTGCGCTGGATGCCACAGAAGAGGAAAGAGAGAAATCCCGAAATCTGAATGTGGGGTATGAGAAGCAGACACGAAAGTGGGAAATTATTGTGAAGTATAGTGAAATGGGTGATTCTGTTGAGGCGTTGCTTGGTGGATCCGGAATTTCCGTGGTTCCTCTCCTTGGCGGGTATGCCATTGTGACGCTTCCTGAAAGTATGCTGGAAGAATATTCCCGACGTCCCCAGATAGAATTTATAGAAAAGCCCACCCGTCTGTATTTTGAAGATCTTTTTTCAAAAGAGGCAAGCTGTATTACCCAGGTACAGCGCGATGAACCGGGGAATCTGCAGCTGACAGGGCGCGGCGTGTTGATCGGAATTGTGGATTCCGGGGTGGATTACAGGCATCCTGCATTTCTTACAGCAGATGGAAAGTCCAGGATTCTGCGTTTGTGGGATCAGAGCATTCCCGGTAATCCCCCGGAGGGCTATGCAACAGGAACTGAATATACCAATGAGGAAATCAATGAGGCGTTGTCCCTCTCTGTGCAGGAGGGGCGGCGCCTTGTTCCGTCTGAAGATGGAAGCGGTCATGGAACCGCTGTGCTTGGAGTGGCAGCTGGCAGCGATTTTTCCCGTGGGGCAGTGAACCGGGGTGTGGCATATGAAAGTGACCTTCTGGTTGTGAAAATGGGTATTCCAAGACAGGACTCTTTTCCAAGAACTACAGAGCTGATGCAAGGTGTAGATTATCTGGTTCGGCAGGCTATACGGCTTGGAAGACCAATCGCGCTCAATTTAAGCTTTGGAAATAATTATGGCTCACACAGAGGCGATTCTCTGCTGGAAACTTATCTGGACAATGTGTCCGGTATGGGGAAAAATGTGATTTGTGTAGGAATGGGCAACAATGGAAATGATGCTCTGCATACCGGAGGAAAGCTTTCGCCAGGTGAAATCCAGGAAATTGAACTTGGTGTTGGTGCCTTTGAGCCTACCTTAAATGTGCAGCTTTGGAAAAATTACGAAGATGAGATGGAAATCTATCTGGAACATCCAGCCGGGGAGCGTGTTGGCCCCCTTTTTGAAACACTGGGCGCCCAGCGTTGGCAGGCGGGAAATACGGAACTTCTGATTTATTATGGAAAACCGGCACCGTATCATGTGACGCAGGAGATTTATGTGGATTTTCTGCCGCAGGATGAGAAAACCCCCTATGTAGACAGCGGTGTGTGGAAAACAATCTTAGCAGCAAGAAATATAAAAAACGGGGAATATTTCCTGTGGCTTCCAGGTGGCAAAACGCTAAACCCAGGCACAGCCTTCTATCTTCCACGTCCTCAGGGAACCCTCACAATCCCTGCCACTGCCAGACGCGTGATCAGCGTCGGCACCTACGACGCCCGTCAAAACACCTATGCTGATTTCTCTGGCCGCGGCTGTCGTGCCCTCCCCTATCCAAAACCCGACCTTGTCACTCCCGGTGTTGATATCTATGCTCCCCGCTCTGGTGGAGGCTATGCATCCTTCACTGGCACTTCCTTTTCCACGCCTTTCGTTACCGGTGCAGCCGCCCTCCTTATGGAATGGGGAATCACCCGCCGAAAAGATCCCTACCTCTATGGCGAAAAACTAAAAGCCTATCTCCGTCGTGGTGCAAAAGCCTTGCAAAGATCGGAAAAGTTGCCAAATGACTTAATCGGGTGGGGACGGCTCTGTTTGGAAAGTAGCCTGCCAGAATAGGATAATTAATGTACAAGATGTAGCAATTTAAAGTGTCCCAATCTGAACATTTTAAAAAGCAGGTCGGATTATTGACTTTTACACCAAGTGTTTCCGAATGGATTAATAAAACGAATGCCATAAAAACTACCGTTTATGTAAAAAAAAGAACCGTTTATGTAAAAAAAGAACCGTTTATGTAAAATACAACAGAATCTGCTGAAATCTGATAGAATACTCCTGAAAATAACAAAGGGAGGAAATGATTATGACAGGATTTTTAGTAAATTTACTGAGCCCGGTTTTCAGCAGTCTCGGTGTAAGTCAGGCTGACCTTACATCCTATATTGAGAAGCTGATCGGCTATGTTATCGCAATCCTTGCTTTACTTGTTGTGATGATCGTAGTAATGGTTGTGGCTCATAAAGCCAAAAAGGGATTCCGTCATGTGATCCGCTGGCAGGCTGCCATTGCATTTATTGCAATTGTTGCAGTGCTTGTAAATGTAATCTGCTACGGACCGATGTACAACAACGTATCAAGTGTTTTAAACGCAAAGAAAGTAGTACTTGCACAAGAGACTACAGACCAGAGCCGTGCAACCATTCAGAAGGTTGCTGAAGAAGGAATGGTGTTACTGAAAAACGATGGTATTTTACCTCTTTCCTCAGATACAAAGAAACTGAATGTATTCGGCTGGGATTCTACAAACCCGCTGTTTGGCGGAACAGGATCAGGATCTTCTGATTCCTCCACAGCAATCGGTATCCTGCAGTCCTTAAAGGATGCCGGATATGAGACAAACGAGTCTCTTACCAAGATGTATACTGACTACAGAGCTGACCGTCCTACAATTGCCATGGCGCAGCAGGACTGGACACTGCCTGAGCCGACTAAGGAGTATTACACAGACAGCCTGATGGACGAAGCAAAAGAGTATTCTGACACAGCTGTAGTTGTAATTGGACGTTCCGGCGGAGAGGGTGCAGACCTTCCAACCGACATGAAATCTGTAATTGATGGAAGCTATGCAAAGAAAGCAGAAGAAGTATCTGTTTCCCCAGACAATTACGGATATGTAAAAGGAAGTTACACAAACAATGGAGACTATGATGACTTCGACGAGGGAGAAAGCTATCTTGAGCTCTCCAATACAGAGGAAGATATGCTGGATACAGTATGCTCCCAGTTTGACAATGTTATTGTAGTTGTAAACGCAAATAATGCAATGGAACTGGACTGGGTAGACAAATATGAGCAGATCGGTGCGGTTATCTTTGCTCCTGGAGCAGGTGCAACTGGCTTCGAAGCACTGGGCGAGATCATCAATGGTTCTGTAAACCCATCTGGAAAAACAGTAGATACCTTTGTAAAGGATCTGACAGAGACTCCATACTACAATAATATGGGCCTGAATGCTTATACAAACGTAGAAGATCTGAAAGAGCAGATCGCAGCAAATGATCCGGCTTACGAAGGAAGCATGGGATTTGTAAACTATGCAGAGGGAATCTATGTAGGATATAAATTCTATGAAACAGCAGCTGAAGAGGGTCTTATCAAGTATGAGGATATGGTACAGTATCCATTTGGATATGGACTCAGCTACACAACCTTTGACAAACAGATTGAGAATTTCAAGGATAACGGAGATACCGTCACCTTTGATGTAACGGTAGAGAACACAGGCTCTGTTGCTGGAAAAGATGTTGTGGAAATTTATTACACAGCACCTTACACAAACGGTGGAATCGAGAAAGCAGCAGCAAACTTGATCGCTTTCGAGAAAACAGATTCTATTGAGCCAGGAGAATCCCAGACAAAATCCTTTACCATCAACAAAGAAGATATGGCTTCCTATGATTCTGAAGGTATTAAGATCTCCGGAGGCGGTTATATCTTAGAGGCTGGCGAATACACAATTTCTCTTCGTTCAGACTCTCATACAGTTCTTAGTGAAGAGAAGTTCACCGTTGATGAAGATATTGATTACAGCAAAGATGGTCGTTCTTCCGACAAAACTGTTGCAACAAACCAGTTTGAGGATTATGCGAGAGGCGACTTTGAGCAGCTTTCCCGTGAGGACGGTTTTGCAAATTATGACAAAGCATGCGGTGTGCCGGAAGAGGATGCTTATGTAATGAGCGACGAGACAAGAGCAGCCGTAGAAGAGAATGTATTTGGCATTTATGATGGAACCAAATATAACAATGATTCTGATGAAATGCCGGAAATGGGAGCAGACAACGGACTTCAGCTTGCTGACCTTACCGGAAAAGATTATGACGATGCAGACTGGGATAAGCTGTTAGACCAGCTTAGCTTTGAAGATATGACTACTCTGATCAATGTTGGTGGATGGCAGACTGCAGAAATCAAATCAGTAGGTAAAATTGCCACATCTGACTGTGATGGACCTGCAGGATTAAACAACTTCATCACAAAGGCATATGGAACTGCTTATCCATCTGAAGTTCTTATGGCTCAGACCTGGAACAAAGAACTTGCAAATGAAATCGGCGTTTCTATGGGACAGGAATATGTAGATGCTGACAACTACGGATGGTACGGACCCGCTATGAACATCCACCGTACAGCGTTTGCAGGACGTAACTTCGAGTATTATTCAGAAGACAGTCTGTTGTCCGGATACATGGCAGCAAATGAAATGAATGGAGCAGCCACCAAGGGTGTTTATCCATACATGAAGCATTTTGCATTAAATGATCAGGAAACAAACAGATGCTCCTTCCTTCTCACATTTGCTTCTGAGCAGACCATCCGTGAAGGATATCTGAAAGCATTTGAGCTTGCAACAAAGGGCTTTGAAGGAAAAGCAATGGCAGTTATGTCCTCCTTCAACTGGATCGGTACAGTGCCAAGCTGTGCAAACAACGAGCTTTTGAACAACGTGCTCCGTGGAGAATGGGGATTCGTTGGAATGGTAGAAACCGATTATGACGGTTCTTATGGTTACATGATCACCGATCATTGTATCAGAAACGGAAATGATCTGATGCTTGGATTTAACAGTGCAGAGTCCAACAAACTGACAGATGAGAGCGCAACAGCAGTTCTTGCAATGCGTCAGGCTTGCAAAAATATCCTTTATACAGTAGCAAACAGCGGATATTATGCAGATGGAAATCCGGCAAGCGGAATGACCAATATGACAAAACTGTTTGTAATGATTGACGTGATTCTTGCAGTTGTTCTTATTGTAGTTGATACAATTGTAATTGTACGTTGGAGAAAAAAGAAAAAACAGGCTGTAAACGAATAATTAAACAGTAATCTGGAGACATAAGTCCCCCTTTTAAATCTGGAAAAAGCAGAGCAAGGAATCTGTAAAAGTTTCAGAGAAAAAAGGGGGATTTTTTTATGTGATTTTTGTCTTGCAGAGTGAGGGAAAATTATTTATTATGAAAGGAGTTGTAATAACAGGAAAAAAGGAGGACTGGTATGATCAGCATTGCGATTGTGGAAGATGAAGAAATGTATGCAAAGCAGCTTCAGCAGTTTCTGCATCAATATGAAGAAGAGAACAAAGAGATGTTTGACATTACAGTCTATTCAGACGGCGATCAGATTGTAAATAAATATAAATCCCAGTACGATATTATTCTGATGGATGTGTAAATGAAATTTATGGACGGAATGTCTGCTGCTGAGGAAATCCGCAAAATTGACACGGAGGTTGTGATCATTTTCATTACGAATATGGCACAATATGCGATCAGAGGATATGCAGTGGATGCGCTGGATTATGTATTGAAGCCGGTGTCTTATTTCGCATTTTCCCAGAGGCTTAACCGTGCTATCAGCCGGATGAAAAAGCGGGAAACGAAGATTATCATGGTGAATATGAAAGGCGGTATGGTCAGAATCAATGTTGCAAATATTTATTATATTGAAAGTCAGGGACATACTCTGATACTCCATACCATACTGGGAAACTATGAAACAACAGGGAAAATGAAGGAGATGGAGGAAAAGCTTGCGGAGATGAATTTCTGCCGTGGAAATAAGGGATATCTGATCAACCTCCAGCATGTGGAACGGATCCAGGATGGATGTGCTTTGGTGAAGGGAGAAAATCTGACATTGAGCCGTGCACGAAGAAAGGTCTTCATGGAAGCCCTGACCAGATATTGGGGAGAGGTGATAAAATGACAGAATATTATCTGCCCGATATTCCAAGACTTTATACGGCACTTGCAGAGTGGATGGCTTGTCTGATTTTTATTTTGCCTTTCAAAAAAAGATTTTCACCGGCTGTAATAGGTTGTCTTGTGGCAGGTGCATTTGGAATACAGAGCGTATTTCTGATTTCTACCGGTGGGGTAAGACTGATTTTTTGGATCCCCTGTATGATATTTGCGGTTTTTCTGATGGTTGCTTTTGTTTTTTGCTGCTGTGAGATCAGGCTGACAGATGCGGCATATTTTGGAATGATTGCTTTTGTAGCAGCTGAATTTATGGCTTCTGCCGGGTGGCAGATCCTGTGTTATACAGGGAAAGAAGCATGGATGTCCTGGTGGCAGCAGGGAATGGCAATTCTTCTGATCTATGGTGTGATTGCAGTGATATTGTACAAAATTCTTCATATTCATATGCCAAAGGATGGACAGATGGAAATCACCAGAAGGGAATATTTTTCCGGACTCCTGATCAGTATTGCCGTATTTGCTGTCAGCAATATGAGTTATGTGAATGTGAACACGCCATTTACAGGCAGATATTCTTTTGAAATAGGGAATATCCGTACTATAGTAGATGTTGCAGGAATTGCAATTCTATATGCACATTTGATACAGTGCTGTGAGCTTCGGGTGAGAAAAGAACTGGAGGCAGTGCAGAATGTGCTTCAGAATCAGTATGCCCAATACAAGCAGTCAAGAGAAAGCATTGAGCTGATCAATTATAAGTATCATGATCTGAAGCATCAGATCGCTGTGCTAAGAAGTGAAACTGATTCTGGGAAAAGAGAAGAATTTCTGGATAAAATGGAAGCAGATATAAAGAAATATGAAAACCAGAACAAAACAGGAAATAAAGTGCTGGATACTGTGCTGACTACCAAGAGTCTTTATTGCGCAAAGAATAACATAACCTTTACCTGCGTTGCAGATGGAGCCTTGCTGGATTTTATGGACGTTATGGATATCTGCAGTATTTTTGGAAATGCACTGGATAATGCCATTGAATGCGAATTGAAGATTCCAGATAAAGAAAAAAGGCTGATACACGTCAGTGTTTCAAAACAGAAAAACTTTCTGCTTCTCCGGTTTGAAAATTATTATGATACCGAACTGAATTATCAGGGCGGAGCGTTTATTACAACGAAGCGGGACAAAGAATTTCATGGTTATGGGCTGAAAAGTATCCGCTATACGGTAAATAAATATGATGGCGCTGTTTCCATTGACACAAAGGAGAATTGGTTTGATCTGAAGATACTGATACCGGTCAGTGAAAATGTACAAAAATAGATTGATAAAATCGTATAATATATACAAAAAATGTATTGTAATTTTCTAAAAAAAGTAGTAAAACTTTAGTTAGATAAAGAGAAATGCATTGAACAGGACAAATTACAAAAGATAACCGGAACACAGAGAGCCGCAGACTGGTGAGAGGCGGCAGAAGGTATTTTGTGGTATCACCTGGGAGCATCCCGCTGAAAAAATAATAACTAATTTCAGTAAGCCGGGACGTAGTCTTCACGTTACAGAAGAAGCTGTTTATACAGACAGCAGTGAGTGGTCGTGTTTAGTAATAGATACGATAATGCAAAGTGGTACCACGGAAATTCCGCCTTTGTTATCCATTGGATAGCAAGGGCGTTTTTTATATATATTAACCACTTGACTACAAATGAAAGACGAGGAGAAAGATTATGAGTGGAATTATGATGATGGCAATCGCTATCGTAGTTCTGGGCGGCGCCTATCTTCTGTATGGCCGTTACCTCCAGAACAAATGGGGAATTGACCCGAAAGCAAAAACTCCGGCTTACGAAATGGAGGATGGAGTTGATTATGTACCGGCTGATACCAATGTAGTATTTGGACATCAGTTCGCATCTATTGCCGGTGCCGGCCCGATCAATGGACCAATCCAGGCTGCCATTTTTGGATGGCTTCCGGTACTTCTTTGGATCCTGATCGGTGGTGTGTTCTTTGGAGCAGTTCAGGACTTTGCATCTATGTATGCCTCTGTAAAGAACAAAGGACGTACAATCGGATACATTATTGAAGCGTACATT
>OIEC01001057.1_pt1 | contig 12797 bp, 20 predicted proteins | sample 1604801 | NCBI WGS metagenome assembly OIEC01 (sample SAMN01760940, study PRJEB22395) | human gut metagenome | reverse complement strand
CCGGGATATTCTGCGGGTCTCCGCCTGATTCACAGCCATACGTAATATCCGGGAAAAGAGAATTCATGATATCTCTTTCCAGGACATCATCCGGGGAAGAAAAGGCGCCCTTCATTTCGTTATATACAACGCCATTGTAAGTCAACGGACCTTCCACGTTTTCAAGATGGTAGTTCCATCCTTCCTGACGGAAAATCTCTTCTTTTTTATAAATATTCGGATAAAACACCGCATCCAGATAGACATGCATCAGATTCTGAAAATCCTGATCATTGCAGCTGGCTACCGGATAGCATGTCTTATCCGGGTAAGTCATCGCATTTAAAAACGTATTCAGGGAACCTTTTACAAGCTCTACGAAAGGATCTTTCAGAGGAAAATCCCTGGATCCACACAAAACGCTGTGTTCGAGAATATGAGCCACACCAGTGCTGTTTTTGGGCGGGGTGCGGAATGCAATGTTGAAGACTTTGTTTTCATCATCGTTTTCGATTGCCATAACTCTGGCACCTGTTTTGATATGTCGAAACAGATAACCGGTTGAACGGATATCGTTCAGCTTTTCTTTTTTAACTAATTTATATGCCGTTAAACTGTCTAAATTCATTATTGCCTCCGATTTACATAGTACATATAGTATTTCTTAACAGAGCGTATTTATTCCGGGAATCCGCTCTCTTCCGGATATTCCTGCCCATAAACTTCATGAGCGGCTTTTGTGACAAGTGCCAGCTCTTCTTCCAGATTAAGATCCTTTGGAAGACGGATGGCTGTCTCATAAATGTCTCTCTTCATTTTGGCTTCGGAACTTTCTTTTTTGATAGTGATAAGCCCACAAAGAATACTGTTGTAGTTTTTGTCCTGCGCACAGAGAGTCATGTAAAATTTCACGAGATGCTTGCACTCTCTGTAAAGAAGCTCTTCGTGAAGCGGACTTTTGGCACGAATTTCGCGAAATTTGACATCATCGAGTTCTTTCAGGATTTCCTTCTGTGCTTTTCCCGGACCAAATATTTTGTGACCGGCATTGCGGTTAAACTCAAGAGCCATCCAGAATTTCAGATAACCGTCAGCAATGCCGCCATCATTTGTGGTATTTTTGTACCGTGCCTCATAGATTTCACGGCGGATTTCATTTGCTTCCTGATCCTCTCCGGATGCAATGGCCTGATCCAGAAGTTGTTTACGTTTTTTCGGTTCGGTCTCTCTATAATACTGTGCGATAATTGGTGTATCCATATGTCCTTCTCCTTTGATGGTATATTCTTTTGATCAGATTTCAGATATAAAAAAACCCTTTTTCTCCTCAATATGCCTATTATAGCAAATTGAAGTAAAAAAGGGTAGTCCTGTTTTTAGAGAATCAGCATGGCATCCCGGATATTGAAAGATTGTAACCATAATGTTACAAATGTAAACAACATCCGGGATCACATTGGTTACTCATTCTCAGAATATTTGTAAGTACCGTCCTCCTGGAGCATAATTGTGCCGATTGCGTCCACGATACAGCCCTCATTGTCAAGCGTTCCGTAGGTAGCCAGGTATGAAAGAGAACCCTGGAACTGGATGCCGGTACCGTCTCCGCATGAGATTGTTACCCAGTTATAACCGGAATCTTTTACAACCTCGTTGCAGAACTCAGCAAATTCTTCATTCAAGGTAGCTTTCAGAAGCTCTTTATCCACGACAACCTCAGCCCATTTTGTATCGTTCTTTTCTTCATGCTCCGTTACCGGTGCAGTCATAAGAACATTGATGCTCTCAGCCTGAGCAGTCTCTGCCTTTTCCGGTTCCTCGCTTACAGCCGGTGTTTCCTCCTCTGGTTCAGCTTCTGTTTCCGGAACGCTCTCAGGTTCCTTAACTTCGGTCTCCTCTGCTTCGGTCTGCTCCTCAGTTGCTCCCTCTGTCTCTGTTTCTTTGTTGGCTGCCGCCTCCATGCCGTCTTTCACACCATCACTGAAACCGCATCCGCAAACAGATACTGCCATCATAGCCACCATTAACCATACAACCACTTTTTTCATACTTCATTTCCTCCGTTTCGTGTATTTCGTTGATTATACCATGCAAACCTATTTTTGCATAGCAAGATTTTATGTTGCCGGCATGAGTGTGGGCTGTGCTGCTCCCGGATCCGCTTCTTTATGAGCCTGGGAAAGTTCCGGATTGTCAAACACATTCCCCACCAGGTAAGCGTAATCCTCCGTAGTACCCAGCGGCATAGGTTCTTTTACCTGGTAAAGCTCCTCTACATCCCTGGAGACTGCAAAGAAGCCGACGCTTTCCATCCATGCCTTATCTGCCGGGCAAAATGCCATATACTTCCCGTAGCAAATCTCGAACAACAGATTGTCCGGATTCCGGTACACATCGCCCTCAAACAGAACATTCCCCGGTACATCGTGCCTATCACAGCATCTGGTGACCGTTTCCGGCTCTAATTCTTCCCAGATAGGGAAATCTTCCTCGTACCGCTCCAAAGCCTCCTCCCAGCCATATTCCATGGCGAGATAGGCTTTTTCAGTCAATCCTTTATCTTCCAGACCGCACCCCATCGCCATGCCATTGTACGCCGGTCTCTCCGGCTCCAGATTCGGAGAAACCAGGGCAAAAGCCCTGTTTCCCATGCAAACAACCGTTCCAATGATCCAGGAACCCGTCTTTTTCGATTTTCCTCTGTATAATTCCATGCTAACCTCCTGATAGAAAATCTGCCCCACTAGGGGGCAGGATTTTAAGATTTACGGATTACGAAGCCAGGGGCTACGCCAAACGAGCTGGATGCGCCGTCGTAGATGGCATAGCCGTCGCTGTAGACACAGCAGAAGCCGGCGGCGTTGCTGGCGCCCGGAGATGCCAACCACCTCCATGTTGTGTCTCCATCTTCATCAACAACAATACGGTTCGTTCTCTCTTCGTAGAACGGAAACTGTTTGTCTACCCCGTTGTATTTTGCATAAATCTCCTCTCCATGAACCTCGTACTCGGACGGTAGAAAAAGAAGATCGTCACACTCCAGAGTAGCACCATTCTGAATCTGAATAGTTTTCTTAGGTGAAAGCATTTCTACCAGTTCATCCGGAAGCAGAGCCAAGATTTCGCTATTCAGGTATTCCCTCATTTCGCAATCTTTCCAGCCTCCTTTGTTCGTCCACTCTTTGTTCATCCGGTGATCTTCCCCGACAGTGTTGCGGAAACAGAAAATAACTTCACCGTTCTGGTATAAGTCTACGGCCGCAACCGCTATTACAGCTCTACTGCCGTCCTTTAAGATTTCCTCAATCTCCGTTCCTGGTTTCAGCTGCTCAGCCGATTTCCCGGAATTGATGATTTCCTGAACCTCTTTCCATGTGACATTGCTCGTTTCTGTTCTTTTGATAGTTGCCATTTTGCAATCCTCCTTAAAATAATTTTTCCTGTTGAAAATCTTTTATAGTAAACTGCCTCTCGTAATTCATCCAGACAGTTTCTACCCTGTTTCCTCCGTATTCAGCATTTGACCGGAACTGCTCCTTGTGCCAGCCTTTTAACATGCTGTCGTAAAGCTCCGATTCATAGCCGCTTATCATTACCATGGCTTCTGAGCTTTTCAGAGCATCCAGTAACTCCTCATGGTCTGCATCCGTCATTTCATGCTTGTACTGTTTTGCTGTCCTGGTTCCCAGGATATACGGAGGGTCTATGTACATGAAAACATCCGGATAATCGAACCTCTTTATTACTTCCAGTGCCGGTCTGTTGTCTATCTGGACACACCGCAAGCGTTCTGCAGTCTCCAGGATAACCTCCGGCAGATTGTACCAGTTCCGGAGAGCGTACATACTCTCCCGACCGTGTACATCGTTTTTCCAGCCCACCCGGTACCCATTTGTCCGGAACCCGTGACCTTGCCAGCATGTAGTCAGAAAGTCAGCCGCTCTCTGGAAATTGTCCTGCTCCTCATTTGATGTAAACGCTCTCTCATACTCATGTCTGGAATAAGGCGTTGTTGCAACAATTCTGGCCAGTCTGTCCGGATCATCCCGTATGCAGCGGAACAGGTTCGGTACGTTGTTGTCAAGGTCATTTATCATTTCAATTCTGCTCGGCTCCTTTGAGAAGAAAACGGCTCCGCTCCCAAAGAACGGCTCCAGGTACGTGTGGTGTTCCGGAATCCTTGCCACAATCTCTCCGGCAATCCTCCATTTACTCCCCGGATATTTCAGAACCGGTTTCATCGGGACCAGCCACCTTTCTTTCAAAGAAACTCTTTACAACCTCACATACCGCTCTTGCCTTTGCTCCTCCGATACCACGGATATTCTGCATTTCTTCCTCCAGACCAGCCAGATCCGGAACCTCTGCTGCTTTTTCAGATACCGCTCTTTCTCCGGATCTGTACCTGTTCTCATATACTGCGTTCAGATACTCTTTCATGTCATTGTGATCCATCTTTCGGATGCGGTCATACTGCTTTCTATTTAACTCATATTTTTTCATGTCCTTTTATTCCTCCATCATTTCTACGTACAAATTACCGATTGCCTTGTTTTCCTGGACTGCGATAATGCTCCTGATTTTCCCAACCGGCTTCCCGTCATATCTTACTCTGTACCTGGTTCCTGCCTTTGTTGGGTCTGTATTCGGGAGGCGTTCCATCTCCACCTTTTCCAGTTCCCAGCCTGGGCCTACTAATTTGTCCAGGCATGACGTAATAGCCGCATCCGTTGACCTGGCTATCTGTCGTGCAAATTCCTCTACCGGAGAAAACATTTCCATGCCTCCAGACTGCGTTATAGCCTCATTCTGCCTTTTTATTGATACTCGTGGAAATTCCATGCTTTGTACTGTTGATACTTCATCAGTTCCAAAGGTCACAGCCAACTCAGTAGCCGCTCCCTCGTAAGTCTCCATTACCTCCGTGATACGTTTATCCGTTGCAATATTGACTTCTGTGTTTATATAGGTGCAGTAGTCTCCCAGGTCAAAATCCTTTTTATAGACAAGGTTCGCCTGGTAATCTACACCACTGTTTATGGTCTCTACCATCCGGTACTCTGCCAGTTTTTCTCTGCCCCTCTGGTCGAGTTGCTGCTTGTAGGTCTCCAGAGGAATCTCGTTACCGTCCTCGTCCTTTTGCTGTAAATCCCTAGCATCAACCCAGATTTCTTTTCTTTCTTCTCCGGGCAACCTGGCATCTACCGTGATAATGATCCGGTCGGAACCCTCACCGGCTCCGGCAACATAGGCAAAATTCTTGTAAGAGCTGCTGTTGCGGTTGTAAACCACATTCCGGATATTGTAGAAAGAGTTGGAAAAAATAGCCCAGCTGTTTTCCTCCTGGCTATCTCTCCTGTCAACGCCTTGCCATACCTCAAATGCGAGGTCATTCGTTAGGAAATCGTACCGTATTCTGTGGCTGATTTCCTTTGTGTTGCCTATTTCATACAGCTTTTCGCTTACGTTGTCTCCGGTAGCCTGCATATTGATATTCCCGGATATGCCTGTGAGGCTTCCTAGCTTCAAATGAGCCACTTTTCTGTCTGCATCGGTAGGATTTATAGCCGAAGTATCAGCAAGCCTCCTCATGGCTTCCTCAACGTTTCCGCTTAGGGTTATTGTTCCAGCTATTACTCTGTCTGTCAGGAGCTTTTCAGCAAAATTGCCTTTTGCATAGGCTTCTCTGGCTCCGTTTTCATCCTGGGAGTAATTTACTTCATCAATCACGCCCAGCTCCTTTGCATCGTTCCGGTACAGATATTGTCCTGCGTTCAGAAGCGGAAAATAATCTTTTGACGTATAAAGTTCAAAACACCCCAGCTTTTCATACCGTCTCGCCCAGATCAATGTCCGGAAAAGAGGTATGCTGCCCAGGGTTTCAAAATCTTTGTCTAAAACAATAAGCTGCATAATCACACCCCCAGATAGAACGGAGTATAGAACAGCTTAACGTCCAGGTTGGTGTAGTTTTCGTCAGCATCGTACTCCAGATAGTTATTTCCTACTTCAAGCAGGAACGGCGTTGATAATCTGTCAATTTTCTGGTATACGTTTACGCCATTCAGCTCAATAACCTGGTGTCTGGTGTTCGTATCAACCAGAAGAATGTCTCCCTGGTTCATGGCTACCTTAACTCTCATAAACTTGCCGTTTTCCCCACTCTTTGTCCGTACCAGCGTAATTTTAGGGTTTGTGACCGGGCCTCTTTCGGCAATAAATTGTATCTGCAATCCGGTCGGCACGTGTCCATCATTCGGAAGCAGAACCTCTTTTGAAAGCGTTCTATACCCGGTAATGTTCCCACCGAGGCACAGTCCTTTGTATGGATCCGGAACTACTACTTTCTTCTTCAGGCACCGCCACGGGAAAGCTATCAATTTACTGATGTTCGCCATGTTCTGGCCGAAGTTGTCAATATTTTTCATCATCGGATCCGGGCACATGAGATCTACAACGATAGAGAGCTGGTTAAATACGTTACTTTTTGCAACGAAATCCCAGCCCTCCAGTTCGTACTCGATATTTCTTTTTGTGCCGCTATGGTCTATTGTCATTTTCCCGGTGTATTTTGGATTGAAAAACTTAATAATCCGCTGCCGGTTTGTCTCGTTATTCCGGTCGTCTCTCAGAGTTGCCTCTATGTGGATGGGGCGTTTTTTTATACGCTTTCCATCCACTGAGGAACCGTCAACAAGTGCGTTGTCTGTGGTGCTGATTTCAAGCTCTGATGCTTCCAGACCGGTAATTTTGGTTATACCGAACTCTCTTTTCTCTCCGGATCCGGACTTACCAAAAGTAAGAGCCATTCCGTTACATTCGAGAGTAAAGTCTATATAATTTACCACTATTTCACACCTCCTAACAATTTCCTTGCTGCTTCTCTCTGAGCCTTTGATACCTCACTCGGCGTTGCCACCGGTGTATGGTAGTTATTTTCCTGCTCGATATGCTCGTCAATATAGGTATCTCCACCTGTCGGCATCTCGGTATCAGCTGTATGCTCTGCCTGAGCTTTGGAGCGAACCGTTATTTTTCCGGTTTCCACATCGACTGCCGCCTGCATGTGTTCCGCCAGCTTCGCCATTTCCTCGTCTGTCTGGTCGTACAGTTCGGGCATTTCTTCCTCAATGCCCTCTCCAACACCAGGAGGAATCCAGCGACCTACCTCTTTTTTCATTACCCTTGACGGGGAATTGATGTCCAGGGCATCCTTTACACCGTCTACGATTCCGGAGAAGAAACTCTTGACATCGCTTACGAATTTATCCTTTGCACTGCAAATTCCGCTCCAGACACCGTTCACGATGTTCACTCCGGCTTCTTTCATTTTTTCTGGTAAAGAAGAAACCCCATCAATTACGGCGTTCACGAGGGATTGAGCCGCCTCGACACCTTTATTCTTCAGGTCGATCGCCCACTGCCCGACTTTCGTTACCGTGTTTACCAGCCAAGTCCAGATTTTACCCGGTAATTGCTGGAACCAGCTCGTTAAATCTGTCCTGGTTGAACCCCTTGGGAAGCGCCCTTTTGTTTTCAGTGAGCTGCTGTAGCAATCCTTTCTGGATGCCGTCCAGCCAGTCTTTCGTTGTTGCCTGTGCCATGCTCTTTTTCCTCCTGTCTGAATATTTTTTCTATCTCCATCGCCGCAAAGGTAACGGAGTTGATAGCTTTTCTTGTAATCCATTCACGGATTACGTCCGGTAATAAATAAGGCATATAACTTTCGTCTTTTCCGGAAGATTTTGCTTTTCTTCTGGCGTAGTTCACAGCCTCTGTGTATTCTTCATCATCCAGCCGGAATCCATCCGCCTCCAGCTCCGTCCGGATTTTCTGGTATTCTACAGCCACCGCTTTACTTCCTCCTTAATCTCCCGGCACAATGCCCTGAGAAGAAACATGAACGGTAAAACCGTCCACTCGCTTCCTGCCGCTATGTAGCCTCTTTCGTGATAAGCATATCTGACTGCCAGTGCTGTCAAGATTATTCCGGCTGCCAGTATAAGCCAGTTTTTAATGATCCACTTCATGTCCTGCCTCCTATCTGTAAAACCTGTGGTTTCCCACCTGGTAAAGAAATTCCAGATTTCTACTATGCCAGCTTGCCCGGTCACAACTCTCGAAATACAAAGCACCTTTGCTTTCATCCCATCCGCTTTTCACAAGTTCCATAGCCTTATAGCAATCCTCATTCGGGGATGTTGTGTAATAACGTCCACCGTCCATCGTGACGGAGAACTGGTTTTTCTGGAAAACAACTTCTCCGATGCTGTCCGGGAATCCGTCACTCCATACCCTGTTGAGTACCACCAGCATTACAAGAGCTTTCCCCTCTGTGCTTTCTCCCTCAGCTTCCGCCATGGCGACTTTTAGGAGAATTTCTTCCTCGTCTGCATCCCAGTCCCGGCTATAAATAAGGCTGTCTGTTTCATCCGCTGTGATTGTTTCCGGTTCGACCGGCTCCTGGGTATCGGTTGCCGTTGTTCTTTCCGAAGTAATAACTATCCTTTGAGCGTGTGCCGTTTCATTCTCGGCAGCTATTCCTTTTACGGTAATTGCCAGAAATATCATGGAAGCCTCAACCGCCAGAATTTTCAGTGTTCCTTTACGAAGCATTTTCAACACCTACTTTCATCGGAGTAACGAAAATTCCCAGATCAAGCTCCGGCTGGTTCTTAACCGCTTCTAACAGGTCGGCATCTGTTTCAATGCCAAATTCTTTTTTCATAACCTCTCTCAGTCTGTCAATAAGCTCCATAACCGTTCCCCCTTTCTGTGAATTTTTCTGCAAGCATCCTCAGTTCAGATATTGTCTTTGCCAGGTTGTCCAACGATTCAAGTATTGCATCCAGGTCTTTTCTTTCCTCGGCATCAATCTTTCCATCCGCCGCTATGGAAATAAGCCTCTTTTTCATTGTGTGGATTTCTTCATCATCCAGCCCGTCCAGGAGCCGCACCGTGATTCCTTGCAGACTATCTATGTTTGTTGATACCGGCAAACCTTTTCCTATAGGACATTCTTTCTTGCAATACATGTTCTTCAGTTCCGGAGCGTGGTAAAGGTCAGCCATCATAACCACCGTATCAACCGGTACGCTCTTGGTTATCCCCAACTCATGGTTTGCCAATGTGGACGGGGAAATTCCTAAAAGCTCCGCAGCACTTTCCCTACTATTCAGTTTTTCGTTGTACGATGCCGCCTTTTTCCTACAGGCGAAGTAAACATTTTCGTTACAGTTTGTACAGTTACTCTCCATGTTCCCTAAACCTCCGTTACCGTATAATATCCTTAGACTTGTTATTCGCTATCTGCATCCGGTATTTGCAGATAGTCACTAATCTTTTTTACGGCAACTGGGCTGTATACCCTGCCATTAAGGACCGAAGAAACGTATGGTCTGGTCAATCCGAGACTGCTTGCCAGTTCGTTGACCTCTAAATCCATGTCGATCATCTTCTTTTTTGCTTCCTTACACCAGGGAGACAACTTTTTTGCCATCCATATACCCTCCTTTTCTTTACATTTGTGCGGTTTTCGATTAAAATGAAAGAGATTATGTTTTTACGTTTGTTTTTCGTTCTCAAATTCATTTTACATTTGTTACTTTAGCGTACTATGGTGCGTTCTGTCAAGCAGAATTTTTCTTTTGGTGCGTTATTTTTTTGGAGGTGCGTATGTTTTACGACAACATTTACAAAATATGCAACGATAAAGGGACAACACCCACTACCGTTTTGAAAGAGCTTGGTTTCAGTTCCGGGAACGTCAGCAAGTGGAAAAACGGCTCTGTTCCCAATATCGAAATGTGCTTAGCTATTGCCAGGAAGCTCAACGTATCTCTGGATTATCTGATTACACTCGATGGGCCGGCTTCTGATAGTGCGTTGTCTGATTCAGACAGAGAATGGCTGGACATCATCGCCCATATTCCGGAGGAAAAACAGAAAATGTGCAAAGATTTCCTCCGTACCCACATGGTAGTCCCGGAGAAATACGCCGACCGTAAAAGGGGATAATAACCAACGAATATTTTGAATGGTTCAGGAATAACAAGAAAATACAGAAATGACGGAGGTGTGTTTATGGAGAACAATAAGCCCGTAATAGAGCTGCTGCTGAAAAGAGACGAGGATCCGGAAACCTTTGTCTTTGAATTGCAACGTCTCCTGATGTGCTACCAGGTAGCCAGCCGGGAAGATAGAAATGTGGTATGGGCGGCTCTAAACAAATATGCTGCTCAGGTAGATAAGATTAGCCCCGAATAGGGGCTTTTTCTGTTGGAGGGAATATATGAGTAGGACAACGAACAAAAGACCTGGAAAAGCCAAATCCGGACTTTCCAGAAAACAAAAAGTAGCAATCTATATCAGGGTATCAACGCTGTATCAGGTGGACCGTGATTCTCTGCCGATGCAGAGGAAAGACCTGATCGCATACGCCAGCCTGATTCTCGGTATAGAGGAATACGAGATATTCGAGGATGCCGGCTACTCCGGAAAGAACACTGACCGTCCGGCTTTTCAGGAAATGATGCAGAGGATCCGCAAGGGAGAATTTACCCATGTACTCGTCTGGAAGATAGACCGTATCTCCAGAAATCTTCTGGATTTTGCAGAAATGTACGAGGAATTGCAGGATCTCCGGGTTACTTTTGTCAGCAAGAACGAACAGTTTGACACTTCGACCGCTATCGGAGAAGCCATGCTGAAAATCATCCTGGTATTTGCAGAGCTTGAACGTAACATGACTTCTGAACGTGTCACAGCCACTATGATTTCCAGGGCGAACAGCGGTCTGTGGAACGGTGGCCGCATCCCTTATGGATATGATTATGATCCGGATAAAACAGAGTTTTCCATCCGGGAGGACGAGGAAAAAGTCTGCCAAATGATAAAGAATGACTACATGGAGCATAAGTCGCTCGTACACACTTCCCGGATGCTCAATGCTGCCGGTTACAAAACAAGAGCCGGTGTCGAGTGGTCTCCCACTGCTGTCTGGATCATTATCTCCAGTCCTTTCTATGCCGGTATATACCGTTACAACCGGTATAAAGGAACTGAGCGGCGTGTCGAAAATCCGGAGGACGAATGGATCATGATCCAGAACCACCACCCGGCAATCTTCTCTCTGGAGGAACACGAGAAAATGCTGGCCATACTGGACGAAAACTCACGCAACCATAGGTCTGTAGGTCAGCGACACCAGACCGAACGTATACATATCTTCGGAGGGATTGCTTACTGTGGAAAATGTGGAAGCAAGATGGTTTCTACTCCCGGCAGACTTCATGTGAACGGTTACCGTCCGACAAATTACAGCTGTCCGAAGCATCGAAAGACCAAAGAATGTGATAACCCCACTGTATCAGATACCCAGGTAGGGGAATTTGTCATAAACTATATTCTTAACATGCTCGGAGCAAAGAAAAAGTTCTCCACGATTGAGAATCCAGAGGACCTGGAACGCTGTCTCCTATACGGGAACACCTTTTCAGAGGTTGAACACATAGACGGTAACGGTCTGAATGAATATTTTAATCTTCTTTCCAGGTACGGCTCTGATGATTCCTATACCTTTTCCGTCAAAAAGTCCAGGAAGAAAAAAGCTGAGGTTGACCCGGAGGTGGAGGCTCTGAGAAAAGAGAAAGAAAAACAGGAACGTGCCATGAAAAGGCTCCAGGACCTCTATCTGTACTCTGATACCTCTATGTCAGAAAAAGATTTCATCATCCGGAAAACAGAAATTTCAAAACGTCTGGAGGAGATCAATGCCATGCTTGGTATGGTTGCTAAGAACAGCGAACCCTCTCTATCGGACGAGGAATTTGTCCGCCAGGCAAGCCACCTGTTAATCTCCAGGGAGCTGCAAAACAGGCAATACATATATTTCAAAAACCTGGCTCAGAGCGTTTCACCGGAAATTCTGAAAGTATACATGGAAACCGTCCTGGATTCCGTGCTGCTCGTGGACGGGCGTGTGTCCTCCATCGTGTTCCGGAACGGTCTGACCCATAAATTCAAATACAAATCGTGACCGACATAAATTCCGGTAGCAAAAACCGGCAGGAACATTTCGCTCTTGCCGGTTTCTTTATCGCTATACGGTTATGCCATTATCCCACAGTTCCTCACTTGCCAGATCCAGTGTATCATCCCACACTACCCCGTAGCCGCAACAGCTTACTTCCGCTCTGCAGAACAGTTCTGGATTGTCTCTCATTTTCTCAAACTCCGGGATTTCATCAAACAGAGGCTTTACATCGTACCGCTTTACCACTCCACCCGTGAACTCTGCCTCCAGTATGAAATCTTCCAGCGGTGTTACTCTTTTCAGTACACCATCCACAATACCACCTCCATCTATGCTGTGGCTACCAGCCCCTCTATTCGAGGGGAGGTAGCTTTTTGTTTAGTTGTTTGGTTTCCCACATTTCCAGCAGTTCGTCTCGGTGTATCTCCCACCATTCCATAGCCATCTTATGGGCTCTTTTTGGGAGATTACCTACAAGTACCCGTCCTGTCCTGATGTCGATTGATTCCATCTTTCCGCCGTATTCTGCGTGGAAGTGTGGCGGCTGATGGTCTTTATTGAACATCCTGATTGTGATACCGTAGAACGTTGATATTTCAGGCATTTCCGTAGCTCCTTTCCTTTTGATAACTTAACTTTAGCGTACAGAAAACCTTGTGTCAAACCTTATTTTGCTGATTTTTTATAAAGTTTACGTTTGTAACATTCCGGTGTCATTGTATAAACATAGCATCCCCAAAGCTGAAGAATCGATATCTCTCTTTAACTGCTTCTTCATATGCCG
>OIEC01001044.1_pt1 | contig 12901 bp, 8 predicted proteins | sample 1604801 | NCBI WGS metagenome assembly OIEC01 (sample SAMN01760940, study PRJEB22395) | human gut metagenome | reverse complement strand
CAGGTAAGCTTATTCATCGTCACGGAGATACTCTTGTTGACTATAACAGAGGTGGAGTTCCACTTATTGAGATTGTTTCTGAACCTGATATAAGGTCTATTGAGGAAGCAAGAGAATATGTTGAAAAGCTTCAGCTTATTATGAGATATATCGGAGTTTCTGACTGCAAGATGCAGGAAGGCTCTATGAGATGCGATGTTAATATTTCTGTTCGTGAGGTTGGCAGTGATAAGCTTGGCACAAGAACAGAAATTAAGAATATGAACTCCATAAACTTTATTGCAAAGGCTATGGAATATGAGTTCGAGCGTCAGGTTGATATTCTTGAGAACGGTGGTAAGGTTATTCAGGAAACACTTCGCTATGATGATGTTACAAATACTACTTCAAGTATGCGTGGTAAGGAAGATGCAAACGATTATCGTTACTTCCGTGACCCTGACCTTGTTACTATAAGTGTTTCAAGAGAAGAAGTCGAGGAGCTTAGAAATCTTCTTCCTGAACTTCCTGTACAGAAAGCGGAAAGATATGTAAACGAGCTTGGACTTTCTGAAACAGACGCAGCACTTCTTACAAAATATCGCAAAATTGCTGAATTTTATGAGGAAGCAAGCGAGGGTACAAAGAATCCTAAAACTGCCGCAAACTTCATTATCGGTCAGATTTTCCGCAGACTTGATACAGAAAGCGATAAGGAAGCTTTTGATATTAAAGTTAGTGCAGAGGATTTGCGTGAGCTTATTAAGCTTATTGATGATGGCAAGATTAAGATGAACCTCGCTAAGAGTACACTCGAAAAAATGCTTGATACAGGCAAAAAGGCAACTGAGTTTATTTCAGAAAGCGATATGGGTGGTCTTGATGAGGCAACTATGATTTCGCTTTGCGAACAGGCTGTCGAATCTAATCCTAATGCTGTCAGCGATTATAAGAATGGTAAGGAAAAGGCAATTAAATCACTTGTTGGTTTTGTTATGAAAAATTCAAGAGGCAAGGCAGACGCTGTTGCCGCTGAGGCTAAAATAAAAGAGCTTATTGCTAAGGCTTAAAGCCTTAAAAATACCGTCACAGAAAGATAAGCCTGTGACGGTATTTCTGTTGTTATTTGTTTTTGTAGAAGGTCTGCATAAAGCCATCTTTTTTTGTTTCGCTAATGTCACCGCCGATAACCTTCTTATCAAGCACAAGGAGATTTGCAACGATTTTGCTATTACTATCGTAATTAAGAATTTTATATGTATATTTAGTACATTCCTCGCCACTATATTTCGTAAGGTCTAAACCTTGCTGTTTTTGAAGTTCATTATAGCTTGTGTAAACTTCATTAAATTCTGATGGGATTGTAATTTTTTCGGTCTTAGTTGCTTTGCCCGAGGTTTTCCAGCCAAATTGTTCTAAAAATTCAATTCTTCCAGCGTTTCCATCAACCTCAAGACTGTAAGAACCTTTTTCTCCATTAGCATTTGCTGGAGCGGTTGACAATACAGTTATTCCGATTATGAGCAAAATTACTGCTGCGACAATGGCACTTACTATTATTACAGTCTTTTTCTTAGGCTTTACTGAAACTATGAACATAAAAAACACGCTCCTTTATTTATAAAATAATATGAAATTCCAAACGAAAATATTTCTGAAAATAGTACTAATGGTTACATTTTTTATAATTTTCTGTGTAGCTATTGTATTTAGTACGATTTTAATGTAAAATATAATCTATATAAATATAATAGAGCTAAATATACTCACGAATAGTCGGAGGTAAGTTATGAGTCTAAACGATAATACAGAAAATCAACTTGAAAATGGAGAAACTCAAGAAGTTAATGAGAATATAGTATCATCAGAGATTGAAAACAATACAGAGGATAACCAGAATGATTCTGAAATAATTCCAGCTGATGAAACAAATGCTGAACTCGATGATACTGAAGAAAGCAATGCAGATATTGATGAAGAAAATTCAAAAGCTAAAAAGCACAAAAACAGAACGCTTGTAGTTGCAACATCTATTTTTGCGGTGACAGCATTATCCTTTGGTGCTTGGTATGCTTTCTTTAATAATGATGTTTCTGGTGTTTGGGCAACTGATGTAGAATTTACAGATAATTCAGGAAATACCAAAACCGCTGTTATGAAATTTGAATTTGGTAATAAAGAAAAAATGAGTTTCTTTGATAATGAGAAATCTTATTTTTCAGATAAAGAGTCTAATTCTCCGAGTGCAAAGATGATAAATGGTGGAAGAAGTTGGTCTGGTTGGTATAACAAGACAACCTCTGATGCTAACGAGAATATCTTACAGCTTTATTTCTCAGCATATCAAAGTGCTTATTCCTATAATTACGAAGTTTCTGGTAATATATTTAGTGGCAGAACACTAAAGCTTATTAATGGCGATGAGGTTATGGAATTTACTCAAGCTGACAATAGCTATGCCTTAGACCCTGACGATGACTTTAAGCTTAATAATGGCGTTGTTGGCGAATGGAACGCTGATGGAAATATAGTATATACATTTACTAAGGACGGAAGATTTTCTGAAGATACTGGGAATTCAAAGACAGAGGGTACTTATAATTTCGGAGAAAGTGATGACGGTTACGACGCTATAATAGTTAAATATATGTATAACGGAGAAGTTAATACAATTACGATTCCGTATCTTTTAAAGGGCGATACAATGACTTTAACTTTCAATGGATATGATGTTGACCTTACTAAAGTTGTTAAATAATGATTTTTCGGAGGAAAAGGTAATGCTTAATCGTGAATGGAAGCAATTTAAAAGTGGTACAGACATAAGAGGAGTTGCAGTTGAATATAAAGAAAATAAGGTTAATCTGACGGATGATGCTGTTCGTGCTATGGCAGGTGGTTTTGTACTTTGGCTTAGCAATAAGGTCGGCAAAAAGCCTATTGAGCTTAAAATCTCTGTTGGACGAGATTCAAGAATTTCCGGTGAACATATACTTGGTCTTTGTGCTGATGTTATGAAAGAAAGTGGAGCAGAGGTTATTGACTGCGGACTTTCAAGTACACCAGCTATGTTTATGACAACTGTTGATTTAGCTTGTGATGGTGCTTTGCAGATTACTGCAAGCCACCACCCATTCTACCGTAACGGACTTAAATTCTTCACAAGAGATGGTGGTCTTGAGGCTGAGGATATAGAAGCAATTCTTCAATTCGCACAAGACGGCAAAACACCTCAAAAAGTTTCATGCGGAACTATTACTAAATATAATTATATGAAGGATTATTCCGCTGGACTTCGTGAAATAATCAAAAAGGCTGTTAATGCAGAGAATTATGATAAGCCACTTGCAGGCTTTAAGATTGTTGTTGATGCTGGAAACGGTGCAGGAGGATTTTATGCTTCTGATGTTTTAGAGCCACTTGGTGCAGATACAGAGGGCAGTGTTTATCTCGAGCCAGACGGTATGTTCCCTAATCATATACCTAACCCTGAAAACGAAGAGGCTATGGCTTCAATCTGTTCAGCAGTTAAGAAGGCTAATGCTGATTTAGGTGTTATATTCGATACTGATGTTGATAGAGGCGGTGCTGTTGATTCAAGCGGAAATGAAATCAACAGAAACAGACTTGTTGCAATCGCAGCAGCTATCGCACTTGAGGGCAATGAGGGTGGTCTTATTGTAACTGACTCCATTACCTCAAGCGGACTTAAAGATTTTATTGAGAATGAGCTTGGTGGAAAGCATCTCCGTTTTAAGCGTGGATATAAAAATGTAATCAACGAGGCTATCAGACAAAATGAAATGGGTGTAAACTGCCCATTGGCTATCGAAACCTCAGGCCATGCAGCAATGAGAGAAAACTATTTTCTTGATGATGGTGCTTATCTTTGCACAAAAATTATCATTAAACTTGCACAGCTTAGAAAAGAAGGAAAAACTCTTGAATCACTTCTCGAAAATCTTGCTGAACCAATAGAAAGCAAGGAAATCAGAATGAATATTCTTACAGAAGATTTCAGGGCGTATGGAGAAAAGGTTATCGAAAGCTTGACAAAATATGCTGAGGCACAGCCAGAATTTATTATAGCTCCTGATAATCACGAGGGCATCAGAGTATCTTTCGATAAGAATAATGGCAACGGTTGGTTCTTGCTCAGATTGAGCGTACACGACCCAATTATGCCTATGAACATTGAGAGTAACAGTGTTGGTGGCGTTGAAACAATTCTTAAAAAGTTAGAAGGTTTCTTTAAGGAATTTACTGAGCTTGATTCCTCAGGTATTTCTAAAGCTTTGAAAAGGGGTTGATTAATTGAGCAACAGTAATAAAAATTATAACCGTAGGGCGGGTACTCCATCACTTATTGTAGGACTGTCGCTCGCAGTTATTGCTGCGGTTATTGCATTGATAGTTTCTTCACAAACAAATAGAAATCAAGAACAAAAGCCTGTTGCGCAGATTTCATCTCAGAATTCATCAGCTGTCAGTACGGTTTCAAGAGCAGAATCAAGTGAAGATTCTAAGAAAGAGGAAGAAACCATTAAGAGAAGTGGTCTTGAGATAAGGTATATTGATGTTGGCCAAGGTAATTCGACTTTAGTTTTACTTCCAGATGGCAAGAATCTTCTTATTGATGCAGGTCCTAAGGAAAGTAGTGATAAGCTTGTAAGCTACCTCAAAAATGAGAAAATTAAAAAAATAGATTATCTTATCGCAACTAATGCTGACGTTAATGATATAGGCGGTATGTCAAGTGTTATAGAAAACTTTGATATAGGCAGAGTTTATGCACCGAATGTAGAAAATATTATCAACTCATATGAAACAGAAAAAAATGTAGCTGAAGTATATAAAAGCTTCACAAATGCACTTTCAGCAAAAAAGCTTATTAAGCTTGATGCAAGTAGTGGAACGCATATTTATTTCTCACTTTCACTTACAGTAGATATAATTTCACCAAATGATAGTGCATATAGCGACTTGAATAACTATTCGACAGCTGTACTTTTAAAATATGGTCAGCAGAAATTTATATTTATGAGTGATGCAGAAAATTATTCTGAGCAGGAAATCATTGATAATGGTATAGATGTAACCTCAGATGTTATAATGATTGGCAATCATGGAAGTTCAGCAGCTTCTGGAAAGTCATTTATAAAGGCTGTTGCACCTAAATATGCAATTATTTCTTGTGGTGCAAATAACATTGAGGGTTATCCTCATCAAGAGACACTTAAAACTCTTGAGCAAAATGAAACTAAGGTGTTCCGTACAGATTTAAATGGTACAATCACTCTTAAATCTGATGGTATGAACGAGCTTAGGCTTACGCCTGAAAAGCAGGCTGCAAAAGAAAATTCTACACCTATAAACGAAAGCTCAAGCTCTGAATCCTCAACAGATTCAAGTGCGGAATCTCAAACATCAGGTGATGAATCAGAAAACAGCACAGAAAGTGAAGCTTCTCAAGAAGCAACCGAAGATTCAGCTACAAGTGCGATATAAATAAAAAGAATCGAGGTTAGCAAAAATGCTAACCTCGATTTTATTTATGCTTAGAAATGTATGGTTGAAAGGAGTATACTGAAGATACTTACAACCATAAGTCCTGCAAGAACAAGTGCAACAATTCTTATGATAAGCTTTCGTTTTTTATTATTCATAGTAATTATCCTTTCATTTGTTAGTTATAGTATAACATAAGTTCTGAAATTTTCAAGTCTTTATTAACAAAGAGCATTATTTGATTAAAAAAGTATATTTGACTTATGCTTAAAAAAGCTTAAGCAAAGCTTTAATTTTTATAGAAATCATATTAATTTAAGTATTATGTATTTATTTGCAAGAAAATGCAAAAGTATTTGCAAAGTTACTTTAAATTTGAATTTATTTATGATATAATTTTATGGAATAACTTTTAATGGTATATTTTTATTTTTTTGAGATATTTTTCGTATAGAAGGGTGAATATAGTTTGAAAAACGATAATTTTGAAAAAGGCGAAGATATTATAGCGGGAAGAAATCCTGTTTCAGAAGCACTTAAATCTGGGCGTTCTATCGAAAGAATACTTGTCGCTCACGGAGAAATGAGCGGTTCGGTTAAGGTTATTGTTGCTAAGGCTAAGGAAAAGGGTATTCCAATTAAAGAAGTTGATAGCAGAAAGCTCGATTTTATGTGTGGTAATGCTAACCATCAAGGAATAATTGCTATTGCGGCAGTGAAAGAGTATGTTAGTGTTGATGAAATTCTTAAAATAGCAGAAGAAAAAGGCGAGAAACCTTTTATAATTATACTTGATAACATAGAAGATCCTCATAATCTTGGTGCGATTATCCGTACTGCTGAATGTGCGGGTGCCCATGGTGTTATAATACCAAAACGCAGAGCCGCAGGCTTAACATTCTCTGTTGGCAAAGCTTCTGCTGGTGCATATGAATATATGCCTGTTGCAAGAGTTACAAATATTCCTGCAACTATTGATGAGCTTAAAGAAAAAGGACTTTGGATATACGGTGCTGATATGGACGGAGAAACCTATTGCACGAGTGACCTCAAAGGTGCGTGTGCTTTAGTAATAGGTTCTGAAGGCAAGGGCTTACAAAGACTTGTTAAAGAAAAATGCGATGTTATATTGTCCTTGCCTATGCTCGGAAAAATTAATTCTCTTAACGCGTCTGTTGCTGCTGGTGTTTTGATGTATGAGTTTACTCGTCAGCGACTTGAAATAAAAGCTAAATAAGGGGGAATTTCAATGGCAGAGAAAAAAAGAACTTCAGATAGCTCAGAAGATAAAGTTCTTGATGATATGACCAATGATTTCGACGATGTTTTTAGCGAAATTAAAGATAAAAATGATGTTGAATCAAAGAAAAATCAATTAGAGGAAGAGTCTGCAATTCGTGGAATTTTCGGACGCATAAAAAAGAAAAATAGTAATCAAAAAAATTCTCTGTCCGAAACTGAAAAGAAGACATCTTCTATGAATCTTAGCGACAGTCAAGAAATTCTTGACCTTAGCAAGGAGGTTACAGATAGTGCAAAAGAGGAAGCGGTAGTTGTTGTTAAGGCTGAAGAAGAATCAAATGGCGTTACAACTATTACTATGAAAATTCCTAAGATTACTGATGAAAAGCTTGCTGAAATTATTGCGGAACAAAAGCAAGCTGATATGACAAAGAAAAAAGTTGAAGATAAACCAAAAGAAGATGTTCAAACTGAGAAAAAAAGTTCGGAAACCAAGAATCAAGATTTAAATAGTGAAGTAGATGATATTGCTAATACTCAAAAACAAGCTGAACATAAAATTGAATTAAAAGAAAAGGAAAACGAATTTTCAGAAGATTTGTCTCAAGGAGCAGATGAAAAGCCAAGCTTTAAATCAAAGTTTTCTAAATTTCTTTCTACTGCAAAGGAAAAAGCATTATATTATCTCGGTTTTGAAGATGATGAAGAATACGATGACGATGTTATATTCAGTACAAGTAGTGGTGTAGAGCGTTTGAAAAATGCTAATCCACTTGATTTTGATGAGGAATATAAGGAAAATATTGTTTATCAAGCGCCTGATGATGAGAAAAAAGATAATAAACCAGATTTGCTAAAAATTGCTGCACAGAACACAACTATAAATACCGATTTTAATTTAACTGAAGATAAATCAAAAGAAACTAAAATAGAATCTGAAGAAAAGCCTGTTAAAACAGAAACTAAGTCGGAGGTTGAAGGAAAGCCTGTTGAAGCAGAAACTAAGTCGGAGGTTGAGGAAAAGCCTGTTGAAGCAGAAACTAAGTCGGAGGTTGAAGAAAAAACTGTTGAAACAGAGACTAAGTCGGAGGTTGAAGAAAAGCCTGTTGAAACAGAAACTAAGTCGGAAGTTGAAGAAAAGCCTGTTGAAACAGAAACTAAGTCGGAAATTGATAAAAAACCTATAACAGCTGAAATTAAGTCGGATACAAAAGTATATAAGAAGAAAACTGATGATGAATTAACTTTTGACGAAATTCTTGCAGAAGAAAAGCGAAATAGAATTTCAATAGATATTGCACTTGATGACGATGAATCGAATGAAGATATTTCAAATTCACCGCTTTCAGACCAGCTTGATTTTTCTGTTCTTTCAGAGCAAATTGCAGGTGACGCTCTAAGAGAACCACGCAGGTCTAAAAAGCCAAAGACTGAGAAGCCAATTAAATCGGAAGAAACTGCCAAATCAGTTGAAGAAGAAACTAAAGAAGAAACTACAAAGCCAGCTGAAATAGAAATTAAATCTGCTGAAGATGATATTAACTTTGAATCAGTTGCAAAACAAATAATGGCTGATACTAAGGTTGAAAAAACAGTATCAAAACCTATTCAAAGTGAAGTTAAAAACGATGATTTCGATTTCGATAGTCCTTTCATTCAAATAATTGATATGCCAGTTAAAAAGCATATTGAGGAAAAGGCTGAACCAGTCAAGCAAGAAGTTGCCGAGGAAAAGACTGAACCAGTTGAGCAAGCAGTTGCCGAGGAAAAGACTGAACCAGTAGAACAAGCAGTTGTCGAGAAAAAGGCTGAACCAGTCGAGCAAGCAGTTGCCGAGGAAAAGGCTGAACCAGTCAAGCAAGCAGTTGCCGAAGAAAAGGCTGAACCAGTAAAGCAAGCGGTTGTCGAGGAAAAGACTGAACCAGTAAAGCAAGCAGTTGTTGAGGAAAAGACGGAAGATAGCGAGAATCCTTTCGTCAGAATTGTTGATAGAGTAAAGCCTAAACAGAAATCAAGCGAACCAGTAGTTCAGCAAAAGCAGTTTAATCCTATTATTATAGAAGATGAAAAGCTTATTCAGGAATTTAAGCTTGATTTTGCAAAGGATAATATACCTAAAACTCTGCTTACATATAGTCGTCCATCAGAAAAAAATAATTTTGTAGTTATGGCGGGTAAGTTTACTAAAACGGTAAGAAGTGAATATCGTGCATATAAATACAAACCAAAGTCGCCTGAACCACCTACACCACCTGATGATAAGCAAAATCCACCAAGGTCTGAACAGTCAAAACAGTTAGAACAGAAGAAAAAAAATGATGAGAGCGGAAAAACTTCTGTTTTTGGTGAATTTTCATTTAAAAAGCTTAAAAAAAATCCTGAGCCAGAACAAAAAGCTACTGCAAAGGTTGAATCAGAACAAAAAGCTCAACCACAACAAGAACAAAAACATACATCAGTAGTTAAACCTATTCATAAGCAAGAGGTGCAACAAACAAAGGCAGAAGAAACACACAAGGTGAAAATTCCAAAGCCTAAAATGCCGACAGTACCACCTGCGGTTAAGATGGCTGTTCCGAGTTTTATTCGTAAAAAACAGCGTCCTGAAATAATGCCTGATATAAAGGAAAAAAAAGAAGCTGTTCAGCCTGAACCAGAAAAAACTGCAAAGCCAAAAACCGAAAAGAAAAAAAATAATAAGGCATCTGAGGCTAAAAAAGCTATAAAAAAGAAAACTCAAATGTTAAAGCTTTTTAGTGATGATGAAGATTTTGACATTGATGATATTGATTCCAATGGAGAAAATCGAGAAATTGAAGAATATTCAAGTAAGAATGATGAGAGAGAAATTCGTTCAGAGATAAATAACAATTATCGTAAGCTTACATTCCGTTCAATAATTGTTGCGATAGGACTTGTCTTTTCAATAACATTAGATATACTTGTTGGTGTTATAAGCGAAACCTTTATGAGTATGCCTTTTGGCTGGCTTTTAGTTGCGTTTTTAAATGCCATAATCTTGTGTGTATGTGTAGTGGCTTGTTATGTTCCGATAATAAATGGACTAATACCACTAAGGCATTTCAAGGCCAATTCTGATACAAGCCTTGCAGTTGCATCTTTCGCAGGAATACTTCAAGCCTTTGTATCGTTTTTCTCTCCACAAAGCTTTATAAATGGTTATCTGCATTACTATACAACACTTGTGATTCTTGGACTTTTGCTTAATTGTATAGGTAGAATGCTGATAATTACTCGTGTACATGATAACTTTAAGTTTATTATGAAAAATCCTGAGCTTTATGCGGGCAAGATTTATACAGATGAAAGAAATGCAAAGAGAATGTTTATGGGAGCACCTCTTAATAAACCCCTTATTGCATATAGAAAGAAGACAAAATTCCTGAGTAATTTCTTACAGCTTTCATATGCACCTGACCCAAGCGAAAATATTGCTTCCAAGATTGCACCGATTACCTCTGTTGTAGCTATTGTTGCAGCCTTATTTTATGCGTTTATTGGAGGGGGAGTTGCAGAGGGTGCAAGTGCATTCGCACTTTTTGCAATAATACTTACACCTGTTTGTCAGCTCGTAGCTGTCAACCTTCCAATTAAAAAGCTCTGCTCAGCAGTTGTTAAAAAAGGGTCTATGGTTACAAGCTATGAATCAGTAAAGCAATTCTGTGATACAAACGCTATTATTGTAGATGCAAATGATTTATATCCATCAGGAACTGTTACAATGAGCGGAATAAAAACCTTTAGCGGAAGTAAGGTAGATGACGCTATTCGTGGTGCGGCAGCGGTTATGTTTGCAGTTAAAGCACCTATGTCGAGTATGTTCGATAATATTATCAAGAGTAAGAGAGATACATTACCTCATGTTGAAAGTGTTATCTATGAGGACGGTCTTGGACTTGTTGGTTGGGTAGCTGGTCAAAGAATACTTCTCGGAAACCGCAGGCTTCTTGAAGCTCACGGAATTAAAGTGCCATCTGTTGAATATGAAAAGAAGTATACAGATAAGAGCAAGCAAGCGGTTTATTTATCACTTGGCGGAGAGCTTGTTGCAATGTTTATAGTTACTTATAAGGGCAGCTCATATATCGCTGAGGAGCTTAGAAGTCTTGAACAAAACGGTGTTACTATTCTTGTAAGAACGATTGATTCTAATATAATTCAAGATAGAATTGCAGAAGATTTTGGTGTTTTCTATCGTTCAGTTAAGATATTGCCAACAGGTTTGGGAAATATAACTAAAGAAATGACAGATACACCTGATGAAGAAACTCGTGCATACATTGCAACAAAGGGTGGAATACAGTCATTCGCAAGAGCAATTTCGGGCTGTATAAGAATTAAATCAAATGTTACACTTTCAATTTTCTTGCAAATGGCAGGAATTATTTTAGGTTTTGTTCTTGTTGGTGTAATTACATTTATATCAGGAATTGCAAGACTTAATATCCTTGAATTGCTGATTATGTATGTTTTCTGCATAATAGTAGGTATAGTTGCACCGACTATACGAAAACCATAAAAACTCTGAAAAGGAATGATTGATAATGAAGATTGCACCATCAATGCTTTCTTGTGATTTCGCTAAAATGGGAGATGAATTAATCAGAATAGATAAGGGTGGAGCAGATTGGATTCATCTTGATGTTATGGACGGACATTTTGTTCCTAATATTACAATAGGCCCTGCGATAGTATCTGCACTTCGCCAATATTCCAAGCTTCCTTTTGATGTTCACCTTATGATTGATTATCCTCTTGATTATATAGAGCAGTTTGCTAAAGCGGGAGCGGATATAATTACCTTCCATATTGAAGCAAAATCTGATATTCAAGCAACTATTGATAAGATTAAGTCCCTTGGGGTAAAACCTGGACTTGTAATAAAGCCAAAGACATCTGCTGAGGAAGTATTCCCTTACTTAGAACAGGTTGATTTGATACTTGTTATGACAGTAGAGCCTGGTTTTGGCGGACAAAGCTTTATGGCAGATATGCTTCCGAAAGTTACTGCTATAAAAGAAAAAGCCAAAGAATTGGGCAAAGATATGCTTGTAGAAATTGATGGTGGAGTTAATGATAAAACAATTTCTCAGGCTGCTAAGTTTGGTGTTGATGTTTGCGTATCAGGAACAGGCGTTTTCAAAGCATCTGACGCAAAGGAAGCTATTGATAATTTAAAGCGTTTATCTGAAGTTTAATAGCAAAAAGCCGTCCTACCTATAAAGGACGGCTTTATTTTATAGTGTTCGTTTGCTGTATTCTGTTTCAATAATCTCGCAGATTTCCTCTGGTGTTTCTTTGCAGCCATTATTAAGCTACATCTTTATAGTATCTGTAATTACACTTTATAGGCTTAAATAAGAAAAATATTAATTAACTGAATTAGAAATATACATTAATTATGTGCATATAATGAATAATGGAGGTTCACAGCTTTTTGCATAGGAGGGGCAATATGACTTGCAGAATAACCGACCTTAGATGTAAAGAAGTTATAAATGGCAAGGACGGTTGTAGACTTGGTTGTGTTGATGATGTTGAAATAGATACTAAAAATGCTAAGCTTGTAGCAATCATAATCTTTGGCAGACCGAAATGCTTCGGACTTTTCGGCAGGGAAGAGGATATAGTTATATTATGGAATAACATAGAGCTTATAGGCGAGGATACTATAATTGTCACGAATGTTCAGCGTCCATATAAGAAAAAAAGAATGAAGCTGCCATTTTTTAAGTAACTATGCTGTCTGAAAACACATAAATTTTCAAAAAAGACTTGCATTATCTGAAAATATGTGTTAAAATATTCGAGCAAAACACACGCAGACTCTTTTATATGGTTTCGGTGCATTTCATTCCGAGGTGTTTGTCATATATGATTCTGCGGAGGTTTAAAACCAAAAGGAGGACAAAACAATGTCAGTAGTATCTATGAAACAGCTTCTTGAAGCAGGTGTACATTTTGGTCACCAGACAAGAAGATGGAACCCGAAGATGGCTAAGTATATCTTCACAGAGAGAAACGGTATCTATATTATCGATCTCCAGAAGACAGTAAAGAAGCTCGACGAGGCTTATAACTTCATTCACGAAGTTGCAGCTGAAGGCGGCGAGGTTCTGTTCGTAGGTACAAAGAAGCAGGCTGCTGATTC
>OIEC01001042.1_pt1 | contig 12928 bp, 8 predicted proteins | sample 1604801 | NCBI WGS metagenome assembly OIEC01 (sample SAMN01760940, study PRJEB22395) | human gut metagenome | reverse complement strand
TTTTCACTCATATTTTCTCTGCTTTCTTTCAAATTACGCTAATTGTATCATTGCCGGTTTTATAAATCAAATCATTAAATCAAAATCTCCGGCAGAAATTATCTTATAAACAGAAAAAAGCTCCCGAAGGGGCTTTCCACGTTTTAAATGTACACTAATTCTCTTAACACAACCTCTTCTGCATCATTCCATATTTCCCATGAAGAATGTTGTAAATTAGTACTATCCACAACTGCAAATTCCGGCTCATCTGACCACGCATTCTGCTAAGAGCTGATCAGTCTTTCCGGATGTAACTGAACACGTTTCCGCTTCAGCTGATCAATAAGTTTTCAACGTGTTATAGTTCTTTCGTAGTCATCAAATGATTGCGAAAGGAGGCATAACTATGCAAGACTACAACACGATTATCGGCTCCATCCAGATGCGTTTGAATGGATGCCAGACCAGGTCCGTTATGGACCGTTACAAGATTGGCTCAGGTACATTAAATCTGATCATGAGCCGATACCATGCCAACGGAATCCCAATCGAGGAACTCCGAATGATGGCACCTAAGGAAGTTGAGAACCTTTTCTATCCGCAGAAAAATCTACAGAGGAAAGATGTCCCACTTCCAGATTTCCAGTATTACTATGACAGAATCCATGCACCAGGGAGCCGCATGAACATTTCGTTCTGTTGGCTGGATTATAAAGAAAAGAATCCTGATGGTTATGAGAAGTCACAGTTTTACGAATACTTCAACCGATTCATAGCAGAAAACTATGGTGGCCAGAAGGTATCCATGGCCGTAAACCGAATCCCGGGTGAAAAGATGTATATCGACTGGGTCGGTGATCAGCCGGAACTGTTAACAGATACCGAAACGGGCGAGATCAAAAAAGTCCATATCTTTGCGACCACTCTTGGAGTCAGCAGTCTGATCTATGCAGAAGCTTTTCCAAATGAGAAGCTCCCATGTTTTATAGAAGGCTGTGCCCATGCTGTTTCATTTTATGGTGCTGTTGCGAAATACTTTGTGCCCGATAACCTGCGAACTGCTGTAACCAGGCACACAAAGGATGAACTTATCCTGCAGTCTACATTTGCAGATCTGGAAGATTTCTATGAAACTATAGTTCTTCCACCACCCGCTAGAAAGCCGAAAGGCAAGCCTACAGTTGAAAATCATGTACGTTATCTTGAAATACACCTGGTTGAGAAACTGAAAGAAAAGATATATGTATCATTTGAAGACCTAAATGCTGAAATCAAAAAAATAGTAGCAGTCCTCAATAAACGATCTTTTCAAGGCAAGGACTTCTCAAGACAGGATGCTTTCGAAAAGTATGACAAACCATGTATGAAACCACTGCCAGGCGGATGTTACACGGCTTGCGACTATAAAGCGGTCCTAAAAGTTCCCAACAACTACCACATCGAGTATGACGGCCACTACTACTCCGTATTGTACTCTTACTGTGGCAAGCCTGCAATCCTGAAAGCAACCGCATCAGAGATCCGGATCTGTGATCAGTATAATCGGCTGATCTGTACACATAAGCGGTCTTATAGGGAGTTTCCGCTGTATATCACAGTAGATGAACATATGCCGCCAGAACACCTTTATTATAAAGAAGTCAATGCAAAGGATGGTAATTATTACCGCCGCTGGGCTTCTGCCATTGGTCCTGCAATGTCAGAACTGATTGACAGACTCCTTAAATCATCGAAACATGAAGAGCAGTCTTATAATGCCTGTGCAGGTATCCTGCATAAAGTAAAAGTAATCCCGAAAGGTGCTGCTGAAGAAGTTGCCCGTAAATGTATAGAGATCAATTCCTGTAAATATTTTACCTTCAAGCAGATGCTGAAAAAGATGGATGTGAAGGAACTCCCCGAGCATTCACCAGGAACACTGCCTAATCATGAAAATATCAGAGGAAAGGACTACTATAAGTAAGGGTGACGTACTATGGCATACAGATTAAAAGACTATCTTTATAACGATAAACTCACAAAGGAACAGAACATACTCATGGACCGGCTGTATAAACTTCGTATGTCCGGTATGGCTGAAGCCTTTGAAAAGCAGCTTCTGGAACCAAACACAGGTCTCGAACCATTTGAAGTCCGCTTTGCTGCTATTGTAAATCATGAGTGGGATCAGCGTGAGAGTAAAAAGTTTAAACGTCTCATGAAGAAAGCATCTCTGAAATATCCTGCAGCTGATCTTGACAGTTCAATCTATGATCCAGAACGTCAGCTGAATACACACGTCATAGAACTTCTGGCCAAGTGTGATTGGATCGATGAACCGAATAACCTGCTGATGACCGGAGGGGCTGGTGCTGGGAAAACGCACATCGCCTGCGCCTTATGTATCACAGCAATGCATCAGAACCGTACTGTTAAATACATACGTGCGAACACACTCTTAAAGGAATCAGATCATGCCAGGCAGGAAGGTACTTACTTTGAGTATTCGAATGAAATGGCAGCTTATGATCTCATGGTGATAGATGATTTCGGCTTAATGGATCTGGACATCGAGAAATGCCGCGATTTATTTGAAATCATCGAGTCCAGAGACTGCCGCAAGGCAACTATTATTATCTCACAGATTCCAGTATCCGGATGGTATCAGCTTTTTGGGGATTCCACCTACGCAGATGCCTGCTTAAGTCGAATGACATCTAAGGCATATCGCCTTGAATTTCCTGGCAGGGATCGCAGAATAACCAATAGTAATTAATCAACCTGCTGAGCTTTGCTCAGTTTGAAGCGGAATGGCGCTCCGTTCCTCTGGAACGGATGCGCAGTTCTTGCGGAATATGCACACAACGATAACAGGTAATTTAATTATTCGTATTTTTTCCCGATAATGTAAATCGAAACTACCATACCACCTAATATCATAATTAAGAAAATTTTATTCAAAAGATCCCATAAAGCTATATTGAAACAATTGATTATTATAATACCTGCAAGAGGATATAGAACAACCGTTGCAAGTGTCCATATTTTTAAAGTTGTGCAGATGTATATCCAATTTCCATTGTTAAAAGATAAACCAACTAGATGTATTCTAAAAATTCCTTGTGAAACATAATTTATCTTGTTGGCATCATAATATGTTGGTAATATGTCTTTTGCAAAGAAACAAAACCATGCACCAAATAAAAGCATTCCCCCGGTAACTAGCAATATATCCCTTTTCATCTCAGCTAATGAACTTCCAGATACAACTAACATAATAATTTCTGTAATAGATATAAAAAAACATAACAAATATGCTAATATCCAGTTTTTTCTATGCTGATGAATAGAATTCCTAACAGCCATATCGAGAGAGCCTACTACCAATTCCTCGACTTCTTTTGTATCAATATTTTTCTGTGTATCTATTTTTTCTCCACGTAACAATTCTGTAACGGTAACATCTAATATATCAGCTATTGGTATGAGTAATACGACATTGGGCATACTAAGACCACGTTCCCATTTGCTAACTGTTTTATCTGATACATATAATTTTTCAGCCAAATCCTTTTGAGTTAAATTCTTTTCCTTTCTTAATTCGGTTACAAATAAACCGAATTTTTCATTACTAATCTGATACATATATCCACCTCCTGCACACATATTATAATGAGAGTGTGCATAAATCAATCGACCAGCAGTAGAATTGCAGAATATTAGCACATAATTCATCAAATAATCTCCCCATCATGAGCTCGACCGTGCTATCCGCTGTGGAAATAATACCGGTGCTTCTGTCTACAATGATAGAGGCATTCTCTTCTTGTAAAATACAAAAATTGTCAAATTTTAATAGTTTCTGCATTTCAGTGCATAAACTTAATTTTTTTCATGAGTTTATGCTTACTCTTTCCATGTTGATTTCAATTGCGATATTTATGTTACTGGTTCGAATGCTTATATGCTCTCCTCTGAATATGCTACCTATTTATCAGGCAGATGCGTAGAAATAAAGATGCTTCCATTGTCCTTCTCTGAATTTTTAACATTCCATGATTTTGAAATAAGAGAAACCAAAAGTGCGTTAGGTGGCACACGCAAGCAAGCATTTGATAAAACCGGCGAACACTATGAACTCCAAGCGCTCACACTGTTCAGGCCTATGTGAATGCGCTACTGGAAGCATACTTCTTCTATGACATCAAGAGATTTGATATTAAAGGAAAGGAATTCTTACGTACTCTTGGAAAGTATTACATCGTTGATATCGGACTTAGAAACTATCTGCTTGGATTCAGGGATCGTGATAGCGGACATGCAATAGAAAATGTTGTTTACTTTGAACTGCTACGTAGAGACTATGATGTCTCTATTGGTAAAGTGGATAATTCCGAAGTGGATTTTATCGCAACAAAAGTAGATGACAAACTTTATGTTCAGGTCACAGAGTCCATGTATATCAATACACCGGTACCGGTGGCGAGGAAAAAACTATCAAACATCCGCTGTATCGACTGATTCACGATGAACCAAATCCGGAAATGCTAACATCTAATCCACAGCCTAAACCCTACCGCAATTTTCCGGCCATCCACTTTTTCTCCAATCAGACCAAAAAGTAGATATGTTTCCATATAATAAAACCGAGCTTTCCGCAAGGCTTCTCTGATGATACCAACCTTACAAAAAGCTCGGAAATACGCTACTTTTCAGTACTTGATTTTATTTTCTTGACAGCAAACAGACCGTCTCGACATACTCATCATTGTCCAAACTCGTATTTTTACCAACTTCTAAAAATCTCTTTTATGAAAATTAATTCTTACTGTTTTTCTTTACTGTACTGTGAATATTTTTAATGCTTTCCAAATATTCTTCTTCAACCGGCGATAAGTTCTGCACCTGATATTTCCGATATTCTTCTGTTGCTTTTTCAATTGCCTGTGCATGACTAATCGTTCCGGCTCCTTGCAACACTTTTTCACCTGTAGTTTTCAAAACATTATCAAGGTGTTCCACATAATCTTCCATATGCATGGGATTGTGACGCATAGCTTGAATCTCCGCAAAATCAAAATATCCCGATACAATATTATTTAGGATCTTTAACTCTTCATCATTGAGATAATTTTTGGCAATACTGATATCTTTCAATACAGGAAAATCACCAGAAAAACTTTTTAATCCCATAAAAGGCTGACTGGCGTCCGCACGCTCGTATATAACTTCTGCTGCTGTATGTCCATGTGCTGCATAGTGTAATTTATTTTGTACCATTTTAAAAAATGCAATGGATTCACTACTCTTGGGATCATAATCAACACTTGTTGCATAAAGGTCAAGTACCTGTCGGTACATCACTTTTTCAGATGAGCGAATATCCCGAATACGGTCTAATAACTCTTTCCAATAATTACCCCCACCCAGATTTTTTAGCCGTTCATCATCCATTGTAAAGCCTTTTATCATGTACTCTTTTAATCGTTCAGCAGCCCACCGACGGAAATTTGTAGCAATCTTGGATTTCACTCTATATCCAAGAGAAATAATCATATCAAGATTATAATGAATTGTATTATAGTTTTTTCCATCAGCTGCAGTTGTTCGGAATTTCCGAACAACTGACTCTTCATCCAATTCTTCCTCTTCAAAAATATGCTTGATATGCTCGCTGATATTAGATTTACTTGTCTGATACAACTCACATAATTGTGCCTGTGTAAGCCAAACGGTCTCGTCTTCAAATTTAACGTCAATTTTTGTATATCCATCTTCCGTTTGATATATGATGATTTCACTCCCAATAATATTAGGATTGTCTCTTTGATCCTCCATCTTTTACCCCTCCCTTTACCGTTCCATTAAATTCCCGATAACCTCTCTCTTAATTAAACATCTATCTTCACCTCTGTAGCAAATAGTTTCTTATTCCCTTCTCCTGGAATAAAAGATATTTTTTTACCCTTTTGAATCACTTCTATTGCACTCTCTGTCTTAGAATAAATACTTTCGGTAATGGAATATTCTTTTCCATCAGCACCAACTACATAGGCATAAAAACTTTCTGTTCCCTTTCCAACATATTTGACCGTTCCTGTAATGCGTCTAAAATCCGCATCAATAATGAGTGTCCGTGTCTCGTCAACCTGCATGCGCAACTCATTCTTGTGTGCATGATCATCCACAAGATACTGATTTTTATATTCTCTGATAATCCGATCCGTATCTGTTGCAACATCACACCCAAGCCCAAGATACAATTTCCTATCACTAATAATATAAAACTCCTCTTTGGCCCTCGTCGCCGCAACATTCATTATGTTCGCTTCGGTTACTGCCCAGCGTGCCGCTCCGCTGCTCTGCCTGTCGGCACCGAGTACAAAAAATACGATTGGAGCCTCTTTCCCCTGAAATGTATGGACAGTTCCGACATTTGTCGGTTTTCCCTGTTCATCATATCGGGTAAAGTGAATTTTCCGTAATTTCTGAGAAAGCTGATATGCCACATTGGAAAACGGTGTAATTACATAAACCACATCTTTTTCTTTTTTATCTAAGATTTTCGGATTTTTATCTATCATCTCCTTGAGCTTATGCAAAAGGAATTCTCCCTGTTCCTCGACATATTTATTGTTCGCCATTCCACCAACATCAAACCAGTCTGCTTTTCCGTACTTTTCCATTCCCTGCACCATAAATCCGTCATAGGAAATCATGTTCGAAATTGTAAACATCGGATACCGACATCTTCTATGCACCCATAGCGGAATTCCAACCCATGAATCCTCCGCCTTGTCCTGTTTTCGATAAAACCCGTACTGACTTGCCGCATCTGCTAAAATCTGTGCGGATGCAGATGCAGATAAATATTTTTCTGTCACTCCAAAATGCTCCCCCAACATATATAGGGTATTAGAATCCAACGTAAGAACCGGTTTAATCTGCAACGGATCACCGACCACCATTACATGCCTGCTGCGATAGATTGCACCGACAGCCGCCTGTGGCAGCGCCTGTCCTGCTTCATCGATAAAAAGATGCCCCAGTGTCTCAGCTCCAAGATTTTTGCACATACGCGAAAAACTGGCAAACGTAGAACTAATCACCGGAATTGTCATATTAATCCAGTTCCATGCCGCCTCAATCACATGCTTTCGATCCAAATACTTCTCCTGCTGATCCCAGACGATAATGGCCGCCTTTACATTTTTTCTGTTCTCATAAAGAAATTGTTTTCGAACACGTAATGCCATAACAAACAATTTTGACTGTGCGACACGATACGCTTCGTCAAACCACGGGTTTGATATCTGTAAATCTTCATACTCCTGATTCATATTCAGCGGTTCTGTCTTACTGTCGTTTTTTATATTTTCATATTCGCGGACTCTTTTCTCCAAATTTGAAATTTTACCTGTTTCCACCGTCTTCCAACTGTTAAACTCCTGCTTAAGCTTCTCCTGTTTTTCATTACTTTTACTCAGCCTTGTTTGCCGCAAATGAATATTTTCATTAATTTTTTTCTCCTGTTCCCTGCATTCTATATCTTCATCATTTAATTTTACTAACTGATCCGTAATCTCATTTAATCTGCTCCTATATTCCTCTTTCTTTTTCTTTCCCGCAAAGAAGCAAGGACGTTGCTCCTTGTGTACTTGAAGGCACTGGTTCATACTGTCCATATTTTTTCGGACAGCTTCTGCCCTGTTTTGTACCTCTTTCAAACTGAGATGTAACTGTTCCAACTGCTGCCCGCATTCCTGTTTATTTTCTGCAAGCTTCTTAAGTTCTACGCACAATTCATGCTCTTTCTTCTCTAATTTTTCTTGATAGCTGCCACGAACCTGTTCCATCTTTTGAGTATATTCCTGATACATCCGAACGCTATCTGCAAATTCCTGCCTTTTTGTTCGAATCGCTTTTACTTCCTCATAATGACTCAGAAATTGTTTATATATACCTTGATTCGGCAGATAATCTTCTTCCAAATATTTGTGGATATGCTTCATATTCGTGAGGATATTGCTCATATTATTCGCTTTTCCACCTTCAAGTGAAAATACTCCCCAAAACTTTTCTTCTCCCGGAACAGATTCTTTTACCAGTTCCTCTCTTTTCTTCCCGTTCTCATCTTCCAACCACTCTACCGACACCTTCGCATTCGATATCTCACAAAAATAGTCCGCTTCTTTCAGTTCATCGATTAGAAAATTGTCAATCTCCTTACTCAACGGAAGTTCGTTCACAATGTTTTGAACCGCACCATTATTCGAACTTGCAACCACGATATTATTTTCGATAATATGTTCCGGGATCTCTCCAATCGATGCATGATTAAAATAAATTGTTTTCTCTGTTCCTTTGATAAAATGGTCCGAAAGTTTCGCAATACTATACGCCTGCTGTACCACTAACTGCGCAAATATGTCCTTCAAAAGCGTCGTTTTTCCGGTTCCAGGCGGACCGTTGACACTTCTCATCTGATTGTTGTCAAAGCCGATGGATAAGTTTACCGCAACTTGCTGCATCAGAGAAAGCGCATATGTCGTATTGCTTGGAAACCTTCCCAGGGGATAATTCTTCGGCTGCAGAATTTGTTCAAACAGATGCGGATGAAAACTCACTGAATCTTTTTTGCTGTCAAGGTTCATGCGTTCCTTTTTATTTCCATACAAATAAGCATTCAAATTAACCGTTTCGATTTTTTTTGCTTTTTCCAGATCATCGATGAAAAAAGAATGCAGATTCGTCGCTTCAGTCTCGATATTTCCCAGAATCTTCATCCGGCAATTTATTATATCAACCTCATGTTGCAGGAGTTCCTTTTGCATCGCAGCATTAAACTTCGCCGAATCCCCTGCTGTCTCATCAAAATCCTGAGCAAGCTGATTTTTAAAATCTTTCTCAAATTCCCGAAACTCTTTCTCATAGGGAACTTTTTTGAATTTCCGTATGTAAGCACTTTCTGTAAAGAATGTCATATCCTCCAGAAAATTAAGATTCTTATCGAAATACAGCGCGAAACTGAACTTGTCTCCGAAACGAATATCCTCATCCGTCGATTCCAAACCATACTCTGCATGAAGTATGTCCACAACTTCCTGAAATTTAAAAATATCAAAATAGACAACGACTCCTCCTTTTTGCCGTCGATTCCATTTCTTTTTCTCAATTTTATGCAGAAACAGAGAATAGAAATCCTGTTCCTGCAAATCATTCAGAGTGAGAATAGCCTTATCATTCAAACCGATGTCTCCCTCCGATAAATGTTCCACCATTATCCATGATTCTAAAATCTTATTTTTTTCTATCATTTATGAACAAAACTCCTTCGTATCTGTTTGAACTCTCTATCTATCTTCCGATACGTATTCACGTTTCTTCAAATGTAAAATTATGTCCCACTAACCAAAACTAACAAAGGGACTTAAAGAACCAAGTCAAAGAAAAAGGATTCTTCTATTTCTACGATATCGTCATATCATCCGAAAATGTTCCAGTGCCTCCCTTATAGCCGCTTCTTTCCCTGGCGGACACTTCGGCTGTCTAGAGTTTTCCAATTTTGACAGGTTATAATTTGCCCTCTCAATAATGTCGCATTTCTGCTTCACCTGTGCGATATACAAGTTGCTAACTTTCAATCCGCTTTGCTTCAGAAACATAATCCTTGACTTCCTCATAGATCGCTTTACTCTCCGCCGCCATCAAATCAAGCTCATCCATCTCTAATTCCACATTGATATGCTTCAACTTATTTGATTTAAGTTTGGAAAGCAACACGATACTTTCCACATGCTCCGACCACGCGAACATATCATACCCCCATGCCTCTTCTGCCTTATATCCGTGTTTCGTCAGATACCGCAGGTCTCTCGCCAATGTCTCCGGATTGCAGGAGACGTAGACCACTTTTTTCGGTGAAAGGGTTACGACAGAGGACAGAAAGGCTTCATCACTGCCGGCTCTTGGCGGGTCCATGAAGACGACATCGGCTTTTTCGCCTTTTTCGGCCATGGAGACCATGAAGGCGCCGGCGTCGTTCTGGTAGAAGGAGACGTTTTTGATTTGGTTTCGTTTGGCATTTGTTACGGCATCGCGGACGGCGTCCGGGTTCAGTTCGACGCTGATGACTTCTCTGGCATCGCGGGATGCGATGAGGCCGATGGTTCCGATTCCGCAGTAGGCGTCCATGACGCGTTCGTTTCCGGTGAGGCCGGCCAGGGAGATGGCTTTTTCGTACAGGTTTTTCGTCTGAACCGGGTTGACCTGGTAGAAGGACTGCGGGGAGATGCGGAAGGTGCAGCCGCAGAGTTCATCCTCGATGTAACCGCGTCCGAAGAGGACAATGTCGCGTTTTCCAAGCACCATGCTGTCGGTTCGGTCATTCACATTCAAAACAACCGTGGTGATCTCCGGGTGGAGTTTGCGCAGGGCCTTTACGAAGTTGTTTTTTGACGGGAAGACTGGTGATACGCAGACGAGGACGACCATGATCTCGCCGGAAGCAAAGCCGGTGCGCACCATGACGTGGCGCAGGAGGCCGTAGCCGCTGTCCTCGTTGTAGATCATGATTTTGAAGCTCTTCAGCAGACTGCGGATATCGCGGATGATGGCATCGGCACGCTGATCCTCGAGCAGGCACTCATCGACCGGGACCACTTTGTGTGTGCCCTTTTCATAAATGCCGGATATGATCGTTCCGTCTTTTTTGCGTGCAAAGGCGGAATTGACTTTATTCCGGTAATGATAAGGATTTTCCATGCCAACCATGCCTTTGACCGGGACGATGCCCTTCAGAGTCTTCTTCAGGAACTGCTCTTTTTTCGCGAGCTGCTCTTCGTAGGAGAGGTTCAGATATGTGCATCCGCCGCATTTTTTCTGATAAGGACATTTCGACGATGATGAACTCTTTTTCTGCTTTCCTTTTTCCGGTGCCACGCTCTTTGTTTTCTCGATACGAACGGCTTTCTTTTTATTTTCCCTGTCGAAATACGTCTTTTTTCTTCCGTCAGATCTTTTATTCTTCTCTCTCGTGTTTTCCACTTTCTCTTACCTTCTTCCTCTATTTCGCAAACCCGCGCAGCAGCGCGATCTCTTTTGCATATCCATCCAGCTCATTCGGTGTTTCCAGATAGAACGGCAGTCCCGCCAGCGCCGGATGTGTCACGATCCGCTCAAATGCCGCAAGCCCCAGCGATCCCTCGCCGATCTTCTCATGGCGGTCCTTATGGCTCTCAAACGGATTCTTGCTGTCGTTCAGATGAACCGCTTTCAGCTTCGAAAGTCCTACCACGCGGTCGAACCTCTCAAGCACATCATCGAGGTGATCCACAATATCGTATCCCGCATCGTACACATGGCACGTATCCAGGCAGACACCCATGTGGTCTTTTAATTCCACGCGCTCCAGAATCGCCGCCAGCTCCTCAAACGAGCGGCCGACTTCGGTTCCTTTTCCTGCCATCGTCTCGAGCAGCACCGTGGTCGTCTGCTCCGGTTTTAAAATTTCATTCAGCATCTCCGAAATCAGACGGATTCCCTCTTCCGCCCCCTGTCCGGTATGGCTGCCCGGGTGGAAATTGTAGCAGTTTCCCGGCGTATACTCCATCCGTTTCAGATCATCCGCCATCGTCATCCATGCAAACTCTCTCGTGTGCGCATCCTTCGAGCACGGATTCAGCGTGTACGGCGCATGCGCCAAAATGCGCTCGATTCCATGCTCCTTACTGTAAGAAAGAAACGCTGCGACATCCGCCTCGTCGATGGCTTTCGCCTTGCTTCCTCTCGGGTTTCTTGTAAAAAACTGAAAGGTATTCGCCCCGATGGACACCGCCTCTTTTCCCATGGCAAGATATCCTTTGGACGATGATAAATGACATCCTATTGTCAGCATAACTTCTATTCTCCTTTATTTCCAAACCACAACTCACCGATTCTCTGCGAGCCGCATTACTTAAAGCACAATTTTCCGGTACGGAATTCCCATCTCCGAGAGTGCTTCCTCCTCCCGCTTCTGACACGTAAAGAGCAGCACCTGCGTCCGGTTTTCCGCCAGCCATTTCAAAGTTTCTTTCAGCCGGTTTTCATCGTAAAACGCAAACGATTCATCGAGAATCACCGGCAGCTCCTCCTCGCCGCAGAGCACATCCATCGCCGCCATGCGGAGCGCAAAGTACGCCTGCTCGATCGTGCCGCGGCTGACCTGTTCAAGCGGCACATATTCGTCTGCGGTGTGAAGGCCGATCCGCAGATTCTCATCCATATTCACCTGCAGATAGCGGCCATTCGTCAGCGATGACAGCGTTTTTGACATCTGCTGTTTTAAGCGGTCGCCGATCCGGCTCTGCATCTGTACGGAGAGACTCTGGATCGTCTCCCCCGCCAGGGAAAGCGCATCGAGTTCTTCCTGCAGATGATCTTTTTCCGTCATGGAAATGCAGAGCTCTTCGTATTCACTCTGCAAGTTCGACAGCACCGTCTGTTTCTGCCCCAGCTCCTGCTTCAGGCGGTCCACATTCCACTGCTGGCGGCGGATCGCCTGCTCCTCCGGCTCCGTCACGACCTGCTCGACCTCCGTTTTCCGGTGACGGAACAGACTGTACGCCAGATACAAGAGCGCCGCAATCGCAAGCCCGAGTCCCGTTCTCGTCAGCAGCGAATCAATATGGAAGAACTGCAGAATGCATAAGAACAAGAGAAATCCAGCCAGCGCCACGCACGCGGCACCCCATTTGCGGCTCTTCCGAGATTCTTTTTTCATCTTCCGCACCCGTTCGATCGGCACATCCTTCTGATAAATATCCCGCTTCATCTGCTCTTTCGCCTGCTGCAGATTCTCCTCGCTCTGACGGTACTCCTCCGTAAAAACGGAAATTTTCGTCTCAAGTTCTTCCTTCCGTTTTTCCAGTCCCGCCAGCGTCTTTTTCTGTTCCTGCTCCAGGCGCTTTCTCTTCTGCTTCAGCAG
>OIEC01001014.1_pt1 | contig 13144 bp, 8 predicted proteins | sample 1604801 | NCBI WGS metagenome assembly OIEC01 (sample SAMN01760940, study PRJEB22395) | human gut metagenome | reverse complement strand
GGCAGTCTTGGCGTAGCCGATGCCCTGCTCGTCAAAGGCCTTGTACAGGCCAAAGTTGGACATAACCGTGGTAACGACGGTATTGGTCAGCAGTTTGCCGCGCTCCTTCATGTAGCAGCCATAGATGTACAGGATGTGGTCACCGGTGATCACATTGCCCTTTTCGTCCACGCAGAGGCAGCGGTCTGCATCGCCGTCATAGGCAAAGCCCACGTCCAGACCCTTTTCCACCACAAACTTCTGCAGGCCCTCGATATGGGTGGAACCTGCGTTCAGGTTGATGTTCAGGCCGTTGGGCTGGTTGTTGATGACATAGGTGTCTGCGCCCAGCGCATCGAACACGCTCTTGGCAATGTTCCAGCTGGCACCGTTGGCGCAGTCCAGACCCACCTTGATGCCCTTGAAGGAGTAGATGCCCAGGCTGATCAGGTAACCCATGTAGCGGTTGCGGCCCGCCACATAGTCCACGGTGCAGCCGATATGCTCCCGGTGGGCAAAGGGCAGCTCCGGCCAGTCCTGATCGAAAACATGGAGCTTGCCGTCGATGTAGTCCTCCACCAGCAGCAGGGTCTCCTCGGGCATCTTTTCGCCGTAGCAGTCGATGAGCTTGATGCCGTTGTCGTAGAACGGGTTATGGCTGGCGGAGATCATAATTCCGCAGTCAAAATCATCCACGCGGGCAATATAGGCCACGCTGGGGGTGGTGGTGACGTGGAGCAGGTAGGCATCTGCGCCGGAAGCGGTCAGGCCTGCCACCAGGCTGTACTCGAACATATAGCTGGAGCGGCGGGTATCCTTGCCAATGACGATGCGGGCAGGCTCGTTGTTGCCGCTGCGCTCCCGCAGTGCATTATAATACCAGCCCAGAAAACGGCCTACCTTGTAGGCGTGGTCGGCGGTCAGATTCACACCGGCCTCGCCACGGAAGCCGTCGGTGCCAAAATATTTTCCCATAATCCTCTTCTCCTTCTATTGCAACGTTACGTTTTCTCTTATCCCTGAGAGCGCTCTCTCCTTGCTCTTACTTTTTATAATAGCATAAAACCGGAAAAGAATCCATGGGTTTGGGCATTCCGGGATGCTCTGCGCACACTTTTCTGTGCCGGTGCAGTGCCTTTTCCTCTCCCGTGCCGCCGCCCTGTTCTGTTCCGTATATCTGGTACCGGTTCCGGTAACGCTCCCGGTTTTTGCGAGAACGGTCTCGTTTTCTGAAAATTTTTCTTGTTATTTTTGACAAAATTGTTCGCCACTCTGCACAAAATCACAATTTTTCTCTTGACCTCCCCCCCGAACTATATTGAAGCTGCGATTTTTTTATGACATTTTCTGTCATGGATCGACACCGTGTAATTTTTGGGAGGACTGTTTATGAGAGCGAAGAATCTTGCATTGCGGGTGCTTTCTACAGCAGCGATGTTGTCCATTGTGACATCCATTGCGGCCCCCGCATTCGCGGCCACCTACTACATCAATGAGGGCAGTGTGGATGTTAAGGTCAGCGATGCCGGTGTAGTCACCGTCGAACAAGGCGGCGTGACCTACAAAGACGGCCTTGACAGCGTCGTCATCCGGGGCGGAACCCGCGGCGGAAAGGATGACGACCGCACCAAAGCCGATGCTTCCCCCGCCACGCAGGAAGCAGACGGGAGCAACGCCCCCGCAGTGAACGAGACGGAAGCGCCCAAGAGTGAGAATACCGCCGGGGACACTGCACCGAAGCCGGTAACCACACCCACCGAGGAGCGCAAAGAGGACACCCCGCAGCAGGAGCTCACCGAAGAGAAAACCGAAGAGAACGTGACCCCGGAGCCTGTCAAGGCAAAGGCAGAAGCTCCCAAGCCCACACAGGAGCCTTCCGCAGAGCAGGAGGAGGAAAAGCAGGAGAAGGAAGAGCAGCAGGAGGAGGAAGATGAGCCGACCGTTCCCTCTGCCCCCGCAGCACAGGCTGACAACAGCAGCACCAGCACCTCCGCAGAGCCGACCGATAATGTCATCACCATTGTCAACAACTTTGCCAAGAAGGCCGAGCAGGTTTTTTCGTTTGTGCTGGACAATGTGAATATTGACCGCAGTAATGATGGCTATGAAAACCACAAAGCGGCTCTCACGGTAAAGGGCAAAGGCGACACGGAAATTGAACTGGACGGAGACAACATCCTGAAGGGTGGTGAAAAGCACGCCGGTCTTGAGAAAAACGACAGTGACGGAACGGGTACACTTACCATTAAAGACGACAACAAAGCTGCGGACGGCAGCAAGGGCAGTCTCCTTGCAAAGGGTGGAGAATACGGTGCCGGTATTGGTGGTGGAGAATGCCAGGACACCTCTCATATCACAGTCACTGGCGGCAAAATCACAGCGGTCAGCGGGAGGCGTGCTGCCGGCATTGGCGGCGGTGGCAGTTCTGATGGTACAGACATTACCATCAAAGGAGATGCCACTGTAATTGCAAGCGGCGACGCCGGTGCTGGCATCGGCGTCGGTGGTGACGGAGGCAACTACACAAAGGGTTATGGTAAAGTTACCATTACCGACCACGCAAATGTTATAGCCTGGTCCGAATATGGTGCAGGCATTGGCGGCGGACGAAACGCCGGTGGTGATATCACAATTTCAGGGGATGCCACCGTTGCAGCAGAGGCCCACAATGATAGCGTCGCAATTGGCAGCGGCGGACGGCTTTACCCCAGCGACAATCCTGATAACTATAAAAACCTCAACACGAACATTACCATCTGTGACAAGGCAAATGTTACCGCAGTTGGTTCCGGTTCCCATCCTGCAATCGGTTCTCTGGGTTACGTTATTCTCCCTGATGGTGTCAGCTATCCTTTTACCACCACCATCAATATCCTGGGCGGCACCCTGAATGTCATCAATCGAGGGGACGACCATTACACTTCTGATGTTCCTGCTATTGGCAATCAAAGTGCCGGTGGTCGAAACACAAACGCGGATCTTGTTCTTAACATCAACGCAAGCACTGGCAATACTGTCATCAACGCTTATACCACCGGCAGCAATGCGGCAACCATCGGAAAAGGATATACTCTTAAAAAAGATGACGAACAGATCCAGTACAATGCAGACGGAAGCTCCAAATTTGGCGAAGACGGTTCTGTCGTTCTGAACCTGTTCCGAAATTCTACCACGAAAAAGAAAGGCGAAAAAATCGAAACAATCTATAATAACTGGTATGATCTGCATAAAATCATCGGCGGCGAACGGTACGACACCCTGCACAATGCCAAGTGGCTGAAAGACAACGGCTACACCAGTGAGCTTGCCACCGACACCAACCATGCATGGAAGGTGGACGACACGAAGGAGCGGGTAGAGCCCACGCTGGAGCATGAGGGCCACGTTTACTATAAGTGCAGTGTGCCCGGCTGCAAGGCCGTGCACGATGAGGTGCTGCCCAAACTGGAATCGAAACCTACTCCGGAACCTACTCCGGACCCCACCCCTGTGCAGCCGGAACCCACCCCGGAACCTACTCCGGACCCCACCCCTGTGCAGCCCGACACGCCCGCTGACACCCAGAGCACCCCCAAGGACGATGTGAGCACCCCCAAGCTCTACGTCATCGACCTTGCCAGCACGCAGGTGCTGTTTGATGAGACCCGTCAGAACGACACCGTGACCTACACCACAAAGCAGGACGGTGCCAGCCTGACCGGCTCCTTTGAGGCACTGGAGGCCATGGCTGAGGATGGCGTAAAGACCATCGTGTTCCAGACCATCGGCACCAACACCCCCGGCGCGGTGAGCCGTGTCTCGGTCGATGCCCTGCTGCAGCACGGCGGCGAGACCCTGCTGCTGACCCACAACGGCACTGAAGTCCACCTGACCATCGACGGCCAGAACGCTGACAGCCTGCTGCTGCAGTAAGCGCCAACCCCCTTCTGCCGAGTTCCGCATCTTGGCAGAAGTTCTGAATATCCCAAAACCACAAAAGGCCTCGGAAGCGCATTCCGGGGCCTTTTGTGGTTTCTCCTTCATTTTTTACGCACCATCCGGCGTTTTTCGCCCCGGAACAACCGCTCTTTTTTCAGCCTTTACTGCATCTTTAGGAAAAGTATGGTATACTTTTCATCTGGAGTAGAATAGATATGGAGGGATCCCCATGAAGCAGAAGACCCGCTGGCACGACGCGCTGGTCCTGGCCGCTGTGCTGTGCGCTGCCTTTCTCATTGTGACCGGCACACAGCAGATCACCGGCCGGATCGATGGCGTTGCATCGATGGTGTTTGTTCTGGCAGTTTTTTTGATCTCGATCTATACGGATGGTTATGTGTTGGGCGTGGTGGCTTCCCTGATCGGCGTGCTGGCCGTGAATTTTGCGTTCCGCTCCCCTTACTTTGCCTTCAACTTCACCCTGCCGGAAAACCTGTTCTCGGGCATGGCGATGCTGGTGGTGTCCATTATGACCAGCACCCTGACCACCCGCATCAAAAAGCAGGAACAGCTGCGGATGGAGAGCGAGACCGAAAAAATGCGGGCCACCCTGCTGCGGGCCGTCTCCCACGATCTGCGCACGCCCCTTACTTCCATTTACGGGGCCTGTTCCACGGTCATTGAAAATTATGACAGCCTGGAAAAAGAGCAAAAATTAAAACTTCTTGGCGAAGCCTGTTCCGATGCCCAGTGGCTGAACCGGATGGTGGAGAACCTGCTGTCCGTCACCCGCTTTGACGGCGGGCAGGTGGCCGTGCAAAAGACCCCCACCGTGCTGGACGAACTGATCGACACCGTGCTGGTGCGGTTCCAGAAGCGCTACCCCAAGGTGCCCGTTACCACCTACCTGCCCGACAGCTTCATCGTGATCCCCATGGACTCAATGCTGATCTCGCAGGTGCTGACGAACCTTTTGGAAAATGCCGCCGTCCACGCCGAGGGGATGACCCAGCTGACCCTGCGGGTGTTCACGCTGGGCAGCCGGGCAGTGTTTGAGGTATCGGACAACGGCTGCGGCATTCCGAAGGAGCGACTGCGTACCCTGTTCACCGGTGTGCTGCCCGCCGATGCCGCAGCCGACAGCGGCAAGCACGGCATGGGCATCGGCCTTTCGGTCTGTGCCGCCATCGTCAAGGCACACGGCGGCGAGATCCAGGCCGAGAGCAAGGTGGGCGAGGGCACCAGCATCCGCTTCTGGCTGGAGACCGAATCGATCGAGACGGAGGAAAACGAAGATGAGCAATAACAAATTCAAGGTTCTGGTCGTGGAAGACGAAGCCAACATCTGCAGCTTTATTGAGACGCTGCTGGAGACAAACGGCTACCAGGCCCTTGTTGCCAACACCTGCGCCATGGGCCAGACCCTGTTCACCTCCCACAATCCGGACCTTATCATCCTGGATCTGGGCCTGCCCGACCGGGACGGACTGGAGCTCATCCGTTTTGTGCGGCAGAAGTTCCTGACCCCCATCGTCGTGCTCTCGGCCCGCACCACCGAGCAGGACAAGATCGAAGCGCTGGATCTGGGAGCCAACGATTACATCACCAAACCCTTTGGCACCGGCGAGCTGCTGGCCCGGGTGCGCGCCGCCCTGCGCACCAACCGCTTCGGCGTGCTGGGCGGGATGCCCGGCGGCGTGTTCCGGGCACAGGGGCTTGAGATCAACTACGAGCGCCGCAAGGTCTTTGTGGACGGTGCCGAGGTCAAGCTGACCCAGACCGAATACAACATCGTGGCCTTCCTCTCGGAACATGCAGGCCGGGTGATGACCTATGCCGCCATCGTGCGGGCCATCTGGGGCGATACCGACTGCGGCAGCACCAAAAAGCTGCAGGTCAACATGGCAAACATCCGCAAAAAGCTGGGCAGCGTGCCCGGGCGCAACACCTATATTCTGAACGAACTGGGCGTGGGATACCGGATGATCGACGAGGACACCGATGCCAGGCCCGAAAGCTGAGGTCTGCGTATGCTTCCTGCACTGATCATTTTTCTGCTGACCTATCTTCTGATGCTGGCCCTGCCGCAGTACCGGCCTTTTGCCGCGCTGGGCGGGGCCGCTCTGTTTCTGGCTCTGGGCGCGGCGGGCCTGTGGGACTTTACCCTGATGGATGCCGCCCGGGCCGTGGACTTCAATGTCCTGCTGATGATGGCGGGCACCATGGGCACGGTCTCCCTCTTTATTGAGAGCAGGATGCCCGCCCGGCTGGCCGAGCTGCTCATCGTGCGGGTGCCCAACGTGAAATGGGCCGTGTGTATGCTGGCCCTTTTTGCCGGAGTCATCAGCGCCTTTGTGGACAATGTTGCCACGGTGCTCATGGTAGCCCCTGTGGGCCTTGCCATTGCCCGCAAGCTCAAGATCTCCCCTGTGCCCGTCCTCATCTCCATTGCGGTCTCCTCCAACCTGCAGGGAGCCGCCACCCTTGTGGGCGACACCACCAGCATCCTGCTGGGCGGCTTTGCGGGGATGAACTTCTTCCATTTCTTCTGGATGGAGGGCAGGCCCGGCATCTTCTTCGGGGTGGAGCTGGGGGCACTGGCCTCTCTGGGCGTGCTGCTGTTCACCTTCCGGCACGAGACCCAGCCCATCTCGGCCACGGTGGAGACCGAGGTCACCGACACGGTTCCCTCCGCCCTGATGCTGCTGACGGTGGGCCTGCTCATCGCGGCCTCCTTCCTGCCCCAGCCGTCGGGCGGGCTGCCGCTGGCGCTCTATGGCCTGCGCAGCGGGCTGATCTGTGCAGGGGTCTGCCTGTTCGGCATCCTGCGCGCCTGCCTGCGCCGCCGCTCGTTCGCGCCGTTCCGGCTGGCGGCCCGTGAGCTGGACTGTGACACCCTGCTGCTGTTGTTCGGGCTGTTCATCCTGATCGAGGGCATCCGCAAGGCCGGGGTCATCGATGCCGCCGCCCAGCTGTTCTACGCCCTCTCCGGTGATGACCCCTTCCGGCTCTATACCCTGCTGGTATTCGTCTCGGTGGGCCTTTCTGCCTTCATCGACAACATCCCCTATGTGGCCACCATGCTGCCGGTAGTGCAGGGCATTGCCGGGCTGATGAACGGCGGTGCAGGCTTCCCGCCCGAGCTGTTTTATTTCGGCCTGCTCACGGGTGCAACTCTGGGCGGCAACCTGACCCCCATTGGCGCTTCGGCCAACATTGCAGCCATCGGCATCCTGCGCAAGCAGGGTGAGCAGGTGCGCACCCGTGATTTTCTGCGCATCGGCATCCCGTTCACACTGGCAGCCGTCCTGACGGGCTATGTGTATCTCTGGCTGGTGTGGGGCGCATAAGCGCTGCCGTGCCAGAGCAGCAGCAAAAAACGCGCTGTGTCCAACGACACAGCGCGTTTTTGTTGTTTATTCCAACCCGATCTGCTGGGCGTATTCTTCCAGCAGCTCCCGTTCCAGGAAGGGGGTTTTCACGCCCTCACGGTCGCGGTAGGTCTCGTGGCCCTTGCCGATGACGGCGATCAGGTCGCCCTCCTGTGCGTGATCCACGGCGTAGTGGAGCGCGTCCAGACGGTCGGGGATCTCCACAAACTTGGCATCGGGGTTGCCCTTGTTCATGCCCACCCGGATATCGGCGAGGATGTCCTCGATCTTCTCAAAGCGGTTGTTGTCCTCGGTCAGGATGGAGAAATCCGCCATTTTCGCACAGGTCTCGCCCATGCCGTAGCGGCGCAGCTTGGAGCGGTTGCCGCCGCAGCCGAACACCACCACCAGACGATGGGGCTTGTAGGCGCGCAGGGTGGTAAGCAGGCTCTCGGTGGATACCTCGTTGTGGGCGTAGTCCAGCAGGATGGTGAACTTTTTGCTGATGGGCACCAGCTCCACGCGGCCCTTGACCACGCACTTGCCCAGACCCTCGTGGATGGCGGCATCGGGCAGGCCCAGCACCTTGCCCACGGCCAGGGCAGCCAGCGCGTTGTAGACGCTGAACTCGCCGGGCATGTTCACCCTGACATCCATGTTGTCTCTGCCGGAGACGTGGAACGCCACGCCCAGAAAATCGTGGGTGCGCAGCAGCTCACAACCCTCGGCGCGGTAGTCGGCCTTTTCACTGCGGCCATAGGTCACCAGCTTGCAGGTGTGGCCTTCCAGCAGGGCTTCGGTGTTTTCATCATCGATGTTCACCACGCCCACATCACACCGCCGGAAGAGCTGCCCCTTCCAACTGCGGTACTCCTCAAAGGTCTTGTGCTCACCGGGGCCGATGTGGTCGGGGGAAAGGTTGGTGAACACACCGATATCATAGTGCACCCCCGCCACACGGTCCATCATCAGGCCCTGGCTGGACACCTCCATCAAGGCCACATCGCAGCCTGCATCCAGAAACTGACGGAAGGTCTTTTGCAGCTCGTAGCTCTCAGGGGTGGTGTTGGCGGTCTCCTGATGGCGGCCCATGAAGTAGATGCCGTTGGTGCCGATCATGCCGACTTTTTTCCCGGCAGCTTCCAGCACGCTCTTGATCATGTGGGTGGTGGTGGTCTTGCCCTTGGTTCCGGTCACGCCGATCATGGTCATCTGGCGGGAGGGGTTGCCAAAGAGGTTGCCGCTCATCAGCGCCATGGCATAGCGGCTGCTCTCCACCTTGACCACGGTCACGCCGGGCATGGCAGAAAGGTCAATGTCGTGCTGGATGACCAGCACGCTCACGCCCTTGGCGGCGCAGTCCGCGGCAAACTCGTGGCTGTCACGCTGGGTGCCCACGATGCAGACAAAGGCAAGGCCCGGGGCTGCCTTCCGGCTGTCGTAGATGATGTCCTGCACTTCGGTATCCAGGCTGCCCTGCACCAGGGTAAAGGGCACGCCTTCCAGTAATTGTTCCAGCTTCATAACATTACACGCTCCTCATTGGGTCTTTTGGGTTTGATTTGCATCGCCCGCCGCCGGGGTCGTTCCTTCGGCGGGGGTCGGCTGTGCCGTCGGTCCGGCCTCGGGGCCTGCCGGGGCCGCGGCGGTATCCGTTGGTGTTTCGGCAGCGGCATCTGCGGCGGCTTCGCCCTCTGCCGGGGCAGTGCCGTCTGTGGCCGTGCCTTCTGCCGTTTCACCGGTCACACCCGCTTCCGTAGGAGTTTCCTCCACCGGTTCAGGCACGATGTAGCCGGAGGGCAGCTCCGGCTCACCCTGTGCAAAGGTGAACTTGCGGGTGCTGGACATGCTGATATGGGTGAAGTCCAGCTTTCCGGTGTCGGTCGCGGCACAGCCCTTGCCGTCCTCATTCAGCAGGACGTGCTTTGCCAGCTTGAGCTTATATTCCAGCTCGTTCAGAGTGCCCAGCCAGACGCTGATGCGGTCCTGATAGAGGAAGGCCATCTCGTCCACATCCGCAAACTCGATGCGGGTCACGTCGGCGCTCATGCCTGCGGCATCCAGCGCAGCCAGCAGGGTGTTCAGGCTTTCCAGCCGCTGGTCCGCCTCCTCCTCAACAGTGCCGGAGGCGCTGCTGTCGGCGGCGCTGTCCGGGGTGCTGTCGGCCTTGGGCTCCGCCGCAAAGGTCAGCTGTTCGCCGGGCTCGGCAGAGACCGGTTCGCCGCCGTACAGGGTGGGCAGACCGGCAGGCTGGGCAGAATCCTTTTCCAGGATCTTCAGGCCTCCCGAGAGGGTCAGCCAGCCGGAGGAGGTCTGCATGGCCCAGGCAGGCCGGGCTTCTGTTACCCGCACCACCACGGTGCCGGGGTAATCCCGCTCCACCCGGATATCCTCCAGCATGGGGAACACTTTTTCCAGCGCGGCGGCCTTGCTGCCAGGGTCAAAACTGAAGATATTCTCTTCCGGATGGACATCCAGCGCCTGCAGGATCTGGTCGCTGGTATAACCGCCGGCCTCCTGCACCACACCGTCCGCTGTCTGCACCTGAATGGAGCTGATCTTGAACAGCATCGTCACGGTGAGGTAGACTCCCGCGCCGATGACGCAGAGCAGCATGACAAGGGCCGTGAGCCGCCGCATGAGCCTGCGCCGCCGGATGGCGGCCCGGGTCAGCTTCCGCTTTTTCCTGCCCTCCCGCCGGACGGGGTCACGCCGGGCGTTCTGCCCCTGCACCGGCCGCATCCGCTGGCCGCTGCGATTCTGGGCGTTCTGCGGGCGGCGCTGGGCGTTCCGGTTCTGGCCGCCGGACGGGCGGCGGTTCCGCTGATTGCCCCCGGAGGTGCGCCGCTGGCCGTTCTGCCCGCTGCGGGGGCGCTGTGCGCCGCTCTGGCTGCTCCGCCCGCCGGTGGGAAAGGTGATGCTGTTATCCGGGTAGGAGCCGTAGTTCACCGTGCGCTCCGTATACCGGCTGGGGCGTGGCGCATCGGGGTCATAATTGGGGTTCGTGATGGGGTGGCCGCCGGAGGAATATCCTGCGTACCCGCTGTACCCCAGGTCACTGCCAGCACCCGCGCTGCTGCGGCGCTGGGTGCTCTGCCCGCCGCGCCGGTCATCCCGGGCCTGATCGTAGGCCCGGCGGCGCTTGCGGTTCCGGCTGTTCCGGTCATTCTGCGGCATCCGGCTGCACCTCCTTTCCTCTGTTTTTTCCTTCCGTTACGGGGTCTTGACCAGCTTGAGCAGGGCATCCGCAATGCGGTCCAGGCTGTCGTCCACCGACAGGCTCCGGGCATTGCGGCCCATCTCAGCCAGCTTGCCGGGCTGGGCCAGCATCCCGGAAACGGTCTGCACCAGCTTTTCGCCGGTCAGGTCTTTTTCCTCAATGACCACAGCAGCGCCGGCCTTCTGCAGCTCCATGGCGTTGTAATACTGGTGGTTCTCTGCCACGTTGGGGCTGGGGATGAGCACGGCGGCACGGCCCACAGCTTCCAGCTCGGCCAGCGTCAGGGCACCGGCGCGGCTGATGACAAGGTCCGCTGCGGCCAGCAGCTCGGGCATATTGTTGATGTATTCCTTCACTACAAGGCTCTCGCCGGGGGCAAAGCCCTTTTTCTTTTCCAGATCCTGAAACAGCTGCACGCCGTACTGGCCGGTGGCATGGAGATGGAGGACGGGCTTGTGGTTTTTCTGCTCCCAGGCGCAGAGGTCGGCCACCACCTCGTTCACGCGGCGGGCACCCAGACTGCCGCCGAAGGAGAGGATCACGGTGCGGTCGCCTGCACCCAGTTCGGCACGGATGGCCTCCCGGTTCTTCGCCTGGGTGAACACCTCCGGCCGGACGGGATTGCCCACCACGATGGTCTTTTCGGGTGCGCCCAGCTTTTCCACGGCGGCGGGCACAGCGGCGAACACGATGTCCACATCCGGGGCCAGCAGCTTGTTGGTCACACCGGGAAAGGCGTTTTGCTCATGCAGGGCGGTCTTGATGCCCTGTCTGGCAGCGCAGCGCACCACCGGGCCGGACACATAGCCGCCGCAGCCAATGACCAGGTCGGGCTGGATGTCCTTCATCATCTTTTTGGCCTTGGGGCCGGAGAGTGCCAGATTCCACAGGGTAATGATGTTCCGCTTGATATTGTTCAGGCTCAGCTTCCGCTGAAAGCCGGTGATCTCGATGTGATGGAAGGGATAGCCCGCCTGTGTGACCAGACGGTACTCCATGCCCTCTTTCCGGCCCGCAAAATGGATCTCGGCGGTGGGGTCGGCTTTTTTGATGGCTCCCGCAATGGCCAGAGCCGGGTTGATATGGCCGGCAGTGCCGCCGGCTGCAATGAGTACACGCATCTTGGTTCCTCCTTACTGTTCTGTCTGCGCTCTGCGCGCGGTATCCAGCACAATGGTCTTTGCCTTGCGCTGGCGCTCCCGCTCGGCGTGGGCTTCCTCCCGTTCCAGACGGGCCCGTTCGCCGTTGCGCCCGATATTGACCATAACGCCCATCTCGGCCAGCAGCAGGATCAGACTGGTGCCGCCGGAGGAGAAGAAGGGCAGCGAAATGCCGGTGTTGGGCAGGGTGTTGGTGACAACGGCGATGTTGCAGAACACCTGCCAGGCGATCTGCGCCATGATGCCGATGCCCACCAGCGTGCAGAACCGGTTTTCGGCATGGAAGGCGATCCAGAAGCCCTGCACCAGAAAGAGGACGAACAGCACGATGACGATCACCGCGCCGACGAAGCCCAGTTCCTCGCACACGACACTGAAGATAAAGTCGTTGGTGCTCTCCGGCAGCCAGAGCTGCTTTTCGATGCTGTTGCCCAGGCCCAGCCCCGTGGCACCGCCTGAGCCGATGGCGTACAGGCTCTGCTTGGTCTGGCTGGTCATCCGGTCAAGATCCTGCGTCCAGCCGTCCAGACGGCTCTGCAGGTAGTCGATGGAGTCCACGTGCTTCAGCAAAGTCTCCAGCAGGAACAGCGCGACACCGGCACAGCCCCAGGTAATGATGCCGCCGCTGCCGCCCAGCAGCAGGATGGTGCCCACGATGGCCGTGGTCAGCAGGATGCCCGACATGTGGGGCTCCAGCACCAGCAGGATCAGAACAGGCATCAGCCACAGGATGGGCCGGATGAGCTCCACCACGATGCTGTGGTGGACCCACTTGCGCAGGGGCACCTCGCCGAATTTGATCTGCGGGGTCCTGGCGGCAATGTCTGCCGTGAGCAGGATCATCTCAAACTTTGCCACCTCGGAGGCCTGTAAGGTCAGGCCGCCAAAGCTGATCCACCGGCGGCAGCCGTTGATGGGGCTGCTGAACAGCACCAGCACCAGCAGGATCAGGCAGACGATATAGCCCAGCTTGACCATTCTGCGCAGGAAACGGTGGTCAAAATAGGAGAACAAGAACATCATGCCCAGGCCCAGCACCGTGCAGAGCAGCTGGGATTTGATGTAATGGAAGCTGTCCCCAAAGCGGAGATAGCCCGTGGTATAGCTTGCACTGAACAGCATGACCAGCCCGAACACCATGATGATGGCCAGGGTCGCCATCCAGTTGAGCAGGATGGGCGGCCAGGGGCCGGGGTCCCGCTGAAAGACGGAAAACGGCTCTGCTTTTTTTCTGCGGAGTGTTGCCAAACTGCACCCCTCCTTAACTGATTTTTGCCAGCTGAACGGTCAGCGCCACGCCCAGCATGGCAATGACACAAAAGGTATAAAAGATCTGTTCCGCGCTCTGGCCCCGCAGCTCCAGCCAGCGGTGGAGCGGTGCCGAGCGGAACAGCTGCCTGCGGCCCCGGCTGGCCTTGCAGACCAGGATCTGCAGGGCCACCATGCCGCCCTCCAGCCAGAAGGGCAGGGCCAGCGGCAGGGTGAGGTCAGGCCAG
>OIEC01001010.1_pt1 | contig 13201 bp, 10 predicted proteins | sample 1604801 | NCBI WGS metagenome assembly OIEC01 (sample SAMN01760940, study PRJEB22395) | human gut metagenome | reverse complement strand
TTGGGCTGCACATACCAGTGTACTTCCGGAGGCTTCCGTATAACCTTCCTTACCGCCGATACATCCTTCGTAAAATCCAGTGCTGCCAGTATCTGTCATGGTGAATTTGCTGGTCAGGTTACGGGCTGCCGCTTTATTGGTGGCAGGGATCGTGTAGCTGGTGGCTGCTGCGATGGTTCTGAAAGACTCATTCTGGATGGCGGCTTGCATGATCAGCGCCATGTCGTGGGCTGTAGTGTGCTGGTTGTCATCCGGAAGTCCGGTGGGATTCGTGAATACGGTATTGGTACATCCAAGCTCCTGTGCCCGGGTATTCATCTGCTGGACAAAGCCGTCTACAGAACCGCCTACATGCTCTGCAATCTGCAGTGCAATATCATTGGCAGAGGCAACCATAATGGCATACAGGCACTGCTCTACAGTGAAGACTTCGTCAACCTGTGAGGAAATACTGGCACCACCGTCTGTGACACCGGAAACTCCGGTGGCGGTCATGGTAACCTCATCTGTGAGCTGTGTATTTTCAAGAGCCAGAAGACAAGTCATGATCTTGACTGTACTTCCGGGGAAAAGTACTTCGTCTGCATTCTTGGAATAGAGAATGGTATTGGTGGTATTCTCCATGACTACAGCCGCTTCAGAAGAAATATCGGAAGCCTGGGGCCATCCGGAAATGGAATTGGTAGATATGGTACTTGATGCTTCAACTGCTGCACTCTGGTCTGCCTCTTCTGCAGATATGGGAACCTGGAAAAGAAGAGATGCGAAAAGACCAAGAGCCAGAAAAACTGAGGTTATCTTTCGCTTTTTCATAGTATAATGAACTCCTGTATTAAAATAATGGTATCTGCAGTGATGTCTGTGAACAGCATCGTAACACTCTTTCTGACAGTGCAGATACAATTCTGCTGCAAGTATAACATATAGTATATTTTTCCTGTAAAATAAAAAAATATAATACAAATATAATCATATCCTAAAATGTGGTTCAATTCAACCTTTCTTTTACAGCTTCCTTGCAAAATTGTTTCTTCAATGTTAAAATAGGGTCATTATAAAAGCAAAGGATTTTAATATGAGCGATAAAAACGGATCAGAGGGACGGATCCAGTGGTCTCGTTTCTTCAAAAAATTATCTCCTTACATGATCCAGAAGGGACTTTTGTATCTGAAGCATTATGGTCCCAGGGAGTTCTGGATACGGCTGCACGAGCGCTTTGAGCCGGAGGAGATCCCTTATGGTCCCTGGTACGCGGCATATGTGCCGGACCAGACGGTCCTTGACAAACAAAGAAAGAAAAAATTTGCTTACGCACCTCTTATCAGCGTGGTAGTTCCGGCTTATCGTACTCCGGAATTATTCTTGCGGCAGATGATTGATTCATTGGAAGCACAGACCTATGAGAGCTGGGAGCTTTGCATTGCCAATGGAAGTCCGGAAGATCAGTCTATGAGAAAAGTGCTGGAAGAATACAGCAGCAGGGACAGGAGAGTACGCTGGCAGGAGCTTACTGAGAATAAAGGGATTGCAGAGAACACCAATGCTGCATTTGCCATGGCAAAGGGAGAATTTGTAGGGCTTCTGGATCATGATGATCTTCTTGCGCCAAATGCTCTTTACGAGGTTGTGAATGCACTGAACCAGCATGAGCACGGGGATGCAGTATACACAGATGAGGATAAAGTGACTGCTGAACTGGACGAGCATTTTCAGCCGCATCTGAAGCCGGATTTTAATATTGATCTGCTTCGTTCCAATAACTATATTTGTCACTTTTTTGTTGTGCGGCGGCAGCTGGTAGAAGAAGTGGGCGGATTCCGCAGGGAATTTGACGGTGCACAGGACTATGATTTTATTTTCCGTTGTGTGGAAAAAGCCAGGGAAGTGGTGCATGTACCGGAGATTTTGTACCATTGGCGTACCCACAAGGCATCTACTGCTGATAATCCTGCAAGTAAGATGTACGCTTTTGAAGCAGGCAAACGTGCTATCGAGGCGCATCTTGAGAGGACTGGAGTAAAAGGCACTGTAAGCCATACTCCGGATCTTGGATTTTACAGAGTGAAATACCCGGTACAGGGACATCCGCTTGTTTCCATTATCATTCCCAATAAAGACGAGAAGGAAACTCTGGAGAAATGCCTGGAATCTATTAAGAAGAACACACTCTACGACAATTATGAGATCATTATCGTGGAGAATAACAGCACTACAGATGAGATTTTTGATTATTACAGGAAGATTTCAGAGGATCCCAGGATCCATCTGATCTGCTGGAAAAAGGAATTCAACTATTCCGCGATCAACAACTTTGGGGTTAAAAATGCCAGAGGTGAATATCTCCTTTTTCTGAATAATGATGTAACGGTCATTACAGAGGACTGGATGGGAGAAATGCTGGGGGTGTGTCAGCGAAGAGAAGTGGGAGCAGTAGGTGTGAAACTGATCTATCCGGACAATACCATCCAGCACGCAGGCTGTGTGATCGGAATTGGTGGAATTGCAGGTCATATGTTTGTGGATATGCCTGCGGATCGTACCGGATATCTCCACAAGGCGTCTATTTTACAGGATATGAGCGCTGTAACTGCAGCCTGTATGATGATGAAGCGCAGTGCTTTTGACAAAGTGGGCGGCTTCACAGAAGAACTTGCAGTCGCCTTTAACGATGTGGATCTGTGCCTGAAGACTACGAAAGCAGGTTATCTGGTGGTTTATGATCCTTATGCAAGGCTTTACCATATGGAATCCAAGACCCGCGGAGCAGAGAACAATGAGGTGAAAGTCAGACGTTTCCAGCGGGAAATCGAATATATGAGATGTAACTGGATCGATATTCTGAAGAACGGTGATCCCAATTATAATAAGAATCTTTCCCTGACCAAGTGGAATTATTCTTTAAGACCACTTCCGGGCATGACCGGCAAAAAGGAGGAAGACTAAGAAGACATTATGCAGGAAGTATCAGTCATTATTCCCAATTATAATGGGATGGCATATCTGGAGGGTGTGCTTTCAAGCCTGGAGCAGCAGGCGTTTCAGAATTTTGAGACCATTCTGGTGGACAATGGATCCTCAGATGGAAGCGTTGCCTTTGTAATGGGGAACTTTCCCTGGGTACACATTGTGGAGCTGCCAGATAATTTCGGCTTTTCAAGAGCTGTAAATGAGGGGATTTATGCATCACGGACACCTTATGTGCTCCTTTTGAATAACGATACAGAAGTAGATAAGAATTTTGTGGGGGAAATGCTGGCAGCTATAAAGCGTCATAAGAAGGCCTTCTCCTGCAGTGCAAGGATGATCTGTTATCATGACCGGAATAAACTGGATGATGCAGGAAATTATTATTCTGCTCTTGGCTGGGCATATGCCCGGGGCAAAGGAAAGGATATTCATTCCTTTGAGAAGGAAGGGCGGATATTTGCTTCATGCGCTGGCGCAGCTATTTACCGTAAGAAGGTTTTTGAGAAAATCGGATATTTTGATGAAGAGCATTTTGCATATCTGGAAGATATTGATGTGGGCTATCGTGCCAGGATCTTTGGATATGAGAACTGGTATGTGCCAGCTGCACTGGTCTATCATGTAGGCAGCGGAACAAGCGGATCCAGATACAATCAGTTTAAGACCAGATATTCTTCAAGAAATAATATTTATCTGATCTACAAAAATATGCCGGTTCTTCAGATTATTTTGAATCTTCCTTTTCTGGTGCCGGGCTTTGGCATGAAGATCCTGTTTTTTTCCCAGAAGGGAATGGGCAGGGAGTATGTGGCAGGAATCAAAAATGGGTTCCAGATCAGTCATAGAAATAAAAAAGTGAAGTTCCACATGAGAAATCTTGGAAGATACGCCAGAATCCAGCTGGAACTGTGGTGGAATATAATTTACAGATTTATGGTATAAAAAGTTTGTGCAGAAGTGATTCGTTAGTATTTCGTAACTATTTTTCACATTAATGTATGAAGAATTTATTGCAATTCTGTTTTATCTATTATAAGATAGAGAAAGTCACAGACCAGATAGTGCTTAAAGCGTGAGATGTGGATGAAACGCGCAGCAGGAACAGGTTTGTGAAGGTTGCTGTGAGTGACAGAACCAGCAACATGCGAAGAAGGGCAGAGGTGGCAGAGATTGATTAAAGATAATCAGAAGAACTTCAGTCGGCTCCATGTCGTTATAGATGCCTGTGTAATTACGTTATCTTATATGTTTGCCTGGGCGCTGAGATTTATCGGACCTTTTGCAGCAAATGCAGTCCGGGCCAGAAGCTTCCAGCAGTATATGTCTGCACTGGTATTTATTCTGCCGGCGTATATTCTGCTGTATCATGCGTTTTCGCTGTATGAACCAATGCGTATGCAGGGAAGACGTCTTGTGCTGTCTAATATTGTGAAAGCCAATTCTCTTGGTATTCTGATCACTACATTTATTTTGTATACCATTGAAGAAGGCGATATTTCCCGTTCCGTACTGTATATGTTTTACGGAATCTGCATTGTGGCAAGCTGGGGAGCAAGAATGTTCATTTTCTACAGCCTGCGCAAAATGCGAAAGAAAGGACTGAACCAGAAACAGGTAGTACTGGTTGGGTACAGCCGGGCAGCAGAAGAGTATATTGACCGCATTCAGCAGAACCCTCAGTGGGGATATGTGGTAAGAGGCATTCTGGATGACAATATTACTGCAGGTACCATGTATAAAGGCGTCAAGGTGATCGGAAGAATTGCCAATCTAAACGTGATCCTGCCGGAGAACAGGCTTGACGAGATTGCGATTACACTGGGATTAAGTGAATATTACCGACTGGAGGAGATTGTAGCGCTTTGTGAGAAATCAGGAGTGCATACAAAATTTATTCCGGATTATAATAAGATTATTCCTACGAAACCATATACAGAGGATATTCTGGGACTTCCGGTGATCAATATCCGGTATGTTCCTCTTAGTAATACTTTTAATGCCATGATAAAAAGAATAATGGATATCTGTGGCTCCATTATTGGAATCATTGTGGCGTCGCCGATCATGCTGGTACTATGTGCGCTGATAAAGCTCACTTCTCCTGGACCGCTGATCTACCGTCAGGAACGTGTGGGTCTCCATAATCAGACTTTCTGGATGTATAAATTCCGTTCTATGGAGATTCAGCCGGAGGCAGAGGAGAAGAAAGCCTGGACAGTAAAAAATGATCCCAGGGTTACAGCAATCGGCAGATTTATGCGAAGAACCAGCCTTGATGAACTTCCCCAGCTTTTTAATATTTTAAAGGGAGATATGAGTCTGGTAGGGCCAAGACCTGAGAGACCATTTTTTGTGGAAAAGTTCCGTGAAGAGATTCCGAGATATATGGTGAAGCACCAGGTAAGACCCGGGCTGACCGGATGGGCACAGGTAAACGGATACAGAGGTGACACTTCCATCCGCAAGAGGATTGAGTGTGATCTTTACTATATCGAGAACTGGACTGTAGGGCTTGATATCAAGATAATGTTTATGACGATCTTTAAAGGATTCATTAATAAGAATGCGTATTGAGAAAGGAAAGAAAAATGGCAAGACCTGGTAGAAAAAAGAGGACTGCTTTGTTTATTGTGGAAATTATCTGTCTTTTGCTGTTTATTGGCGGATTGTATGTATATGGACAGATTGATTCCAGATTGAACAAGATTGAGACACCTCAGCTGGATGAGAGCAAGATTGTTACGAATGTGACAGCACCACAGATGTCTGGCTATACAACTTATGCACTTTTCGGAATCGACCAGCGTTCCAAGAATGCTGCGCTTGATGCACAGAACAGTGATACCATTATCATTGCAAGTATTAATAATGATACCAAAGAGGTGAAGCTTGCTTCCGTATATCGTGATACTCTTCTGGATATTGGAAATGATACTTATACCAAGGCAAATGCTGCTTACGCATATGGTGGTCCGGAACAGGCCATTTCCATGCTGAATACCATGCTTGACCTGAAAATTACGGATTACGTAACTGTTAATTTTAATGCAATGGTAGCTGCAATAGATGCACTTGGCGGTCTTGATATTCCTCTTTCCTATGCGGAAATGGTGTTTATGAATGACTATTGTATAGAAACTTCCCAGGAGACCGGCAAAAGCTACACGCCAGTAGAACTGCCGGATCCCAAGCCGGAGAACGAGGAGGAAATCCTTGGAACATACCATCTGAATGGTGTACAGTCAGTTTCTTACTGTCGTATCCGTTACACTGCAAGCATGGATATGGGACGTACTGAGCGTCAGCGCCGTGTGATCGGAATGATGGTTGACAAAGCAAAGGCAGCAGGAATTACCACCATTTTCAATATTATGGACGAGGTATTTCCTATGATTTCCACATCCATCACGAAGACTGAGATTCTGAACCTGATTCCGACGCTGATGGGGTATAACATTGCAGATACTACCGGTTTCCCAGCCAAGTACAAATTTGCGGATGTGAAGAAGGCCAGCATGGTTGTTGCAGACACGCTGGAGGATAATGTAAAGGAACTTCATAAGTTTCTGTATGGTGCTGACGAGAATTACCAGCCGTCACAGAACATCGTGGAGGCGAATGCCCGGATCATTGAGCTTGTAGGCGGTGCAGATACCTTGGTTGACCAGTCTCCGATTGCAAGTAATGAAGCAGGAAATTCTTCTGATATTGTATGGCAGGGTGACGGAAGCGGAAACTATGATTACAACGATTATGGTGGAAGCGATTACGACAATAGCTATGATAACAGCTACGACAACAGCTATGATAACAGCTACGACAATAGCTATGACAGCGGAAACGACTATAGTGGAGACGATAGCGGCGATTATAGCGATGGCAGTTATGACAGTGGAAGTGATTCTGGAAGCAGTTACGATAATGGAGGAGACTACAGCGGCGGAGATTATAGTGGAGACAGCTCCGGCGATGGCGGTTTCGAAGATGGAAGCGGATATTGATCAGTAGATAAATATTCCATGATTGAAAATTTAAAGGGACCATCCGAAAGGAAGTGGTCCCTTTTTCGCGAAAAGGATGTGCGCTCTGCCAGCATTGTTACCATATTGCGAAAGTATATTTATTCGTGCAGAACCTGAAAGAGGAGAGATACTATGGAAACAGTTGACGTAATTATTCCTGCATACCGTCCGGGAAAAGAATTTGAGAAGTTGTTGGATTCTCTTTCCACACAGAATTATCCAGTGGAAAAAATTCTTGTTATGAATACAGAAGAGAAATTCTGGAACACGGCCTGGGAGAAAAAATTTCCAAAAGTGGACGTGGTACATTTGAAAAAGGCGGATTTTGACCACGGTGGAACCAGATGCCGGGGAGCAAGACTGTCTGATTCAGATATTATGGTATTTATGACTCAGGATGCAGTTCCGGCAGACAGAAATCTGATTGGAAATCTGATCCGTCCACTGCAGGAAAATTCCAAAGTTGGAGCTGCCTACGCAAGACAGCTGGCTCGGGAGGACTGTGCTTACCTGGAAAAATACACCAGAAGATTTAATTATCCGGAAACTTCTTCTATAAAATGGGAAAAAGATACTGGCATATATGGAATAAAAACTTATTTTTGCTCCAATGTGTGTGCAGCTTATAAGAAAAGTATTTATGAGGAAATTGGCGGTTTTGTAAAAAAAGCTATTTTTAATGAAGACATGATCTATGCAGGAACTATGGCAAAGCGGGGATATGGAATTGCCTATGCTGCAGATGCCTGTGTGATCCATTCACACAATTATTCATGCAGACAGCAGTTTCACCGGAATTTTGATCTGGGTGTTTCCCAGGCAGATCATCCGGAGATTTTTGAGGGAGTACCATCAGAGGGAGAGGGACTTCGCCTTGTGAAAAAGAGCCTGGCTTATCTTATAAAAACAGGGCATATCTGGCTGGTTCCCAAGCTGGCAGGGCAAAGTGGCTTCAAATATATGGGATATTTTCTTGGAAAAAGATATAAAAAGCTGCCGAAAAAGGTGATTTTGTTTTGTACTATGAACCGTGAATATTGGAAAAACGAGTAACTGTTCAGTGTTTTTACAGTTATGCACTTCGTGAATAGGGACTGTGGCTATGAAAGGTGACACTTTTTTTCGTGTCACCTTTTCTTAATGAATCTATCACATTTTCAACACAATTGCTTGCTAAACTTGTATCATAAATAAAAGAAAATGTTACAGAATGCTGCAGATTCCAACGTGAACAGCAGCACTGTTTATGAACATAGAAGGGAGCAGAAAATGAGTGATGAATGGAATTGGGGACAGGAGCCAGAGAAAACGGATGGCAGCTCCCAACAGCCAGAGAATACAGATGAATCCGGATCGGCTGCATCGGATCAGACAGCGGCCCCCGAAGATGAATTGAATGAAAATGTAACTTATCATTACAGATATACCAGCAGCAGAAATTCAGATGGTGCAGGAAGCACAGACAATGGAAATTATTACGCTTCCAGCAATAATTCAGATACTTCCGGAAATTCATCCAAAGACAGCGGTTTTGAGTCCCAATCTTCGGAACCCAGATATGCGCATTATCAGGTTGATGAACAGGAGAAGAAGCCTGAGGAAAAAAAGAAAGGAAGACATCACAGACTTCATAATGATAAGGCAGCATCTTCCGGTTTGGGAAGGAAAGCAGGAAATACTATTACGCTGGCTGTGATTTTTGGTCTGGTGGCAGGTCTGGTATTTCAGGCAGTGAATATGGTGTCGGATAAATATTTTAAGAAAGAAACTCAGACTGCAGTAGGGTCTGCAGAGACACTTACTTCTTCAGCATCTGCCAGTACTACGGCAGAAGAAAGCACAGATGCAGGCGAAGGCATCAATGCAGAAATCGTAGCAAATGAAAAAGGTCCCGTTGCAGGGGTTGCCCAGGCTGCAATGCCCTCAGTCGTGGCAATCACTTCAGTAAGCATGCAGGAAATTCGCAGCTTTTTCGGCTATGGAATGGAATATCCCAGTACAGGAAGCGGTTCTGGTATTATTGTCGGAGAGAATGATGATGAACTTCTCATTGCTACCAACAATCATGTAGTGGAGGGCGCTACTACACTGAGTGTCTGCTTTATCGGAAGTGATGTGGTAAGTGCAGAACAGGAAACTGAGAATTATATAAATGGAAATGGAGACTTGAATATTGATGGTGCAGTTTCCGCAAAGATAAAAGGAACTGACGAGGATACAGACCTTGCGGTGATTGCAGTTGAAAAAAGTGACATTCCGGAAGAAACCATGAGCCAGATTAAAATTGCCCAGCTTGGCAATTCGGATGATCTTGCTGTTGGTGAGCAGGTGGTTGCCATTGGTAATGCACTTGGTTATGGTCAGACTGTAACATCTGGCTGGGTAAGTGCCCTGGATCGCACTGTTCAGTCCGATTCCAATACTTATGAGGAGCTGATCCAGACAGATGCAGCAATTAATCCTGGCAACAGTGGTGGTGCCCTTTTAAATATGCAGGGAGAATTGATTGGAATTAACTGTGCCAAAATTGCATCAAGCAGTATAGAGGGAACCGGATATGCCATTCCGATTTCCAAGGCACAGCCCATTCTGGAAGAACTTATGAATCGTAAGACAAGGGATAAAGTTTCAGATGAGTCACAGATTGGCTATCTGGGAGTTAAATTCGCCGATCTTTCCAGAGAAGCAATCCAGATGTATAATATGCCATCTGGTGCATTTGTTATGGATGTGTATCCGGGAGAGGCAGCAGATAATGCCGGAATCCAGAAAAGTGATATTATTACCAAGCTGGATGGCCAGAAGGTTTCAAGTAAGGCTGATATCAACGATAAGCTTCAGTATTATTCCGCTGGTGAAGAAATCGAAATTGAGGTGGCACGGTTAAATAACGGAGAGTATGAGGAATCGACAGTAACTGTTACATTGAGTGCAAGACCGGATGGTAATCAGTAATATGCAAGGGGAGCTGATAAGGCTCCCCTTTTCACATTTTATAAAAAGTTAATTTCTAAATCAGAGAAAAGTATGGTACAATAAGAAAACAAAAATGATTTTTACATAAGATAGGAAAGACTGCTGGTTAGCCTGATAACAGCAGCAGGAAAGGAAATAATTATATGACTGAACATTTTGACGATGAAAAAGACGAAATCATCGATGGCGATATAACAGAGAAGAACGATGATCACGAAGATGACAGCGATTATGAGAAATTCTGTTTTCTCTGTCATCGTCCGGAGAGCCAGGCAGGCAAAATGATCGAGCTTCCTAACAATATACATATCTGTAATGATTGTATGCAGAAAAGCTTTGACACCATGACCCAGCAGATGAATAACGGACTGAATCTGAACGATCTTCTTAATATGCCTAATGTGAGTATGATCAATCTTGGCAGTATTCAGGATGCAATTCCTCGTCCGAAGAAAGTAAAGAAGAAAAAAGAAGATGCCAGGCCAGAGATTGATCTTAAGAAGATCCCGGCACCACATAAGATCAAGGCAAGCCTTGACGAATATGTAATTGGTCAGGAGAGAGCCAAGAAAGTAATGTCTGTTGCTGTCTATAATCATTATAAGCGTGTGGCTACAGACACTATGGATGAGATTGAGATAGAGAAGTCCAATATGCTGATGATCGGACCTACCGGATGCGGAAAGACCTACCTGGTAAAAACTCTTGCCAGACTTCTGGACGTGCCGCTGGCTATTGCAGATGCTACTTCTCTTACAGAGGCAGGCTATATTGGTGACGATATTGAGAGTGTGATCTCCAAGCTTCTTGCTGCAGCAGATAATGATGTGGAGAAAGCAGAGCATGGGATTGTCTTTATTGATGAGATTGACAAGCTGGCCAAGAAAAAGAACACCAATCAGCGTGATGTAAGCGGTGAAGCGGTTCAGCAGGGACTTTTGAAGCTTCTGGAGGGAAGTGAGGTAGAGGTGCCGGTCGGAGCCAACAGCAAAAATGCCATGGTTCCTATGGTAACGGTAAATACCAGAAATATTCTGTTTATCTGTGGAGGAGCATTCCCGGATCTGGAGAATATTATCAAGGAGAGACTGAATAAGCAGGCATCTATCGGCTTTTACGCAGACCTGAAGGACAAATATGACAATGATCCACATATTCTGGAAAAAGTGACAGTAGATGATATCCGTGCATTTGGCATGATTCCGGAATTTATCGGACGTCTGCCGATTATATATACACTGGACGGACTGAATGAGGATATGTTGGTGCAGATCCTGAAGGAACCGAAGAATGCAATTCTGAAACAGTATCAGAAGCTCCTTGCCCTGGATGAGGTGAAGCTGGATTATGAGGAAGATGCGCTTCACGCAATTGCGGCCAAGGCACTGGAGAAGCACACTGGAGCCAGAGGCCTTCGCGCCATTCTGGAGGAATATATGCTGGATATCATGTATGAGATTCCGAAAGATGACAGTATTGGACAGGTGATCATTACCAGAGAATATATTGAAGGTACAGGTGGTCCGAGAGTCCTTCTTCGTGGGCAGGAAATTCCCCTGATCGGGATGGCTCAGTAGACAGGGAAACAGGTGTTTCATCACTTTGCAGCTGTTCAGGAGACAGCTTTTAGCCGTAAAAGTACTGAATAGTTACAACACTTTTTATATGTAAAGGAGATGGTATTATGGCACGCGATTTTTTTGACGAGTTAAGTGACACAATTACAAGGACAACCAAAGATCTTGGAAAAAAAGCTGGTCAGCTTTATGAGGCACAGAAGATCAGAAGCAAGATTTCCAGTGAAGAGCAGATGGTACAGAAACTGAAAGCAGACATTGGAAATGTGATCTTTGAGAAGTACAAAGAAGGTGCAGAAGTAGAAGAAGCTCTTAAGGGGTTCTGCGAAGAGATTGAGCAGCATCTGGACATTATTGACGGATATAAGGATGCAGCGGCAGAGATGAAGGGACGGAAAATCTGTCCGGCATGTGGAAAATCTGTAGACAGAAGTGTCTCCTTCTGTCCATACTGTGGCTCTGTATGCCCAACTCCGGAACCGGAGAAAGCTGAGGGCGATGTGGTGGACACTGAGACTGCAGAACCTGTAGAACCTGTAGAAGAGACGGAAGAGAAGCTGGCAGAGAATGAGGCAGGTGCAGAGGCAGAAAAGGTTTCAACAGAAACTGAGGAAAGTGACCAGGATTTACCTAGTAAATAAGGAGGCAGCATCTATGCTTTCGCTAACAATTGCCGGCGGAATCTTTCTGCTGGATTATAAGATAAAAGAACATATTGACAGTACCCGCCTTCAGGGAAGCAAAGAAGAAGTGCTGGGAGGCAGACTGCTCCTTCGGAATTGTCACAATAAAGATAAGATTCTTGGTAAGGTAAAAATCGGCAGGGAGAATTGTCAGGAGCTTGCAGCAGCTGGTATGGGCTGTGTGGCAGGGGAATACTGGCACCAGCTTCTCCACGGCGGAAATAAGCTTAGCAGAGCTGGTCTTGCCATGATCCTGGGTGGTGGAATGTCCAACTACACAGACCGTCGAAATAAAGGATATGTTACAGATTATGTGAGCCTGAATGTGAAGAACAAAGAACTTCGTAAGATCGTATTTAATCTGTCTGACGTATGTATTGCTGCAGGTACCATTCTGTGGGCAGCAGGAAATTTATTTTCATATAAGAAAAAATAATCTGAGACAGAAAACAAAAGACACCTGGCACAGTGCACTAGGTGTCTTTTGTTTTTCGGGAGAGCAGTGAGGGAGGATAAGGCTGCTTTGTATCTGTGCGTTCCAGCAGATAATCTACACTTACATTATAGAAGTCTGCAATTTTGCATAAGACATCAGGAGGGATGATCCTTTCCCCTCGTTCATAACGTGAGTAGGTACGCTGGATCACATTGAGATAGTGAGCCATGTATTTCTGTGTCAGATCATGATCTTCCCGCAGCTCTCTGATTCTTTTGTACGTCATATTTCATTTCTCTGGTGTAAAAGTATAAATAGTATCAGCCGTCAGCCACAGGTGGATAACGGTTGATTTCATTATAAATTGAGGTTCCCTGGGAATAGTTAAAAAGACCAAAATGGACTAAGAACAAATCTCTGTCGGAATCTCAAAAGATACAAAAATATATTTTTTAAATTTTTCAAATTTTTTTGAAAATTAGTGTGTCAAGCGTTTTTGAAAATGTCCTAAAATAATTGAAGTATTAGCCCCGGCTTTT
>OIEC01001005.1_pt1 | contig 13232 bp, 2 predicted proteins | sample 1604801 | NCBI WGS metagenome assembly OIEC01 (sample SAMN01760940, study PRJEB22395) | human gut metagenome | reverse complement strand
CGTCCTAAGTCATCCGGTCAATAAGGGTAAAGGAGCAGCTCTCAAGACTGCTTTCGCTTATATTCAAGAAGAAGTGGTTAGCCAACATCAATCAGCTCAGCCTATAGTCACGGTCGACAGTGATGGTCAACATCTAATTAAGGATATTGTCCGTGTGGCCGAGGCAACCGAGAATAATCCAAGCCATCTTATCTTAGGTGCGCGTGCCTTTGTTGGTAAGGTACCAGCACGTAGCCGCTTTGGGAATAAGGTGACTGCTGGACTTTTCCGTCTAGTAACTGGCCAGAAAGTCACAGATACTCAGACAGGGCTTCGAGGCATGTCAACTGACCTGGTTCCATGGCTTCTTAATCTGGATGGCAATCGTTTTGAGTACGAGTTTAATATGTTGCTTGAAGCCAAAAAGTCAGGCCACCAAATCTCTGAAGTCCCTATCGAGACCGTTTATCTGGGGGAAAATAAAAGTTCGCACTTTCGGCCCATTCGTGATTCCATCCGTATTTACAGCCCTTTTTTAAAGTTCTCTGGCACGGCCGTCTTGGCCTCAGTCATTGATGCAACAGCCTTATTTGTGCTCTTTGCCTTGACGAAGAATCTGCTCCTTTCGGTCGTGCTAGCTCGTGTGATTTCGGCTTCCAGCCAGTGTCTGCTGAACGCTAATGTGGTCTTTAATCCGACAAGCTCTCTCTTTAGATCGAGTGTTCGCTACTTTATGTTGGTCTTGGTCCTCCTGGCCTGTAACTATTTCTTACTTAGTAGTCTAGTTGCTATTGGTTTAGGACTGGTTCTGGCAAAATTAGTCACAGAAACCTTGCTCTTTTTAGTTAGCTACAGGGTCCAACATAACGTCGTTTTTGCTTAATAGCTGACTTTTAAATTGCTACTGATTGAATAGAGATAGCTTATTAAATTACCTCTAAAAACTTTCCTAAAAATAGAAAAAGACTACCGTTTTCTACATTTGGTAGTCTTTAATATTTGTCGAAATGTTAATCAATTTACAATATGATTAAAAATTGAAATGATTTGATAAAGACTCTAGTTGACTGAAAAAAATATGCTATAATGAAATTGTTTGAATTATGTAGATTTTATTCAAACTAGGAAAATGAAATGAGGACCTAAAATGGGAAAAAAGGTACATTATAAGCTTCACAAAGTTAAGAAGCAGTGGGTGACGATTGCCGTCACTTCGGCAGCACTTGCCTCTATCGTAGGTGGTGCTACAGTTGCCAATCAAAAGGTTTCAGCTGATGAAACAACTCAACCAGTTGCCTCTACGACAGCTGAAAGCGATGTTGTCGTTGAAACGCATGAAGTAGCCGCTCCAGCAGCAACTGCTACGACAGATGTTACAGCAGTAACAAATGACAAGGCAGCTGATACTACAACAGTCGAAACTCCTGCGGCAGCAACCACTGCAGCAGATACAACTACTAATACGGCAGCACCAGCAACAACTGATCGTGCAGCAGTAGCAAATGGTGCGACAACAGAAACACCAGCTGCAACAGCGACAGATACAACGCTTACAGTAGCTGAAAAACCAAAATCTGGTGTTACTGAAAAAGAAGAAACAGCAGCGCTCTCTTTGAACAACATCAAACAAGTTGATGGTAAATACTATTATGTCAAAGAAGATGGTTCATACAAAACAAATTTTGCTGTTTCAGTTAATGGCCAGTTGCTTTACTTCGGTAAAGACGGTGCTTTGACAAGCACATCAACACACTCATTCACACCAGGTACAACTAATCTAGTTGATGCTTTTTCTTCACATAACCGTGCTTACGATTCTAAGAAGGAAAGCTTCGAGTTGGTAGATGGGTACTTGACACCAAACAGCTGGTACCGTCCAGTCACTATTTTGGAAAATGGGGAAAAATGGCGTGTGTCAACTGAGAAAGACTTCCGTCCACTTTTGATGGCATGGTGGCCTGATGTAGATACACAAGTTGCCTACCTCAATACTTTCTCTAAACACTTTAACCTTAACGCAACTTATTCAACCAGCCAAAGTCAATCTGAATTGAATGCAGCTGCTAAGACAATTCAAATTAAGATTGAACAAGAAATTTCAGCTAAAAAATCAACTGAATGGCTTCGTCAAGCAATTGAGTCTTTTGTAAAAGAACAAGACCAGTGGAATACTACAACTGAAAACTATACCCTTGCTGACCACCTTCAAGGGGGAGCTCTTCTTTATGTCAATAATGACAAGACACCTTGGGCAAATTCTGATTACCGTTTGCTTAACCGTACACCAAGTAACCAAGATGGTTCTCTAAATGGTACAGGAAGATACTTGGGTGGTTATGAATTCCTACTTGCCAATGACGTTGATAACTCAAACCCAGTTGTGCAAGCTGAGCAGTTGAACCAAATTCACTATCTTGTGAACTGGGGATCAATTGTTATGGGTGATAAGGATGCTAACTTTGATGGTATCCGTGTTGATGCAGTTGATAATGTCGATGCAGACCTTCTCCAAGTTTATACAAACTACTTCCGCGCAGCCTTTGGTGTGGATAAATCTGAAGCTAATGCACTCGCTCACATTTCTATCCTTGAAGCTTGGGATTTAAATGATAATGCTTATAATCAAAAACATGATGGTGCAGCCCTTGCCATGGATAATAACCTTCGTTATGCAATTATGGGTGCACTTTATGGATCGGGCTCTTCATTGAAAGATTTGATTACTAGCAGTTTGACAGACCGTACAAATAATAGTAAGTACGGAGATACACAAGCTAACTATATCTTTGCGCGTGCTCATGATAACCTTGTTCAAGATATCATTCGTGATATTGTTCAAAAAGAAATCAATCCAAAATCAGATGGTTATACCATGACTGATGCTGAATTGAAACGTGCCTTTGAAATCTATAATGAAGATATGAAGAAGGCAGAAAAACGTTATACTATTAACAATATTCCAGCTGCCTATGCTTTGATTCTTCAAAATATGGAGCAGGTAACTCGTGTTTATTATGGAGATCTTTATACGGATAACGGCCAATATATGGCTACCAAGTCTCCTTACTACGATGCTATCACAACGCTCTTGAAGAACCGTATGAAATATGTTTCAGGTGGACAATCGATGAAAGTCGACACGTTCAATGGAAAAGAAATCTTGTCATCTGTTCGTTACGGTAAAGATATTATGACTGCTGACCAAACTACGGGTGTAGCAGAAACAAGTAAACATTCTGGTATGTTGACTCTTATTGCCAATAATCAGGATTTCTCATTGGGTGATGGTACGTTGAAAGTTAACATGGGTAAACTTCATGCTAACCAAGCCTACCGTCCATTACTTCTTGGTACTGATAAGGGAATTGTCACTTACGAGAATGATGCAGCTGCAGCTGGAAAAATTAAATACACTGATGCTGAAGGGAACTTGACTTTTAGTGGAGATGAAATTAAGGGGTATCGAACTGTTGATATGAGAGGTTATCTTGGTGTATGGGTACCAGTAGGTGCACCTGATAACCAAGATATCCGTGTTAAAGGTTCAGATAAGAAACTTGACAAGACATTTTCTGCTACTGAAGCATTGGACTCACAAGTTATCTATGAAGGTTTCTCAAACTTCCAAGATTTTGTTGAAAAAGATAGCCAATATACTAATAAATTGATTGCAGAAAATGCAGAACTCTTCAAGTCATGGGGAATTACATCATTCGAGATGGCTCCTCAATTTGTATCGGCTGATGACCGTACCTTCCTTGATTCTGTTATCCAAAATGGCTATGCCTTTACTGACCGATATGACCTTGCCATGAGCAAGAATAACAAATACGGTTCTAAAGAAGATCTTCGTGATGCACTTAAAGCCCTTCACAAGCAAGGTATTCAAGCAATTGCTGACTGGGTACCAGATCAACTTTACCAATTACCAGGACAAGAAGTTGTAACAGCAACACGTGCAAATAGTTATGGTACTCCAAAGGCCAATGCTTATATCAATAATACTTTATATGTTGCAAATTCTAAATCATCAGGTAAGGACTTCCAAGCTCAATATGGTGGTGAGTTCCTTGATGAGCTCCAAAAGAAATATCCACAGTTGTTTGAAGATGTGATGATATCAACTGGTAAGAAGATTGATCCATCTGTTAAAATCAAGCAATGGTCTGCTAAGTACATGAATGGTACTAATATCCTTGGTCGTGGTAATCGTTATGTTCTCAGTAACGATGCTACTGGTCGCTATTATCAAGTTACTGATAATGGCATCTTCTTGCCAAAACCTTTGACAGACCAAGGTGGTAAGACAGGTTTCTACTATGATGGTAAGGGTATGGCCTACTTTGATAATAGTGGTTTCCAAGCTAAGAATGCTTTCATTAAATATGCTGGAAATTACTATTACTTCGATAAAGAAGGTTATATGTTAACTGGTCGTCAAGATATCGATGGTAAGACTTATTTCTTCTTGCCAAATGGTGTACAGCTTCGTGATTCTATTTATCAACAAGATGGTAAATATTATTACTTTGGTAGCTTTGGTGAGCAATACAAAGATGGTTACTTTGTATTCGATGTACCGAAAGAAGGTACTTCAGAAACAGAAGCTAAATTCCGTTATTTCTCACCAACTGGAGAAATGGCTGTTGGCTTGACTTATGCTGGTGGAGGATTGCAATACTTTGATGAAAATGGCTTCCAAGCTAAAGGTACTAAGTATGTGACTCCAGACGGAAAACTCTACTTCTTTGATAAAAATTCAGGTAATGCCTACACAAATCGTTGGGCTGAAATCGATGGTATCTGGTATGAATTCAATGATCAAGGCTATGCACAAGCTAAGAAGGGTGAATTCTACACAACAGATGGCTCAACATGGTTCTACCGTGATGCAGCTGGTAAAAATGTGACAGGTGCCCTTACTTTGGACGGTCACGACTATTACTTCCGTGCAAATGGTGCCCAAGTTAAAGGTGAATTTGTTACTGAAAATGGCAAGATTAGCTACTACACTGTAGATAATGGTTACAAGGTTAAAGACAAGTTCTTCGAAGTGAACGGCAAGTGGTACCATGCTGATAAGGATGGTAACCTCGCTACAGGTCGTCAAACGATTGACCACCTTAACTATTACTTCAATGCTGATGGAAGCCAAGTCAAATCTGATTTCTTCACTCTTGATGGTGGTAAGACATGGTACTACGCCAAAGATAATGGTGAAATCGTGACAGGTGCCTATAGTGTTGGTGGTAAAAACTATTACTTCAAAGAAGATGGTAGTCAGGTCAAAGGCGACTTTGTTAAGAATGCTGACGGATCACTTTCTTACTATGACAAAGATTCAGGTGAGCGTCTCAATAACCGTTTCTTGACAACTGGTAACAATGTTTGGTACTACTTCAAAGATGGTAAGGCTGTAACAGGACGCCAAAATATCGATGGTAAAGAATATTACTTTGATAATTTGGGACGTCAAGTTAAAGGTAGCCCAATCAGCACACCAAAAGGAGTAGAATACTACGAATCAGTTCTTGGAGAACGTGTGACAAACACATGGATTACTTTCCAAGACGGTACGACTGTCTTCTTCGATGAAAATGGTTATGCTGATTTTGATAAATAAATAATCAATCAATCTAATCTTAATCTGAGAGATTAAGTGAAAAACGATATGATTTGACATGAATTTATAGGTGAAATTTCTTGAAAACGAGAATCGTTTAAAGAAATTTTGCCTTTTTATGCTCCTTAAAGAAAAAATCTGACAAATATCAATTTTGAGTCAGAATCATTGTAAAAGCTATTGTATCAAGGACTTTGGCGGCTTTTATGAAAAATAGTTTTAGTTATCAAATGATATGAAAATGAGAATTGAAAACCTATGAAATAGGTGTGTTACAAAACTTTTCTAATGTTGCTGTTATGTTACATATAATTTATAAAAAAACAATTAATTCGAGAAATAGTTAGAAAATAATGATATAATGTAATTGTTTGAAATCGGATAGATTTCAGTCTGATTTTGACAAATAAAATCACGGGGAAAATTATAATGGAAAATAAGATACACTATAAGCTTCATAAAGTTAAGAAGCAATGGGTTACAATTGCAGTTGCTTCTGTAGCACTTGCTACTGTCTTGGGAGGATTGTCTGTAACAACATCTTCAGTTTCAGCGGATGAAACTCAAGATAAGACAGTAACTCAATCAAATTCAGGTACAACAGCTTCTTTAGTTACTTCTCCTGAAGCAACCAAAGAAGCCGATAAACGTACAAATACAAAAGAAGCAGATGTTTTAACACCTGCTAAAGAAACAAATGCTGTAGAAACAGCGACTACAACGAACACACAAGCAACAGCTGAAGCAGCTACAACAGCAACAACTTCTGATGTAGCGGTGGCAGCTGTTCCAAATAAAGAAGCAGTTGTGACAACAGATGCACCAGCTGTTACAACTGAAAAAGCAGAAGAACAACCAGCAACAGTGAAGGCTGAAGTTGTTAATACAGAAGTTAAGGCGCCAGAAGCTGCTTTGAAAGATTCAGAAGTAGAAGCTGCGCTTTCCTTGAAAAACATCAAAAACATTGATGGTAAATATTACTATGTTAATGAAGATGGTTCACACAAAGAAAACTTTGCCATTACTGTAAATGGTCAATTGCTTTACTTCGGTAAAGATGGTGCTCTTACAAGTTCATCAACATACTCTTTCACACCAGGAACAACAAATATTGTTGATGGTTTCTCAATAAATAACCGTGCCTACGATTCATCTGAAGCTAGCTTTGAATTGATTGATGGTTATTTGACTGCAGATAGCTGGTACCGTCCAGCTTCTATCATCAAAGATGGTGTAACTTGGCAAGCATCAACTGCAGAAGATTTCCGTCCACTTTTGATGGCTTGGTGGCCAAATGTAGATACACAAGTTAACTACTTGAACTACATGTCTAAAGTATTTAACTTGGATGCTAAATATTCAAGTACAGATAAGCAAGAAACTTTGAAAGTTGCTGCTAAGGACATTCAAATCAAGATTGAGCAAAAGATTCAGGCTGAAAAATCAACACAATGGTTGCGTGAAACTATCTCTGCCTTTGTTAAGACACAACCACAATGGAACAAAGAAACTGAAAACTACTCTAAAGGTGGCGGCGAAGATCACCTTCAAGGTGGTGCCCTTCTCTATGTAAATGATTCACGTACACCATGGGCGAATTCTGACTATCGTCGTTTGAACCGTACAGCAACTAACCAGACTGGTACAATTGATAAATCAATTCTTGATGAGCAATCAGATCCAAACCACATGGGTGGTTTCGACTTCTTGCTAGCTAATGACGTAGATTTGTCAAACCCAGTTGTTCAAGCGGAACAATTGAACCAAATCCACTACCTTATGAACTGGGGTTCAATCGTTATGGGTGACAAGGATGCTAACTTCGATGGTATCCGTGTCGACGCGGTAGATAATGTCGATGCAGACATGCTTCAACTCTACACAAACTACTTCCGTGAGTACTATGGTGTTAACAAATCTGAAGCAAACGCTCTTGCTCACATCTCAGTCCTTGAAGCATGGAGCCTTAATGACAACCACTACAATGACAAGACAGATGGCGCTGCGCTTGCTATGGAAAACAAACAACGTTTGGCTCTCCTCTTCTCATTGGCTAAACCAATCAAAGAACGTACACCAGCTGTAAGTCCTTTGTATAACAATACTTTCAACACGACACAACGTGATGAAAAGACTGATTGGATTAACAAAGATGGAAGCAAGGCCTATAACGAAGACGGAACAGTTAAACAGTCTACAATCGGTAAATATAACGAGAAATACGGAGATGCGTCAGGAAACTACGTCTTTATCCGTGCCCATGATAACAACGTTCAAGATATTATTGCTGAAATCATCAAGAAAGAAATCAATCCAAAATCAGATGGTTTCACAATCACTGATGCTGAAATGAAGAAAGCCTTTGAGATTTATAACAAAGACATGCTCAGCAGCGACAAAAAATATACGCTTAACAACATCCCAGCGGCTTACGCGGTTATGTTGCAAAACATGGAAACTATCACTCGTGTCTACTATGGAGACCTTTATACAGATGATGGTCACTACATGGAAACTAAGTCTCCATATTACGATACCATTGTTAACTTGATGAAGAGTCGTATCAAGTATGTATCTGGTGGGCAAGCACAACGTTCATACTGGTTGCCAACTGATGGTAAGATGGACAATTCAGATGTTGAACTTTACCGCACAAATGAAGTCTACACTTCAGTACGTTATGGTAAAGACATCATGACAGCTGATGATACAGAAGGTTCTAAATACAGCCGTACATCTGGTCAGGTAACACTTGTAGCTAACAATCCAAAATTGACTTTGGATCAATCAGCTAAACTTAATGTTGAAATGGGTAAAATCCATGCCAACCAAAAATACCGTGCTTTGATTGTTGGTACAGCTGATGGTATCAAGAACTTTACATCTGATGCAGATGCAATCGCAGCAGGTTACGTTAAAGAAACAGACAGCAACGGTGTCTTGACTTTCGGTGCTAATGACATCAAGGGTTATGAAACATTTGATATGTCTGGTTTCGTAGCAGTTTGGGTTCCAGTTGGAGCTTCAGATGATCAAGATATCCGAGTAGCGCCTTCAACAGAAGCTAAAAAAGAGGGTGAATTGACTCTTAAAGCGACTGAAGCTTATGATTCACAATTAATCTACGAAGGCTTCTCTAACTTTCAAACTATTCCAGATGGTTCAGATCCTTCAGTCTATACTAACCGTAAGATTGCTGAAAATGTTGATTTGTTCAAATCATGGGGTGTAACATCATTTGAAATGGCACCTCAATTTGTATCTGCTGACGATGGTACCTTCCTTGACTCAGTTATCCAAAATGGTTATGCCTTTGCAGACCGTTACGATCTTGCCATGAGTAAGAACAATAAATACGGTTCTAAAGAAGATCTACGTGATGCTCTTAAAGCACTTCATAAGGCTGGTATTCAAGCAATCGCTGACTGGGTTCCAGACCAAATTTACCAATTGCCAGGTAAAGAAGTCGTAACTGCAACTCGTACTGATGGTGCAGGACGTACGATTGCGGACGCTATCATCGACCATTCACTTTATGTGGCTAACTCTAAGTCATCAGGCAAAGATTACCAAGCTAAATACGGTGGTGAATTCTTGGCTGAACTTAAAGCTAAGTACCCTGAAATGTTCAAGGTAAACATGATTTCAACTGGTAAACCAATTGATGATTCTGTTAAATTGAAACAATGGAAGGCTGAATACTTCAACGGAACAAACGTTCTTGAACGTGGTGTTGGCTATGTACTTAGCGATGAAGCAACTGGTAAGTATTTCACTGTCACTAAAGAAGGTAACTTCATTCCTCTTCAATTGACAGGTAAAGAAAAGGTTATTACTGGATTCTCAAGTGATGGTAAAGGAATCACTTACTTCGGTACAAGTGGTACACAAGCTAAATCTGCCTTTGTAACCTTCAATGGTAACACTTACTACTTTGATGCTCGTGGTCACATGGTTACTAACAGTGAATACTCACCAAATGGTAAAGACGTTTATCGTTTCTTACCAAATGGTATCATGTTGAGTAATGCCTTCTACATTGATGCTAATGGTAATACCTACCTTTATAACTCTAAAGGTCAAATGTACAAGGGTGGTTACACTAAATTTGATGTTTCTGAAACTGATAAAGACGGTAAAGAATCTAAGGTTGTGAAATTCCGTTACTTCACTAATGAAGGTGTCATGGCCAAAGGTGTTACGGTTATTGATGGTTTCACACAATATTTTGGAGAAGACGGTTTCCAAGCTAAAGATAAGTTAGTAACCTTTAAAGGTAAAACTTATTACTTTGACGCACACACTGGTAATGCTATCAAGGATACTTGGAGAAATATCAATGGTAAGTGGTACTACTTTGATGCAAACGGTGTTGCTGCTACAGGTGCACAAGTCATCAATGGTCAAAAACTTTACTTCAATGAAGATGGAAGCCAAGTTAAAGGTGGCGTTGTTAAGAATGCAGATGGTACTTACAGCAAGTACAAAGAAGGTTCTGGAGAGCTAGTGACTAACGAATTCTTCACAACTGATGGCAATGTTTGGTACTATGCAGGCGCTAATGGTAAGACTGTTACAGGTGCACAAGTCATCAATGGCCAACACCTATACTTTAATGCAGACGGAAGCCAAGTTAAGGGTGGTGTTGTTAAGAATGCAGATGGTACTTATAGTAAGTATAATGCTTCAACAGGTGAACGCTTGACTAATGAGTTTTTCACAACAGGCGACAACAACTGGTACTACATTGGTGCTAATGGTAAGTCAGTGACTGGTGAAGTTAAAATTGGTGACGATACTTATTTCTTCGCTAAGGATGGTAAACAAGTAAAAGGTCAAACAGTAAGTGCTGGCAATGGTCGAATTAGCTATTACTATGGTGATAGTGGTAAGAGAGCTGTTAGCACATGGATAGAAATTCAACCAGGAGTTTACGTTTACTTTGATAAGAATGGTCTTGCTTATCCACCTAGAGTGCTAAACTAATTGATTTAAAAAGGAGGACTTTGGTTCTCCTTTTTATATTTTATGGGAACGAGTCTTTTTTTATGACAAAATTATAATCTATTATTAATGTGATAAAAATATCATTAAAATAAGTTTTATTAACTTTTTTTGATAATAAAAAATGATATAATAAGTAAGTCTTTAAGATGTAGATTTTAAGACAAAAAATATATTGGGGAAAAATTGAATATGGAAAATAAAGTACGCTATAAACTGCACAAAGTGAAGAAGCAATGGGTTACTTTAGCGGTTGCTTCAGTAGCCTTGGCTACCATTGTTGGTGGTAGTGTTGCCACATCTTCACTCGCTTCGGCAGAAGAAACAAATAACTCTAATGGATCACCTTCAACAACTACGGTCGGGGAAAATACAAATCCTGTGGTTGAAAAAGAGGTAGGCACAACAACTGAGGTTGCAAATACTTCAAATGCCACAACAACAGAGCGAGCAGAAGTTACTGCTGACAAACCAGCTGGAACGACAGTTCAACCAAATTCAGGAACAACTAGTGATAGAGCTGCAGCAGTAGAGGTTGAAGCCAAACCTGAAACGACTGCTAAGCCAGAAGTTGCTACTAAACCAGAAACAGCTACAACATCAGAAGTCGCTGCAAATGCTGGAGTAGCTGCTCCAACGACTGAGAAGTCTAAAGAGCTTTCTGAAGCCGAAATTAAGGCTGCAGTCTCACTCGATAATATTAAAAAAGAAAAAGATGGTAAATATTACTATCTTTTAGAAGATGGATCACACAAGAAAAACTTTGCCATTACTGTAAATGGTCAGGTCCTTTATTTTGATGAAAATGGTGCCCTTTCAAGCACATCAACGTATTCATTTACACAAGAAACAACAAATCTAGTCACTGATTTTACAAAAAATAATGCTGCCTACGATTCAACTAAAGCAAGCTTTGAACTTGTTGATGGTTATTTGACAGCAGACAGTTGGTACCGTCCAAAAGAAATCCTTGAAGCTGGTACAACTTGGAAAGCGTCAACTGAAAAAGATTTTCGTCCACTTTTGATGTCTTGGTGGCCTGATAAGGATACTCAAGTAGCTTACTTGAATTACATGACTAAGGCTCTTAGCAACGGTGAAGAAACAAAAGATGTCTTTACGATTGAAAATTCTCAAGCTAGCTTGAATGCCGCTGCTCAAATCATTCAACGTAAGATTGAGGTTAAGATTGCTGCTAATAAGTCAACAGACTGGTTGCGTCAGTCAATCGAGGCTTTTGTTAAAGACCAAGATAAATGGAACATTAATTCTGAATCGCCAGGTAAGGAACACTTCCAAAAAGGTGCGCTTCTTTTTGTGAACAGCGATTCAACTAAATGGGCTAACTCTGATTATCGTAAGCTTAATCAAACGGCGACAAGTTATATTAAAAATCATAAGATTGTTAATGGTAGCGATGGTGGTTATGAATTCTTGCTCTCAAATGACATTGACAACTCTAATTCAGTCGTTCAAGCAGAAATGCTTAACCAATTGTATTACTTTATGAACTGGGGACAAATCGTCTTTGGTGATAAGGACAAGGATGCTCACTTTGATGGTATCCGTGTTGATGCTGTGGATAATGTTAGCGTTGACATGCTTCAATTGGTGTCTTCATACATGAAGGCTGCTTACAAGGTTAATGAGTCTGAAGCGCGTGCCCTTGCTAATATCTCAATTCTTGAAGCCTGGTCACAAAATGACCCATATTATGTGAATGAGCACAACACAGCTGCCCTTTCTATGGACAATGGTCTTCGTTTGTCTATTGTTCATGGATTGACTCGTCCGGTAACTAATAAGGGTACTGGTGCACGTAATGCATCAATGAAGGACCTTATTAATGGTGGTTATTTCGGTCTTTCAAACCGTGCGGAAGTTACATCATATGATCAACTTGGTTTTGCAACCTACCTCTTTGTTCGTGCACACGACTCAGAAGTTCAAACGGTTATCGCAGACATCATCAGTAAGAAAATTGATCCTACAACTGATGGTTTCACTTTCACATTAGATCAATTGAAACAGGCTTTCGATATTTATAATGCGGATATGTTGAAAGTTGATAAGGAATATACACACTCAAATATTCCTGCTGCCTATGCTTTGATGCTTCAAACAATGGGTGCAGCAACACGTGTTTATTATGGAGATTTGTATACTGATAATGGTCAATACATGGCTAAGAAATCACCATACTTTGATCAAATCACAACTCTTCTTAAAGCGCGTCCTAAGTATGTAGCTGGTGGTCAAACATCTTATATCCACAACCTTGCTGGTGATGGGGTATCATCTGCTAAAGACAATAAAGAAGTTCTTGTCTCTGTCCGTTATGGTCAAGATTTGATGTCTAAGACAGATACAGAAGGTGGAAAATACGGTCGCAATTCAGGTATGTTGACCCTTATTGCTAATAACCCGGATTTGAAATTAGCAGATGGTGAAACTATTACTGTAAATATGGGTGCAGCCCACAAGAATCAAGCTTATCGTCCACTCTTGCTTGGTACGGAAAAAGGTATTGTGTCATCATTGAATGATTCAGATACTAAGATTGTTAAATACACAGATGCACAAGGAAATCTTGTCTTCACAGCTGATGAAATCAAAGGCTTTAAGA
>OIEC01001003.1_pt1 | contig 13234 bp, 6 predicted proteins | sample 1604801 | NCBI WGS metagenome assembly OIEC01 (sample SAMN01760940, study PRJEB22395) | human gut metagenome | reverse complement strand
AGAATGGTGGGCAGACGGTCGCCGTTGCCGAACAGCAGGCTTTCCAGAATGGAAAGCAGGTTCTCCACCGAGTAGCCGATGCCCTGCCGTCCGTTCACGTCACCGATGCAGTTAAAATCCTGCCGCACCTGCGAGGCGGTGGTGCCCATCTGAGAGGCCAGTTCCCGGGAGGAGATGCTGGTAATGCCATCGGCCTGCAGGGAGCGCAGATACCGGTAATATTTGGGGAGACGCTTGATCACAGGGATCGATGCTTTCTGGGGGGTGTTCATAGCAAAATTCTCCTTTCTGCCCAACGCGCTGCAGCTTCTGCCGCCATGCAAGGGGCTTCTTTGCGCGCAGAGAGATGTTCCGTTTTATCCTGTTATATTATTTAAAGTATACAGCATGAAAGGCGAATGTCAAATACCTATTTGTAAAAAAGCAAAAAATTCACAAAGTTTTTTGTTTCTTTTCTCCTGTATACTTCCCCGGCTGCCGGGGGATACTGACCCCACAAAGACCCTGCTACGGAAGGAGAACGCGCATGGATACGGCAAAAGACACCCCCGCAGAGCAGCACCGGATGGAAAAAGAGGATATCGAGGATCTGGGCACGGTCACCCTGAGCCGGGGCGGTCATGTCATCCACTGCCTGACCGTCATCGGCCAGATCGAAGGGCATACCGAAGCGCCGCAGGGGCAAAAGACCACCAAATATGAGCACGTCATCCCGCAGCTGGTGGCGGTGCAGGAGGACCCCCGCATCGAGGGGCTGCTGGTGCTGCTGAACACGGTGGGCGGCGATGTGGAGACCGGCCTTGCGCTGGCAGAGCTGATCGCCAGCATCTCCAAGCCCAGCGCCACGCTGGTGCTGGGCGGCGGGCACTCCATCGGCATCCCGCTGGCGGTCAGCGCGCGGCACAGCTTTATTGTCCCCACCGCCACCATGACAGTGCACCCGGTGCGGCACTCCGGGCTGATCTTAGGCGTGCCGCAGACCATGCACTGCTTTGAGCAGATGCAGCAGCGCATCACCGGCTTTGTGGCCGCCCACAGCGGCATGCCGGAAAAGCGCTACACCCAGCTGATGCTCCACACCGGGGAGCTGGTCATGGACATGGGCACAGTGCTGGACGGACGCCGCGCCGTAAAGGAAAAGCTCATCGACGAGCTGGGCGGTCTTTCGGACGCGCTGGCGTGGCTGTATAAGGAAATCGAACGGGGGTAAGGCCTTGCGTCTCCCCCGCCGGACGATTTGAACTGCGCTCCGCGTTCGCTTTGCGCAGAAGCAGCGGAATTATTTTTTTATTTGCAGTTCCGAAACGCCCGCAGGCGTTTCGGAACTGCCTTTTCACGAGAGGGGCTGGGCTCGTTCCATTTTCCTCCAACAAAAACAACATTATGGTTTGCCATTTTTGCCCTTGCGTGGTACAATAGTAGAATCAATTATTGTGTCTATGGGAAGTTGGGGAACAGAGTAGAATGGCAACGAAAAAACGAAAATCAACGAAACGGCGTACTGCCGCCCGCCGTAAAAAGGCAGAGCAGCGGCTCCCGGCAGGGCTTGGCACCCTGTTCGGCGGCCTGCTGCTGATCGTGCTGGCCTTTGTGCAGGGCGATTCCGTATGGCGGGTGCTCCATGATGTGCTGTTCGGGCTGTTCGGCTGCGGCAGCTTTGTGCTGGGTGCAGCCGTATGCTGTCTGGCCGTTTTGTACACCCGGGGCGAGGAGCTGCTGTCCCGCATCCTCAAGCTGGTGCTGGGGCTTGTCTTTGTCTGCGGCACAGTCATCGTGTTTTCCGATATCCAGCCGCAGGGGCTGTCGGCGCTGCAAATGCTTTCCGCCTGCTACGCCAACGGCGTCAATGCATGGCTCTCCGGCGGCGCAATGGGCTTTGTACTGGGCGGCGTACTGCTTTTGCTGTGCGGTCGCCCGGCGGCAAACCTCATCATGGTCGTGCTTTTGCTGTGCGGCAGCCTGTACATTTTTGATATTACCCCCGCCGAGGTCTGGATCTGGCTGTGTGCCGTCACCGGCGGTATCCACGCCCGCGGCGCTGCCTTTGCAGAGCAGCGCGCTGCCCGCCGCGCCGAGCGCGCCTCCATCCGGCAGGCAGAGCGGGCGATCAATGAGGAATACGACGAAACCGAGGACGAGCCGCTGGACGAGGAGGACGAGCCCGCCGGGCTGCATCTGGGGGTGCCGGACTGGATGTCCGGCGTGCTGCGCTGGGGGCATAAGGTAACGCAGGAGATGGAGGCAGACGCTGCGGACACCGAAGCTGCGCCCGCCGCCCCTGCCCAGCCGGAGCCTGCCGCGCCGCCCATCACCCCGGTGCGGGTCAGCGTTGCCCATCCCCGCGCCGCCTTTGATGTAGACCTTGGCCCCGACCACACCGCCCTCTCCGAGGGCGGCAGCGAGCCCATTGAGCCGCTGATCGTCGGGCCGGGCGGCACCTTCGGGCAGGACCCGCTGCGCCCTGCATCCAAGCCCACGCCGCCGCCCATCGTGGCAGACCCGGTAGTCGCCTCTGCGGCAGATTTCTTTGCCAAAGATGCCCCCCAGCCGGAAGAGCCTGCCCCCGCTTTTGATACGCCCATCGTCCAGCCGGCAGCGCCGGTGGTGCAGCCGCAGATGCCCACGCAGCCGGAGGCTGCGCCTATCCAGCCCGCCGTGCCCCGGGTGAGCGCCGAGAACGCCGTGGCGTTCCGCTCTGCGCCGGACGAGGACGGCTGGATCAGCATCACCGCCGAGCCGGTGGAGGAAAAGGACATCAACTCGCTGGTGGCAGCAGCCATGGAAAAGCCCGCTGTCTCCGAGCAGGCAGCCGCCACCGCCCCTGCCGAGGAGACCGAGCCGGTGGACCGCTACGAGTACCAGTACCCGCCCATCGAGCTGTTTGAAAAAACGCAGGAGGAGAGCGACCCCGGCGCACAGGAGGAGCTGAAGGCCAACGCCCAGAAGCTGGTGGACACGCTGGAAAGCTTCGGCGTGCGCACCCGGGTGCTGGATATCTCCCGCGGGCCCTCTGTTACCCGGTACGAGCTGCAGCCCATGGCGGGTGTGAAGATCAGCCGCATCACCTCGCTGGCGGACGATATCGCCCTGAACCTCGCGGTGGCAGACGTGCGTATGGAAGCTCCCATCCCCGGCAAGCCCGCCGTGGGCATCGAGGTGCCCAACCACAAAAAGACCGCCGTTTCCATCCGCAGCATCTTTGAGAGCCAGAGCTTTCTGCGCATGACCTCGCCGCTGGGCATCGCCCTTGGCAAGGACATTGCCGGTGTAGCGCAGGTGACCGACCTGTGCAAGATGCCCCACCTGCTCATCGCGGGCAGCACCGGCAGCGGTAAATCCGTGTGCGTGAACAGCATCATCATGAGCCTGCTGTTCCGCTCCAGCCCGGAGGACGTGAAGCTGCTGCTCATCGACCCCAAGGTGGTGGAGCTGGCCGAGTATAACGGCATCCCCCACCTGCTGATGCCCGTTGTCACCGAGCCCCGCAAGGCCGCCGGTGCACTGGGCAGTGCGGTGCAGGAGATGGAGCGCCGCTACCGCCTGTTTGCGGAGAACAATGTGCGCGATATCAAGTCCTTCAACAAGCTGGCTGCCGAGCAGCCGGAGCTGGAAAAGATGCCCTACATCGCCATTATCATCGACGAGTTGGCCGATTTGATGATGGTGGTGGGCAAGGACGTAGAGGATTCCATCTGCCGCATCGCCCAGAAAGCCCGTGCCGCCGGTATGCACCTGATCGTTGCCACCCAGCGCCCCAGCGTGGACGTGATCACCGGCCTGATCAAGGCCAACATCCCCAGCCGCATCGCCTTTGCGGTGTCCAGTCAGGTAGACAGCCGCACCATTCTGGACGGTGCCGGTGCAGAAAAGCTGCTGGGTCAGGGCGATATGCTCTTTATGCCCGTGGGCGCACCCAAGCCCACCCGTATCCAGGGCACTTTTGTGCGGGATGAGGAGATCAGCCGTGTGCTGGACTTTATCAAATCCAGCGCCACCGTACAGTACGACGAAGCCATGATCGAGGCCATGGAAAAGCACGCCATTCAGGACGGCAAAAAGGGCGGCGGCGGTGCCGACGCCGAGGAGGACGCAGGCTCCGACCCCATGTTCAAGCAGGCCGTGGACGTGGTCATCGACGCCGGTCAGGCCTCCACCAGCCTGTTGCAGCGCCGCTGCAAGCTGGGCTACGCCCGCGCCGCCCGCATCATGGACGAGATGGAGCAAAAGAGCATCATTGGCCCCTACGAGGGCGCAAAGCCCCGCGCCGTGCTCATCAGCCGCCAGCAGTGGCTGGAAATGCAGATGAACCAACCGGAGGAATAATAAAGGAGCATTATGGAACATTCTACTCCCCAGATCTACACCGAATTTCTTCCCATCAGCCGGGCGGACATGGAAGCCCGGGGCTGGGAACAGCTGGATTTTGTGGTGGTGGGCGGTGACGCCTATGTGGACCACCCCAGCTTTGGCACCGCCATCATCAGCCGCCTGCTGGAGGCCGAGGGCTACAAGGTGGGCGTGCTGGCACAGCCCCGCTATACCGACTGCGAGGACTTCAAGCGGTTCGGCAAGCCCAAGTACGGCTTTTTCATTGGCGGCGGCAATGTGGACAGCATGGTCAGCCACTATTCCGTAGCAAAAATTCCCCGCGCCGAGGATGAATACTCCCCCGGCGGCAAGGCCGGTGCCCGCCCGGACCGCAGCGCCACCGTGTACACCAAGCTTGCAAAGCAGGCTTACCCCGACCTGCCGGTGATCCTGGGCGGTCTGGAAGCCAGCCTGCGCCGGTTTGCTCACTACGATTACTGGCTGGACACCGTGCTGCCCAGCATCGCCGAGGACTCCGGCGCGGATCTCATCAGCTTTGGCATGGGCGAGCACCAGACCGTGGAGATCGCCCGCCGTCTGGCCGCCGGGGAGCCGGTGGAGACCATCACGGACGTGAACGGCACCTGCTACCTGACCGATTTCGACCACCTGCCCCAGCGGTATGTGGAGTGCGCCGGTTTTAAAAAGGTGGCCAGCGATAAGACCGCCTACGCCAAGGCCTGCCGCATCCAGATGGACAATCAGGACGTGGTCAGCGGCCAGATCATCGTGCAGAAGCAGAGCGAAAAGTATCTGGTGCAGAACATCCCCGCAAAGCCGCTGGTGCGCGGAGAGCTGGACAAGGTGTACGCCCTGCCCTACACCCGCCGGTACCACCCCATCTACGAGAGCATGGGCGGCGTGCCCGCCATCCGCGAGGTGCAGTTCTCCATCATCCAGAACCGCGGCTGCTTCGGCGGCTGCAACTTCTGCGCCATCCAGCTGCATCAGGGCCGCCGGGTCACCAGCCGCAGTGCCGACAGCATTGTGGCCGAGGCTGAGCGGATGACCCACGAGCCTGATTTCAAGGGCTACATCCACGATATCGGCGGCCCCACCGCCAACTTCCGGTTCCCGTCCTGCCGGGAGCAGATGCTGCGGGGCATGTGCAATGGCGGCAAGCACTGCCTGGCCCCCACCACCTGCTCCCACATGATCGTGGATCACAGCGATTACCTCAAGATCCTGCGCCGTGTCAGGGAACTGCCCGGCGTGAAAAAGGTGTTCATCCGCAGCGGCATCCGGTTCGATTACCTGATGGCTGACCCGGACGACACCTTCTTCAAGGAGCTGGTGGAGTATCACGTCTCCGGCCAGCTGAAGGTGGCCCCGGAGCACTGCGCCCCCAATACACTGGCCTACATGGGCAAGCCGCCCATCCAGACCTTCAACAAGTTCAAGGATAAGTTCTACGAGCTGAGCAAGAAGGCGGGCAAAAAGCAGTACCTCGTGCCCTACCTGATGTCCAGCCACCCGGGCAGCACCCTGAGCGATGCCGTCTATCTGGCCGAGTATCTCTACAAAAACCACATGCGCCCCGAGCAGGTGCAGGATTTCTATCCCACCCCCGGCACGGTGAGCACCTGCATGTTCTACACCGGCCTTGACCCATACACCCTCAAGCCTGTGTTCGTGGAAAAGACCGCGGAGGGAAAAGCGCTTCAGCGCGCTCTGCTCCAGTATTACGAGCCCCGCAATGCCGAAAAGGTCATCAAGGCGCTGAAAATGACCCACAGGGAGGACCTGATCCCGCTGCTGGTGCCCGCCGAGGGCCGCCGCGCGGTCCAGCGCTCTGCCCGCCGGGCCGAGCCTGCCGAGGTGACCATCCACAACGACGGCACTTATACTGTCCGCCCCAACAAGGGCAGGGGAGGCAGGGATCAGAGCCGCGGAACCGCCCCGGCCCGCACCGCAGGCGGCCGCCAGCCCAGCCCCGGCGCACGCTTTGCGCCCAACGGCACGGCACCCCGTAAGCCGAAGAATGATCAACAGAAAGAGAATACAGCGTGGAAAACTTCAAAAAAGAAAAAGTAAGCTTCTGGCGGCGCATTGCCGCTCTGGCCCTTGCGGCGGCGCTGGCCCTTGGCCTTGCCGCCTGTGATGCCTCGGCGGTGGTGCCGGGCAGCAGCACCCCTACGGTCAGCACTGCCCAGCCTGCCGGAGACGACCAGACCGCCAACTTCGAGATGCACTTCCTGGATGTGGGGCAGGCCCTGAGTGTGCTGGTGGAATGTGACGGCCAGTATATGCTCTACGACGGCGGCAACGTGGACGATGGCAGCTATGTCGTCTCTTACCTGCAGAATCTCGGTGTGGAGGAGCTGCAGTATGTGTTCTGCTCCCACGCCCACGAGGATCATGTGGGCGGCCTGTCCGCTGCGCTGGCCTATTTCCCGGCAGACCATGTGTACAGCCCCGTGACGGAAGCCTCCACCAAGTGCTTTCAGGATTTCGTCAAGTACACCGGGCAGCAGGGCCTGCAGGTGGAGGTGCCCGCTGCGGGCACAGTCTGGCCGCTGGGCAGTGCCACTGTGACCATGCTGGGCCCTGTGGCGCAGTATGACAATACCAACGATACCTCCATCGTCCTGCGGGTGGACTACGGCTCCACCAGCTTTCTGCTCACCGGCGATATGGAATCGGATGCGGAGCGCGACCTTGTGAACAGCGGGGCCAACCTGAAGGCAGATGTTCTGCAGGTGGGCCACCACGGCTCCAGCACCAGCACGAGCTACATCTTCCTGAACGCCGTCCTGCCCGAGATGGGCATCATCTCCTGTGGTGTGAACAACAAGTACGGCCACCCCCACGAGGAGACCCTGAGCATCCTGCGGGATGCGGGCGTGAATGTTTACCGCACGGACCTGCTGGGGGCCATCGTGATCGGTTCCGATGGACAGAACTATACCGTCCGCACCGAGAAAACGGCCACCGATGCCGAGCTCAACCCCACCGACCCGGCGGCATCGTCCACCGTGCAGCAGGGGTATATCGGCAACGTGAACAGCAAAAAGTTCCACCTGCCCAGCTGTGCCAACCTCCCTGCGGAGAAGAACCAAATCCTCTTCTCCAGCTACGAGGAGGCCATTGCGGCAGGGTACAGCCCGTGCTCGAGCTGCATCAAGTAAAAAGCATATCAAACAAGCAACGCCCTGCCGGGACAAACCGGCAGGGCGCTGCTGTTTTCTGGAATCATTTTTTTCGCTTCTTGAAATCGACCGGCAGCGTTGTCCACCGCTCCCGGAAGAGGTACGCCGCATCCTTGGGCTGGCGCTGGCGGGTAAAGATGCCTTTTTTGTTGCCGTCCACCCGCAGGATGCCCTCGGTGGTCTGGAAATCGGCAAAATTCCACACCAGCTCACCCTGTACGAAATCGTAGTGGTCGAACACGGCGTGGGTCATCTCCAGATATTCATTCTGGTACTCGGCACTCCACATCACGCTGGGGAGCTTGTGCGCACCGCTCAGGTTGTCGGTGCCATACTCAGTGAAGATGAGCGGGCGGCCATGCAGGACTTTTGCCCAGCCGTCCATCTCATGGTGGAAGGCGGCTTCGGCATCTGCCAGCCCAGCCCCGCCCAGTACATACCAGCCATAGTAGCGGTTCAGGCTGACGAAATCGGCAAAGCGCTGGCCCTTGCTGGTGTCGGGCAGGCTGGTCATCAGGACCGTATAAGTACGGGGGCGCTTCTGGGGGTCGAGGCGGCGGGCCAGCTCGAACAGGGGCTTGAAGTATTCCTCGGTGCCCGCGCTGGTGCACTGAGGCTCGTTGAGCAGGCTCCATGCGATGACCGAGGGATGGTTTTTGTCCCGGTCGATCATATCGGTCAGGGCTGCCTTGTGGTTCTTGAGCAGCGCAGGCGTGGTCTCCTTCTCAAAAAAGCCCTGCTGCCTGCCGTTGCCCTGATTGGCGGCCAGGAAGTTGGCCGTGCTCTGCATAAAGCCCACGGCGGGGACTTCGTCAATGATAAGGAAGCCCTCCTCATCGGCCATCTGGTAGATCTCCTCAGCGTAGGGGTAGTGGCTGGTGCGGAAGCAGTCTGCGCCGATCCACTTCATCAGCTCGAAATCCCGCTTGACGGTGGGCAGGTCGAGCCCGCGGCCCCGGATGTCGGCATCCTCGTGCCGGCCGAAGCCCCGCAGATAGACCGGGCTGCCGTTGAGCAGGAAACGCCCGTGCCGGATCTCAAAGGTGCGGATGCCGATCCGGTCCAGATACTCGTCCACCACCGCGCTGCCCTCGTGGATGCGGATGACCAGATCGTAGAGATAGGCGGCGTGGACATTCCACAGCTTGGCGTTTTTGACCACCAGCGTACCGGTGGTGCCGGAGCTTTCGGCCACCCGGGTGGTGCCGTCGTAAAGCTCCACAGTCACGGGGTGGGGGCCGTTGGTGGACACGGTATAGTCGATCTCGGCCCCGGTCTCGGTCAGGCGGTATCGGGTGGAATAGTCCAGCACCCGCTCCTTGGGCAGGGCCATCAGCCAGACGGGCCGGTGGATGCCGGCGTAGTTGTAAAAATCAAAGTAGGGTGCGGCGATCTTTCTGCCATCCGCAAGGGTGCGGGTGGTGCCTGCGGGCAGCATCGTCTCGCTGAGCTCGTTGTTCGCCAGAACACTGAGCTTGTTGAACTGGTTGTAGCGCACGATATTGGTCACGGTGGCATCAAAGGGCAGGAAGCCGCCCTCGTGCTGGGCCACCTCCACGCCATTGACAAAGACCCGGGCCCGGTGGGTGACCGAGCCAAACCGGAGAACGATGTCCCAGCCGCTCCATTCCGCAGGGACAAAAAAGCTGGTCTCGTACCAGAAATCACCGCAGTATTCGCGGGAGGCCTTGTCGGTGAACAGGTCGCAGAAGGAGGCAGGCACCGGCATGGAGATAGAGGCGGGCAGGTCCAGCGCCCATCCGTCCTCCACACCCTTGCTCTCGGGGTCGAAGCTGAAACGCCACATCCCGTCCAGGCCGATGAGACGGCGGGTGGTGGTAGCGCGGGGATACAGCAGGGAGCGGTTCATCAGGATGACCTCACATTCATCAGCCCGGCGGCATTTTGCGTGCCACAGGGGCGTTTATTGTCTTTGTACCCAGTATGACAGAAATTTTATAAAAGGGATAGAAAGATTTTTGAATAAATCCAGACTTTTTTCAGGAAAACAGGCGCTGCTCTGGGCAGAATACCTATTATCTCCGGCCTGGTTTAAAAACTTCCGTAAAGAGTGCCACAAAAAGTGAATGCTGGGGAAAAGAGGAAAAAACAGAATGTGAACGAACTGTGAAAATGTTCAAAAACAATACCTTAAAATTGTACGAATTCACCTAAAAAATATTCTAACATTTTTTGATAAAAGTTTGTCATAATATTGGAGTACAAACTTGGATACAGCAGAAGAGACGCTGTACCGTTTGAATTGACCACCGAAGGAGAATACAATGGCAAATGAAATGCAAAAGACCACCCCGTTTGGGATGCGGGACAAGGTCGGCTATATGTTCGGCGATTTCGCCAACGATTTTACTTTTATCCTGTCGTCCAGCTTCCTGATGAAGTTCTATACCGACGTGATGGGCGTGAGCGCCGGTGTTGTGGGCATGATCATGATGATCGCCCGCTTTGTGGATGCCTTTACCGATGTGACCATGGGCCAGATCGTGGACCGCTCCAAGCCCACCAAGGACGGCAAGTTCCGCCCCTGGCTCAAGCGGATGTGCGGCCCTGTGGCCATCGCATCCTTCCTCATCTTCCAGTCCGGTCTGGCCGGGATGTCCTACGGCTTCAAGGTGGCATGGCTCTTTGTGACCTATATCCTGTGGGGCTCCATCTTCTACACCTCCGTCAACATCCCTTACGGCTCCATGGCTTCCGCCATCTCTGCTGACCCCAAGGATCGCGCAGAGCTGTCCACCTGGCGTACCATCGGCAGCACCCTGGCCAGCCTTGTGATCGGCGTTGGCACCCCCATGGTGGCTTACGTCACCGTCAATGGTCAGACGGTCCTCTCCGGCAGCCGCATGACCATCATTGCAGGCGTTTTCTCTGTCTGCGCCATCCTCTGCTACCTGCTCTGCTTTAACCTGGTGCGTGAGCGTGTGGACGTGCCCGCCAACAACAGCAAGATGGACATTGGCAAGATGCTCAAGAGCGTGTTCACCAACCGTGCCCTGCTGGGCATCATTGCTGCCGCCCTCTTCCTGCTGCTGGCCATGCTGACCATGCAGGGCATGGCTGGCTATGTGTTCCCCAACTTCTACGGCAGCGCCGCCGCCCAGTCTACCGCTTCTCTGCTGAGCAGCGTGCTGATCCTGCTCGTCTGCGCACCCTTTGCCTCCAGGCTGGCCAGCCGGTTCGGTAAAAAAGAGCTGGCCACCGTATCCTGCATCGTGGCCACGGTGCTGGAGGTCATCTGCTTTGTTCTCAAGCCCACCAATGTCTGGGTCTATGTCGGCTTCTTCTGCGCCGCCTTCATCTGCCTGGGCTTCTTCAACACCATCATCTGGGCAATGATCACCGATGTCATCGATGATTCCGAGGTCCGCAACGGCATCCGTGAGGACGGCACCATCTATGCGGTCTACTCCTTTGCCCGCAAGCTGGGTCAGGCGTTCTCTTCCGGCCTGACCGGCGGCCTGCTGACCATGATCGGTTACAGCGCTGCCACTGCCTTTGACCCGGAGGTCACCATGGGCATCTTCAACATCTCCTGTATTGCCCCCGCCATCGGCTTTGTGGCCGTGGCCCTGAGCCTGTTCTTCATCTACCCCCTGACCAAACAGAAGGTGGAGGAGAACGTGGCCGCACTGGCACAGCGCCATAATAAGTAAGGAAACGGATCAAGCCGCCCACGGGAAATTCCTGTGGGCGGCTTGTTTCTGCTTCAAAATTGATGTATACTAATATATCAGGAATGACACAATGGCACGAGCGGAACAACAGGAAAAAGGAGCGGTGTACGATGCGGGTGGATCCCTTGCAGATCCTTACAAAGCTGGCAGCGGTGCAGAATATCCCGACCCGGCGGGTCACCCCGCCCTTTGAGGGGTTGGAAGAGTTTGACTACGGCCTGCGGCGATCGCTGGACCCCCAGTTCGACTGGCAGGAGTTCGGCCAGCTGCTGCTGGACAGCACCCCTGAGAATACCCTGCTGCTGGTGGAGGGCACCTTTGAGCTGCACTTTGCCCTGTTCCGCATCCCCGATGAAAAAAACACGGTCTTTCTCATTGGACCCTGGACGGTGGGCCCCCGCACCCAGAGCGCCCGCAAATGGGTCAGGCGCTATCTGGGGGAAGCCGGAGAGGCCGCTGTGCAGGAGTACTACAACGGCGTGAAGATCCTGGAGGCCAGCGATTTCTATGGAGCCTTGCGGGTTGTGGTGGATACGATGTTCGGCTGCACTGTCCCGGTGCAGGAGCTGAAGGAATTCCTGCCCTTCCAGTTCCACCCGGATACCCGCTATTTCCACGAGCCGGAGTTCCAGAAGGAAATCCCGGTCACCATGCTGGAGCAGCGGTATGAATCAGAGAACCGCATTCTGGACGCGGTGGCCCGGGGCGATGAGGAAGCCGCCATCGAGGCCATGCACCAGCATTCCCGCTTTACCTACGGCGGCCGGTTCGAGGGGACGCTCTACCAGCAGAAGAACAAGATGATTGTGCTGAACACCCTACTGCGCAAGGCCATTGAGCCCAGCAAGGTGCATCCCTATTATATCGATGCCATTTCCAGCAAGTACAGCCGCATCATTGAGGAAGCCAACGAGGTGCCCAACGAGATGATGTGGCAGATGACGCGGGATTACTGTGCCTATGTCCGCCGCTACTCGCTGAAGGAGTATTCGCCCGCGGTGCAGAAGGTGATGAACTACGTCAACCTGAACGTGGCCGAGCCGCTGACGCTGAAAAGTCTGGCCGCAATGTGCTTCATCAGCCCATCGTACCTGTCGGCATTGTTCAAGCAGGAGACCGGCAGCACTCTGATCGATTATATCAACACCCAGCGCGTCAACCGCGCGGCCCAGCTGCTGGTGCAGAACAACCACACCATTGCCGCCGTGGCCGAGGAAGTGGGCATTCTGGACGTGAATTATTTTACAAAGATCTTCAAAAAGACGCTGGGAGTCACCCCCACCCGCTACCGCCGCGAACACAAAGAAAAGTGAAAAATGAAAAAAATGCCCGGTTTTTCCCGGAAATGTACGTTTTGTGCAAAACTCCCGGAAAAAACGGGCATTTTCTGTACAGAGAAATTTGTTGCATGAACAGAACGATGTTGTAACCGTTTTGAAAGGATTTATGGATTTTTGGCATGGAATTTGGATGTATGTTGCATTTTTGACCGATTTTGTGCTTGATATCAAAAAGAATGTTGTACACAACAATATCAACTGTGAAGAATGCACAAAGAAACGGCCGGAATCTTGTGAACTTGTCCCATTGCGAATGATTTTCCAGACGGCTATAATACAAACAGAAACCATGGAACGTACATGTAAGTATATTCCATGAAATGCTGTGATATGCGAATGAAGGAGAACAAGATTATGAAAATGATTTCCCGTCGTGACTTTATGAAGGCTTCTGCTGTTGTAGGTGCTGCCGGCGTTCTGACCGCCTGCGGCGGCTCCTCCAGCTCCACTGCTGCTTCCTCTGCCGCTGCTTCTTCTGCAGCTTCTTCTGCAGCTGCTTCTGAGGCTGCAACCGGCAGCGCAAACGTCGGTGTCTGCATCTATCAGTTCGCTGATAACTTTATGACCCTGTACCGCACCGACCTGGAAGAGTACCTGAAGGATAAGGGCTACGCCGTGACCATCGTTGACGGCAAGAACGACCAGAACACCCAGACCGAGCAGATCAACACCTTCCTGCAGC
>OIEC01000996.1_pt1 | contig 13310 bp, 12 predicted proteins | sample 1604801 | NCBI WGS metagenome assembly OIEC01 (sample SAMN01760940, study PRJEB22395) | human gut metagenome | reverse complement strand
ACCACCCTTGCATATCATAGAAGAATCTTATTTACAGACTTTTTCTCACAGTCTCTCGGTGGCATAGGGCGATTGTGGATACAGTACGATCACACAGATAAATGTTAATAGTATTTCAAGATATTTTTGGCAGTTTGATATCATACAACATCCCCATTTCATAAGGAATCCCCATTTCCATTATGATTTTTATATATTTATTTATAAAATATCATATCTTTTGGTATATATTGTCAATAAATGTTGATTTTATCGAGAGGTCATTGTATACTACAAAGTTTTATTCCATATATGGACAAAAAAAAAATTATGGATGTATACTATCGTAGTATTTACTAAAAAGCAAAAGCAGGAGGAAATAATACTGTGCGCGATGTACTGCGGGAAGAAAAGAAATTTCTACTTAATCAGGCAGAAGCATTAAAACTTCGGAATTATTTGTCAAATGTGGTTCATATTGACTCACATAACGGACCGGATGGTTATCAGGTACGTTCTTTGTACTTTGATTCTTTGTCAAATCGGGATTTTCAGGAAAAGGAAGATGGTCTGGAGTTAAGAAGGAAGTTTCGTTTGCGGGTATATAGTCCTGATGCGGATTTTGCACTGTTTGAAATGAAGCAGAAGCAGGGACCTTATCAGCGGAAGCGATCATTAAGATTATCCAGAAGGGAAGCGCAGGCTCTCATTGAGGGTGATTATTCTGTACTTTTAAACAGTGGCAGTGAGTTTGGACAGGAATGTTATTCAATTATGGAAATGTGGGCATACCGTCCTAAAACAGTTGTAGAATATGACAGATTTGCATTTATCGCGCCGGAAAATTCTATTCGAATAACTTTTGATTCTGGAATACGGGCTAATGAAGTAAATTTCAATATATTTGATAGAAATCTGGTGTTAAACAGTGTAATGTCTCCTTTTGCTGTAGTGTTGGAAGTAAAATATAACGGTTTTTTGTTAAGCTATATCAAGCATATGCTTCTGCCCGTTCAGAAAAGCGAGCTTTCTGTGAGCAAATACTGTATGGCAAGACAAATTGGCTGTGACTACAGATTTTAGGAGGAAAGGAAATGAAAGAGACGATTTATAACCTGCTTGCCCAGCAGGGGGATATGACCTGGCAGCAAATTACAATGCATATTCTGGTAAGTGCTGTCATTGGTCTGTTTATTTTTATTTCATATGTGATCTCACATAAGGGAACGATTTACAGCAAAAAATTTGGAGTAACACTAATCGTTCTGACTGTTATGACAGGAACAGTTATGACTGTCATAGGAAACAATATTGCATTGTCGCTTGGTATGGTCGGTGCATTATCTATCGTGCGTTTTCGAACTGCAATAAAAGATTCCAGAGATACTGTATATATTTTCTGGACGATCATTGTGGGAATATGTTGTGGAGTTGGAGATTATCTGGTTGCTGCAGTAGGCAGTTCTGCTATTTTTCTTATCTTTCTTATCATGGGAGCAATCCGCAGTGATAACCGTATGCTTTTGATCATCCGTGCAAAAAGAAGCCGCTGTGAAAATATAGAATCCCAGGTCTTTCGTTATTTTGGGACTGGTGCCGTTCTTCGGGTAAAAAATACGACAGAGGAGAATGCTGAGTACATTTATGAATTATCCAGAAAAATACTGGAAAAAGTTCAGAAACAGCATCCGGCTTTAACAGATGATTTCTATAACCTTGGACAAATTGAAAGTGTTAATATTGTAGCTCAAAGCGATGAGATTTATAACTGATATGAAATATAAAATAATAGGATTTACATGCTGCTTTGCGGTTATTCTGATTGCCGTTTTTGCGCCATTGTTTTATAAGGACTACCGAAAAACAGAGAGAATTCATCAGCATGAACAGGAAATTCCCCAAGAACCATGTACGGATCCTGCGGATGGCGGTCTGTGTACATATCTTCCGATTGTCAAAATTGATACAGATGGGGTGGTAATCCCGGGAAGACCCATTAAGGATGATGGAAACAACCGCATTTATACACGTGCTGCTGATGGGGAAACTACAATTGCTGCTCAGATGGATATAATCGGAAATGACAGCAAAGAGTACCATCATGCAAATGAAACGGCAGATGTATCTTCTGCAATCCGCATACGAATGAGAGGTAATTCCTCAAGAGAGTTTGATAAGCCAAGCTATGCCATCAGACTTGTAGATAAAAAAGGGGAAAACAATCCGCTTTCCATTATGGGAATGGATGCGCACCATGAATGGGTATTATACGGTCCCTGGCTCGATAAAACAGCCATACGAAATTATATGTTTTACAATCTTGCCGGAGAAATGATGTCTTATGCGCCAAATGTAAGATTCTGCGAAGTAATTCTTAATGGTGAATATGAAGGTCTATATGTAATGACTGAAATGATAACCGGCGGAAAAGATGGCGCCAGGCTGGGACTTCGTGTAAATGCCAAGCGCAGCACATTTTCCGGATACCTGCTTCGCCTGGATCATCAGCATGCGGGCGAAGAAGCTTTAAACAGCTTTACAACGTATACCTACAAAACCCCCTTCATGCTGCAGATAGAATATCCCGGAAGCAGGAACAGGGATGCCAGACTGACAGAAGAAATCCGGCAGGATTTTTCAAATTTTGAAAAAACTCTGTACTCATATGATTATGACAGGGAAAAACATGGCTACACTTCTATGATAGATGTAGACAGCTTTGTAGATTACTTTATTATCAATGAGCTTTCCAGTAATGCAGATGCCGGAAACTATTCCACTTATATTTATAAGGGAACAGATAATCTGTACCATATGTGTGTATGGGATTTTAATAATGCCTGTAATAACTATTTCGAGGAGGAACTTCCTTATACTGGATTTTTCCTGAACAACCGATTATGGTTTGAAATGCTTATCAAAGATGAGGATTTTACTGAACGGATCATCCAGCGATATCATTCCTTGCGAAAAGGTCTGTTAAGTGAGGAATCACTTTATCGTTATATCGATGAAACCCTTGATTTTATCGCACCAGCTCTTGCAAGAAACGATGCACGATGGGGAAGTGTAGAACAGCAGGCAAAGGGACTTCTGGTTCCGGTATCAAGAAATCTGGACAGCAGATCTGCCGCTGAAGGACAGTTAAAAGGTTACTTGCGAAACAGAGGAAAATGGTTGGATGAAAACATTGAGACTCTGCGTCAGTATTCAGCATCCTCCCGTGTAAAGCAGTATAATGAGGTTAATGATTAAAATATGAAACGATTTATTATCAGCATATCTGCCATCATTCTGCTTCTATTTATTGGATTTATAGCTGTGTTTTATGGCGGATTTTATATGGACTCAGACCGGGACAATCATATAAACACATTTGTCCGGACTGAGAATAAAGAGATACTTATAAAGGACAAAGATAAGTGGAAACCATTTGAAGTCAGGGGAATTGATATGGGAAGCGGTATTCCTGGTGAATGGTCTACAGATTATGCGATCACCAAAGAAACCTATCTGCACTGGTTTCAGCTGATCCAGGAAGCAGGAGCAAATACGCTGAGAGTCTATTCTGTCCAGAATCCGTCTTTTTATAAAGCGTTCTATGAATACAATTCCCAACATGAGGAGCCGTTATATTTACTTCAGGGAATCTGGGTAAATGATTATATACAGAACTCCCGAGTGGATGCATATGCCGACTCCTTTGCAGGAAAGCTTCTGGATAATTGCCTGGTCACTGTAGATGTGATCCATGGAAAACGACTTATCATCAATAATGATGCAGATACAAGTACAGGACTTTATTTACACGATGTCTCGAAATGGGTGCTGGGATATATTATCGGAAATGGATGGGAAGATACAACAGTTGCATATACAGATGAGAAATATCCGGATATGGAACCTTATAAAGGAACCTATCTTACTGCTTCAAAAGATGCCTCTGCCTTTGAATCCCTGCTTGCCAAAACAGGTGACAGGATGCTGCACTATGAATCAACAAGATATGATGAGCAGCGTCTGATCTCCTTTTCCAGTGGAAATGCAACAGATCCCTTTGATTATCCTAAAGAGATTGCAGAATATTTCAGAAAATGTGCCCGGATCGACACAGAACATATAACTGCAACTGATAAATTTATATCAGGTCAGTTTGCCAGCTACAGTGCATCTCCATATGATCAGGATTACTTTTCCTGTATGGAATACACAACATGGAACAGCTTGTCTGATAAAAAGATTGACTTTAGTGACTGTATCACTCCTGACGGAAAACGGAATACTTATCGGGCATATTTAAGACTTTTAAACGAACATCATACAATGCCGGTTTTGGCTGTTGAATTTGGTGCAGCCACAGGACGAGGTGAGATTCATGAGAATCAGGTGACCAGCAGAGGACTTGGATACTATTCTGAAAAAGAACAGGGAAAGATTCTGGTAGATTGTTATGAAGACATTATGGCTGCCGGACTTTCCGGAGGCTGTGTCTATTCCTGGCAGGATGAATGGTTCAAGCATACCTGGAATACCATGTATGCTGTAGATTTAAGCCGTAATATTTACTGGGAAGATGCTCAGACAAATGACCAGCATTTTGGCCTGCTGGCATTTGACTGTGGGGAAAAAGAAAGTGTTTGTTACGTGGACGGTGATACTTCCGAATGGACGGATAAAGATAGGGTGATCCAATATGAAGACGGCTCTTTCATCAGTGTGAAGTATGATGCCTCCGGTGTTTATTTATATCTCCATAAAAAGGACTTTGATCTGGAAAATGACACGCTGTATGTTCCGGTTGATACGACCAAAAAAACAGGCAGTACCCGTATGGAAAATTGTACAGCAGAATTTGAAAGACCTGCAGATTTTGTACTGGTCTTAAATGGAAAAGATAATACTCGTCTGTTGGTTCAGGATCGGTATAATCCCATTCATGCCAATTATGAGGAAGATATTACAGGAAAAGATCCTTATATTGATCCACCAGCCAGGGACAGCGCTGTATTCGAAAATATCAGCATGGTATTACGGGATGTTATTGGTCAGTATCAGGATGCTGCCACACCGTTAAAAACCTTTGAAAGTGGAAAGCTGTATTATGGTAATGGAAATCCATCTGCATCTGCTTATGATTCCAGGGCAGATTTTATCTGTAATGGAGATGATGTGGAAATTAGAATCCCATGGCAGCTGCTGAATTTTTCTGATCCGTCCCGAATGCAGATCCATGATGATTATTATGACGGAAATTATGGCATTGAATCAGTGGGGATCAAAGAGATGTTTATAGGTTTTGGCGGAGAAGGAAATACAATCGAGATGGGAGGCCTTAAACTGAAAGGATGGGAGAATACAGTATCCTACCATGAAAGACTAAAAGAAGCATACCAGGTTCTGAAGACATACTGGACAGGAAAGGAATACGAATGATAGCACAGCTTGTGATTGTTTTTTATTTTATTGTCTGTGTGGGGATTATCATTTTTAACTGCTTTACAGAGATAATTTCAAGATATCGTTCCTGTGTTCTGAAAAGGAGGGAACAACGATATTGCGAAGAATACAGACAGTTGTTTTCAGGAAATATAACGGAAAATAAAAAGCAGGAAAAAAGGCTGGTTAAAGAGCTTCATTCAACCAGCAGACTTCTGACGTTCAGTGAAGCATTATCTAAAGTTGAAAACAGTATGCCGGAACAATTCCAGCAGGGAATAGCATCTGTAAGTCGGCTGATGGAAGAACTGATACCGGTTTATAAAAGAAAACCGGATATGGAAAAGGCCTGCCTGGCTTATGTGTTTGCCATATTTCATATGACGAAATTCCAGGCTAAGGAAATTGTTTTCCCATTTCTTTTTGACCTGCTTGGAAATAAAAGTCTCTATTGCAGGGAGAATGCTTTGCGGGCATTATACAGTTCAGAAGATATACATGCGGTTATGCAGGCATTGACATTTCTGGATGCAAATGAGCAGCTGCTTCCGCATAAAAAAATACTTGCAGATGGACTTCTTTCCTTCGATAAAAAAGAAGAACTGATACCACTCCTTTGGAAAAAATTGAGTGAATTTCATCCAAGGATGCAGGTAAGCTTGTTGGATTATATTCGATATGCATCGTCAAACTGGAAGGATGAAATGCTGTCTATGCTGGAAACAAGCCAGGATATGGAAATTCAAATCGCATGTGTCCGCTATTTTGGCAGATATCAGGATGAAAGAAGTGTTTCTTTTCTGCTTCATCACGCTGAAGAAGAAAAGGAAGGGTTCTGGGAATTGCAGAATGCCTGTATTTCTGCTCTTGCTGTGTATCCCGGACCACAGACACTGGAAATCTTGAAAAAAGAGACTTCCAGTAAAAACTGGTATGTCCGTTATAATGCTGCAAAAAGCCTTGCAGTTCTGAATACAGACAGGGATGCATTAGCTGATATTTTACAGGGAAATGACCGCTACGCAAAAGAAATGTTAGAGTACCAGCTGGATGAAGTAAAAGTACAAAGGGGGGCGGGTTTATGACCGATGCATTTCGTTTTTTTCTGGAATGTGTCAATCTGTTTTTTATTATATACCTGATTGGATATTCCAGCTTTTTGTTTTTGTCGGTTGTAGCAGGCGCAATTGAGCTGTACAGATCATACCGCCTTGAACAGATGCACAATAAACTGTGGCAAAGCTATTACATACCGGTTTCCATTCTTGTTCCGGCTTATAACGAAGAGGTTACGGTGAAGGATACAGTCACTTCACTTCTCAACCTGGATTATAAACTATATGAAATTATAGTAATAGATGATGGTTCTAAAGACAAAACATCTCAGGTTCTGATTGATGCATTTCATATGGAGCGAGTGGAACGCCCGATCCGTCATCTGATCCAATGTCAGCCTGAGGAAGAAATTTATGAATGCCCGAACCAGAAAGTGCCCATTACTTTGATCCGCAAGAAGAATGGCGGAAAAGCAGACAGTTTAAATGCCGGAATCAATGCAGCCAGGTATCCCTGGTTTATCTGTATGGATGCGGACTCTATTTTACAGCATGATTCGCTGGAGAAAATCGTTCGCCCGGTTCTGGAGGACGAAAATGTAATAGCCGTTGGTGGAAGTGTCCGCCCAGCCAATGGTGTTGTCATAAAAAAAGGTCATGTGATAAAATACAGGCTGCCCAGAAATATAATAGCAAGAATGCAATCCCTGGAATATGCCCGTTCTTTTCTGGCAGCACGTATCCTGCTGGATAAAATCAATGCAAACATGATCATATCCGGAGCTTTTGGATTATTTGAGAAAAAAACAGTGATTGCCGTAGGCGGATATGACAACAGTACAATGGGCGAGGATATGGAACTGGTAGTCAGACTTCATGAATTCAGCCGCATGAATCGTAAGCCATATAAGATTGATTTTGCACAGGATGCCATCTGCTGGTCGCAGACTCCGGAAAAATTAAGTGAATTAGGCAAGCAGCGGAAAAGATGGCAGAGAGGATTGTTCCAGTGTATGTGGGGACACCGTAAAATGCTGGCAAACCCACGGTACGGAGCTGTAGGACTTTTATCCTATCTTTATTTTCTGCTTTACGAATTATTGTCACCATTTATTGAACTTTTGGGTGTACTTACAATGGTTTTATCTGTGATGATGGATATGCTGAATGTGAAATTTATGCTGGTATTTCTTGCATACTATGCCCTGTATGGTATTTTACTCACATTAACTGCATATTTTTCAAGAATCTATACCATTGACCAGAGGTTTTCTTTTCGAGAGCTGATCCTTGCTATTACTGCTTGTTTTTTTGAAACAACTTTTCTCCGCTTTTATCTGGAATTTGTCCGTGTGACTGCATTTGTGGGATACAAGAAGAACAAACTGAACTGGGATAAACTGGAAAGAAAGAAAATGAACAGAATATAGTTTTATTACTATGTCAATTTATCTAGTAGATCAAATAATAAATAACTGGCTACATTTTACGAAACGTCTTCTGATGAAATTTTATCGGGCTTATAAGTCCAATGATAGACTACTGGATCTGCATTTACTTCATCGAAATATTTATAAATTCTGTCTTCAAGTTCCTGCTTTGGATTAACTCGAATTCCCTTCAGCATCTGCTTTGTCATCTTGCTGAAAAAGCTTTCAATCAAATTTAGCCAGGAACTATGGGTTGGTGTAAATACAAACATGTAGCGTCCTTCTGGTTTTGTTGCAAGGTAGTTCTGAACCTCTTCTTGCAAAATATAACCATGTATGTGCTGCATGTGGAAGAACCCCGAAAGATACAGGGTTTCAACAGGATCATAAAGTGCCGAGACTTAGAGGGGGAAGTGATGAAATTTCAAATTGGCAACCATTGTGTGATGAATGCAATAACTTTAAAAGTACTGCTTGCAGAGATTGCCAGTTAGATTGTGAAACTTGTTGTTGGGCATATCCTGAAAAATTTAAACCTTTTCATATTCCTGGAGAGTTAGTTAAATGTTTGCGCGAACATGCTCAAAAGCTTGGCAGGAATCCCGATGAATTACTCACTGAAATTATTACAAATTATATTGAAAACCAAAATTAGAAAAACACACAGACTCATGGTTAGTGTAATAAGGGTCTGTGTGTTTTTCTGTTATAGAGGAAGAGAGTAATTATTGTTATGAGGATCAGTGCGGTATTTATATTCCTGTAATTTTTCATCTTTGTTAATTAGCATAGAATAGATAGTCTCTAAGGGGAATGGCAGATAAAGATATTGTATGTTATAATCTTATAAAATGATGAAAAGTGTAGGAAGTAGGAATGGCAGAAGAAAAATTAAATGTGTTATATACCATTGACGATAAAGAATTTCCATCAATGGATTATATAAATGTACTTGAAAAAATGGAAAGGTTATAGAACGCCCAGACCATATTTGGAGTCAATGATGTGAAGTACATCATCCGTTACGATGAGGCAGTCCCCCGTTCCAAAGCTATCCGGTACCCATCTGGAAAAATCAAGTCTTTGTTCTACAAGCACCAGAGGATCTTTACAGAGTTTCTTTGCTTCTTCGAACTGTTCTATGACGAAGTTGCAGTATTCCTCTGTGCAGTTTTCCATCTCCACATCGTAGTAATCCAAATCTGCAGTCGGATCACGCCCGGATTTTCCAAGAGCTTTCAGAACTTTGTATTCACAGAGTTTATGTGCATCTGTTCCCTGCTGTGCATAAGGACTTGCCCGATCCCTGATCTCGGCACATAACCTTACGGATGGTGGGCAGTTCAATCACTGCTTACTTGAGGGAGCGGAGAGCAATGCGTGTTTAGGCATTGCCGATCACCTCCAAAGCTGCGATCACTTCCGGGTATTTATCAGCAGGAACTCCGGTCAGAGTACCATCGGAAGAAAAGGTTGCTACGATCTTCTTCACATCCGCTTTATACTTTCCGGCATCTGCCTTGGCCTTCTGAGCCAGTCTTGCTCTGACATCTTCTTTGGTATAAGTGATGGTTTCGGATTCCTTTTCAGGAGAAACTTCCTGCGCCGCCTCAGATACTTTTTCTGCTTTGACTGTTTTTTACTTTTTCGCTGGAGCTTTCGGCTGTGTCACGTCTTCCGTGGAAGAGTAGATTTCACTAAGCCGTGTGAAGCTGTCAGCAATGGTCTTAAATAACTTCGCCAATTCTTTTTCCTTCATCGTCTTTTGCCTCCTTTGACATATGGTTGACTGCGTTTTTCTTTGCAAGCTGTCTGGTAATGACACTGATTGCAATCAGCACATCTGAGATTTCCTTATCAAGTTCTGCATCGCTGATTATGGCAGCATCTGTTTCTGTAACATTTCCCATCGTTTGCACCGCCTTTCTGAAAGACTTTTCCTTTCACTATCCCATGGACACAAAATCCCAAAAAGGGCGGGAGAAAAATTTAAAGTGGTCGGATTGGATTTTTACATTTATATAGAAGAAACCCGCTCAAAGGAAAAAAATTAAAAAAAGTGCCGCCCAATTCGCAGATTCCTGTCCATGGGATAGTGAAGAGATAAATACACATCTCTACCATTTAACGAAAGGAGCTATTCTTATGGGAGTAGGTTATAGAAACCAGGAAGGCTATGCCGATCCGGTGCCATATCTGGCAATCTCCAATATGAATGTCCAATATTACCCCTCATGTTTGCAGACATGCAGGAACAAGAGTGCTGCCGATAACAGAAGATGTGGCAGAAATGTTTCGAGCAATCATCGAAGACAGGAATGCTCCTAAAGTGGAAAAATCCATTGATGGCTACAGTGGATTCCTTTTCTACGATGACAATGGAATGCCACTTGTGGCAATGCACTGGCAGCACCGATTCAACCACATGGCAAAATCAGGAATGAATCCAAAGACGTTACAGTACCTCATGGGGCATTCGGATATAAGTGTTACAATGAATGTGTACACGCATATCAGTTTTGATGATGCTGAGGAAGAATTGAAACGTATGGAAGAGTTTAGGAAGGCGCAGGCGGAGGTTGAGCAGAAGAAGGAGAAACCGATGTCGCAGAAAATGTTTAAGGTAGTTTAATATGGAAGAAGGATAACGCTCTGGTTTAGGCTGGGGCGTTATTTTTGTTGTTAAAAGTGCCTTACTATGATACTATTATTTTGGGTGTTTATCGGTTGATTAGAGGTGCATTTGTACCTACTTTTATCTCAAGGAGGAAATGCCATGAAGGTAAATCCAAAGACCGTCAAATTCGTCCTGGACCTTGTTGCAGCATTAGCTGTAACTGCAGCCGGTGTGGTTGCAAAATACTACATCGATGTGCCTCAGGACTAGGCACCTAGGCACATGGCTTGAAAAGACTGTGTGCCTGTTTTTATATAGAGGAGGGCGCTTTATGGAAAAAGAATTTAATTATTCTATACTTTTCAAACAGGCAATTCAGAAAATAAAGTGTATTCGAAATCCGCATGCTGCTAATCCTGAATTTTCAGATATGAAATGGGATGACGTTCGTAATGAATTATTATTTGACTTTGGAGGAAATGAACATGAGAAATATGAAAGAGTCATTACCTCGGCAAAGGATATTTCTCTATCGTGTCTACATTTTATTATTCTAAAACTCGGCGAAATATATGGATGTCAATTTAAAACGATAGATGCTGAAATTAAAATTGATAAAGGTTCTAAAATATACTTTTTGATACACGATGAAAAAAAAGATGAGTTACTAGTGTTCAAAGAATTAGAAGAATGTCCCGGATGGAAGATTAAAGGAAGGGAACCTGAAAAAATACAATCATTAATGGATGAAATAAAGGTAAAAACATGTAAGTATGTGTATATGGTACATGATTATGCATATCTGCAAATGATTGGACATAATGAGGATAATAACGATCCGGGAAGAGGTTATAATCTTTATGGCATAAAATGGTTTTGGGAAAATTATTTTGGGGAGGATGAGTATCAGAATTTTATTTGTGCACTTAATGAATATAAAAAGCAAGTCAATGAATATATAGGATATGCCTATATAAAAACATTAGGAAATTCCGCACTAATAAATTTTAGAAAAATAACTGAATATGAAATAACAGTAGAGAACTATGATGCTTTGTTAAGTAAATCTCAGCGAGATATTAGTGGTAGATCTCTATCTTTGTTAGAGTCTGATTATAAAAAAATTAGAAAGCAGTTTTTTGATGAGCAAGTTATTCTTGTTTTAATAGGTAAACATGATTTTGCGGAAAGCTTAATAACTGCAGAATGGCTGTATTCATCGATGAAGCAAGCTAAAGCAATAGATTTGACCGTTATTGGAACTGGTTACTTCAAAGCAGTTGAGCAAATATTATATGAATTGATATGCTTACACAAAGATGAAGGAAGAAAGATTAAAAAGAATAAATCGAAGGATATGGTTCCATTAACAGAAGCCAATATTCTAAAAAAAGATTTTTTGGATACAACATTAGGTTCAATGGCCAATTTCTATAAGGATAATATAGATATATTGCGAAGTGATATAGGAAAGGCTAGGGATTATGTAAGGGAAACTATCTTTGCATACGCAAAAGTCAGAAATGGTTACTTTCATAAGCATAATATTCATGACTGGAATAAGATAGATGAAATAAGAAGTGCAACATTCCAATTACTGTTTTTATTGTTGGGGGCACAACAGTTGTCTGATGTGGAGAGAAAAGCATTAGGCCAAGTGGATACTAGTTTATATGACGATTACTATAAATTATGTGAGTATGTCAATTTCCATAGCAATGAGTTATTCTTTATCAATTTAGGAGGAGCAGATGCATTTGCTATTGCTGTTTCTGATATGTATATTGAAACTGATACAAATGATTACATTAAGTATTCTGGCGTTTATTTTAAGGAACTTGGCAAGGACGGAAGAATATTTAAGTTCAATAAAGAAAATTTGCCTAAAGTAATCTATACTGGGAAATTTGTATTTACTAAGACAGAGATGGTTGGCGTTGAACCTGTTAAGCGAATGAAGATTTATGAGAATGGAAAGTTTGTTGGCAATTCGATTGTGGATGAAGATAAGTTTTCGTATTAATCCTTAGTAGTAAGAATTTTCGTTTTACTACCAATTTTACTACTAACAGGTAGTAACAACATGCTCAATCTTGCTCTGATTTGCCACAATCTGTAATTTCAGAGCAAACTACATGAACCACGGAAACCCTTGCAAACAAGGGCATTTCTGGGCAAAACAAGGAGAAATAAGATTGAAAATGAGAAGTAGAGGGTATCCATTACCTTAATCGCATCACAAATAAGCCATCTTTCGGTGGCTGCTTTAAAAATTGAATATCGTATACATTAAGGCTATGCAGTTGCTGACTTGATTTTATAACCTCGATTTCTGGCGATCATGAGTGCCTGCTCTACGGTAATCTCACGATCCACAGGTAGTAAGTCGGATTTTCGATAAAGTTCTGCATTATAGTTTTCTCCGTTCTTTAACATGTGGTATAATGCGGTAAGAAGCATTCTTGCTATCGCAATGATTGCTTTCTTGTGACCGCGACGCTTTTTGATACGGAGATAGCGGTTGCGAATTTCAGGATGCTTATTGCTTTTAACAACAGCGTTTGCACACTGTACTAAAAGAGGTTTGATGTAGCATCCGGCCTTGGAAACCCGGACAGATTTTTTCTTTCCTGCACTTTCATTGTTGGTCGGGGTAAGACCAGCCCATGAGCACAAGTGTTTCGCCGAAGGAAAAGCCTCCATATTGGTACCAATTTCAGAAATAATTCCGATGGCAGTGAAATCACTGCTGATACCAGGAGCGGTTTGAAGAATGGCAAGTTCCTGCTGATA
>OIEC01000994.1_pt1 | contig 13352 bp, 6 predicted proteins | sample 1604801 | NCBI WGS metagenome assembly OIEC01 (sample SAMN01760940, study PRJEB22395) | human gut metagenome | reverse complement strand
TCCTGCGGGTCGGCGGTATACTTGAGCAGCGAGCCGACGGCGTTAAACAGCGAAGATGCGATGACGCCCGCCAGCACGAGATACACCATCGAGCGGCTGCTGTTTTTGCCCGCGATTTTCAGCGTAAACCAGACGGAAAGCAGGCCGAAAACCAGTGCGATCATCTGCGTCTCAAAAATGCTGCACGAGAGAATAATCGCCAGAATCGCGCCGACGCACGTGCCGCTCGTCACGCCGAGAATATCCGGTGTGGCCAGCGGATTGGAAAACAGCGCCTGATAGGTGTTGCCCGCACAGGTCAGCCCCGCGCCGACGACAATCGCCATCAGAATTCGCGGCAGGCGCAGATTGACGATGATCGAGTAATTCTGCACACCTGTGCTTTCGCCGGTGAACAGACTCCGAATCGCGCGGATCACATCGCCCAAAGGGACGCTCATCCGCCCGACACACAGGCAAATGAGCGCAGTTGCAATGGGCAGAAGGAACATCAGTGCGACGGAAAGCGCCGTGAAGCGTCCTTTTTTGATGAAAGGCGTCAAAGAAGGAGTTGAGATTTTGAAGCAAAAGGTACAAGAGGGGAAAACGATCCGTATTATTTCAGATTATGATGTAGATGGAGTTGTCTCAAATTATATTTTGTGGAAAGCGATTCATGATCTTGGTGGAAAGATTGATTTTCAGATTCCAGACCGCATGAAAGATGGCTATGGAATTAATGAAAATATCATTGAAAAAGCAGTGGAAGACCAGATTGATACGATCCTTACCTGTGATAATGGGATTGCAGCAGCAGATGCAGTTGCATATGGCAAAGAACATGGACTGACAATGATCATTACGGATCATCATGATGTGCCATTTGATACCGATGAAGCAGGAGTGAGAAAAGAGGTTCTTCCACCAGCAGATGTAGTGATCAATCCAAAGCAGGAAGCATGCAATTATCCGTATCCGTTACTTTGTGGAGCAGGAGTGGCTTTTCAGTTTATGAGGGCATTCTATCAGGCAATGGAAGAAGATGAAAGCCAATTGGAAGAGTTGTTATCCATGCTTGCGATCGCGACTGTTTGTGATGTGGTAGATCTGACAGGAGAAAACAGAATCTTTGTCAAAGAAGGATTACGCCGAATCAAAGATACACAAAATATCGGGTTGAAAGCATTGCTGAATGTGCATGATCTGATGGATAAACAGATACAGTCTTATGCACTAGGATTTATTGTTGGACCATGTATCAATGCGAGCGGACGTTTGGAATCTGCCGAAAAAGCATTGAATCTATTTCTGGAAGAAGATGAAGAGAAGGCAAAACAGACAGCAGAAGAATTAAAAGAACTGAATGATCTTCGGAAAACCATGACAGAAAATGGTGTAAAAGAGGCACTGGGACAGGCGTTTGAATATGAAGCAAAAGGAGATAAAGTGCTTGTATTATATCTTCCAGAATGTCATGAAAGTATTGCAGGTATCATAGCAGGAAGGATCAAGGACCGCTTAAATCATCCAGCATTTGTCTTAACAGATGCAAAAGAAGGAATCAAAGGTTCTGGACGTTCCATCGAAGGATATTCCATGTTTGAAGAGATGATGAAAGTCAAAGAGGTGTTCACAAAGTTTGGGGGACATCCAATGGCAGCAGGATGCTCTTTGAAAAAAGAAAAATTACAGGAATTCCGCAAAAAGATCAATGAGAACTGTACCCTTGAGAAAAAAGATTTTGCAAAGAAAGTACAGATTGATATTGATATGCCAGTTGATTATATTACCATGGATCTGATCCATCAGTTATCTGTTTTAGAGCCATTTGGAAAAGAAAATAAAAAACCATTATTTGCACACAGAAAGTTAAAAGTGGAACGTGTGAAGGTTTTTGGAAAAAATAAAAATGTGATAAAATTAGCATTAAAGAGTAGTCAGGGAACTAGGATTGATGGCATGATTTTTGAGGATGAAGATGAATTTCGAGAGAAAATGGGAACAGCAAAGTATATCACATGTACATATTATCCAGTGATCAATGAGTATCAGGGATATAAAAGTCTTCAGATCAACATTCAAAATTATTTTTTTGTGGAGGAATAGCATGAGTAAGATAAAATTAGTAGCGATGGATCTAGATAATACACTCTTAGACAGCGAGAAACAGATTTCAAAACACACAGAAGAAGTTCTAAAAGAAGCGATCAGAAGGGGTGTTTATATAGTTCCAGCAACAGGACGTATTTTTAAAGCAATTCCAGAATTTTTAAGAGATATTCCAGGCGTTCGATATGCAGTTTGCTGTAACGGGGCAACTGTTTATGATCAGAAAGAAGATAAGATCATATATACAAATCATCTACCAAAAGAAACGGTATTTTCGTTGTTTGATATTTTGGAAAAATATCATTGTACACGTGATATTTATCAGAATGGGCAAGGGTATATGGAACGATGCTATTTTGACCATCTTGCAGAGTATGGTGTATCAGATCATGTATTAAAACTTGTGAGAGATACAAGACTGCCACTGGATGATCTGCGAAAGTACATTGAAGAGCATCCGCTTGGAATTGAGAAGTTCAATGTATTTTTTGATGATAAGGAAGAGCGAGAAACTGCAAGACAAGAATTGATTGAGAAAAATATTGCGAGTGTATCAAGTTCTCTGGGAAATAACATTGAAATAAATCAGATTGGATGTGATAAAGGAGATGGACTTTTACATCTGGCAGAGCAAATTGGACTATCTATGGATGAAGTGATGGCATGTGGAGATGCAGGAAATGATACGATGATGATCAAAGCTGTAGGAACCGGTGTTGTTATGGAAAATGGACAACCTGATCTGAAAGAGATCGCAGACTTTGTGACAAAGACAAATAATGAAGATGGTGTTGCATATGCAATTGAAAAATTAGTCTTTGAAGCATAAGATGTGAAAAAAATGTGAACATGGATCATGACTATTCATTTTTATTGACGAGGGTATCCAAAGTGGTATAATAAGTATGTTTAAATAGTTAGGGGGAACAATGAAAGATGAGAAAAACACGTAAAACAGCAGCTGTAGTAGCTCTGTATACGTTTTTGATGCTTGGATCAGTGTCTGTGGTCAGAGCAGATCAGCCAGTCACAAGAGAGCAAATAAGCAGTGAACAGACTGAGACCAAGACAGATTCTTCTGCCCAGACGACAGAAAGTGAAGCAACGACAGAGACAACAACACAGACGACTCAGGCAAAGCCGACAACGGAAGCAACAACGCATACGCATATAACGGCTGCAGCAACACATACAAAGAAACATACAGCAACAACACATACAAAGAAACATACAGCGGTAACGCATACAAAGAAACAAAAGACAAAGTCTGATCAAGATAAGAAGAAAGATAAAAAAGATAAGAAAAAAGACAAGAAAGATAAAAAATCTATCATTCCAAAAGTATATAATGATCATAGTCTTGAGATGAAAGATAAGAAAGAGACGATACAGGGATTTATTTACTTTAATCAGGCAGATGCAGCATGGAATGACAATGGATATCAGATCAAAAGCAGTGGATGCGGACCAAGCGCTATGGCAGTTTGTATCAGTTCGCTGACGAATAAATGGGTAACTCCAGTTGATACAACAGTATGGGCATATAAGAATGGCTATTACAGTAGTGCTGGAGCAAGTCATGAGATGGTCCCAGCACTGGCACAACAGTATAAACTGGAATGTCATGGACTTGGAAGTGATGTCAGCAAGGTTAGAGATGCATTGAAGAAGAAGCATCCAGTAGTAGCACTGATGGGGCCAGGATATTTTACGAAGAAAGGTCATTTTATCGTATTGGTTGCGATCGATGATAATGATCAGGTAACGGTTGCAGATGTTGGAAGCAGACAGCGTACACAGTACAAATATCCACTAAAAGAAGTGATCGCACAGACGAAGTCAGCATCAGCAGGAGGTCCATGCTGGGAGATTTATTCTGATCAAAAGATATCTGCGAAGGCTGATAAGAAGGCAAAGCAGCTGAAAGCTGAGAAGAAATACAGAAGCAAAGAATTTAAAGCAATGTATAATAAGATCAAGTCAGTATCGCAGAAGAATTATCAGTTAGCGGTTCCACTAAAGAAAGGAACACTAGTTAGTGAAGAACAGTTTGTTACGATCACATCCTTAGGAATCAACGATAAAGTTTCCGTAATGGATGCGAGCAAGAAGCTAACAAGTGATGTCGACCTTGACACAGTAGTAGATGAGATTCAGACAGAGGCAGTCAAGGATTCTTTTTGGAATACGATCATGATCGCACCTGACAAAACTAATTTGACAGATAAATAAAATAGTATATATTACATAAAGAAAAGCACAGAATCATTGAGTATGATCAATGATTTCTGTGCTTTTTCTATTCTAAAAAATAGGAGGAAAGAAAAATGAAGATTCAAAATATGATCAAAAAAATAACGATTGCTGTATTATCTGCAGCAATGATGCTTGCACCTATCGTTAATATCAAAGCGGCATCAACAGATGTGGTCGATACAAGCAAAACCGGATCTATAACGATCCACAAATATGACATGACAGCAGCAAAACAGGCCGGTGTTAACACCAGTCAGTTTACACCAACAGGAAAACAGGACGCTGCTGCGGAAGCAGCCTTGGAAAAATATGCGATCAAAGGTGTGGAATTTAGTTACCTGCGAGTTGGAGATGTTGAACAGCAGAGTGAGAATGGAAAGATTCAGATGATTTATGAACTTCCAACCACAATACAGCAGATTTTGGGTTTGACATCTTCTGATGCAGCTAAAACAGAAGGAAGTAAGACATATTTTACAAGCCAGCAGATCAATGAGAAACTTGCCAAGGCATTAGAAGATAATACGGTAACGAAAGATAAATTAGAAGATTACATGGGAAAGAATGGGACAGCCATGGATGAGACTAATGCTAATGGTGTGACAAGTAAAGACAAATTGCCACTGGGTCTTTACCTGATCGTTGAGACAAAGGCACCAGAAAATGTAACTTACACAACAAATCCATGGTTTGTACAGTTGCCATCCACGGATTCTAAGGGAGATGACTGGTTCTATGATGTGATCTGTTATCCAAAGAATGAAACTGGAAATCCAACACTTGACAAAAGAGTACGCAATAATCCAGATCAGGACAATGTAACAACTGCCAATACAGACAGACTGGCAGATTTTACTTCTGCAAGAAATGAATACAAATATCAGAGTACCGTGACAGCATCTAAAGCAGAAAGACTGGATTATCAGTTCATTTCCAAATTGCCACATATCACATCATCAACAACCTACCTGTCAACTTATACATTTAACGATACGATGGCAAAAGGAATGACATATGGGAAAGATGCCGTGATCGCAATCTATGAAACTAAGGATGCAGCGGACAGAACAAATGTGAACAATGTTGAGAAGAGTGGTGCATTGGCTGTATGGAAGAGGTCCGACACGGATTCAAAGTTTGCAGCAACATACGGAAAATCTGGAGACGATCCTGCAATGAAGATCGAGATGACAAAAGCAGGACTTAATGAGTTGAATAAGAAATATTCTGATAAATATATCGTTGTATATTATACAGCTAAGGTGAATACAGATGACAGCGTTATTCTTGGTGATAAAGGAAATCCAAACGATGTATCCCTTACGTGGAAGAGAACAAATACGAATTATTATGATATTTTAAAAGACAAATGTATCGTATACTCTTACGGATATGATCTGACAAAGAAATTTTCTGACAGCAAGGGAGATGCAACAAAGGTTAAATTCGTTGTAAAAAATAAGACAGATAATTACTATCTAGTAGCAAGAGCAGATAGAGCAGGTGTTTATCAGATAACAGGAAAGTCTGCAAAAGAAGCTGATGCGACTCAGTTTAGTCCGTCTTCTGATGGAAAACTTGTGATCAATGGGATCGAAGGAGATGAATATGGATTTACAGAAACACACTCCGATGCAGGATACTCCCTGTTAAAGAAAGAAGTGATCGTTAAGGTCAAAGAGACAAAAGCAGATATCACACCAACCGAAGCAAATATCACAGGGATCCAGAGTAAGTCTGATGCAGATTCCACAGCAAATGATGGAGTTCCTAATGGTGCGGTATTAAAGAATGATGTGACGGTTCAGACTACAGCAGCGAGTGCGACTGTGGATGAGACAAAGGCAACGATGACAAAACACGATGATTCTGGAAATGCATATATCAATATGCAGATCACAAATCAGAAGCAGTTCATGCTGCCAATGACAGGTGGGGCAGGAAACTATCTTCTGATCATTGCAGGGGTTGTTGTTGCTGGATGTGGGATCTTGATTTTGAACAAAAACAGAAGACGATCACAAAGATAAAATGAAACAAAAGATCATACCGATTCTGATCGTTCTGACAGGTTTTTTGCTGTTGTTTTATCCATTTACAAGCAACTATCTGTTTGAAAAGAGTGCAGGTTCGACAGTGGAAAGTTATCAGGAAAAGGCAGCCGGAATGGATCAGGCGATCATAAAAAAAGTAATGGATGAAGCGAAACAGTATAATGGGGAATTGCTGCAATCTTCAATACAGTTGACTGATCCGTTTAAGGAAAAACGCTTAGATGGAGAGACGGTTCATTATAACAGAATATTAAATATTGATGGATCATCGATCATGGGATATTTAAAGATTCCTTGTATTTCAGTCAATCTGCCGATCTATCATGGGACAAGTGGGACAGTTTTGGAACATGGGATCGGACATCTGGCTGTATCTTCCTTTCCGATTGGAGGAAAAGATACCCATGCGGTGCTGACTGGACATACTGGGCTTAGTTCTGCAAAAATCTTTACAGATCTGACAGAGATGAAAAAGGGAGATTTCTTTTTTATACATGTATTGGATAAAAAGCTTGCTTACCGTGTGGATCAGATCACAGTCGTGGAACCACAAGATACAAAGGAACTTCAGATCATGGAAGGAAAAGATCATGTAACATTGGTTACTTGCACACCCTATGGAGTTAATGACAAGCGTTTATTAGTCCGAGGAGTTCGCACAGCTTATCATGCAAAAGAGGAAGAGATAAGAGCAAGAAATCATCATTCGCAATGGATGGAAGTTTACAAACGGGCCATCTTTGCAGGACTATTGATCATTTGTGTATTGATCGCAGCCAGAAAAGTATATGAAAAGAAAAAGCGGAGAAAGGAGATATGGGTGAAACAAAAGATCATAAATATTGTTGGAATCTTTTTTCTGGTGATAGGGATCACGTTACTGCTTCATCCGGAGATCATATCATATCTGAAACAAAAACAGTCCGATCAGACGGTGAAAGAACTGACGCAGAGGAGAAGCAAAAGAAAACAGGATGATCTACTGTATCAAAAAGCAGTCTGCTATAACAGGAAGATATTCAAAGAAAAACAAGCAGGACTAAAGGATGTATTCAGTTACCGCAGTGCACCGATCGTCTTAAGAAACGAAAAGAATACCTTCGGTTACATTAAGATACCGAAGATGAAACAGAAACTTCCATTATATTTGGGAGCGACGATGGAAAATATGAGAAAAGGAGCAGCGATCATGGGACAGACATCCCTGCCAGTAGGACAAAAAGACAGCAACTGCGTGATCGCTGCACATCGGGGATATCGGGGAATTCCGTATTTTCGGGACATCGAACAGTTAAAAATAGGCGATCAGGTGATCATTAGAAATCCATGGGAAAGACTGGATTATCGGGTTACAAAGATTAAAGTGATCGATCCATATGATATGGACAAGATTCTGATTCAAAAAGGGAAAGATATGGTCACACTTTTAACCTGTCATCCGTACCGAGGACATGGAAGATATCGGTATGTGGTGTACTGTATGAGGAATCATGGACAGAAGATCAGGAAACAAAAGGAAGATAGATAAAAATAGATGGAGAGGAGGATGTAATGAAGAATGCAAAAAAGATCCTGGAAAGAAAACGAAAGATCATAGTGGTATTAGTGGTCATGGTTTCATTTGTTTCCGTTCTGGCATGGTATCAGATGAAGAAGGCACATGCTTATCAATCATATAATACAGGAGGAAACAAACATTTTAAAGATGGACATTTAACAGTGAACATCAATGGGCCAAATGGGAAAAGCGATAGTCTGACAATGTATATTCATAGTGATGAATATGAAAAAAATAAAAATGACAGCGGTGGGACATTTAATAATTCCAGACATCCATATACGGTAACGACGTATTCCGGTGGAGGCGGAGATTATAAGCTTACAGTGAATAAACAGACGATATATTCAGAGAAGAACAGTAACAACAACTATACACTTTTAACGATCAAAGTCTGGTATCTGTTACCGGCCCATGAACAGCATCGATCCTGGGAATGGGTAACGGTGGATAAACCAGTATTTTCAGATCCGAGCAAGGATATAACGCTTTATTGCGGAGGAAATGATGGATTTTGGGAAAATTCCTATCATGATACTCAAGAACATTGGAAATCAGTAAATATCCATGTCAGTACTGGATTGGTCGGAGTGGCCTCTGCTGACAGAGATGGATGGAAAACTTATGACTGGTGTTCTATAAATCTGAATCTGGAAAAGCCAAGCCGCAGCATTTATTACAACGGAAATGGTGGAGATGGTGCAGATGTAACATGGAATTTTACGGATGGAGATTATTTTTCGTTTCCAACGGTATCAAGAAGAGGTTATACCTTGGAAGGATGGCTGGATGAAGGAACAAAATGGATGTCCAATACAGGCTGGCTGGTATGTGGTAATTATACAGAGACAGCCCAGTGGACAGCGAATACATACACTGAAAACTATGACGGCAATGGCGAAGATTCTGGACATGTGAATGATGGGACAGCCACGTACGATCAAAATTACAGCTTTGCTGAGAATGGATACACGAAAAAAGGCTATGCCTTTGTTGGATGGAATACAGATAAACATGCGGTGAGAGCACGGTATTCTCCAGGAGAGATGATCACATGGAGTAACACGGAGGGTATAACACTTTATGCTGTCTGGTCCAAGAACTCTTATGAAGTAACATTTGATGGAAATGGTGCATCAGGCAGCAAAAAGACTGCGGAATTAAAATATGGACAGGATGATATCCTGCCAGCAAATACATTTGAACGGCCGGGATATACCTTCCTTGGATGGAGTGAAGATCCGAATGCGATCAAAGCAAAATATACCGATAGACAGGCAGTCAATACTCTCTGCGATGCTGGACAGACTTGTGAATTGTATGCTGTCTGGAAGAAAACAGATGGATCATTCGATACACACAACATTATTCATGATGACGGTATGTTTAATGGATCGATCGAACTGGAAGGACAGAATGGAACTGGATTTTCGAGAGACCACGTAGATTCTGAGTATGGAAGGATCGACAAGGAAGGGCAACCGGGATATTTCACAAACCGTTACAAGTAAAAAGGGGGAAGAAAGTTTGAAACAAATGAAGACGATCTGTAAAAAGATATCGGTAAGTATTCTTACCCTCCTGATGATCATGACAATGTATCTGAGTGGTTCAGGAGAATCACTGTTCCTGAAGAATAGAGACGTCAAGGCTTTCACAGGAGAAGCCAAACTGGTGATGAGCCAGGCATTATCAAATAATAAGATTTCAGAGATTGATCGTCCTGCATCAGAAGGTCTGTGGAGTATGACAGCTGACGGACACAGAGTGTTTTGCTTAAACTCTGGAAAGACCATGTGTTCTGGAGATACCTTAAAATACAAGACGATCAATGCAGCAACTTATGAAAAAAAGGGAATTGCAAAAGCATTAAACTGGTATTTCAGGTTAAGCGGCAAGAATACAAAAGATCTGTCATTGTGTCAGGCATACATCTGGGCATGTGGACATGGAGCGAATAAGCAAAATACCGTTTATCAGGCAGGAAAAAATGTGGACAGGGGTTATTCGCAGAAAGATGCAAAAAAGTTCTGTAAAATGATCAGTGATCAGGATCCAGAAGGAACGATCTATTATTATACAGTGAAGAAATGTGTGAAAAAGAAGAAACTGGATTCCCATCAGGTTTTGTTCGGATTTCGTCATACACCGCCAGATATTGAAAAAGCGAAAACGAGTGCAACAAAGTCAGGAACCAGCCCAGATAATGTAAGGATCAAGATCAAAAAGAAAGATGCGGAAACAAGAGCAGGGCTTTCTGGAGCAGTATTTCAGATCTATATGGATGGGAATTATCAAGGAAGTGTAACAACCGATGATAATGGAGAAGCTTCTTATACTGTTCAAAGAACGGTAAGTTATAGTGTGACATCAACGAAAAAGACTTATGTAAAGAATTGGAACGATCTTTCAAAAAGTCAGCAAAAAGAAGCGACAGATAATGGCTGGTACGATTCTTCGGCAAAAGCATATGCTGTGGCAATGCAGGAAGCACAAAAACTTGCAAAGCAGAAGATTTCAGCCTTAAAGAGTGCCTCGGTCCACACTTGGATGGTCAGGGAAACAAAATCCCCATTTGGACACCTGATCCCAGATCAGACAGATCAGAGCAAAGTGGAACAGGGTGGAGTCAGATCATTCACATTTAACTATACCAATGAATTTCAAAAGAGTGATCTGGAGATCTTTAAACAGGGAACTGTAAAGAATAAACGAGGGGATCTAGGAGTTGAAGCAAACTTGCAAAATGCTGTCTATGAGCTATATGCTGACCATGATATCACAGGCTCCGATAACAAGAGTGTTGTCTATAAAGCAGGAACACTTGTGACACAGATGGTAACTGATGCGGATGGTTATGCAAAAGTGACAGATCTGTATCCGGGATATTACCGTTTACATGAGAAGTATGCTCCGTTGGGATATAAGTTATCTAGTAATGATATATCAGTCACGGTCAATAAAAATACATCCCAGTATCTGAAGGAACAGCAATATGAAGGAACAATACAAGTTGTAAAGACGTTTGGCGAGGAAAATGTTCCAGAAGCACAGGCAGTTTTTGAGGTTTATGATTCCAAGAATAACTTAAAACAGACGATCACAACGAATGACAAAGGGATCGCAGAAACAGATTTACTTCCTTATGGAGCTTATCGTATTCATCAGACGAAAACGACCGATGGATATGATATGGTACCGGACAAATGGGTAAGCATTGATGGATCTAAAATGATCTATAAGGTTGAATCAAACGATCCAAAGCAGCATGCAGGGATCATGTTGACAAAGGTTACAAGGATCAGTGATAAGGAAACTGGAACTTATACAAAAAAAGAAGAATATAAGGCAGAATTCCAGATCATCGATCAGTCGACAAAGAAAGTCATAGAAACATTGATCACGGATGAAAATGGTGCAGCTCAATCTGGAAAGTTAGATCCTGGCATCTACACGGTTCATCAGACAAAAGGAAGTGATAATTATAAGATTGCTGATGATTTTGATGTAACGATCAAAGATGGCGATAAGAAATTTAAAAAATTTGAGCTGGATAATTATTATAATGGAAACAAGATCCGGGTCAGAAAAACGATGGTCAAGAATGGAAAGTCTAAACCAGAACCAGGGGCTGAGTTTGTTGTACTGGATGAATCTATGGTGAAAGATTTCAAGGATCAGACATTGGCAACGTCACAGGACAGGCTTCATTACATTGAAAAACTGAAAAAAGATAATAGAGATGCGATTCTTGGAACATTAGTCACAGATTCCGAAGGAAAGGCAGCGATGCTCCTAAAAGATTTCGTAAAGAAGACAGGGTTTATAGTCGTGCAGACCAGAGGTGTCGAAGGCTATGACCTTGCGCTACCGCAGTATTCCACAGAAATGAAAGCATCGATCGAGGATGAAGTCAAAGTGTATGAATTCGTTTTAAAAGACGATTATACAAAATCCGCAAAGATTTCGATCAAAAAGCAAATGTCCGTAAATAAAGATAAGTATGTACCGGAATCTGGGGCGGAATTTCAAATCATTGATCCGCATGGAGAAGTGGTCGATACTCTGATAACTGATGAAAAAGGAGAAGCAACTTCAATCTCGTTAGCAATCGGTGTTTATACATTGCATCAGATCAAGGGTGATCCAAAGCATGAAATGATGGAAGATGAAGATGTGGTTTTGATCAAGTCTGATGTCCATAAGACAGTCACGTTTGGTCCGTATAAAGATGATGAAAATAAGATCAGGATCGAACTGGTCAAACGTTCATCAGAGACAAAGAAGCTGTTAAATGATGCAGTCTATGAAATCTATGATGAAGATCAGGATATTGTGGCAACTTTGACTACAGGAACGAGTGGAGATGGAACTGCAGAGTGCTATCTTCCATATGGAAAATATACGATCAAGGAAACTGCTGCGCCAGCAGGCTACAACATGGATGACGCAGAAGAAAAATCTTTTGAGTTAAGCGGGGAATCCACAAGCATCAAGATCACGTACGATAATGCTGGAAATGGAAGCTGCAGGTTTGAACAGATGGATACGCCAGTCTATGGAGAAATTACGTTCAGTAAGACGGGAGATATCTTAACAGATTATGACAAGGATTTTCAGAGTTTTATCTATGACAACGATCAGATCGCAGGAGCAGTCTATGGGCTGTATGCGGATGAGAATATCAAGAAAGATGACAGAACGCTCGTCTGGAAGAAGGACGAACTGATCGATCAAAAGACAACGACAAAAGAGAAGGAGATCCATTTTACAAGAAAGGATATAGATGGAAAAGAAACAACTAACTTCTATTTAGGAAAGTATTACATAAAAGAGATCAAGTCTCCGACAGGCTATATCAAAGATCAGGAAAAACATGAAGTAGAACTGACATGGGATACAACCGCAGGAAGTATCAATGATATTCGTGATGATGATAAAGTACCAGACAAGGAAGATCCGTTTGGAAATGAAGACAATAATGTAAGTACTGGTATTTATGTGTTGGAAAAAGGCGAAAAATTGAACCAGAAGATCAAGGATGCGGAATCTGTGACTTTCACGTGGAAGAGTGCACCAGAAGGAGCTGTGACAACGGATGTTTCTCAGAATAAAGATGGCAGTATTGTGCTTTGGAACGATGGTGGAGATTGTTATATCTCAAGTCAAAGAGCCGGACAGGTCATCTACATGAATGCAATATCATCTAAAATGTTTAAAAATTGCAGGAATCTCACAGAGATCAATTTTAAAAATATTGATACATCCGCAGTCGTGGATATGAGTCAGATGTTTTATGCCATGGATTCCATCAAAACACTCGATCTTTCATCTTTCAACACCTCCAATGTAGAAGATGTCAGCCAGATGTTCTATGGAAATCCAGTTCTTAAGAC
>OIEC01000966.1_pt1 | contig 13676 bp, 8 predicted proteins | sample 1604801 | NCBI WGS metagenome assembly OIEC01 (sample SAMN01760940, study PRJEB22395) | human gut metagenome | reverse complement strand
TAATAAGCCCTTATAGGGCTAGTACAAACCACCGGCTAAGCCGGTGGTTTTGATTTCATAGGAAATTTTCTTGACATTTTTAAAAAAGTTATTGACAAATAAGAAAAAAGTATATAAACTAACTGTATCATATGAAATGGTACAGTTAGTACAGCTAATACAGTATGGCATACAGTACGACAAAAACAATAAGGAGGTACAGGTGTGTTTCGAATCAACCCTGCCAGTGGTAAGGCAATTTATGAACAGATTATGGAACAAGTAAAAGAAGCAGCGTGGAAAGGATATCTAAAACCTGGAGATGCTTTGCCGTCCGTTCGTAAATTAGCATTAAGTCTCAGTGTAACACCCAACACTGTAGCGAAAGCATATCAGTTGTTGGAGAAAGAGAAAGTAATTATAACAATACGAGGAAAGGGAGCATTTTTGGCAGAGAATGCTTCACAAGAGGTAGACAAAGGAAAGATGCAGGAGATCAAGACAAGTTTAAAAGAGATATTAAGTGAGCTTCGTTATGAAGGGTATGATGAAGAGAAGATAGCAAGCCTGATACATGAGATCTATCAGGATCTGGAGGGATAGGATATGAAAGTAATCGAACTAAAGGACGTGAAAAAATCATATGGAAAGAATGAGATTCTTCATGGAATCAGCCTGGATATAGAAGAGGGAAGCATTCATGGGCTGGTAGGACGCAATGGATGTGGAAAGACAACACTGATCAAATGTCTAACAGGAATTTATGAACAGGATCAAGGACAGATTCTGGTCTGTGGAGAAGAAATTTTCGAGAATCCAAAAGTAAAAGCACAGGTAGGATATGTTGCGGACAGCAACCAGTATTTTGAAGGGTATCATATCGATGAGATGGTAGAATTTTATAAACAGATCTACCCAACATTCGATGAGAAAGTATTTAGGGACTACAATCAGAGTATCGGATTAGATGTAAGCAAAAGAATCAAAGAATTATCTAAAGGACAGGCAATGTCATTAGCTTCGATGTTGAATCTGTCCATCCATCCAAAAGTGATGATCATGGATGAACCAATGTCAGGACTGGATGTGATCGCACAGAAACAGATCAAAGATTTTATTGTCAATGAAGTCGATATGAATGGGATGAGTGTTCTGATCTCATCACACGATTTAAAGGATTTAGAAAGTTTCTGCGATTCCGCAAGTATGATGAAGGACGGAAAGATCCTTTATCATGGAACAATGGATCAGATGAAAGAACGATTTACAAAATTACAGGTTGTATTTGAAGAATCAAGAAGCGAGATCTTCAAAGAACTTCCGGGAGTGATCACGTATTCTAATCTTGGAAGTGTATACACAGTAATATTAGAAGGGTATGGAGAGCCAATTCATGAGGCATTAAAACAAGCAGGAGCGATTGTAGTAGAGGAAATTCCATTAAGTTTAGAAGAAGTATTCGTCTACAGCAACCGCTAAGAGGAGGAACTTGGAGATGAAATTTTTTAGAAAATATAATCTGGTACTTCCACCAGCAGCATTGTTATATGGGATTTCCGCATGGAATATCAAATATCCGGAGGATGGACTGCCACAGACGATGATGGATGATCTTGTCAATGGATGGCTTTTGATCATAATTTTATTTGCAGCATTATCAGCAGGAATTGTATATCAACTGCAGCAAAATAAAAAACAGCAATATATCTACAGCCTTCCATGGACAAAGAAAGACATTTACCAAAAGAGTCTTACAAAACTGCATATATCACTTTTGTTCGCAGAGATCATCTATGGAATTTTCTTTGCAATGAAGATCGCAACGATTCCGAATGCGGAATCAATCACGAATGTGATCATATGCACATTATGGAATGCAGTAATTTGTTTTGTATTTTGTGCACTGATACAGGTTTCATTGATCGTGACAGCATATATCTGGCAAGGACTTGTCATAGCAGTCGTTACATTTTATGTGATATTGCCGATGATCCTTCAGAATCTGGCATTTTTACTCCAGTTGCTGTTTAAGGTAAGATCTTCTAGATTTGCGATACTCGAGTGGGTTATCTATGGAAGATTCGGCAGAACATTTTTATATCCATTAAATTTTCAGCTTGATACAAATAGCTTGGAGAGCAATCCGATCTGGAAAGCACAATATGTAAATTCTGCGATCATCTGTATTGCCGTTTTATTTGCAGCAGGAGTCTTTAGTATCTGGTTTGCAAAACGACAGTTTATCAAGCAGGAGCAGGCACAGAACCGAATGTTAACAAGGTTATCAGGGATGCAGAATAAAGTCATCACGACGATAGTGATCACGATCCTATGTTTTAATGCATTAAGTAATCATGAGATATATGTTTATATATTTAAGTATGACAAGACACTTCGAACCAGAATTTATGGATTGATCGCATGGGGAAAAGAATTTATGTGTTCATCAGACAGTTATAAACTGATCATACAGAAATTAAATGCAGTACATTGGTTTATATATTTGGTAGTGATATTAGTGATCACATATTTTGCTGTATCGATTATTCAGACAATAAGGAGGAAATGTTATGAGAGGGCTTGTTAATCATGAAAAACGAAATCTGCTAGCCATAACATTAGTGTATACCATAGTGATATGTTTCATATTACAATATGTGATCGCAAACGATATTTCAGGAACTGCAGATCAGATCAATAATTTTTATGGAGGCATTTATAATAATTATGGCAATCTGTTTTTAGGAACATTAGATCAATACTATGAAATGTTCATTATCGTTCTTATGATACCGGTTAGTTTTGTAGCGGTAATACAGTATCGGGAAAGCAGTACATCAAAATGTGGAGAATTTTTAATGCAGCTTCCGATCAAAAGAGGTCAGATTTTTCTGACAAGGACGATCACAGGAATGATGACATATACGATTCCATGGCTTTTTCTTTCATTCGGAATGATCATGATGAGAACAAAAGCACAGTCATGGTATGAGATGAATCTATCCGTATGTAAAAACGGAGCAGTACTTCTTGGAAATGATAACATCATACATTTGTGTGCGTATCTTCTATTTATATGGGTATCATTGACACTCATCTATGCCATTGCTATATTTTTTCAGAATATCTGCAAAAGACCATGGATCGCAGGAGCGATCGGAATCGGAGCAATGTTATTTCCAAACTTTATGGATTATATGATGCCAAAAGTATTATCATTCCCAGATACAATATATCATGGCTGGTGGATGGCTGCAATTTTTGAAAATGGACCGATCACAAAACAGTTTATATGGGATAAAGGTGTGAACCAGCTGGTGACGATGGCTTCGTTTGATCATTTTGCACAGATCCTTCTGATTCAGATCGTATTGATCGCAGTATTTTTTGGAGTTGCATTTTATGTATTTCAAAAGTCGGATATGGCAAAGAGGAATAATTTTATGTATTTTCCATGGATGGAGCATCTGTTTGTATGGATCTTCCCATTCTGTGTTTCATTATTCATTGTAGTGACAGGGTTCAAGATTCAGTCATACACAGGCGGCATTCTGGCAGCAGTGATCGCAACGATCATATATTATATAGTAGAAAAGCGTAAGAAAAGGAGGGCAGTATAATGTATTATTCAACTGCAACTGGTTATATTATCATATTATCACCACTGATCCTTCTAGCTTTATTGGCAACGATCGGAATCGTACTTTACCGTCATCCGTCAAAATTACAGAGAAAATGGTATAGCGTATCATTTAAGAAAAGAAAAAGAATTAAACAAATAGCGATTCTTCTTGGATTTTGTATGGCAGCAGGACTACTTATCTATCCTTTGACAAGCAAAAAACAGTTCGTATCAACGATCAGTCTGTCAGCAAATGAAAACAATTTTATCACAGAAGATAAGATCGATCAGATTTCAGAAGACAGAAGAGAAATAAAAAATGAGCAATGGCTGAAAAAATTTTATAAGATGATGAAATCAGACGATGAAAGTTCGACTCTTTTAAATGACATAGGAAGTTATGAAGTATGGAAGACGAGTATCCTGGAAGATAAAACGGGTGAGTATGAGCTGCGTTTAAGAGCAGAAGACACCGTTCTTCGTAGATTTTCAATACAGCAATCGGATGAAGATATTGATTCTGACGTAGATTTCGACAGTTACAATACTGACGGATTTTATGATATCATTCAAAGACCAGACAATACATTCGAAGAAAATTATCAAAAGCTTACAGATTCAGAAAAACAAGAAATTCAGAATCTCAATTGGAATTACAAAGACGGTCTTTTGTATGCAACAAATGAAAATCATAAGAGATGTATCAATGGAACATCCCAGTATTATATGAAAAACTCCAAATTGATCAATACGATGGAGAATTCAGGATACAAAGGAATCAAAAAATGGATGGAACAATGCGAAAAAGATACAGCAGGGATTAAAGTAAAAGTTGGAGATAAAACATACTTGTTCCATAATACAGACAAATGGCATACATTCAAGAAAAATGGATTAACATGTCTGTATAATTACAAACGTTTTATCATTCGATTTGATTTTAACAAAGTGATTGGGTTTAGGAGTAATCTATCTGACCTTCCACAAAGTGGCAGAGAAATGTGGACAGCTATATCGGATCATAGTGGATCAGCTGCGAATGAAGTTATTCTTCGTTCTTATAATGATGAAGAATTATATGCAAGGAAAAATGTTCAGATCTTTTTGCAAGATCACAAGATCAAACAGATGTTGATCTACTGGGATGAAACAGAGGCATTCAAAGGATTCACAAAAGAAGAAAAGATATTCTTAAAAGGCTGTTTCGAAAAAATGGGTATCTCATCCAAGGATGCACAAGAATGGTTAAATACATTTATGATCAAGAAAACGCCACAGAGCGGTAAGTTAGGAAGCTGGACATACAGCAAAGGAAATAGTAAAAATCAGGTAATATCATTGATCAATCATAATGAAAATAATAATTATGTAAATTTTTACAAAAAAAGTAAAGGAAATAATTGACAAATATAAAATGATATGGTAAATTATGGGTAGAAAGTGCTTACAGCACAAACTCCCCTTAATAAACAGTTCGAGAACTACGGTTTTCCTGCGATTGTTCATCGCCCATACCCCATAGAATCTCGAAAGAATTGTATTTTAGATTATCATCATCAACAATCATTTTATATTTATCTGCAATCCTCTATCTAAGTTGTGATGTGAGCACTTTCGATTTTTAAAATATGAAAATAAGGATTCCTATGATTCTATGATATAGAAACATAAGAATCCTTTTCATTATTTTTAACAAATCACAATGACAAATCAAAAATAATATGATATGATATTATTTTGAATGGGATAATATAAGAAAGTAGTAGAAATTCACATATAGGAGGAAGAAACATGCCAGTAAAGTATGTATTTGTTACAGGAGGAGTTGTTTCCGGTCTTGGAAAGGGAATCACAGCTGCATCTCTGGGGCGTCTTTTGAAAGCGAGAGGATATCAGGTAACCATGCAGAAGTTTGATCCTTATATCAATATCGATCCCGGAACCATGAACCCGATTCAGCACGGAGAAGTTTTTGTAACAGACGATGGTACAGAGACAGACTTGGATCTGGGACATTATGAGAGATTCATTGATGAGAGTCTTGATAAAAATTCCAATGTGACAACCGGTAAGGTTTACTGGTCTGTTCTTCAGAAAGAACGTCACGGGGATTTCGGCGGGGGTACCGTACAGGTAATTCCTCATATTACAAATGAGATTAAGAGCCGTTTCTACCGCGCCAAATCACCGGAGGAAAACAAGATTGCCATTATCGAGGTGGGAGGAACAGTCGGTGATATTGAAAGCCAGCCGTTCCTGGAAGCAATTCGTCAGTTCCAGCTCAATGTGGGACATGACAATGCAATCCTGATCCACGTAACATTAATTCCTTATTTAAAGGCATCTGAAGAACTGAAAACAAAACCTACACAGGCAAGCGTAAAGGAACTTCAGGGAATGGGAATCCAGCCGGATGTACTGGTGTGCAGAAGTGAACATGAGCTGACAGAGGACATTAAAGAAAAAATCGCTTTATTCTGCAACGTACCTGTATCACATGTACTTCAGAACCTGGATGTGGAATATTTATATGAAGCTCCTCTTGCAATGGAAAGAGAGAAGCTTGCAGATGTAGTTCTTTCAAGTCTCCGTCTGGAAAACAGAAAACCGGATTTAAGTGACTGGGAGGAAATGGTAGAAAGTCTGAGAAATCCGAATAAAACAGTAAAGATCGCAATTGTAGGAAAATATACACAGCTTCATGATGCATATCTCAGTGTAGTAGAGGCACTGAAACATGGCGGAATTTCCTGCAGAGCCAAGGTAGAGCTTGACTGGATTGATTCCGAAGAACTGACAGAGAAGAATCTGGATCAGCAGCTTCACAATGTAGATGGTATCCTGGTTCCGGGTGGTTTCGGAAACAGAGGTACAGAAGGAATGATCCTGGCAGCACAGTACGCAAGAGTACATAAGATTCCATATCTTGGAATCTGTCTGGGAATGCAGATGGCAATTGTAGAATTCGCCCGTCATGTACTTGGATACGAAGATGCAAACAGTATTGAACTGAATCCGGAGACAAAGCATCCGGTAATTGCATTAATGCCGGATCAGGAAGATATCGAAGATATCGGTGGAACCTTAAGACTTGGAAGTTATCCATGTATTCTTGCAGAAGGTTCCAGATCCTATGAACTCTTTGGCAAAAAAGAAATCCATGAGCGTCACAGACATCGTTATGAAGTAAACAATGCATTCCGTAAAGAACTTCAGGAGAAGGGAATGAATATCGTAGGAACTTCCCCTGATAATCATATCGTAGAGATGATCGAGATCGCAGGGCACCCGTTCTATGTAGGAACTCAGGCCCATCCGGAATTCAAATCCCGCCCGAATCATGCACATCCTTTATTCAGAGGATTCATCCAGGCGGCCGTCGATAAGAAAATAAGCGAAGAACAGCAGCAGAAATAGAAAGGATGAGGAGATTATGAAAGAAGTGAGAGAACAGCAGCAACAGCAAGGTCTGTACCGGTCTGAATTTGAGCATGACAACTGTGGTATCGGAGCAGTTGTCAATATCAAAGGCAAGAAAACCCACGATACTGTTGCAAATGCATTAAAGATCGTAGAACATCTGGAACACCGCGCAGGTAAGGATGCAGAAGGCAAAACCGGTGACGGTGTAGGTATCCTTCTCCAGATTTCCCATAAATTTTTCAAGAAAGCCTGTAAGAAAGAGGGATTTGAAATTGGCGATGAGAGAGAATATGGCATCGCACAGTTTTTCTTCCCGCAGCACGAGATCAAACGCGCACAGGCAAAGAAGATGTTTGAGATCATTCTTGAGAAAGAAGGTCTGGAACTTCTTGGATGGCGTCAGGTCCCGGTATTTCCGGAGGTACTTGGCCACAAAGCAAGAGAATGTATGCCATGTATTATGCAGGCATTTATCAAGAAACCGGAAGATGTAGAGAAGGGACTTCCGTTTGACCGTATGCTCTACATTGCAAGACGTGAGTTTGAACAGAGTAATGATAATACTTATGTAGTTTCCATGAGCAGCCGTACCATCGTTTACAAAGGTATGTTCCTGGTTGGACAGCTTCGTACTTTCTTCGAAGATCTTCAGAACCCGGATTATGAATCTGCAATCGCCATGGTACATTCCCGCTTCAGTACCAACACAAACCCAAGCTGGGAGAGAGCACATCCTAACCGCTTTATGGTACACAACGGTGAGATCAACACCATCCGCGGCAACGCAGATAAGATGCTTGCAAGAGAAGAAAATATGGAATCACCATATCTGGAGGGACAGCTTCATAAAGTGCTCCCTGTTGTAAACAGAAATGGTTCCGACTCTGCAATGCTTGATAATACACTGGAATTCCTGGTAATGAGTGGCATGGAGCTGCCTCTTGCAGTGATGATCACAATCCCTGAACCATGGGCAAACAATGATACCATTTCACAGGCAAAGCGTGATTTCTACCAGTACTATGCAACTATGATGGAGCCATGGGACGGACCTGCATCTATCCTCTTCTCAGACGGTGATGTGATGGGAGCTGTCCTTGACAGAAATGGTCTCCGTCCATCCAGATATTATATTACTTCTGACGGCTATATGATCCTTTCCTCAGAAGTAGGTGTTCTGCCAATTCCGGAAGAGAAGATCGTATTAAAAGAGCGTCTTCATCCTGGAAAAATGCTCCTGGTAGATACTGTAAAGGGAAAAGTTATCGATGACAATGAGCTGAAAGAGGGCTATGCAAAAATGCAGCCATACGGTGAATGGCTGGATAGTCATCTGGTACAGTTAAAAGACATCAAGATTCCTAACGAAAGACCGGAAGAATATACACCTGAGCAGAGAGCACGTCTGCAGAAAGCATTCGGTTATACTTATGAGCAGTATCGTACTTCCATCAGAAACATGGCATTAAACGGAGCAGAGAGCATCGGAGCCATGGGTGTGGATACCCCGCTTGCAGTATTTTCCAAACAGAACAGACCATTATTTGACTATTTCAAACAGCTCTTCGCACAGGTTACCAACCCTCCAATCGATGCAATCCGTGAGGAAATCGTTACCAGCACAAGCGTTTATGTTGGCAAGGACGGAAACCTGCTGGAGCAGAAACCGGAAAACTGTCAAGTATTAAAAATCAACAATCCGATCCTGACAAATACAGACATGATGAAGATCAAGAGCTTCAAGCATGAGGGCTTCAAGACAGCTGTTGTTTCTACCTTATATTACAAGAGCACCAAGCTTGAGAGAGCCATTGACCGTCTTTTCGTAGAAGTAGATAAAGCATTCCGTGAGGGTGCAAATATCCTTGTTCTTTCAGACAGAGGAGTAGATGAAAACCATATGCCGATTCCGTCACTTCTGGCAGTATCCGCAGTTCATCAGCACCTTGTAAAAACAAAGAAGAGTACCTCTCTTGCCATCATTCTGGAATCCGGAGAACCGAGAGAAGTACATCATTTCGCAACTTTACTTGGTTATGGTGCAAGCGCTATCAACCCATACCTTGCCCTTGAGACAATCCATGAGCTGATCGACAGCCATATGCTGGACAAAGATTACTATGCAGCAGTAGATGATTACAACCATGCAGTTATCAGCGGAATTGTAAAGATTGCTTCCAAGATGGGTATTTCCACCATTCAGTCCTATCAGGGATCTCAGATTTTTGAGGCAATTGGTATCTCTTCTGATGTGATCGAGAAATACTTTACAGGTACAGTCAGCCGTGTGGGCGGAATCACACTGGAAGACATCGAAGAGAATGTAGAGAAACTTCACTCAGAAGCATTTGACCCATTAGGACTTCCTACAGACCTGACTCTGGACAGCGTAGGCGCACACAAGATGAGAAGCCAGGGAGAGGAACATCGTTACAATCCTCAGACTATCCATCTTCTGCAGCAGTCCACATGGACAGGAAGCTACGATCTGTTCAAACAGTACACAGATCTGGTAGATAAAGAAAACCACGGAAACTTAAGAGGTCTTCTGGACTTTAAGTTTGCCGAGACACCGGTTCCGCTTGAAGAAGTAGAAAGTGTAGATGATATCGTAAAACGATTTAAGACAGGTGCCATGTCCTATGGTTCCATTTCACAGGAAGCACATGAGACACTGGCAATCGCCATGAACCACCTCCATGGAAAATCCAATACAGGTGAGGGCGGTGAAAGTGACGAGAGACTGGATTCTGCAGGAAGCAGCGATGACAGATGCTCCGCAATCAAACAGGTTGCCAGCGGACGTTTCGGTGTAACCAGCCGTTATCTTGTATCTGCAAGAGAAATCCAGATCAAGATGGCACAGGGTGCAAAACCTGGTGAAGGCGGACATCTTCCTGCAAAGAAGGTATATCCATGGATTGCCAAAACCCGTCATTCTACACCGGGTGTCAGCCTGATCTCCCCGCCACCGCACCACGATATCTATTCTATCGAGGACCTGGCACAGTTAATCTATGACCTTAAGAATGCAAATAAATATGCAGATATTTCTGTTAAACTGGTATCTGAAGCAGGCGTGGGCACAGTTGCAGCAGGTGTTGCCAAAGCAGGTGCGCAGACAATTCTGATCTCCGGTTATGACGGAGGTACAGGTGCAGCTCCAAGAAGTTCTATCCACAATGCAGGACTTCCATGGGAACTGGGACTTGCAGAAACGCATCAGACACTGCTCAAAAATGGTCTGAGAAATCGTGTACGCATTGAGACTGACGGTAAGCTTATGAGTGGCCGTGACGTTGCAATCGCAGCATTGATGGGTGCAGAGGAATTCGGTTTCGCAACAGCTCCTCTTGTAACCATGGGCTGTGTAATGATGCGTGTATGTAACCTGGATACCTGCCCGGTAGGTGTGGCAACACAGAATCCGGAACTCCGCAAGAGATTTAAAGGAAAACCGGAATATGTAGAGAATTTCATGCGCTTTATCGCACAGGAATTAAGAGAGTATATGTCTAAACTGGGATTCCGTACAGTCAGCGAAATGGTTGGACGTACAGATCTTCTGGTTCAGACAGACAATGTAGCGGAACCACATCAGGGTAAAGTAGATTTAAGTGCAATCCTGAACAATCCATTTGCAGGCAAAGATCAGAAAGTTACCTTTGACCCGAAGGCTGTATATAATTTCGAACTGGAAAAAACCATGGATGAAAAAGTTCTGGTTAAGAAATGTGCAAATGCAATCAATAAAGGTCAGAAAACAGAGCTTTCTGTAAATCTGACAAACATTGACCGTACATTCGGAACCATCCTTGGTGCAGAGATTACCAGAAAGAATAAAAACGGACTTGCAGATGACACCATCACTGTACACTGCAACGGTGCCGGCGGACAGAGCTTCGGTGCATTTATCCCCAAAGGACTTACACTGGAACTGACCGGTGACAGTAATGACTACTTCGGAAAAGGACTTTCCGGTGGTAAACTGATCCTGAGGGTTCCGGAGAAAGCTGCATACAAAGCAGAAGAGAATATTATTGTAGGTAATGTTGCCCTCTACGGTGCAACCAGTGGTACTGCATTTATCAATGGTGTTGCAGGTGAGCGTTTCGCAGTCCGTAACTCCGGTGCATCCGCAGTTGTAGAAGGTGTAGGAGAGCACGGCTGTGAATATATGACAGGTGGCCGCGTAGTCGTACTTGGTAAGACTGGCAAGAACTTTGCAGCAGGTATGAGCGGCGGTATCGCATATGTACTGGATGTGGATAATGTTCTTTACAAGAATCTGAACAAAGCCATGATTTCCATCGAAAAAGTGGAAAACAAATATGACAAAAAAGAACTTCGCGACCTGATTGAAGCTCATGTAGAAGCAACAGGTTCCAAACTCGGTGCGAAAGTTCTGGCTGACTTTGATTATTATCTGCCGCACTTTAAGAAACTCATTCCGAATGAGTACAAGAAGATGATCACTTTAAGTGCAAAACTGGAAGAAAAAGGTCTGAACAGTCAGCAGGCACAGATGGAAGCGTTCTATGAAAGTATTGGCGCTAAACATTGATAATAATTGAATATATCGTGTGAACTTATCAATGTTGCCCCGTCATCTTTTAGAATAAATAAAAAGGTGGCGTGGGCCATACCATTATTGCCGCAGCAAGTGCGGCGAAGAGGAGGAAATCATGGGCAAACCAACAGGATTTTTAGAATATGAGAGAGAGACGGCAAAAGTTCTGCCGCCAAAGGTCCGCATCGCAAACTTCAAAGAATTCAGGACCCCATTAAATAAAGAGAAACAGAAACTTCAGGGCGCACGCTGCATGGCATGCGGTGTCCCATTCTGCCAGTCAGGTATGATGATCGGCGGTATGGCATCCGGTTGCCCTCTGCACAACCTTGTACCTGAGACAAACGATCTGGTTTATACAGGCAACTGGAAACAGGCATTCTTAAGACTGAGCAAGACACATAGCTTCCCGGAATTTACTTCACGTGTCTGCCCTGCACTCTGCGAAGCAGCCTGCACCTGTAATATAAACGGAGAACCGGTATCCACCAAAGAAAACGAACGTGCGATCATTGAGACAGCCTATGAGAACGGATGGGTAACCCCGCAGATTCCGGAAGTACGTACAGGCAAGTCTATTGCAGTCATTGGAAGCGGTCCGTCCGGACTGGCAGCAGCCCAACAGTTAAACAGACGAGGCCACAGTGTAACTGTATTTGAAAGAAAAGACCGTGTAGGCGGACTTCTCCGTTACGGTATTCCTAACATGAAGTTGGACAAAGCTGTTGTTGACAGAAGAATCCATCTTATGGAAGAAGAGGGAGTGAAATTTGTTACAAATGTAAACGTAGGAAAGGACATCAAAGCAGAAGAACTTCTGAAACAGTTCGACCGCGTCATCCTTGCCTGCGGAGCATCCAATCCACGAGACATTAAAGTTCCGGGACGTGATGCAAAAGGAATCTACTTCGCAGTAGATTTTCTGGGACAGGTAACAAAAGCTCTTCTGGATTCTGACTTTGCCAAAGTTCCATATGAACTTGCAAAAGGCAAAAATGTTCTGGTCATCGGTGGCGGTGATACAGGAAATGACTGCGTAGGAACTTCTATCCGTCTGGGTGCCAAATCTGTGATCCAGTTAGAGATGATGCCGAAGCCGCCAGTGGAAAGAACACCATCCAACCCATGGCCGCAGTGGCCCAGAGTCCTCAAAACAGACTATGGCCAGGAAGAAGCTATCGCAGTATTCGGACATGATCCACGAGTATACCAGACTACTGTTACAGAATTTATCAAAGATAAAAACGGAAATGTCTGCCAGGCAAAACTCACAAAATTAAAGAGCGAAAAAGATCCAAAGACCGGACGAATGATGATGGTACCGGTAGAAGGTACTGAAGAAGTCATCCCTGTAGATGTAGTTCTCATCGCAGCCGGATTCCTTGGCAGTGAGAAATATGTAACAGACGCATTTAAGGTAGCCATCAACGGAAGAACCAACGTAGATACAAAGCCAGATCAGTATCAGACCTCTGTAGACAAAGTCTTCACAGCAGGAGATATGCACAGAGGTCAGTCCCTGGTAGTATGGGCAATCCGCGAAGGCAGAGAAGCTGCGAAGGCGGTAGATGAATCGCTGATGGGATACTCCTATCTGTAAAAATAAGATAAAATATGACAAAGGTGCTATTGCCTGACGGAAAAGGACGTCAGGAAGTAGCACCTTTGTTTTTTGAAGTGATTTTCGGGTGTTTCGGGTATTACAATAATTGTAGTTTAGTTTGAATAAACAAAAATACTTAGTAAATCCAGCGTTTATACGGGTTTGCAGCATTTTTAAAAGTCTTTTGATAACAAATTGATAACGGTTGTATGAGAGCCATTATCCTTGTAATCCAGTGGTTTTAGGGTTAGAGAATGATTAATAGGTGGTTGTGCAACAAATAAATCCATATTTATCTGGTTTGAGTCGGTCTTGGAATATTCCGACCAGAGCGTTGCTAAGTTTCTGTGACGGAACTTTTGCCCATGTTTGCGTAGTATCAAATTCCGGGTAGTGGTAACGCCCCTCATCGTATTTGTCCTTGCTGATTTCTTCAGAAGATAGCTTGTCAGCCTGCTCTTTCCAGGCATACAGCATTT
>OIEC01000965.1_pt1 | contig 13684 bp, 15 predicted proteins | sample 1604801 | NCBI WGS metagenome assembly OIEC01 (sample SAMN01760940, study PRJEB22395) | human gut metagenome | reverse complement strand
AGCTATTCTCGAAGAAAACATAGTCGTAAGGTTTCTCCACCGCTTGCAAGCTGGCGGACAATAAGAGAGTAGTTAGTAATGCGATGTGTTTCATGATGCTGATATTTATATAAAGAGAAAAAAGGCTTATTATCGGGAAATTCCTCTGCAATACCAGTCAGAGGAATATGATGGAAGGGAACGAAAAAGCTATTTTTTTAAAACAGGAAATACTTATCTGGAATTTGGAAAAAGTGCCGAAAAAAACTGGCAGAACACTGTCGAGGAGCAGATTCTCCGGCTGACAGACAGTTTTCGGCTGCCGTTCACAGTGGGTAAAATCACCCGGAAATACTACGAAACAGTGCCCAGAGAATACACGGAAAAAGAGGTTCGCGCGCTTGCGTGGCGCACTTTACAGCTTTACGAGGAAAAATTAATTGAAAAAGGGGTTCAAATATCTGCAAATAATGTTAAAATAGAGGTTGACCACAAGACCTGTATAAGCAAGGGTTTTCTGGAAATTATAGAAAAAATCGGAAGGGAGACTCCTGTAGAAATACCGGAGCAGCCTGCAGAAAGGACAACAGAGGATGGCGAACAGCATTATTGAGCTATATACGCAGGTTCCTGCAGATCTGGAGGGAAACGTGTTCGGACAATTTGACGAACACCTGAAACTGATTGAACGGACACTGAATGTCACACTGATCTCAAGGGATGGGATGTTGAAGATTCTCGGTACAGAGCAGAGTGCCACTCAGGCAAAAAAACTGATAGAAGAACTGGTGGGACTTGCCGGAAAGGGCAACACCATTACGAGACAGAATGTAAGTTACGGATTATCACTTGCGATGGAAGAACGTAACCAGATACTTACAGAGATAGATAAAGATTTTATCTGCAATACGATACAGGGACGTCCTATTAAGCCGAAGACTTTAGGACAAAAGGATTATGTAGAGCAGATCCGCAAAAAAATGATCGTCTTTGGTATCGGACCGGCGGGAACCGGTAAGACATACCTTGCAATGGCGATGGCGATCACCGCGTTCCGAAACGATGAAGTAGGACGTATTATCCTGACGCGTCCGGCGATTGAGGCGGGTGAAAAACTCGGTTTCCTGCCTGGCGACCTGCAGAGTAAAATTGACCCGTATCTGCGGCCGCTCTACGACGCGCTGTATCAGATCATGGGAGCAGAGAGCTTCCAGAAAAACATGGAAAAAGGCCTGATTGAGGTTGCACCGCTCGCGTACATGCGAGGCCGTACGCTCGACAATGCGTTTATTATCCTTGATGAGGCACAGAATACGACACCGGCGCAGATGAAGATGTTCCTGACCCGTATCGGTTTCGGTTCCAAAGTCATTGTAACCGGAGATGCCTCTCAGAAGGACCTTCCTTCCGGTACACGCTCCGGCCTTGATGTGGCAATGCAGGTACTGAAAAAAGTAGACGGAATTTCCTTCTGCGAGCTGACGAGCAAGGACGTTGTCCGTCATCCGCTGGTGCAGAAGATTGTACAGGCTTACGATGAATATGAAAAGAAAGCAAAGCCGGAAAATCACAGCGGCAGAGCAAAAAGTACGACGAGAAAACGGAGGGAAAATAAATGACACTGACGTTTGAAAATGAACAGGATTTTGACCTTGGATTTGATCCGGAAGAGGTTGCAGCAGCGGTAATCAATGGTGTGCTGGATCAGGAAGCGTGCCCGTATGAGGCAGAAGTAGAACTGATTCTGACCGATCCGGAAAATATCCGCACCATGAACCGGGAACACAGAAACATTGACCGGGAGACAGACGTGCTTTCTTTCCCGATGGTAGATTATCCTTCTCCGGCTTCGTTCGATTTTCTGGAGACGGAAGAGGGAGATGACTGTTTTAACCCGGACAGCGGTGAGCTGATGCTGGGTGATATCGTAATTTCTGTTGCGCGCGCAAGAGCGCAGGCGGAGGAATACGGTCATTCTTTAAGACGCGAATTTGCTTTTCTTGTTGCACACAGTATGCTGCATCTTCTGGGTTATGATCATATGACACCGGAGGAAGCAGCCGTGATGGAGGCAAAGCAGGAAGAGGTGCTGCAGCGTCTCGGTATCACAAGAGACTGATTGAAAGCAGAAAAGGAGGGGTCTTTATCAAAAAGAGAGGGTTTTACACATTGGGGATTGCTCTGCTGGGAAGCATGATGCTGTTCGGATGCCGGAAAATTGGGGAAACGGCACCGGAAACTGCATCGGCAGGAACTTCTTATGTCTCAGAAGAGACAGCAGGGGAAAGCAAGACAGAAACGAAAGCTACGGAACCACCGGTCCCGACCGAAGATCCGGCACCGGAGCCGCTGGTTCCGGAAGCGATTGAGCCGACACCCGCGGAGGATGCGCTGCCGGAAGGTATGGTGAAAAGTTATCTGACAGGAGAACCTGTCGCCGAAGTACAGGGAAGAAGGCGCCCGGTGGCGGTTATGCTGAGCAATATCATCAGCGCCTGCCCGCAGAGCGGTATCAGCCGTGCGGGAGTGATCTATGAAGCGCCGGTCGAAGGCGGCATTACGCGCCTGATGGGGCTGTTTGAAAACTATGATGATCTCGAAAAGATCGGATCGGTGCGGAGCTGCCGTGAATATTATGTGTATCTGGCGGCTGGTTTTGATGCCCTGTATTATCATTACGGACAGGCGGCGTATGCGATTCCGCTGCTCGAATCGGATCACATAGACAATGTGAATGGCATGGAGTATTCGGAACAGGTGTATTACCGGACGTCGGATCGTCCGTCGCCGCACAATGCGTATTTGGATGCGGCCGGGATTGCAGCGGGAATCGATCTCTGCGGCTACCGGACATCTTACAAAGACGGTTATGACGGATTTTTCCAGTTTGCATCCGAGACAGAACCGGAAACGCTGGAACAGGGACGAAATGCCGCCTATGTGGCACCGGGCGGATATTTCCACAACAATCCGTGGTTTTCGTACGATGAGGCGAGCGGCACGTATTTGCGTTATCAGTTCGGGGAACCGCAGATCGATGAGATGACACAGGAACAGCTTGCGGTGAAGAACATTATCGTGCAGTACTGTTCCTGGAAAAAGTATGATGACAATGCGGAATATCTCGATATCGATGTGGTAAACGGCGGAACGGGAACGTATATCACAAGCGGAAAGGCCATCGACGTGACATGGAGCAAGGATGATCCGTGGGGCGTCACAAAATACCGGGATGGGAATGGCGATGAGATTAAGTTGAATCCTGGAAAAACATGGGTTCTGATTGTACTGGATAATTATACAGACGAGACTGAAATCCGGTGATTGAAAACCGGATTTCAGATTTTTCGCGGATCTGCTGGACAGATACCGTGTTTTGCGGTAAGATAAAGAGAAAATTCCGGTAATTTAAAGGAGCGAAATACAGAAAATGGAAATTAATATACAGAGAATTAACGAACTTGCCCGCAAGGCGAAAGCAGAGGGGCTGACGCCGGCGGAGAAAGAAGAGCAGCAGAAGCTGCGGAGAGAATATATTGCAGCCGTGAAAATGAACCTCCGTACCCAGCTCGACAATATTGATATGCAGGAGAAAGACGGAACAATCGTAAATCTGGGGGAGCGCTATGGAAGCAAAAGGAAACATTAGAAAAGAAGTTTTTGCCCGAAGAAGAGCAGCCACACAGGAAGAAATTCAGGAAAAGAGCCGTATGATTTATGAAAAAATCACGGCTCTGCCGGAGTTTCTGGATGCGGACTGCTTTTTTGCGTATATGGACTTCAAAAAAGAAGTCATGACACGGGATCTGATCGAGAAGGCCCTGCAAATGGGAAAGACGGTCGCTGTGCCGCGCGTGGAAGACGATGATATGGTTTATTATGAGATCAAAGATTTCTCCACGCTGAAATCCGGCTATTTTGGCATTATGGAGCCGGACGGCGGAAAGGTCTGCACGCGGGAAGAGGGCTTTCTGCTGGTACCCGGTGTGGCCTTTGATCCGGCGCGCCACAGAGTCGGATATGGAAAAGGATTTTATGACCGCTTTCTTGCCGCACATCCAGGGTTTACAACGGTTGCAGCGGCGTTTGAGTTTCAGCTGTTTGATGCGGTGCCGTTTGAAGAGACGGATGTTCTGCCGCAGATGCTGGTGACAGAGCAGAAGATTTACCGTTAGCAGCCAATCACGATAAGACAACACGAGGAGGAGACGAATATGATAAGTCTGGAAGAAATCGGAACAAGAGCCCGTGGGGCGGAACCTGTGCTTCGCATCATGGGGACAGAGACGAAAAACCGTGTGCTGAAAAAAGCAGCGGAAAATCTTGTGGCGGATGCCGATGCGATTATCGCGGCAAATGCGCTGGATATGGAGCATGGAAGAGAAAAAGGAATGTCCAAAGGTCTTCTGGATCGGCTGTTTCTGGATCAGAGTCGCATCGAGGCGATGGCGGAAGGTCTCTGTCAGGTATCCGAGCTGGACGATCCGATCGGGGAAGTTCTCGGTATGAAAAAACGGCCGAACGGTCTTCTGATCGGGCAGAAACGTGTTCCGCTTGGTGTTGTCGGAATCATCTATGAAGCACGTCCGAATGTAACGGCGGATGCGTTTGCACTCTGCTTTAAGACGGGAAATGTCGTGATTTTGAAGGGCGGAAGTGATGCGATCCACTCAAATATGGCGATTGTTGCCTCACTGCGGAAAACACTGAAGGAGGAGCAGGTGCCGGAGGATGCGCTGCTTCTGATCGAAGATACTTCACGTGAGACAACGGCACAGTTTATGAAGATGAACCGCTATGTCGATGTTCTGATTCCGCGCGGCGGTGCCGGACTGATCCGCGCTGTCGTGGAAAACAGCACGATTCCTGTCATTGAGACGGGAACCGGAAACTGTCATATCTACGTGGATGAAACAGCCGATCTTTCCATGGCAGTGGATATTATTCTGAATGCAAAGACACAGCGTGTCGGCGTCTGCAATGCGTGTGAATCCATCGTAGTGCATGAAAACGTGCGTGAAAAACTGCTGCCGGTTCTCGCAGAACGATTGAAAGAGAAACAGGTGGAGATGCGCGCAGACGAGAAGGCAAGAGAATACATGCCGGGAGCAGAAGCAGCGACAGAAGAGGACTGGGGAAAAGAGTATCTCGACTATATCGTATCCATTAAAACGGTTTCCTCTATCGACGAAGCGATCGCGCACATCAACCGCTACAACACAAAACACTCCGAGGCGATCATCACCAACGACTACACCCACGCCCAGAAATTCCTGGACGAAATCGACGCAGCGGTGGTCTACGTCAACGCCTCCACCCGCTTCACCGACGGCTTCGAATTCGGCTACGGCGCCGAAATCGGAATCAGCACCCAAAAACTCCACGCCAGAGGCCCGATGGGACTGCTGGCGCTGACCTCGATTAAATTTGTGGTATATGGGAATGGACAGGTACGGTCATAGAAAGGAGACAAAAACATAATGACAGCAATGAGAGAAGAAGCATTTGAATTATTGGAAAAAATGCCAGAAGATAAACTAGTGTTTATTATTCAGATTATGCAGGGTGTAAACAGTCTTTATAATAGCGGTGCTGTTGAATCGAAAAAAGATGCTTTTTTACGAATGGAGCAAATAAGAAAAAAAGGAAATGTTCAGGATGACGATGCTGAATTGGCATCTTATAGAGAGGAAAAATAAATGCGTGCATTGCCGCACACTCTGTTTCTAATATGTTTTTTATTTTAAGAAAGACATATGACGTAAAAGAAAGAAGAGAACTTCTCCTTAGCTTATTTGAAATTTTTGATGTAGAAGGAATTGATTCAGAAAAACTAATGAAAGGTCTGAAAAATGAAACATTTTCAGATTTTGAAGACTGTTTGCAGATGGAATGTGCCGAATCATTTTGCGCACAATATATTGTTACAAGAAATACAGCAGATTATGTGACTTCAAACATACCTGCGGTTACTCCGACGGAATATTTGGAATCGGAACGGTAGCAGCTGCTTTTACGATGGGAAAAGGTATTGTGCTGATGGGAAAACTGCTGGATAAAAAGTTTGCGTTTGTCTCCGTTTTATCACCGGAAAGACCGTAAAATGCAGGGCTGATATTTGATCGTAAAAAATTAGAAAAAAATGTAAAATCCTCTTGAAACCAAGGGGATTTTACTATATAATGAGCAGGACAAAAACAACTGCAGAGTAAGTTCATATGCGTAAAGTGCTCCCGGGATAGAGAGTAGCCAGGGAGACGAAAAGAGAAAATCTTGCGGTATATGAATTGCATCTCGCTGCAACAGAAGATAGAGACAAGAGATTATCTCCTATTGTAGTCAGATATCTGTAAAGGAGGTAATTTTTTTATGCAGAAAAATGCAAATGAAACAGCAAAAGAAACAAAAAACATGTTTCTGCAGTCAGCAAAAGAGCTGAAAGCAGTCACAACCCTCGCAGCCTGTGCCATGTTCGCAGCGCTGGCGATGATTCTGAACCAGGTAGCATCGATTGATATCGGACCTTATGTCCGCATCGGATTTTCCGGAATCCCGAACCGCCTTGTCGATTACCTGTTCGGACCAGTGACAGGATGTCTTTTCTCCGGCATTCTTGATGTCGTAAAATACTTCCTGAAACCGAGCGGCCCGTTCTTCTTCGGATTCACCTTTAATGCGATGCTGGCATCTTTTATGTATGGATGCTTCTACTATCGCAAAAAACTGACCATCAAACGTGTGCTTGCAGCCAAGTTCATCGTTATGCTGACTGTCAACGTACTGCTGAACACCCTGTGGATCAGCATGCTGTATGGAAAAGGAATCATGGTGCTTCTTCCGGCACGTGCCTTAAAGAACCTGATTATGTGGCCGATCGATTCCATCATTTTCTACAGCCTGACGAAGTTGATCGAGCAGACCGGCGTCTTCCGCATGTTCCATGCAAGAACCGCTGCACAGGCACAGAGATAAAGAAAAATTCAGACACCATCAAAACGATACATTTACCAATCTGCAGAAAAGGTACTGTCCGCCAGAACAAAAAGGAAGCGGATGGGTTTTGTCGGAAAAGAAAAGCGAAAAAGAACTGCGGCAGGAACTTCCCCAAAAGGAAGCCTGCCGCAGTTCTTTTTGTATGAAAATCCCATCAGGCGGACAGCGATTTTACCGATATCCGTGATCTGACCAGTCATGGTTTTTGATCCGCTCGTAATCCTCCTCTGTAATCGGAAGAATCGTTCCATGCTTGTAGCCGTATGGGAACGAGAAGGAAGCATCAGAACGAACAAATTTTCCGGAAGCAAGGCTGTCTGCAACAAACGGCACATATCCCTGGCCGGCACCCGGAACGCCGTAGTAGTCAAGGAACAGACACCATCTGCTGTCATCAAGTTGTACTGCGGTCGGAGCCTCATAGAGACCGCTCTCTACATCTTTCATGCTCTCATCGAAGCTTTCCATCCGCACATACGGGCCGGCCGCATGGTCGGAGCGGAGCAGAATAATTTTCGCCGGATTGCTTTCACTCTTTACGAAAAGATAATAAACCCCATTCTCTTCATAGATCGCCGAATCAATCACGCCGCTGTCCTCTTTTTCGTACAGAACCTGCGGAGCTGAAAAATGAACAAAATCCTTCGTTGTGCTGTAATAGATTTTTTTTGGACCGTAATCGTTTGCTGCATGGGAAGAAGACCAATGCAGAACGTACTCACCGTTTTCTTTATCGTAAATCAGATCCGGTGCCCAGAGGCAGCCGAAGTCATCATCACCGATTTTTACAAGACGCTGGTCGCTCCAGTTTACGAGATCCTCTGATTCCCAGACGGAGAAATACTTGCTGCCGTTTCTGCCGATCTCATCCCAGGAATTGTGATACTGATTCCGCATACCGTAAGAAAGACTCAGGTCAGTGGCGAAAATATAATATTTCCCGGTTTCTATGCTGTGAGTGATAGTAAAGTCGCGTACACCCTTATCTCCATAATACGTCCAGAGAACAGGAGCGCCGTCGTTGACAGCTTCCCAGTGGAAACCATCGCGGCTGATGCCGAAATAAACCTGTTCGCCGTCCGGTGTTGTTTTTTCCCGAAAATGAACAAATAAATATGCCTGTGCCATAAAATAAAACTCCTTTATGCATATGTTTGGATGAAAAATTCAGATGTTCTGTTTTTCAGGCCATACCTTATACGGTTCCATTATTTTGTAAGACGGATCACATTCCAGCTGTGTTTTCCAAGAACGGTGTGCATTTTTCCATTCTCCAGTTTGGTGGCATCGGAATGGGTCGGAGTAACGTGGTTCGGATCTGCTTCGGTGTTGACCGCTTTCATATCGTCGTTTGTCAGCACGATGTGCTCAGCCAGACGGCATCTTTCGAACTGACGCAGATCGCAGGAAACCTCCATATCCTCATCCAGGCTCTTGTTGACTGCAAAAATGGTCAGTGCATCGTTTTCCTCATCCCAGATGCAGACAGAATCGAGATACGGAGCTTCGCCGTACGTTTTGCTCTCGTAAACCGGTGTCAAAACCTGTGTATTTAAGACGGTTCCGCGGCCGTATACGCTTGCATGCATGTATGGATAGAAGATCGTCTGACGCCATGCACCGGTATCGGATGTCATGATCGGAGCGATAACGTTGACAAGCTGTGCGAGGCAGGCAATCTTGACACGGTCTGCGTGGCGCAGGAGTGTGATCAGCATGCTTCCGACGAGAAGTGCATCCTCAAAGTTGTAAACATCCTCAAGCTGATGAGGTGCGCGTACCCATTTCTCCAGCTTCTGATCCTGCTCATTGCTGTGATACCATACGTTCCACTCATCGAAGGAAAGGTTAATCTGCTTTTTGCCGTGTTTTTTCGCTTTGACTGCATCACAGATCGCAACTACACCGGAGATGAAATCATCCATGCCCTTGGAGCTTGCCAGGAAATCGACAGTATCATTTGCATAATTTCCGTAGTACTGGTGTAAAGAAAGGTAATCCACCTCATCATAGCATTCGTCCAGAACCGTATATTCCCAGGAACCGAAGGTTGGCATCGTAAGATTGGAGCTTCCGCAGGCAACAGTTTCAATCGTCGGATCCATGAATTTCATCAGACGGGAAGTCTCTGCTGCAATACGTCCGTACTCAGAAGCGGTCTTATGTCCCATCTGCCACGGTCCGTCCATCTCGTTGCCGAGGCACCAGAGTTTGATGTTGTGTGGATCTTTGTAACCGTGGGATTTTCTCAGATCACTGTAGTAGGTGCCGCCCTTGAAGTTGCAGTACTCCAGCACATTTTTTGCGTCTTCCGGTCCGCGGGTTCCGAGATTGACGGCCATCATAATGTCACTGCCGGCTTTTTTCGACCAGTCAGCAAACTCATTCAGACCGAATTCGTTTGTCTCAATCACGCCCCAGGCAAGATCTGGTTTTGCAGGCCGTTTGTCTTTCGGGCCTACGCTGTCTTCCCAGTGAAAACCGGAGACAAAGTTTCCGCCCGGGTAACGGACGATCGGTACTTGAAGCTCTTTGACAAGATCCAGGGTATCTTTTCGGAAGCCCTGCTCGTCGGAGAGAACACTTCCTTCCTGATAGATGCCCTCGTAAACGGCGCGTCCCAGGTGCTCGATAAAGGAACCGAAGATTCGTTTGTCAACTTTTCCGGTAAGAAAATATTTGTCAATGATAATCTCTGCTTTTTTCATACTTAAAAATCCTCCTGTTAAAAGAAATGTTCGTTTTCAGACACGATCCAGAAAAACAAAGGATCACCGGCGTGTCTATGATTTTATTCCACCGTTTCGCTTTCGCTTTGGATAGTTTCAATTTTAGCAGGAAGATAGAAAAAAACCAGAGATTTTTGTCCGACAAATTTGACTTTTTTTCCGGTTTTGCGGTAAAATAGGGAGAAGAAAAGAAAAGGGGAAACGAGAAGAATGGAATTTTCAGTTCATATTTGTGAATATAATAGATCCAACGCCGATTATGAGACGATATATCGGCCGGAGGGCAGCGGGGACTATCTGTTTCTGTTGTTTAAAACGCCGATGAAGGTGTATGACAGAACTGCGTTTTTCATTGCACAGGAAAATGCCTGCCTTTTTTACACGCCGGATCACGAGCAGCATTATCAGGCTGTTCAGAAGTTTCGCAACAGCTATGTCCATTTCTGGTGCGGTGAGAATCTGGGTGAAACGTATGGAATTCCGCAGAATACTGTTTTTTATCCGCAGAACACGGAAGCAATTGATGAGCTGATTCGCCTTTTGCAGAGGGAATACATTGTGAAAGATCCATACGCAGTGGAATATGAGGAAGCACTGGTTCGTCAGATGATGATTACGGCATCGCGCGGTATGCGGCTGTACAAGAAAGCGGCAGAGGAGCCGGCCGGACTGTATCAGGAATTCCAGGAGCTGCGCCTTAAGATGTTGAGCCATTATGAGAAAGACTGGACGACAGAAAAGCTTTGCCAGATGGCCAATATGGAAAAAAGTCAGTTTTATTCTTATTACAAACAGTTTTTCAGCAGCACCCCGCACAGCGATCTGATTGAAGTACGGCTCGACAAGGCGAAAAATCTTTTGACAAATCAGGCACTTTCCATCGGACAGACCGCGGAAATCTGCGGTTTTTCCAATCTGTCTCATTTCAGCCGCTATTTCAAACGCCACTGCGGATGTTCTCCGCGGGAATGGCAGCAGCAAGGCGGAAAAAGCATAAAATATAAAGTGAAGTTGCAGGAAGATGAGAAATGCTATAGCTTTTCCCAATAGCTTATGCTAAAATATTCAGAAGATGTTGGAGTCAAAAGGTACTTTGGCCATGATATCTTCAGAAAAAGTAAGAAAAAGGGAGAGCAGTATGAAAAAGAGAGAGTCATTTAACAGTCGGTGGGGATTTATCCTGGCCTGCATCGGTTCTGCAGTTGGAATGGGCAACATCTGGATGTTCCCTACCCGGGTTTCCTTGTACGGAGGAGGTTCCTTTCTGATTCCGTATTTCCTGTTCGTTGCACTGATCGGCTTTACCGGTGTGAGCGGGGAGATGAGTTTTGGCCGTGCCACAAGATCCGGTCCGGTTGATGCGTTCGGTTTTGCATGTGAAACGAAAGGAAAACGAAAAGCCGGAGAGGCGCTTGGTCTGATTCCGGTGCTGGGTTCCCTGGCAATGGCGATCGGTTATACGGTTGTCATGGGGTGGATTTTCAGGTACATGATCGGAACCTTTACCGGAAAGACACTGTCAGCTGTGAGCGTAGAGGATTTTGCCGGAGCGTTTGAATCCATGGCATCTGCGTTTGGAAACAATTTCTGGCAGATCGTAGCTCTTGTGGTTGCGATGGTCATTCTGGCATTTGGTGTTGGTAAGGGAATTGAGAAGGTCAATAAGGTGCTGATGCCTGTTTTCTTTCTCCTGTTTGTTGCACTTGGTATCTATGTTGCCTTTCAGCCCGGTGCAGCGGATGGATACCGTTATATTTTCCGTGTGGAACCAAAAGCACTTGCAGATCCGAAGACCTGGATTTTTGCACTTGGTCAGGCATTCTTTTCCCTGTCTGTAGCCGGAAACGGAACACTGATCTATGGTTCCTATTTGTCAGATGGAGAAAATATTCCGGCCGCCGCCGGAAGAGTAGCATTTTTTGATACGCTCGCTGCTATGCTTGCTGCGCTGGTTATTATCCCGGCGATGGCAACTACGGGAGCACAGTTAAATACAGGAGGACCTGGACTTCTGTTCATTTTCCTTCCGAATTTGATAAAGTCTATGCCGGGTGGCGCGCTGATCGCAATCGTTTTCTTTGTCGCTGTCTTTTTTGCCGGCCTTACCTCTCTGATTAACCTGTACGAAGCACCGATTGCAACGGTACAGGAAAAATTTCATCTCGGAAGAGTAGCAGCCTGCGGTGTGATCGGGGTTATCGGTGTGGTCGTATCTCTTCTGATCCAGGGCATTGTATCCCAGTGGATGGATGTTCTGTCGATCTACATCTGCCCGCTCGGCGCCGGCCTTGCCGGAGTCATGTTCTTCTGGATCTGCGGAAAGAAGTATGTGCAGTCCCAGGTAGACAAGGGAAGAAGCAGCAAATTCACGGATCTGTATTATCCGATCTGCAAATATATCTACGTGCCGATCTGTGTGCTGGTTCTGATTCTCGGAATCGTGCTGGGCGGAATCGGCTGAAACAATGTTGATAGAAAACGCGCCTGTCGTGCGGAAAAAAAGATCCGGCGGCAGGTGCGTTTTTTGATAAAATTTTTCAAATATATAAATCCGATTGAAATACTCGGAAAAAAGGTCTACAATCGGAGGCGAAAACAGAGATTTTAACCTCGAAGCAAAATAAGGAGGATATCAATATGGGAAAAAATCTTTTAACAGTGAAAGATTTAACGGTAAATGTAGAAGAAAAAGAGATCCTGCACGGCGTCAATCTTACGATTGGAAAAGGGGAGACGCATGTGCTGCTTGGACCGAATGGTACCGGAAAGTCGACGCTTGGCAATACGCTGCTCGGCAATCCGAAATATAACGTGACACGCGGCGAAATCTGGTTCCAGGGAAAGAACATCACAGAAGAGCCGGTCAATGAACGCGCCAAAATGGGACTGTTTCTCTCGTTTCAGAATCCGCTTGAGGTGCCTGGCGTAACCTTAAGCTCTTTTATCCGCAGCGCCGTCGAGTTAAAGACCGGCAAACGGATGCGTCTGTTTGAGTTCCGGAAAGAACTGGAAAAAGCAATGGAAGTTCTGCAGATGGATCCGTCGTATGCAGACCGTGATCTGAATGTCGGATTTTCCGGCGGTGAGAAAAAGAAAGCGGAGATCCTGCAGATGCTCATGCTTGAGCCGAAGCTTGCCATCCTCGACGAGACGGACTCCGGTCTGGACGTCGACGCGGTGCGCACGGTCTCCAAGGGCGTGCAGCTCTATCGTGAGCGCGTGCACGGCTCGCTGCTCATCATCACGCACAGCACCCGCATTCTCGAGGCGCTGACGGTGGACGCCGCGCACATCATGGAGCAGGGCGTCATTGTGAAAAACGGTGATGCATCGCTTGTAGATACCATCAATGAAAACGGCTTTGGCGGCATCCGGGCAGACTGAAAGCGAGGCGATCCGAATGAAGGAAAAAAGTCAGGTCGCGGACATTGACCGCAGCGTCTATGACATCCGCGACAAAGAGGACGATGCCTATCGTATGCAGGAGGGCCTGACGCCGGAGATCATTGACAAGCTCTCCAAGGAAAAGGACGATCCGGTCTGGATGCAGCAGTTCCGGCTGCAGTCGCTGCAGATCTATAACGAGATGCCGGTTCCGGACTGGGGGCCGTCCATCGAGGGACTGGATATGGACCACATTGCGACCTATGTTCGCCCTAAGACCGACATGAAAAACGACTGGAAGGACGTCCCGCAGGATATTAAAGACACCTTTGAGCGCCTCGGCATCCCGCAGGCGGAACGCAAATCGCTCGCCGGTGTCGGCGCACAGTACGATTCCGAGCTCGTGTATCACAACGTCCGCGACGAGGTAGCTGCACAGGGCGTCGTCTACACCGACATGGAGAGCGCCCTGACGGGCGAATACGCCGACATGGTGCGCAAGTACTTCATGAAGCTCGTCACGCCGCACGATCACAAGTTCGCGGCGCTGCACGGCGCGGTCTGGTCCGGCGGTTCGTTCGTATATGTTCCGGCAGGTG
>OIEC01000964.1_pt1 | contig 13699 bp, 12 predicted proteins | sample 1604801 | NCBI WGS metagenome assembly OIEC01 (sample SAMN01760940, study PRJEB22395) | human gut metagenome | reverse complement strand
CGGAGAAGTTGACTGTGTAGGACAAATTGAATTAGATGAAAGTATACCAGCTCATGAAGAAAAAACAATCAAACTTCCTGTTTCAATACCAGATAGTGGAAAATGTTACCTAAAAGTATCTTATTGTTTGAAAAATAATACTCAGATTTTACATTCGGATGAGTCTCTTGGATTTGATGAAATCCTTTTAAAGAACATAGATGGAAGAAATCAGAAAGCCATTGAACTTCTTGCTGAAATGAATACTGATAATATTTTTACTGTGGAAGAGTGTGACAGATACTTTACAATTCATGTAGGGCAGGAAAATACTTATCGCTTCAACCGACTGACAGGATTATTTGAAAGCATTACTGTAAAGGGAAAAGAACTTCTGACTCGTCCTATGGAATTAAATATCTGGAGAGCACCAACTGACAACGACCGGAAAATCAAATTAGAATGGATGAATGCTCATTATGACCAGAGCTATGCAAGAGCATATGAAACTTCCTGCATTACCAAAAATGGGAAACTACACATCTTAGGAACGTTAAGTGTTTCTGCACCTACCGTACAAAAAATTCTTGATGTGAAGTCAGAATGGATTATTACTTCGGATGGCGCAATCCAGGTAAAAATGGATGTAAAGAGGGATTTGGAATTTCCAATGCTTCCGAGATTTGGAATCCGTTTATTCCTTAACAGAGATTTTGACAACGTAGAATATTACGGAATAGGACCTGAGGAAAGTTACGTAGATAAGAGAAGAGCCGGCAGTCATGGAAAATATGATGCTAATGTACTTGAAATGCATGAAGATTACCTGCGTCCACAGGAAAATGGAAGTCATACCGACTGTGACTACCTTATCTTAAAAGGAAAGGAAAATACTTTTGCAGCAGCAGGAGAAAGGACATTTTCCTTTAACGTATCACCATATACTCAAGAGGAACTGACAGCAAAAAGACATAGCTATGAATTACAGCCTTGTGGAAGTACGGTCGTGTGCCTGGATTATGTCCAAAACGGAATTGGTTCTAACAGTTGCGGGCCTGAGTTGTCAGAACAGTACCGCCTTGATGCAGAACAGTTCAATTTTGAAATTAAAATGATAATTAAATAATACAGAATAAAGAAGCTGCCAGCTTAAACGGAGCAGGCTATGGCAGCCATTTCCCAGAAGGGAATCCGAATGACTATTACTGTACTTGCTTCTCTGCCAATCTTCGCGCTATATCCATTCATGCAGAAGTATTTCTCAAAAGGAATTATGGTGGGTGCTGTAAAAGGCTGACTTTAATAATCCCTGGCATTCGATCATTATGACAGATGCCGGGGATTTGTGTATTACAAACTAAAAAAGTATGCTGCATATAAAATATTGACCAGATAGTTGCTGTAAAAATTTATCCATAAAAAATTCTGTAACAACAGAGTATGAATTGGAGTGCAAATTCCGGCTCATCTGAGCACGATATCCGTAAGCGCTTAGATCTTGGGTAGCTTTACTGTCTACGTTTTTAAACTCATAATGATAGTAAATAGATTTTTACTACACTCCGCTTGATAGGAGATAGAAATTTACTACATTTGGAGGTTTCATTATGAGTAAGAAACGTGCTCCAGGGCGTTCCCTGGACGAATTGATGGAACTGATAACCGAATGCAGACAAAGTGGCCTGACAGATGCTGCATGGTGTAATGAGCATGGGATATCTCCCAGCTGTTTTTACAATGCAGTTACCCGTCTCCGCAAAAAACCTGTCAGATACCGGATCCAGCCCCCAAAGACAGCTCTCTTGACCTTACATCCCATAAACAGGATTACAGATGAAGAAATTGTGTCAGTATCTCATTTGGCACCGATTCATGATATCGGAAAGACCGTGCAGACAAAATATCACCAAACAAAAAATACATTATTCCCGTCCTGGGCGATAAACGCATAAATGATGTAACCACAGACGAACTGATAAAGATCCTGAAAGAGACCGAGATCCCTGATACCCAAAACTTTCCGATGGAAGAATATTCTATGTTGTGTGATGCAGTATCCAGTTTCTTTCGGAATGCCATGGAATTATACTGTGCAGGACAGGACAATGGTACGGCTGCTGCCAATGCCATAAGATCCCGTGGGCTGAGAATTTGGGACGATAGTGTTTCTTACGATACTTCCGAAGCTTATTCTTTCCAGCAGCTTTTGCAGCTACTGAAGATTTCCAAATGGAATGCCCCAACGCTTTATCTTCCCATGCTCCTGTCCGCCACTGCCGGCCTGCAGATTGCAGAGATTGTCCGTATTCATTTTGATGATATCGACCTTGATAATCATTGCCTTGATCTGCCGAGGACTCACAAAGACTACAACGGTCCCCGTTCCAACATCGTACTGTCCATGGAAAATACCAAAACGGTATACCTGCCAGATATTATAATGAACGAGATCAAAAATCAGGAAAAGCGTCTAAATGCACTACAAGAACAGGATGCGAAATTTAATCCATTCCGATATCTGATCTGGAGCCAGAGTGGGAGACAACAGCAGGAGAATTTTATCAAGAAACCTTATGAACGTATCCTGTCCAAATGCTCTTTTCCTGCATTTCCATGGAGAAGCTTTCTAAAGATACGTTTAACAGACATAGAGATAGACGAATTAGAAGATTTTTTAGGGTATGAGACTTCCATGAACTTTGGTGCCTGCGAGATTCCCATTGATAAGCACGATCTTATGAATCTTACAGGAACAACATACTTTTGAAAATATTGGCATAGTCAGCTTACCCGGCTATGCCGTATTTTATTACCAGCAAAGGTCATCAGTCCCCGATGCAGGCAGATACAACACACAAATCGAGTGACCAAAACTGTTTTTCTTTCCATGTCAGGCAAAAAAATCTCTGTTTTTCAATAGGGCTTTCCCTATTTTTGTGACCAAACTGCTTTATAATTGTATGCCCGAGCTAAAAACACTTGAATTTCTTCCATATTAAGTGACCAAGGTTGGCTTCTGATCCTATCGCAATATAAAAAAAAACTCTTTTTCTATAATATTTCCAACATGATTCTATATTCAAGCCGATTTTGCAAACAAAGCTTGCGCTTCCCTTACCTCCTGTTATATAATAAAAGATACTGTTAACGGTCATTACTATCATTATATGGGAAATAGTTTTGCAATTTTCTAAATAAGGAAGCTGTTTCTCACTAAAAAAGTGACCAAACCCACTTTTTAGCCCCATAATGAGCTAAAAAATAGGGCTTGTTTTTACAGATTATCAACAAGCTCTAAATCAGACAGATATTCTATGGCAGCAATCTATGTTTTGCAAACTCTGCCGTCTTTATTGTAAGATATATACAAAAATACGAAAGGAAAACTATGAGAAAATTAGCACTTAGTGACGAAATATTACTTAGTGTTGACAAAGCAGCCCGCTACATTGGCGGTGAAGTCAACTCCATAATGAAGGATAAAAAAGAGGTGACCACCCGGGTCGCATTTTGCTTCCCGGATGTCTAAGACACGATTTTTTTACCTACTCCCTTTTAAAATCACTTAGTGCTATTTGCCGTTATTTCCTACCTCTTTATCTGTATTATTTTGTGTTAGTTCGTGTTATTTAAGCTTAAAAGGGATTCAATAACACAAAATAAGCCTTTGACAAAAGGCCATTTTTGACCACCTTTTGCAATCAATTTTCTGTTTCATACTTTCGGATCATGCCCTTTTATATGACAAAATTTGATATTTTTGTAAAAAACAGGTTTTTATGCAATCTGTCAGTTATCTAATAATACTTCTTATGGTTGCAGTTCGCTTTCCAGACGGCTATTGCTGGTATTTTCTATTGCACCTGTTCACTCATCATAAAAAGTATCTTGTAAAGGAATTCCATTAATGTTAAGATAGAATCAGATAAAAGTACTTTCACATTCATCAATCGAAAATGCCAGGAGGTGATTGCTGTAAATGGCTGATGAAAACACCCTATTAAACAGTGATTTAGAGTCACGCTACGAAAAATACAAAGGCATTATTAAGAATTTTACACTCATGAGTGATATATTTATGCGAAACGTGTTCAAGAAAAGAGAATGTCTGGAATATGTTTTGCAGGTCATTATGGAGAAACAAGATTTACACGTGATTGATCAGATAATCCAAAAAGATTATAAAAATTTGCAGGGACGCTCCGCAGTAATGGACTGCGTTGCCAAGGATTCCACAGGCAAACAATTTGATGTGGAAATCCAGCAGGATAATGAAGGAGCTTCCCCAAAAAGAGCCCGGTACCATAGTGGACTGATGGATATGAATACCTTAAATCCCGGACAGGATTTTGAGGAACTGCCGGAAAGCTATGTGATTTTTATTACCAGGGACGATATTCTTGGATATGGACTTCCCATTTACCACATTGACCGGCAAATCAAAGAATTAAATGAAGCTTTTCAAGATGAAGCACATATCATATATGTAAATTCCAAGAAACAGGATGATACACAACTGGGAAGACTGATGCATGATCTACACTGTAAAAAGGCAGATGAGATGCACAGTCCGATTCTTGCAAAACGAGTATATGAATTGAAGGAGACGCAGAAAGGGGTGGAACTTATGTGCCATGAAATGGAGAAAATTTATAGTGAAGGAATGGAAAGTGGAGAGAAACGTGGTATAGAAATGGGCGAGTTAAAAGCCAAAAAAGAAACCATCCTTTCGCTGGCTGAAATGGGAATCCCAGTTGATAAAATTGCGAAAGCCGTAAATCTCAGCGAAAAAGATGTCCAGAAATGGATTGATGAGAATTTGTGCATAATGAAATAAGTAGGATAATATTGTTGATGGGCAGGTCTGTTTCGGGCTTGCTCATTTTTCAAAGAACTTACTAATCTTTCACAAAATGAAGATTTTTATAATGTACCCTATAAGGTGGACACAACAAGCCAAAGGGATTACTTGAAATGTTGATTACCGCTAGGGAAAATAATATATGAGCGCCACGCCAGAAGAAAAAAAGAAGCGGTTACATAAAGATTTTGATATTGCCATGACAGAAGAATTTGAGAGTGAGGTGAGAGACATGTGTAATCTAAGTAGAGCTCTTGTAGACCAGGGAATTGAGCAAGGAATGAAACAGGGAGTTGAAAAAGAAAAAATGTCCCTGGCCCAAATGATGATCGAGGAAAAAGAACCTGTCGATAAAATTTCAAAATATACAGGCTATGCCATCGACAAATTAAAGGAAATTGCATCGGCAATGGGACAGACACTTGTGTAACATATGATTTTATAGGAAGAGGCTGTCGGGAAATAGACAGTTCTAAGAGAGGGAGGGTGTGACTCATATAAACACAATTAACAAAATGAAATCAAAAATGTAGTGGGATTTGAGGAATCAAAACGACTTCCAGATGGATCGTTCTTGATTCCTTTTTCTTTACAAATCGGTTACGTTCGCAGTACTGAAATTAGTGTATAATTGTAATAGTAAAAATCACGCACAATAAAGAAATAATCGGGTTTGTGTAAAATGAAAGGAACATTATTATGAAAGCAAGAATACTGGTGATAGAAGATGAAATGGCAATCAATGATCTGCTTTGTATGAATCTGGAAGCTGCCGGCTATGAAACAGTAGGTTATCTGGATGGAAATGATGCAAGTGAAGGAGTCGCACAGGACCATGAATTTCAGTGCGCCCTTGTGGATATTATGCTTCCGGGAAAGGATGGTTATACCCTGTTGCCGGAATTAAAAAAGTTTGGTATTCCGGTTATATTTCTTACGGCAAAGGCTGATGTTACAAGTAAAGTAAAAGGGTTAAAAGACGGAGCCGAGGATTACATAGTAAAACCTTTTGAAATGCTGGAGGTAATGGTTCGTTTGGAAAAAGTATTAGATCGTTATGGAACGGCACCGAAACAGATTCAGATAGACGATGTCATAATTGATACCGTAAGTCACATAGTTACGAAAAATGGAGAAGAAATATATTTAAAACCTATGGAATATAACTGCCTTATGGTGTTCGTAAAAAACCCAAATAAAGCACTTACCAGAAGCCAGATCTTGCAGGAACTGTGGAAGGAGGAATTCTGCGGAGAAACAAGAACTGTGGATGCACACGTTGGACGCATCAGAAAAAAACTAAGCTGGCAGGATAAAATCAAAACCATTCCTAGAATTGGTTATCGACTTGAGGTGGATTTATGAAGCTATTTACAAAAATTTTTTTACAGGTAATCTGCGTGGTGCTTCTGCTGTCATCTGGAATTTTTTTCTATACAACTTACAGGTGGAAAAATCAGAGCATACAGAATATCAACAGTTATGAAAATAGCAGGTTTCAAACAAATATTTCTAAGTTTGAAAACATGCTAATGCGGATTAAAAGTAAAATACAGGACACTGATGATAAAATCCGGGAAAAAATGATTATTTATGCTTTTCGTCAGGTATTCCACGACAGCGCCGTTTTATATCAGGATGGAAAAGAACAATATAATGGGACAAAATATGAGTTTGATCTGCAAAATATCAGAAACCTAACAAAAAACAAACATGATGGATTCGAAAATGACATCTATTGTGATAAACCACTGATCAGCAAAACAAATGGCAACGTATTTTTGCTCTTTTATTTTTCCAGTTACAGTTCTACAGACATGAACTATCAGATTGTCACCTACAAAGATATTACCAGTGTACAAAAACAGAGTCAGACACTGTTTTATCAGGCAGGAGGGTTTACCCTGTTTCTGGTTCTGTTTGTTGGCTTTTTCCTGTTTTTGACTTTGCGGAAAATTATGGAACCGCTCACAAGGCTAAAAGAAGCGGCTGTTTCTGTGGCAAATGGAAATTATGAGATAAAAGTGCCATCAGAGGGAAAGACGGAACTGGCACAGGTTGGGAAAAGCTTTAATCTTATGACAGGTAAAGTGAGGGAGCAGATTGAAAAGCTTTCTTCCGTAAACCAGGCACAGAGACAGCTGCTTGGAAGTTTGGCCCATGAATTAAAGACACCGATGACTGCAATCATAGGATATGCAGATACACTTCTAACGGTACGCCTATCTCCCAAGAGGCAGGAGATAGCGCTTGATTATATTAGAAATGAATGCCGAAGGCTTTCCAGGCTTTCAGTGAAAATGCTGGAACTTACCGGATTATATGAAACAGGTGAAGCAGAATTTGTTCCAGTGGAAGTTCAGATGAATCAATTTCTGGAAGCTGTAAAAAAACTTGTTACTTACAGGCTTCAGGAGAAAAAAATTTGTCTTGAAATACATTGTAATCCAGAGGAGCTTAGAAAAACATTTGATCCGGACCTTATGATGAGTGCAGTGACAAATTTTATTGATAATGCAGTCAAGGCTTCCGATGAAAATTCAAAAATCGTACTGGAGGCAACCCAAAATCATTTATCCGTTCAGGATTATGGAAAGGGAATTCCAGAGGAAGATCTGAAAAGAGTAACAGAAGCTTTTTATATGGTCGATAAATCACGTTCCAGAGTAAAGGGAAGTGTTGGGCTTGGTCTTGCGCTATGCCAGAAAATTGCAGATATACATGGATTTCAGCTGGAAATTACAAGCCATCTGGGAAAAGGAACAATCGTATCTGTTTTATGGTAAATAATTGGAATTTACAGAACAGTTACAACTTGCGGAAGATTTGGTGCAATGAAAGATGCTATACTTGTGGACATAAACAGGAAGGAGAATTTATTCAACATGAGAAAAAACATAAATAAAATTGTAGGATTAACACTTTGTATAGGAATGCTCACAGGATGTGCCCAGACCCCGGAATCTTCCCTTGTAAAACCAAAAGGGAGCAAGGTAGAAAATGCTTATACAGAAACTGAAGGCGTAGATATGGTGAACGAGGACTCTTCTGAAAATACAAAGGATAAGAACACAGCGGTAAGAACAACTATTCGAGACCTGCTCAATGCTCCGGAAACCTATAAAAGTCAGACTACAGATGACAGTGCAAAACTTGTAGTGAACACGGATGCCACTGTAGAAATACCGGATGTAGAAAAGATATCCGCAATTTCTGTCACGCCTGCAGAAGTTACACAGGATCTTCTTGACCGTATTACAGATGCCTTTTTCTCAGAGGCAAAGCTGTATACATCGGATAGCTATTATACCCAGACAAAGGATGAAATCAAAAAAACGTTGGATGAACTAAAAGAAGATGTAGCAAACGGAAATCTGGATCCCTATAATTGGGGTACGGATGAAGATGGTAACCTTTACTATAATATTTATGATGATATTGAATACTGGGAAGAGCAGTATCAATCAGCCCCGGAGACGAAGACCCTGGCAGAAGGAAGACCTGTTGCAGGCTCCCAGGAGACAGAAAATGGTACTGCGGAAAATGAATTCTCCGGTGTTGCACAGATGCCGGATGGATCAGAATATTTTTACATGACATCTTCCTACGGATCCGATACCTTATCTGTCAAAATCAGAAAATTGGCAAAATCTGGCGGGGAAAAGCTGCCTGTGGACACGACCTGGTCTGATTATACTTCTTCCAGTGAAGGGGAAAAACCTACTGAGGAGTCCATTGGGATTTCATTAGATGAAGCAAAAAAAATGGTACAGGAAAAAGTAGATAAAATGGGGATTACAGATCTGCAGTTTTCAGACTGGAGTTATGCATTGTGCAATAATCTTGAAAAGGATAATAGTTTAAGTAATCTTGGAAGCGGATATGCGATTTATTACACACGTACTATAAACGGTGTTCCGATTACTCGGACAATGGCAGATGGCGGTGCTTTGGAAGATATGGACAGCACTATGGAAACCTGGTCTTATGAAAGTCTTTATTTCTTTGTCGATAAAGATGGAATTGAAAGCATGTATTATTCAAACCCTTATACCATAGGAGAGACAAAAACAGAAAATTTAAACCTTCTTCCATTTTCTGAGATTATGAAAACATATGAAAAAATGATGGTAGTGACCAATGCAGATAATATGGAATATGAAAAATCAAGAGTTTATGATGTTGACCGGATTGTTCTGGGCTATGCAAGAATTTATGAACCATCCACAGATCCGCATACAGGTCTTCTGGTTCCCGTTTGGGATTTCTTTGGAAGCAGAAAAGTGGAAGGTGACTATGATGGGAATAGTTACTCGGACATCACAGACTATCCAAACTGGAGCTTCCTTACCATTAACGCCGTGGATGGCAGTATTATAGACAGGGATCTGGGCTACTGATATGAAGCAGGTACTTGGAATTGTACATTACAATTTCTTTGGCTATTTTCGAAATCCAAAAGTCATTTTTACCTTCCTTCTGGAATTTGTACTTAGCTTTCTTCTCACTGGAAGAATCATGGTTGTTATGGAAAACTATGATACACCGGTACAGGCTGTAGAGCCATTTCTTTGGACCTTTGGGGATGGAACAGCAGTACTGCTCAGTTCTCTTCTGTTGCTTCTGTTGTTCTCAGACCTGCCAAAGATGACACCAGTTACTCCATATCAGTTAATTCGAACAACAAAGAAAAAATGGCTTTTGGGACAGTTTATTTATATTATTCTTGTGACTGCTCTTTATACAGTATTGATGCTGCTATTTACATCTGTACTGTGTATGAAGGACAGTTATCCGGGCAACCTGTGGAGCGAGACTGCTGCCATGCTCGGATATTCTGAACTGGGGAAAAACTTGCAGGTCCCCTCTACAGTAAGAGTCATGGAGAGTATCTCTCCGTATGGCTGTATGCTGCAGGTTTTTCTCCTGTTATTCTGCTATTCCCTGACACTTGGTTTTGTGATCCTTGTTGGAAATCTTTATAAAGGAAAAACAAAAGGCATGGTGTTTGGACTACTTTATAGTGTATTTGGATTTTTACTGGAACCCAGTGTGGTAGCCGCAATTTTGCATAAGGAAAAATATGAAATGTATCAGGTGAATGTACTGATCTGCTGGATCAGTCCTTTGAACCAGGCTGTATATGGAAAACATAACTTTGGCTATGATCCATTACTTCCGACCATCTGGCAGTCCTGTATGTTCTTCGCAGGTATTTTATTTGTTCTTATGGTTCTGGCACTTCGCAGGATGAAAAAATATCCCTTTGAATTTCTGGGAGAAAAAACATAATCAGAAAGGGAAATATCTATGCGGGTAGAAACAAAACGTATGCTTCTTGGCAGAAGTTTCCTGGCGGCATGGCTGATTGCCTGCTTTTCTATCGCAGCAGGTCAGACTTATCCAAGTTTGAAAAAAGCATTAACATGTGGAACTTTTATCAGCCTGCTGGATGGTTCATTGAAAAGTCAGATGGTATCTTTTGCCATCCCTGTAGCTGCGGTACTGCCGTGGAGTGATTCTTTTTTACAGGAGTATAAAAGTGGATTTTTAAAAGCTGCATTTCCCAGGACAAACCGCAGGCTATATGTGGAAGGAAAAGTCTTTTCTGTTATGACATCTGGATTTTTAGTCTGGATATTTGCTATAAGCACCATACTTCTTGTTAATTTTGTTATATTTTATCCTATGGAAGCAAAAGGCAGTTTCCCAAAGGAACAGTTTCTGGAGCTGCTTATGAAAGCTCTTAGGATGGGACTGGTCGGAAGTATTCTAAGCACTTTTGGTGGAATCTGTGGTACCTTATGGAATTCAGCTTATATGGCATATGGGATTCCTTTTGTCAGCTATTATTTTGGAATTATACTTCATGAACGCTATTTCAAAGACCAGATCTGGTTTTACCCAGTGGAATGGATTCTGGCAGATGGAAACTGGGGAACGGATAAAGCGGGATTGTGGTTATTTCTGCTATTATTTTTATTGGTGTTAATGGGAATTTTTGGAGGTGTTTTAAATGGAAAAGTGGAAGAAATCTGAATTTCAAAATACCTGTGTGAAAATAGAACACGTAACCAAAAGGTTCGGGGAAGATCTGGTATTAAAAGAAGTAAATCTTACCTTAAAGGTGGGACAGGTTTACGGCGTTGTAGGAAATAATGGCTCTGGCAAAACAGTACTTATGAAATGTATCTGCGGATTCCTTCCTGTTACCACAGGCACCATCCGTGTTTTCGGAAAAGAAATTGGTCGTGATGTAGATTTTCCAGAAAGCCTTGGTGTCATCATTGAGACGCCTGGATTTCTTACCCAGTATACCGGTGTAAAGAACCTGGAAATACTGGCAGATATGAAAAGAATGATTTCAAAGGCAGATATCCGCCTGATCCTAAAAAAAGTAGGACTGGATCCGGATATGAAAAAGCCGGTTGGAAAGTACTCTCTTGGAATGCGGCAACGCCTTGGGATTGCACAGGCCATTATGGAAGATCCTCGCTTCCTGATTCTGGATGAACCATTTAACGGTCTGGATAAACACGGCGTGGCAGAGATCAGGGAACTTTTGCTTGATTTAAAGGCAGCTGGAAAAACCATTTTATTGGCAAGCCATAATGATGAGGATATCCGGATTTTATGTGATCACGTATATGAGATGGATGGCGGAGTTTTAAGAGAAAGGACAGCCTGAAAATGGGAAAAAAATTTGTGAAAACCATATTCGCAATATTAAGTTTCATGATGCTTCTGCCGACATCTGTTTTTGCAGAAGATGCAGGGAATATAGAAGCTGCTTTTGTGGGAGAGTCTGTTCTGGAAGCAGATCAGTCAGCTTCTTATAGTGATGCAGACAGTACATTGCCTTTTGAAGAGGAAAAAAACAATCCTACAGATGAGAAGATTCCGGAAACTGAGGAACAGACTCCTGAAAAAACGGATTCGGAAAATCAAAATTCTGACCTGGATGGATTTATATCAGGAGACGCTTCTGCTGAGGACGAAAAGAAGACAATCCATGTCATAATAGAAAATGGAAATACTGATACAGATAATGGAACACAGATTACAGATCCTGTTATAGATAGTGGGGATTATTCTGCTGGAGAGTATAGTGGAGGCGGTTCTTCTGCCAGCTCGTCTGGTGAGAAAATACTACATAAACCGCAGGTTCTTTTAGAGGATAACAATCTTTCCGGACAAAATCTAAAAGCAGGCTCTGTCACAGAAATGTCACTGACATTTCGGAATAAAAGCCGTAGCCAGAATGTATTTGGTCTAAAGATTTCTATTTCTGCGGATACAAAGGGAATTGAATTTGAGAGAAACTCTTTTTATGTTCAGAGACTGACTCCAGGAGAAGCAATTACCCTGAAGCAAAAGGTCACTATAGCAGAGGACTGTACTCCAGGTCAGGCAACCGTTTCTTTTTCTCTGGATTACGAAGATTCAAAAGCGACGGGCGCGACAGGTACAGAAACGCTGTCCTTTCAGATCACTCAGCCGGCGCGTGCAAAACTGGAAGCTTCTGATATTCCTTCCGTTTTATATACCATGGATACGGTAGAAATTCCGGTGAAAGCAATGAATCTTGGAAGGGATAAGATATATAATGCAAGTGTCCGGCTGGAAGCAGACGGATTGAACCCAAAAGAGTCCGCTTTTTTAGGAACAGTAGAAGCTGGAACCGCAGTACAAGGAAGTCTCCGTGTATATGTAAAAGGAAAATCAGAAGAAGATGACGGTTCTTTTCCTGGCAGGATTACCGGAAAACTGATTCTTACTTATGAGGATGCAGCCGGCAATTCCTATGAGGAAAGTACAGAGTTTGAGTCTGAGATTAAAGAAGCTAAAATCCAGTCTTTAAAAATAGAGGATGACCAGGAAGAAACAAACAGCTGGTGGTATTCCGTTATTGCAGTTATTGCAGTACTGCTTGTTTCTGTGATTCTACTTCTTTTGGGTAAGCTTCATAAGAAAAACATACTTCTGGAAGAAACCAGAAAGGTGGATGCCCATTGAAAAAGAATAGAATAGACAGTTTTACCTGTTTTGTAGGTTTTCTTCTGATATTGGCATTATTTTTCTCTATAAAGCTTTTTGCAGGAATACAGGATGGGAAAAAACAATACTTGGCACTGGTTTCCCTTGGAGACCTTACTTATGATGATGATTTTTTGAAAAAGGCAAAAAAAATAGAAGGGATAAAAGAGATATGGCCCGTTGTGGAAATTCCAGTAACCATTAAGATTGAAGATTATACGGAAACAGCCACCTTTTTTGGAATAGATCTGAATGCGTTTGGAGAAAATCCAGAGCAGAATGATTTAGGAAATACACCGGTGTTGTTGCTTGGAAGTAAAGCATTGCAAAACATGAAAGACTCAAATAATCATTCCATTTCAAAAAAACAACAGGAAAAATTCCTGCAAATGGGAGAAAATCTAACCATTTCGTATGCACTTGTTGGAAATACAAAAGAGCTTTCTGGCGCGGCAGATCATCCGGTATCCTTAACTGGGCACGAAGAAAATGAACAGCAAATTGTTTATCTTCCATGTAAAGTAACTGCCGTAACGGAAAATGAGGAGATATATATTCCTTTATCACAGGCGCAGGAGCTTTGCAGTGAGATGGGTGAGCCGCTTAAAATTACAAAAATTTATTTGAAAGTGAATGGAAAAATGAATCTGGAGAAGGCAAAAAAATTATTTGAATAAGGTATTCTTGCAAAATTAATTTGTATCAATGTCTGGTATTCATTTGACTAACTATTGTATTTTGTGCATGTTTTATGTAATTTTATCCATGTACTTATTTAGAAGAAAAGTATATACTTTATTCTTGTAAACAAAAGTATTTTAT
>OIEC01000942.1_pt1 | contig 13919 bp, 12 predicted proteins | sample 1604801 | NCBI WGS metagenome assembly OIEC01 (sample SAMN01760940, study PRJEB22395) | human gut metagenome | reverse complement strand
ATGTTCGCCTGCGCCCGGTATCTGTCCATCGCCGGTCACACCATGCGCGAGGGCAAGTGGGAGAAGAAGGCCTATGGCAAGGGCATCGAGCTGCAGGGCAAGACCCTGGGCATCGTGGGCTTCGGCCGCATCGGCCAGCACCTGGGCGTGATGGCCAAGGCCATCGGCATGAAGGTCATCGCCTTCGATATCTATCAGGTGCCCGTGATCTCCGAGCAGCTGGACATTCCCTATGTGGAGATGGATGAGCTGCTGGCTCAGGCCGACTTCATCAGCGTCCACGCCCCTGCGGTGGACGGCGGCGCGCTGATTAACGCAGAAAACATTGCCAAGATGAAAGACGGCGTTGTCATCATCAACACCTCCCGGGGCACCAATGTGGATGAAGCCGCCCTGCTGGCCGCCCGCAAGGGGCTGAAGGAGATTACGGAGGCCGAATTGGAAGAAGCCCGCGACAAGGTCAGCTGGGGGCGTGAACGCCGCAGCCTGGCGATTAACGAACGGGGGCGCCGCATTACCGCCGTGCATGAGGCGGGGCATGCCATCTGCCTGTTGAAAACACCGCACAGCGAGCCGCTGCACCGGGTGACCATTGTTCCCCGCGGCGGGGCCCTCGGCATGACCATGTGGCTTCCTTCCGACGACAAGATGCACCAGCTCCGGTCCGAAATGCTGGACCAGCTCGTCGTGGCGATGGGCGGGCGCTGCGCCGAACAAATCGTTTTTGGTGATGTGACCAGCGGCGCTACCGGAGACATCAAGAGCGCCACCAACCTGGCGCGGCGCATGGTGTGCGAATTCGGCATGAGCGAAAAACTGGGGCTGATTGAGTACGGAGAACACCAGGGAGAAGTTTATATTGCCCGCGACCTGGGGACGCGTTCCCGCAATTATTCCGAATCCACGGCGGAGCTGATTGACTCGGAAGTCCGCTTTCTGGTGGACAGCGCTTATGAACGCGCCATGGCCATCCTGACGGAAAACCGGGACAAGCTGGACATTCTGACGGAGGCCCTGATGGAGTTTGAAACGCTGGAAGGTTCCCAGGTCATGGATATTCTGGAATACGGGGAAATGAAAAACCCTCCCTCCAGGGTGACTCCGCCCCCCATGCCTTCCGAAGTGGAGGAACAGCCCGGGAAGGATGATTCCGGCCATACCGGGAAGAAAGAAGCTGAAGAGACCCGCGCGGACGGCGCTGAAGAACGGAAGATGGAAGGGGAACTGGAACAGGCGGAACGGGACCCCTTCTCCTACAATCCCGTTGATGAGTTCGGCAAGGACGGCGGAGAAAAGAAATAATTCAATAGAAACGAATCGAATATGGTAGCCAACGATGCGATGGAACTGGCCAGGATGTGCGCCCGCGCCGCGGATGACGCCAAGGCCGAAAATGTGCGGGTGTACGACTTGCGGGGCATGTCTTCCCTGACGGATTTCATGGTAGTGTGCACGGGGTTGTCCGTCCCCCATCTGCGCGCCGTCATCCGGGAGCTGGAAGAAGCCGTCCGGGAAAAGGCGGGAGCCCTCCCCACCTATGTGGAAGATACGCCTGTGGCATTGTGGTCCGTAGTGGACTACATTGACGTGATGGTTCACATCATGGGGCAGGAAACGCGCGAATTCTACGGTATGGACACCCTGTGGAAGGATGCTCCCGTGGTGGAATATTGACCCGTCTCCCATGCCTGAAATTTGGGGCCTCGTTCCGGGACTTTTCCGGACGCAGCCCTTGTAATATTGCTTTCGAAGGGATGCCGGGGCAGGGGAGGCTCCGCGCCATCAAGCGGGTGGTGTCCGAGTCTTCATGGTCAGGTTCATGCAGGAGTTTTGAACTTCTTTATGGCATTTCTGATTGGCCTGGGAGATGCAGGATGAGGTCAGGTTTTCTACATCGTCGTCGATATAAGCTCCCAGCATCCATTCCTCTTTCCGTTTCCACATCCGTTGCTTGCATCAGATCCGCGAGTCCGTCAATAATGATAACGATGCAGGGGACGTTCAGGATGGTTCCGTGTTGCCATTTTTCCTCTTTTCCTGAAGATGAAGGCATCAAATTGTGAACATCTGCCTAGGCAAAGCAATGGTAGCGGCTCTCCTTTTCATTCACGCGCCGGTGCAGGATATGCGGCTCTTTCCCGGGAACCGTTGCCACGGGTGTTTCTCAAAAGAGAATCGGCCTGATGGATGGGTAACTGATATGGTTGGTTTGCTTTCCCTGGCGGGAGATGGTTAGGGGTTAAAGGGCTGGGCGATGATAGCCGCCCCGTTGGGGATTCCCGGGGCAGGGATTTTGGGACATATCATGAATGGATTTGTAGGTTCTGCCGCAGTACTTGCAGGTATAGCTGGATTTTTCCGAACCTTCGTAAAGGGAATGGAATCCTTTGTTTGTTCCTTCCGGATGACGGGGGCATTTGTTGCCGGTCAGTTCCCGGACGCTGGAATAGCGGCGTCCGCAGTATTCGCAATAATAGTCACTCATGGTTGTAATCAGTGTGTATTTTTATGTTTGTACCTCTTTTTGAGGATGTTTGTTATCAGGGTAGATGAAAAGCCGTATTTCTTTTCAGGAATGCGCGAAAGGCAGATGTTGCGGGGAAGAAGGATGGAGAACCGTTTATTTTCCGTTTTCTTCATTGAAGAACGGGGCTGTCAACCGGCTGTTGGGGAAGTTATTTGTTCGTTTAAGGATTGCCTACGATTTGGCTTTGAATTTCAATAATATCTTTGATAGGAATGACCATGTGAAGTCCTATTCTGTCAGCCACTTTTTGGCTTCCGGGGGCATCGCTGATATCCAGGAAAATGGCTGCCTTACCGGGATTCGCATAGGATTTGCAATAGGCAAAAGCATAAAACACTCTCGTTACCTTAATTCCGTCTTTATTGACAATTTGGGCTTTTACCCGGTAGAGTTCGCTTTCATTGATGGAGTCAAGTACTTCCTGATAGTATGCATTGGGATTGTCATAATTTTTGTAATCGTCATTCAATCCGAGTTCCCGGTCCCTGTCGGGAAGGCATTTTTCCCTGGTTATCGAAATAATGCTATCCAGCGGAATTGTTGTTGAATCAATAGAATGAAAGTTCCCGTATTTGCCCATTTCAATAGATTTGATAAGAATGACTTCATTTTTATTTTCAAAGTCATATCCGAATGCCGTACAGGAATGTTTGACGACGCGTTCCCCCGATTTGCTGGTTACTTCGTAAGAATATGGATTAGCTGTCAAATCCACGTAATACTGCTTATGATTGTCAAAATCGGAAGGATCAATTTCTTTTAATGCCGCTTTCCAGTCGAAGGATTCCTGGGAGGCCTCTGTTGCTTGCGGAGTCAGTAGAGAGGCGGCCACGATGAATAGAATGGTGATGTATGGTTTCATTTCAGTTAGTATTTTCTAGTGGAGAAGACGCGTAATTTTTTTGCCGGATATGGGGAATCAATATTTTTCATCAGCAAATCCTGTGTGCCGGCTCGGTCTGGATACAATTTGGTTTTGCGTTTGTTTAAGTTTGTTCTGCGTTTGGCTGTTCCTGTGATTGGAGAGTTTTCTTAAGAGATATTGGGGCAAAAGATTCTCGCGATAAAGATGGGAGGGCATCCTGATGGGATTCCGTCACAAGCCATATTTTAATGCGGGGTAAATAACTTCAATAGGGTATTTGGAAAAAATTAAGTGTAAATCATCAGGGCCTGATTTTAGGGTTAATTCAATAACGCAGTAATTCTCTATATTTTTTAATTTTTTTACGGAATCATGCAAGAATGGCCTTGCTGTAATATTTTCAAGAATATTCTGACTTTTGGTATTCAGTGAATTGAGACTGTAAAACCGTAAGATAAACGAAATAAGACTAAAGTAAATAATTCCGTTTTTCATAATCAATTTCGGCATTATTTCTTTTGGCGTTGACGGAATAAATCGCTTTGAGTCTTCCTTTTTAATCATTACGGAACAGCCAATCCTTTATGGTTGCCGTCTCAATGCCGACGCGGGCGAATAAAAACGGCATCATCAATTACTCTAGTAAGCAATAGCGGAAAAAGAGCTGGAAATGATTAAAATACGGTTTTTACAGGAGCCTGTGGCGCAGGAGTTTCTGATGGGGGAGAATTAGTCTTGAAGGAGTTCGTCGGTGCTTCTTAAAAAATCATCGAAACTGCGGAATCGCGGGAAAGAGGGATTTCCCCGGGAAATGGGGGTGATGCATTTGTCCTGAATATATTCGTCAAGACGGCGTTCGGTGCATCTTTCCCCTCTTTGTATCAGGTTGTCCAATTCGGAATTGATGGCATCTGACATCATTATAAAATATCTGATATGGCTGCGATCTCTCACCAGTTGCTCATATTCCTCTGAGGGCGTATGCTGCCGCCGTGGGGCATGTCGTTTGGAGGTCGTTGCAGCAATTCCCAGGGACAGGGAAAACAGGCCCCAGAAGATCCATTTGATATGTTTGGCTGTTTTCATTTTTGGTGTGTTAGAAAGCGGAAATATTCGTATTTGACGCAGGTCGCAGGGAAGGAGAAGTCAGAAGATATTCTTTTTTCCGGATGATTGTTTGTTGCGCCTTTTCCAGTTTTTGAAAATAGTTCCGCATGTCCTCCTCTAAATTGGCTTGTTTATTTTGCAGGGCGATCATCTGTTGAGAGGAACCGTTGGATATGGCTGATATGATAAATACGATAAGAAGAGAGGTGGTGATGGCCACGCAGCCAAAGATGTACCCTCCGCGCGGCTGGAGCTGTTTAACGGGAGGATAAACCTGGAATTCAGCAGGAGGATTTTTTTCTCCTCGGGCATATTCGTTCAGATTATCCAGCGTGACCGGTCCGGGTTTTGGAGTAAATAGGAGAGCCGGATTCTTGACGAGCGAGAGGGTGAGCTTGTAAACGATCAGCTGCAGCAACCCCAGGAGGATCAAGAATACAATAGAGATTGCCGCTCCGTCATCTGATTGCATGATGACGAGGCTTATGCAGATTGGAATATAGGCCCACAGGAGGAAATTGGCTGTACGCAAACTGTACTCCTCCTTCAGGGAATCATTGAATTGATTCCATTTTTTCAGGGGAGAGCGGGAAAGCTGTTTGATGATCTTTTCAGACTTATCCTTTTGTTCGGCGTAGTAGTTGGCTTCTTTTCCGTCTCGATTCCGTTCGTCGTATTGGCCGTCCCGGCGGACAAGCAGCGGATAGCTGGAAAACTCTTTGATTTTTTCATCAGCCAGTTGCGCCTGGGCTGTGTGAAAAAGGAATTGTTGTTTTTCCTGTTCGGTTAACCAGAAGTCTCCCGGATTATGGTGGAGGCCTTGAATGGTTGCTTTATTTTCCTTCTGAATTTTCCAGGATTTGAGCAGATAGCTGACAGGCCGGAAAATGAGGTAGACTGCGATAGCGAGAATGATGGCGCTGATAATTTTGGCCATCCAGTCTGTTTCCTGTTTGTTTGCCATAGTTAGCGGTGGTGGTTGTGTTGTTTATTTGTTTTTGAGTGACGTGAGTAATTTTTGGATGGCCTCATAGGAGATGAAATGCCCGATGCCCAGCCCCGTTCCGGGCCAGCCCAGATGAAGCCTGACGCCATGTTTGTTTGCGGTTATTCTGCGTCCGGTCGTTCCTGTGGTCAGAGAGAGTCCTCCCTTGGAAATGTTGAGCCACAGGATTCCCGGAATAAGGGGAATACGTCGGTAAAATCTGATGAACATTGGGAAACGTAAAAGTTGAAGGGGATATGGAAATGATAGCCGCAATCTCTTCCGATGCAAGGTTAAAATCCCCTATTTTGGGGGAGTTGGCCTTGCGGGAATGTTGGGGTTTGCCGCTATTGAACGATACTTTCCTACGAGCAAATTCCGTGCCAGATTTTTCGGAAAGTGTGGAAGTATTGGAAATACAGGGAGTCTGGTTGCTGAAAGGCAAAAGATATGTTTCCGGAATGGATAAAAAATGCCCGCCCCGGCAAATTATTGGCCGGGGCGGGTAGAACAATGATATTTGGCTATGACTGAAAGCTTTTTTCTCTGATTTTTTTCACTATTTGCTCTTGATCATTTTCTGTTTCCGGTTCCTCATACCACCAATCATCTTTTTCATTCCATGTTTCCCGGGAAACTCTCAACCCCCGGCATTTACCTATTCGAGGCTCTTCTTTTATCTGAATGGCAATACAGGAATAGAGCGGTAAATCTTCTTTTGAGAAAGGCAAGCCCACATGACATCTCTCATTGAGAGAATGGTAAAAGTCAGGCTCATCCCCTTCTTCTACGGGAGGAACAATCCGGATTGGTTCAACGTTTTTACATTGTTGTTTCCAGCGATATTCCATAACTCCCCAGCGGGCTTCCTTCCCAAGTTTTTTCTGGATGTCAGCCAGCTTTTTGTAGCGGTCTATTGCGTGGTTTAAAACCTTTTTTTCTGGATTTTCAGGATCATAAAGATTATTGATTTCTTGATCATAAAGATTATTAATTTCCTTGATCAAGTCCGCAAGATGTAGGTCTTTGATAAGAGAGGAGATGATTTTGTCTATACGTTTATGAGTGTACTGTATCCATTCCTCCTTTTGATTAGAATTTTGAGAAAAGTTGTCTAATTCTTCCGATTCTTCCGATGATATAAGAAAACAGCGTTCTAAAAAATTGAATGGAGCTTCTTTGACGTCTTTTGGCAGAGTCACATGATTGTTTTTGCTTCTGTTTATCCGGAAATCCAGAATCTGGATATTTCCGATATAATCACAGTTTTGGCAGTCTTCCTTATTCCACCATGATTTTGGGATGATATGATCCATATCCCAGGGACGGTTGTAGGTAGATTCCCAGTGAGCTCTCATGCCGGGATTGAAGCTGCTTCCTTTTAATAAAAGCTCCATGTATTTTCTCTGATAGAAGTAGAGAATAGGATTGGACGATGTCTCTCTGTATTTGGTGAATATACGTTGCCAATATCTATGATAGGGAATGTTTGGATCGGGAAATTCTTGGTATTCCAATTGCGCTTCATCAAGAACCCCTTCTTTGGTTGGGTAAGGAAACATGCTGCATTTGGGATACAGAGAAGCGGTGGCGCATCCTATCGCCATAAGATTGAGTAATGAGGGAGAGCCCTTTTTCTCTATATCTTTGATGCCTTCATAGAAGGTCTTGGAGAACGTTGAGAATGCGGTGGAACAGTTTGCTCCAACCATTATATGGGGAAGCATGCAGAAAAGCGGGAAATATGGTTCATTTTCCTTCGCTGTGGTCGACTCGAATACTTCGGGGAAATTGTTGATTGTCCAAAACATGGTGAACAGCCAGTCGTCCCGCCGGGAAAGATATACAGGAGAAGGAACTTTTTGACAAACATTCTTCAATCGCTCCGTTATTTCTTCTAGTTTCCCGGCCGTGTATAACTCCTTAAATTTTTCACCGTTTGAAGACTCTCTCGAAAACCACTTTCTAATCTTGTCGAGGTCAACGCCAGGAATCCATCTCCCTTCCTTTTCTGTTTCTATCAATCCGGCTGCCAGGATCGCAAGCCGTTCCGGAGGGAGGAAATCTTCGGACAGTTCATTGTTGCATTTTTTCACCTTGTTTCCGCTATAAGCACATAAAGCTGAATATTGCTGGTCGACATTAGCTAATGGAGTCCCTCCTTTGTTGATGCGTTGAAACAGTTCTTCTATATTACCTGCAGTTTTTTTGTTGTTTGAGGCTTGGGGGAGAATCCATTGTATTATTGGAATTTTTGTGTTTATAATAGTACTGATCCATTCCCTGTCTTTCATTTTTTCCACTAACCCAATTAAAGTTTCGCCAGATTGCTGTGTATATTCTTTCAGGCATTCCTTTGCTCCTTTCTCATCTATCCCCTTTTGGCTATAATATTTCAGGAGCGCTGGCAGGGGGACATAAGTTCTTTTCTCTTTTCCCTCCCATGGGTATCCTTTCAGCAGGGGAGCTTTGATGAAAAGATCATCGAGTTTTCCTGGTTCAGGCTCCCCTAGAAATGTTTTGTTGGCTTCGTTTTGCTCTTCAGGCGACAACTGGGCGTTTTGTTCTCTTTCCTTAAATCCCCAGGGATGGCAGGAAGTGCAAACCATAAAATGGGGGATACCTTCCTCATCTTCTTTAACCCAGACCATGCCATCCGCATGGGATTCTGTCCCCATGAGGATGGCATTGTAACGTTGCTGGCCATCCAGAAGCTGATCCTTCCCATTTTCATCCTTATAAATGGTAAATGAACCTATGGGATAGCCTTTGCTGATGGAGTCCCATAATTCAATGACTTGGGAGGGGGACCATACAAGTCCACGCTGGACTGGGGGAATTTCAAAATTTAACTTCAAGATATTTTTGAAGTTATTTTTTTCGCAGTTATCTGACGTCATAGTTTCCTGATTTTGTAATTTTAAAGTATTGTGTCAATGAGAAAGTCCCCCATTTCGGTTGATTGTTGATTATGGAAATGAAAGACTGTCCGGCCTTTCTTGGTCACATCGCGGATAGGTCTTTACCTCCAGCGGGGGCTGCACCGTCATGCTTATTTCTTTCCAAAGATGCATTTGCCTTTTCATTGTTTCCGGGAACAGGAGCTTGCCTCCCGCATGGCGATAGGCGGAAAGGATGGCGGCCATTTGCGCGTCGCGTTCCTGTATGCCGGCTTCGTCCATGGGAAATCCCTTGCGAAATGAAGCGGCATGTTTCCTGAGAGTTGAATTCATGACGTGCTGCCAAAGAATTAAAGAACTGAAGTCCTGCTGCAATTCCGGCTTTTCCGTGGGGAAGCCCGCCTCCAACCATAGATAGGTGAGGGTGCGGAAGGGGAAACTTTCCAGCGTATGTCTTTCTGCGGCCGCCAGGATATGGGCGATGGTTTTTTCCGGGTGGCGCGCCGGGATGGAGTGCGCATGGAGGAGCCGGACCAGCTCATACAAATCACCATCATCCGCGGGGCTTCTTCCGGTTCCTGCAATTCATATTCCCTCGGATGAACTGAAAAATGAGAGGTTTCTGGCTTGTTCCCCTTTTGTTGTTTGATCCCGGCCAGCGCTTCCGCCAGCACATCCCAGGCATTGAGGCCTGCCCGGTTATGGGCAAGCGGATCAGCTCCCTGCCTGAGAAGCCTTTCCGCGGCATAAAAGTTCCCGTAGCGGCAGGCTTCCAAAAAAGGGGTATTTCCCCTCCCATCCGTGACGTCCGGTTGAAAGAAGTTCATCAGGAATTGTTCGCTATAAAAGGGTAGCAGGGTCCAGGGGGCGGAACATCTCGCCAGTTCGTGAAGAAGAGTCCTTCCATGATAGCGCGCCTGCATATCCAGGCGCAGATCCGCTGCGGCGAGGATGCCCAGACAATCCCATCCGGAGTGCATGGCGGCAAATAAGGTGATGAGTTGCTGCTCATCCGGGATAAAGGAATTGCGGGATAACATGGCGGAGAGCCCTGAGCAGGGATGTGGAGAGTCAACCAGTTCATGAACAATGGCGGAACGACCCAGTTTGTCGCACTGCCAGGGATTCGCGCCCGCCTGGATCAGGGAGGCGTGGAATGTTGCCGGTTCCCCGCAGCAGCACATTAACGGCGTTTGACCGTTTTTGTCCGGAAGGTTGACGTCGGCCCCATGTCTGATGAGTTCCCTGACCATGACTAAATTCCCGGATTGGCATGCTTTCAGCAGAGGAGAATCCCCCGTATCGGGACGTTGAATGTCCAGATTGGTATCCGGGTGTTTGCTCATCAGCAGTTCCATGAATTCCCGAATCAGTCTGCCGGAGCAGTCTCTCCGGGCCAGGATGTGCAGAAATGAGTCTTTTTCCCAGAATGACGCGTTGTCTTTATCAAAGGGGGCGCCGGGTATATCCCCCCGGACTCCGGCCCGGAGCATGTAGCGGACGATGCCCCATTGACCGGACATGGCGGCGAAGGCCAGGAGAGTCAGGCCATGATGGTATCTGCCGTGCAAGTTGGCTCCGCACCGTTCCAGAACGGATAAATACCGAATGGATGAGTTTCCCCTGATGTGGTCAAAGATAAAGAACTCCACGGCGATTTCTCCATAGTTCATGAACTGGTGTTCTTCCCCTTTTCCTGTTGTGAGAAAGATGTTCCGGGCGGATAGTTCTTCCTCGGAGCACGTGAAGAGCGCACGAAAGATTTTTTTACGAAGCGGGCTGACCTTTTTACAGGGGAAAAACAACTTGTGCCAATCGATGATGTAGCGCCGGTTGCGTTTGATTCCCGTCTTTTCCGGTTTATCCAGCGTGCAGGCCTGATCAAAATGTTCTTCAATGCCCGGCTCCGGAGTTTCCCGGAAGGGAAGAAGGACAAGGCGGTTGTTGTTATCAAGGGCAATCTTCCTCGGGTGATTTTTTTCATCCAGTTCTGTGGATAAGTCCCGGGCGGAGGCAATGATGGAGCTTTTCAGATGTTCGGAAAGGGATTCCCAGTCTTTTTCTTCCAGGAGAGGCTTTTTTCGCCCGGAGTTTTTCCGGGAGGGGAGGTGCGGGTTATTGTTCTTCATAAGGCGGAGTGTTTTCAGCAGAGCGATGAATGATTCCCCTGATTTGGGGGATTGCGTAAAGATCAGCTAGGATGTTACTATGCAAAGAGATCGCAACAGCATTCAGGAAGAATCTCTGAGAGCGTTTTTGAGGAAAAAGCGCCTTGAGAAGGGATATTCCCAGCTGCAGCTGTCTCTGATGCTGGACAACACCAGGACATTTGTTTCCAAATATGAGTCCGGGGAGCGCTACCTGACTTTTACGGAGGTGGTGTTGATTTGCCATTTGCTGGATGCTGACCCCTGTGAAATCGCACGCAGGCTCCATCCTTTGCTGGACAGAAACGGAGGGTGGAAAGGAACAAGGCGATAAGCGCCGTTTTATTGAGCTGGGAAGATGCATCGTTTTCTTTCCCAGCAAAAAATGTGCCAGCCAAAAGGAGGGGGAGTTTTCTCTCCAGAAGGGGGCTTAATCAAAGAAGGTTGGATTAATTTTAACCAGATGGTGGTTTTATATTGACCGGCAGATGCTGTTTTTGTTCCTCTATTGGAGAGGAAACGGAACCGTTTTCATGTGGCACGTTATTTGCTAAAGATCTGAAAATGGGAGTAAAGATGAAGATAACTGTCTTTGATATGGAAACATGCAGTTGTGTTACGGCGTTCTCTATCCTGTGGAATTGTCGTTTTTTAAAGGGAGCGGGGCAGGTGAAGAGCTTCATTTCTCCGGGGTATCCGTATGAAGTTGTTTACGGGAAACTCCGGATGCCAGAGAAAGAGCGCGGCATGCTCCGGAATGCGGGTTTGGATAGAAACGGTTTTGGAAAGAAGAGGCCATGAGCAGGGGACAATCATTGATTATTGTCGGATACGGATACGCGGATTGTCTGCTTGGTGGCGCGATTATGGCGCTGAAAGAAAAGGGGGAAGGAAGGGAGCCGGAGTTAAGGTTTTCTTCCATGAGCGGGCTGGCGGGAGTGTTGGCAGGAGTTCTGCTTCAGGAAAATTTGCCTGGAGTTATTTATATGGTAGGAATTGGCTTGGGCAGGAACAGCCGGCAGCTGGCGGAAAAAATCAGGTTGCTGGGAAGGGCGGGAGTGCTGTGGTATGGCTGAGCAACCAGGAAATGGGGGAACAGGAAAAGTCCTGTTTGTCCGGATTGATGGAGGAAAGGATAGGCGACTGCGACCTTTACTTTACGGAGATGGTGTACCAGTTGTGCGCCCCTTGGGGAAGACAGGAGGATTTGGCGAGATACTTGGCGAAAGCCGGGCGGCAGGAGGATCCTGATTGGGGCCGGATGTTGGAATTGGCCCAAACTGCCGGATTTGTTAACCGGGTAATGCGGGTGGGCGATGATCATGGCATGAAAGTCCTGGCTCAATATTTAAACGATTTGCTGAGCCGGAGAGCGGGAGGCGAGTCTGCCGCCATGCGCCGTTATGTGGATTTATTCCGATTATATGGACACCGGGAGATCAAGGGCAGGAGCATAGCTGTTCAGCATTTAAAAGAGATGATTATCAAGGCCGCTCCCGTGGATGACGTGCGCGTCATGATTCTTGGTGAATCCGGTACGGGCAAGGAAAGCGTGGCTGTACACCTGCATCTTAATTCGCGCCGTTGGGATCAGACTTTCCTTTCTTTTAATTGCGCTTCGTCCAACCCCGGGCTGCTGGAGGCGACTTTTCTGGGGTATCGCAAGGGAGCTTTTACGGGAGCTTCCGGAGATAAGAAAGGGGTTTTCGAGCTGGCCTGCGGCGGTACTTTGTTTCTTGATGAAATCGGGGATCTGCCGTTGGAGTCCCAGGGAGTTCTGCTGCGTATTCTTGAAGAGAAACGCCTGCTGCCTTTGGGCGGGGCCAGAGAGGTAGAGGTAAATGTGCGCCTGATTACTGCTACCAATAAAAATTTATGGCAAATGGCGAAGGAAGGGACATTCCGTGAAGATTTGCTGTTTCGTCTTCAGGAGTTTACGATTACAACTATTCCTCTCAGGGAGATGATGGAAGATATTGCGGAAATAGCGGATGCCTTGTGGAGAGGGAGAAAGGGCGTCCCTTTGCCTTATGGGGCGGTTGAAGTGTTGATGTCTTATTCCTGGCCAGGAAATGTGAGGGAATTGTCCAATTTTTTGAAATATGCCGACGTCATGGGGCATGGGAACTGGAGGGATGTGCTGAGCCGGTATTTGGAGAATCGAGGGACAGAAGAAAAAACGGAGGGTGAGGATATCCCCGGGGTGATGCCTGTCCGGCTGGATGAGCTGACGGCCTGGCATTGCGAGAAAATTTACCAACAATGCGGCAACATCAGCCGTGCCGCTGAAATGCTGGGGATTCAGAGGGCGACGCTTCGCAGGCATTTGCTGAAAAGGGGAAGTAAGGCGGAGTAGCCGGGGCGGAAACTGACCCTGTTTTATGAACAGGTGTTTGCTGGATATTCTCATCCTGCCCTGGCCTGATTCCAACCTTGCCTTGAAGCCGCAATCGGATTACTCTTTCACCGTTATTTATGAGTAGTTCCGGACCTGCCTCAACCCCGATGATGGATCAGTACCTTCGCATGAAGAAGGGCTTGCCGGAAGACGTGCTGCTGTTTTTCCGGCTGGGGGATTTTTACGAAATGTTTTTTGAGGACGCCAAGGAGGCCTCTGCCATTTTGGGCCTGACGCTGACCAAGCGCCACGGCATTCCCATGTGCGGGGTGCCCCACCACAGCGCGGAAGGGTATATCGGACGGCTGGTGAAGGGAGGAAAGCGGGTGGCTATTGCGGAGCAGACCACCATTCCGCAGCCGGGCAAGCTGGTGGAGCGGGAACTGACCCGCGTGATTTCCGCCGGAACCCTGGCGGATATGAATTTGCTGGATTCCTCCCGCCATAATTACATTGTGGCGTTGTACAAGGACAAAAAGCGCTTCGGCTTGGCATGCGTGGACCATACCACGGGGGAATTTTCCGTGGCCCAGTTCGAACACATGGATTTGCTTCTGGACGAGCTGTCCCGCATCAATCCCTCCGAACTCCTGGTCAGCGACGAGCAGACGGACTGCTTCCCCGGAACCCACCCCACGCTTTATTACGACGGATATACTTTTCTGCCTTCCACGGCCATTCCCAATTTGCTGAACCATTTCCGGGTGCATTCCCTGGACGGTTTCGGCTGCGGGGAGATGACCGCCGCCCTGGGGGCGTCCGGCGCGGTGCTCCATTATCTGGGCTACCAGCTCCGCCGCCCCACGGACCACTTGCGCCGCATTTCCGTGCGCGCCACGGAGAACGCCGTGCTGATTGACCAGGCCAGCCAGAGGAATCTGGACCTGGTGGATTCCCGCGGCGGCGTGAAGCTTTCCCTGCTGGGGACCCTGGACAGGACGAGCACCCCCATGGGCGCGCGCAAACTCCGGGACTGGCTGCTCCACCCCC